>QMCD01001940.1_pt1 | contig 11975 bp, 7 predicted proteins | sample 1821841 | NCBI WGS metagenome assembly QMCD01 (sample SAMN01991225, study PRJNA193472) | Termite gut metagenome, whole genome shotgun sequencing project. | isolation source: worker | host: Macrotermes natalensis | reverse complement strand
CTGCCGGCAGCCGAAACGGCCGAACGCCTGAAAGCGGAAAAGCACTGGGTGGTGCGTTTCAAAATGCCCGAAAATCGCGAAGTGCACATGCGCGACCTCATTCGCGGAGAGGTGAAAGTAAACACCTCCACGTTAGATGACAAAGTGCTCTGGAAAGCCGCCGACGAGCTGCCCACCTACCATTTAGCCAACATCGTCGACGACCACCTGATGAACATCTCCCATGTGATTCGCGGAGAGGAGTGGCTGCCCTCGCTGCCTCTGCACTACTTGCTGTATGAAGCTTTTGGCTGGACAGGCACGCAGCCCGAATTTGCCCACCTGTCCCTGTTGCTGAAACCCGACGGGAAAGGCAAACTCAGTAAGCGCGACGGCGACCGGCTGGGCTTTCCGGTCTTCCCCCTGGCCTGGAAAGACCCGTCGAGCGGCGAAATATCACGCGGCTACCGGGAGGACGGCTATTTTCCCGAAGCCTTTATCAATATGCTGGCCTTGCTGGGATGGAACCCCGGAACGGATCAAGAGTTGTTTACTCTCAATGAATTAGTGGAAGCCTTTAGTTTTAACCGTGTGGTTAAACCAGGTGCCCAATTTAACCCTGAAAAGGCCAAATGGTTTAACCAGCAGTACCTGCGCCGGAAATCGGACGCCGAACTGGCGGAACTTTATCGCCCGATATTAGAAAAATATAACATTATTTATGACAAGGATTTTGTGGCACAGGTTTGCGGCTTTGTCAAAGACAGGGTAAACTTTGTACATGAATTCTGGGAGCAATCCTCCTACTTTTTCACAGCACCAAGTACTTACGACGAAAAAGCCCGTCAAAAATACTGGAAACCCGAAACGCCGGCGCTCATACAACAATTACACGACCTGCTGTCCGGCATCTCCGATTTTAGTAAGGAAAATGTGGAACATTTTGTTCATCAATGGATTACGGATAACAGCCTAAGTATGGGGGCGGTGATGAATGCCTTTAGGCTCTGTGTAGTAGGCGCTTCCAAAGGTCCGGGGATGTTTGATATTGTCGCTTTACTGGGAAAAGAAGAAACCTTGAAACGATTATTGAAGACATTGAAGATTTTGATTTAGAAATTTTTACTATATTTGCACAATTATACTTTAAAGAACAAAACATATGAACGTTTTGAAACGTGGCACTGTACTGATTTTTGCTATTTTTCTGGCTACTGTTGCAGCTTTGGCGCAGCAGGTGAGATTTGACAAGAGTAATTTCCCCGGCAGAGAGGCCGAATTATCCCAAGCCTTGAAAAATATAGGGAAAGGGGAAGATTTATTTTTTGAAGCAGAAGCCAGGTTGACTGGAAAAGGTTTGGATCTACGTTATTCTGCCGAAGTAAAAAGAGAAATGACCGAGGCGTTGTCCTACTTCATGAAAGCGAATGACTTCAATCCCAATAGCGCCCCGTTGAACATGATGATTGGCAAGTGCCATCTGTATCTTGAAAATCCGGCAAAGGCGCTGGAATATTTTCAACAAGCAAAAGCATTAGACGAGCAAGTCAGGGATGTAGACTTCCTTATGGGCTGGTGTTATCAGCTGGCCGGCGATGTAGACCAGGCCCTTGCGGCGTATGACCAGGCCATGAAGCGCAGCACCTCCTTAGCCACCACTACTACCATTACCGCAAAAATGAAAGAATGCCGCTATGCCAAATCACTGATTGACGATGCCATGGATGTGCTGGTAAACAATTTGGACGTAGTGAATAGCACCGACTCGGATTTCCTTCCGCTGGTAATGGAAAGAGACGAATACCTTTTCTTTGAACGCTTTATCGACGGCCAATCCCAGTTGTATATGTCCACCCGTGGCACCGACGGTTGGAACACTGCAACACCTACCGGTCAAACCATTAAAATTTCCTCCTCAATAATATTAACGGAGGTAGCCTTGATGTCGCCTAAAGGCGATACCATTGCCACAAGATGGTGTACACTGAATGATGACCCCCGCCACTCCTCTACCCGCTACCTTGCTGTGGCGGCGGTAACTGCCGACGGTAACACCGCCTATTTCCACGCTAACCGTCACTCCGGATTCGGTGGATTTGATATTTACATGAGCGAACGCAACAAGAAAGGAGAATGGGATCGTCCGCGCAATCTGGGCGATGCCGTTAATACACCCGGCGACGAATACGGCGTGGCGCTTTCGCCCGACGGAAAAACGTTATACTTCAGTTCTAACGGAATATTTTCCATGGGTGGATTTGATATTTTCAAATCAACTTTCGACGGCAAACGCTGGAGCAAGGCCGAAAATATCGGCTACCCTATCAACAGTATGTCCGATGATGTGATCTATTCCGTTTCGGAAGACGGCAATCGTTTGTACTTCTCGTCGTCGCGCAATGGCGGAAAAGGAAACCACGATATTTATGTTGTGAATTTTGTGCCGGGCGTTATGCCTTCGATAAGCAAAGCGCCGCAGGTTAGCCTGACGGCTGATGCCGAACCTGCACCTGCATCTGCACCCGTTCAGGAGCCTGTAGCTGCTGATCCTGTAGCCTCATCGGAAATTGCTGTAGTGCCGGTACCGGTACCGGAAACTGCTGATGTTCCGATAGTAGAATTGAACCCTGTGGACATTGCCAGTGCAAAAGAAAAACCGCGACAAATAGAAGATATGCCGGAAGTGAAAACCGCTCCGGCGCCGGTAGCAAAAGCACCGGATGTACAGTATCCGGCCTCGTTGCGCGGCTTTATTACCGACAATCAATCGTACCTGCCGGTGTCTGCTTCATTGAAATTAATCGACCTCAAAAATAATACCGAAGAAAGTATCAGCACTGACAACAAAGGTACTTTCCAAACTACCTTGACGGCCGGCAACGCCTATAGGCTGATGGTTGATATGGAGGGCTACCGGACCTACACCGAAGAATTTACTGTAGACGCCGCGTCCGGTCAAAAATTGTCTAAATATATCCAGTTGGAACCGCAGGCTCCGGCCGTTACAGCGGCAGCGACTACTGCGCAGACTACTGAGCCTTCCGAGCCGGTGGCTGCTGAAGTTGCTGCAACAGAAGATGAAGACGAAGACTATGAAGATATTGTAGTGTTATCGCCGCTGTTTACTTCTGAACAAAAAAACGAAAAGGAGCAAGCAGCCATGCAAAACGAGCATCCTGTAACCTATTCGGGATTGTTGTCGAACAACAGTACGTTTAGACCTGTAGAGTCGGCGATGGTTAAAGTAGTCAACACCACTACCGCTGATGAAACCGTTGTTTATAGCAATGCTATGGGTATGTATAATTTCACAATAGCATCAGGTAACAGCTATACGTTGACAATCGAAGCAGCCGGTTACCAAAGCTATACGGAAAATATAGTGTTGATTGCCTCGGCTGATGCCAAAGTAACGCACCCCATTCAACTCGCCTCAACAGCTACTGTTGCATCTGTTCCTGCCGAAACAGTAGCGGAAACGCCTATGGCTCCATTGATGGGCGATGTGGTAGACGATAACGACCAGCCTGTAGCTAATGCCGTGCTGCAATTCATTGACGCGAGAACACAAGCAGTTGTGTTAGCCACCACGGACGCTAACGGCGCTTATAATGTTATGCTTCCGGCCGGCAACAACTACAATATTTTATTGGAGGTTGACGGTTATAATTTGGTAGACGATAAGATTACCATGCCGCAGGAATCAGTACGCCGCCTGGCAAAAGACTTTCAACTCACAGCCCTTGCGGTAGCTCCGGCACCTGCGACGGAAGAGCCTGTGCTCACTGCCCAGGTAATAGAAGAACCTGCCCCTGCGCCGGTTGTGGAATCCGTTGTGGAACCTGCGCCGGTGGTAGAGCCTGTTGTGGAACCCGCACCTGTGGTGGAAGAGCCGCAGCCTGTGGCAGCACCTGAACCCCTTGTGGAACCAGAGCCGGCAGAAGAACCTGCCCCCGCGCCGGTTGTGGAACCTGATCCGGTGGTAGAGCCTGTTGTGGAACCCGCACCTGTGGTGGAAGAGCCGCAGCCTGTGGCAGCGCCCGAACCCGTTGTGGAACCAGAGCCGGCAGAAGAACCTGCCCCTGCGCCGGTTGTGGAACCTGATCCGGTGGTAGAGCTTGTTGTGGAACCCGCACCTGTGGTGGAAGAGCCGCAGCCTGTGGCAGCGCCTGAACCCGTTGTGGAACCAGAGCCGGCAGAAGAACCTGCCCCCGTGCCGGTGGTGGAACCCGTTGTGGAACCCGCGCCTGTGGTGGAAGAGCCGCAGCCTGTGGCAGCGCCTGAACCCGTTGTGGAACCTGAGCCGGCAGAAGAACCTGCCCCTGCGCCGGTAGTGGAACCCGTTGTGGAACCCGCGCCGGTGGTAGAGCCTGCTGTGGAACCCGCACCTGTTCCCGTTGCAACGCAACCCGTTGCTCAAATGACCTTGGCCGGCGTAGTGACAGGCACAAATAAACAACCGCTGAAAGCCACGGTAACCATTACCAATATAAATCTGGGCATTGCCGAAACCGTGACTACCGATAATAAAGGCGCTTTCCGTAAAGTAGTAACACAAGGCTCCGACTATTCAATCACGGTGCAAGCCGACGGTTATCAGCACTATGTAAGAGACCTTCCGGTATTCCGCGAAATGAGTACTGTGAACGTGCCGGTGAACATGAAGCCGCTGGAAGGAACATTATTGGTGTCCGTACCCTTTGATTTCGACCGCGCGTCATTGAACGACGAAGCGATAAGCATACTGAACAAATTGGTAACTGAACTGGAACGCGGAAAAAAATCTGTTCAGCTTCACGGCTACTCCGACAGCTACGGTGGCAATGGGTATAACGCCCGCTTGGCCGAGCGCCGCTTGAAAGCCATATCGGCCTACCTGAGCGCGAAAGGCGTTATGCAGGATAAGATTTCAACCCAGTCGTTGGGCTTGAATAACCCTGTGGCTACCAACCTGACGACAGACGGCCGTAAATCAAACAACCGCGTGGAAATTTGGACTAAATAATTGAATAATGAGTGAACAAAAAGTAAAAGTAGGTATTACACACGGGGACATTAACGGTATAGGATATGAAATTATTCTAAAAACACTGTCCGACAATCGTATTAATGATTTCTGCATACCTGTTATTTACGGTTCATCACGTGTAGCTGCTTATTACCGGAAACAATTGTCGTTAACCGAAAATTTCAGCATCAATAACATCAATACCGCTGATGAAGCGCATTCCAAGCGGGTGAACATGGTAAACTGCATACCCGAAGAGGTGAAAGTAGAACCCGGCAAAGCCACGGAAGAAGCCGCTCGCGCCGCCCTGCTTTCATTGGAAGCAGCTGTGGCCGACCTGAAAGCCGGAAAAATTGATGTGCTGGTTACTGCACCCTTTAACAAGCACACCATGCAGAGCGATAAATTTAATTTTCCGGGGCATACCGAATACCTCTCGGCCGCTTTTGAAGCCAAAGAACACCTGATGCTGCTGGTAAGTGATATGATGAAAGTAGGCGTTGTAACAGGGCATGTGCCCTTGGTGCAAGTGCCCGCCGGTTTATCAACGGAAAATATTTTAGCCAAACTGCAACTCCTGAACCGTACATTGAAACGCGACTTCGCCATTGGCAAGCCGCGCATTGCTGTGCTGGGACTAAATCCCCACGCGGGCGACAACGGGTTACTGGGTAAAGAAGACGAAGAAATTATCAGCACCGCCATTGCCGAAGCTATCAAGAAAAACATACTGGCCTTTGGTCCTTATCCTGCCGATGGCTTCTTTGGCGCGGCTTCCTACCGTCGTTTTGACGCAGTGCTGGCCATGTACCACGACCAGGGATTAGTGCCCTTCAAAGCCCTTTCATTTGATGAAGGAGTTAATTATACCGCCGGCTTGCCTTACGTGCGCACATCGCCCGACCATGGCGTGGGCTATGACATTGCCGGCTCCGACAAGGCTTCACCCGACTCGTTTCGTGCAGCACTTTACGCTGCCTGTGATATTTTTATTAACCGTAAACAATATGCTGCGCTTACGGCCAACCCGCTTAAACCGGTAGACGTAGAAAAATTGTAACATCATGGCTGATGTGGTGATATATACCGATGGGGCAGCATCGGGTAATCCCGGCCCCGGCGGCTATGGCGCCATTTTGCAAAGCGGCGGCCATTACAAAGAACTGTCGGGCGGATTTGCCTACACCACCAATAACCGCATGGAACTGCTGGCTGTTATTGTTGGCCTCGAGGCATTGAAATACAATGATTGCAACGTTACGGTATACAGTGATTCCACCTACGTGGTGAATGCCGTGGAAAAAGGCTGGCTCCACAATTGGGAGCGCAAAGGCTTCCACGGGAAAAAAAATGCCGACCTTTGGAAACGCTTCTTAACCAGCTACCGTAAACATAAAGTAAAAATAAATTGGGTGAAAGGCCACGCAGGCAACCCAATGAATGAACGTTGTGATGTGCTGGCAGTAACCGCTTCGGCGCAATCCGGATTGCCCGAAGATACGGCCTACCGGACAGAAGTGACACAGAACACAAATATTTTTTGACGAAAAATTATGAACCGCACAACTGATATTTTGGTTATTGGCACAGGAATTGCAGGCTTGGCTTTCGCTCTCAAGGTGGCCGACCACGCCAAAGTAGTACTGGTCTGTAAATCGAAAGTTGACGACACCAATACGGCCTTTGCACAGGGCGGCATCGCCTCGGTAATGTATAGCCCCGACAATTTTGAAAAACACGTGCAGGACACGCTGGTGTGCGGCGATGGGATGTGTAACGAAGAAGTGGTGCGCATGGTGGTGGCCTCGGCACCGGAACAAATACGGCAATTGGTAGACTGGGGCGTGAAATTCGACCGCAGTCCCACCGGTGAATATGACTTGGCGCGTGAAGGTGGTCATTCCGAGCACCGTATACTGCACCATAAAGACAATACCGGCGCGGCTATTGAAGAAGCGCTGGTGAACAAAGTGAAAGCCCACCCGAATATTCAGCTGCTCGAACACCATTTTGCCGTTGACCTGCTCACGCAGCACCACCTCGGCAAAGAGGTGCGCCGCCGCGACGGCAATGTGGAATGCTATGGCGCCTACATCCTTAACCTGGCCACGCAGGAAGTATATACCTTCCTTTCCCGCGCTACAGTGCTGGCTACCGGTGGGTTAGGTAATCTTTACCACACCACCACCAACCCCTCTATTGCCACCGGCGACGGCGTGGCCATGATTTCCCGCGCCAAAGGCGTGGTAGAAAATATGAGCTTCATACAATTCCACCCTACCTCTTTATATCACCCGGGAGAGCGGCCCTCTTTTCTTATTTCTGAGGCGATGAGGGGCTTTGGCGCCATACTGCGCACACAAAAAGGCGATGATTTAATGAAAAAATACGACCCGCGGGGCTCATTGGCGCCCCGCGACGTGGTGGCCAGAGCCATTGACAACGAAATGAAACTCAGCGGGCATGATTATGTGTATCTGGATGTTACGCATAAACCGGCCGATAAAATCAAGGAACACTTTCCGAATATCTATAAAAAATGCCTGGAGGTAGACATTGATATCACTAAGGACATGATTCCCGTGGTGCCGGCAGCGCATTATGCCTGCGGAGGGGTGAGCGTGGATATAGATGGGCAGAGTTCTATACATCGTGTATATGTTTTAGGAGAGACTTCTTCTACCGGACTGCATGGAGCTAATAGGTTAGCTTCTAATTCTTTAATAGAAGCAGTCGTATACGCGGATCGCTCGGCAAAACATTGTTTAAGTCATATAGAAGAATATACTGTGCAGGGGGGGATTCCCGACTGGGATTATGGCGGAACAGCCCATACCGAAGAAATGGTATTGATTACCCAGAACTATAAAGAAATGCAACAGATCATGAGTAATTATGTAGGTATTGTACGCTCTAACTTGCGCCTGAAAAGGGCGCTCGACCGGCTGGAAATTATTTTTAATGAAACGGAAGAGTTATACCGTAAGTCTATTCTTACTCAGAGTCTTTGCGAATTGCGGAACATGATTAAAGTATCCTACCTGATTATTCGTAGTGCACAGGAAATGAGAGAGAGCAGGGGATTACACTATACCTTGGATTATCCTTCAAAAAAGTAGTTATAAATTTTACACACACCTGATTTCTAATGAAAAAGTACATTTACATCTTATTGCTGCTGCTGACCACGGCGGCTTGTTCCCGTTTCTCGGAAGAAGTTGCCCGTAAGCTAATTATAGTTGATATGTTGGCAGAAACCTACCCCGACAGCGCGTTGCGGGTCTTGCGGGAAATTGAAACCCCCCTGGAACTGGGAACCGAACAATATGCCCGTTACTGCCTGGCCAGTGTAAGGGTGCAGGATATGCTGCGGCACCCCTTGACTACCGACTCCTTAATTAAGGTAGCGGTGAAGTTTTTTGAGCGCAACCCCGAACGCTTCCCGCCCGAAGCCGTGGAGGCGAGCTATTACTTGGCCAGGGTCTATCAGGCCACAGGGCGGAACGAAGAGGCCATGGAACTCTATTTGAGCTTGGAACCCAGGATAGAAGCCCTGAAAAGTTATGATTTGCTGGGATTGATGAATGGTTGGATGGGGCAACTATTTAGAGATCAAAATCTTGTAGACCAATCTATTGAACACTATAGAAAGGCTACAAAGTATTTTGAATTGACAAATACTCCTTTAAAAAAAGGCTATGCCTTGTCGGCGCTTGGGTATAATTATCTGTACATGAAACAATATGACAGTGCGGCGGTTTGTTTGCAGGAGGCCAGGCAAATAGCCCTGCAAATTAATGATACCCTGTTATTGTCGGAGTCACTGGCAACCTTGGGGATAGCGCAGGACTTCCTGGGGAATACGCCGGCGGTAAAATTGTACTTATCGGAAGCCATTGCCTATGAAAAGAGAGAAATGAAGCTGGTACAGGCCTATAACTATTTGGCCGGCGCCTATTTTAAAGAGTCTCAATATGAATTGGCCCGCTGGTACGCCAATCGTGCATTGGAGTTGAGTGAAAACTCTCCGGATGCCTATAGTAGAATATATAACCTGTGTAACAGCGCTCTACATCTATATAATATTGAAAGGGCGGAAGGAAGATTGCGGGCGGCTTTAGACTATTTCAATAAATACTCCGATGCAAAAGATTCTATTGCCGTATTGGAAAACAGGAGTAGGGTGTTGGCAGTGCAGGAAAAATACAAGGCAGAGGAATTAAAGGCGGAAAATATGCGCCTGATGGCCGAGCGGGAGTCCGGTCGCTTTCTCCAGATGCTGGGCATTTTTCTGGCAGCTATTTTTTGTGCATTTTCATTGATAATAAAATGGTTACGACAAATAAATATCTTGAAGCAAAAGGAAAAGGTATTGATGAGGGAAGCCCGCCTCAAAGATTTTCTGCTGAAACGCTTAGACGTGTCGAAAGAATTGGTCACCCTGGCCCAATACCCGGCTTCCGATTCCCAGAAATTGCAACAGAAGCTCAAGCAATTGGTAGAAAGTCAGAGTTTCAAGCTGAGCGACCAAAAAGAGTTGATAGTCACTGTGAATGAATTGTTTAACAATTTTGCTGAAACATTAATGGAACGCTATCCGCAACTGACCGACGATGAATTGCAATTGTGCTGCATGGTGCGTTGCGGCTTTGAAGCAGGCCTCATGGCCACTTCCATGGGGGTGAACCTCGACTCCATTTATAAAAAACGCTCCCGCTTGCGGAAGAAAATTAACCTCGAACGCGATGAGGATTTCGAGATCTTTTTACAGAAATTAGGGTAAAAAATTGTGTTAACAAGTGTGAAAATTCTATGTTGGCAGACAGCAAATGTAGATGTCCATATTTTTATAAAAATTATATATTGTAATTATTTTATTTTCAATATATTTTAAAAATACTGTCCATAGGGTTCTTTGCCTTGTCCATATACAATGGATACTTTTTCGGCTTAAGTTTGCAAATGAAAACTTAAACGAAAAAATGTTATGAAAAAGAAAACCTGTCTTTTTACTGCTTTGTTGGCCTTGTCTTTTTGCTTATCAGGATCGCCCTTGATGGCAGCCGGTCCGGTGTTGGATCCGAGATTTCCAACTAATCCCCCCAGATTTAGTGCGTCTATGTCAATGGCCGTTATGAGCACTAGGGCTACTGCTGCCGAAACAACCGTGGTAACCACAGTGAATAAGGACGGAAAAATTATTCGTCAGACAGTGCCTGCCGGTCCGTTCGGGGAGCAATTCTATCACAGTACCTTAGTAAGCACCTATACTGTTCCTACTGTTCCGTCTAACCTCTTTGCCAGCGAAGAGGGCTGTAACACAGGTGATTATACAATCTCTGCAAAGGAATTGTATGACCGCACGGTTACAGTAGATTAATTTCGCCGGGGGCGAGTTCAGATGTCTTAAATAAGCATATCGAGGTTTTTATGTGTGACGTCAGAGGTCGATCCCACCTTTTTCTTGCCCCTTCCGCGAAATGTTAAAATGTACCTAAATGAAGTTAGCGCCCTGTAAACGACACACCTGTAAGTGTTACTTTCAAAGAAAGGCCGTTCTAATCAGAACGGCCTTTTCACTTATAATCTTGCCTGCCTATTTCTTCTTTTTATTCTTACCCACAGGCGGTTCAGCTTGCTTAATTACCATCATTACAGCACCGTTGGGCAGCCTGTCGCCTTCCTTTACGGGAATAGACTCCACCTTGCCGTCGAACGGGGCGCGGATAATGTTGTGCATTTTCATGGCCGTGTAAATCATGACTTCGTCACCGGCCTTCACCGTATTACCGGCTTTCACCAAAATTTTTTCCACCGTTCCCGGAATAAACGACTTAATTTCTTCGGGATTGGGACGCACCCAGGGCTTGCGGTTTTCATACTTTTTGGTGTAGGTCGTTTCATACTTACGGCCGTCTTCAAAAATCTGTATGGTTTGTTTTTCCATAAATCTTTCGGATTAAAATGGTGGAATACCGTGTTTCTTATCGGGACGCCCTACATGTTTGTCCTTCGACACCTCAATGGCGTGCAGGATAAACTTGCGCGTATCTTTCGGCTCAATCACCGTGTCGATATACCCTTTAGATGCAGCTACATACGGATTGGCGAATTTTTTCTTATATTCTTCCACCTTTTGGGTACGCATGGCGTTAGGGTCTTCCGCCTCCGTAATTTCCTTGCGGAATATAATGTTGGCAGCGCCTTCGGGGCCCATTACCGCAATTTCCGATGTAGGCCATGCAAACACGAAGTCAGCGCGCAAGTGGCGCGAATTCATTGCAATGTAACCTCCGCCGTAAGCCTTGCGCAAAATAATGGTGATACGGGGAACGGTCGCCTCGCTGTAAGCGTACAGCAACTTAGCGCCGTGACGAATCACGCCGGCATATTCCTGGTCAATGCCCGGCAGGTAGCCCGGCATATCTTCCAGCGTTACCAGCGGAATATTAAACGCATCGCAGAAACGAATGAAACGGGCGGCTTTGTCCGATGAATCGCAATCAAGCACACCGGCCATAATCAGCGGCTGGTTGGCCACAAAGCCCACCGTGCGACCACCCATGCGGCCGTAGCCGATGACAATGTTGGAAGCCCATTTTTCCTGTACTTCAAAAAAATCCGAACCGTCGGTAATCGCGCGGATCACATCGCGCACATCATAAGGCTTGGTCGGGTCAATGGGAACCACCTTTTCAATATTGTACTTTTTGTCGGGCGATTTGGCCGCTACCGTTTGAATACTATTCACACGGTTGTTCCAGGGAATGTATGACAACAGGGTCTTAATCTGTTCAAAACACTCCTGCTCAGTGCTGGCAAAGAAATGGGCGTTACCGGTAATTTCACTGTGCACGCGTGCACCGCCAAGCTCTTCCATAGAAATTTCTTCACCCAGCACCGATTTAATCACTTCGGGGCCGGTGATAAACATCTTGGAAATGTTTTCCACCACAAACACATAGTCGGTGAGGGCGGGGGAGTAAAC
>QMCD01001939.1_pt1 | contig 11977 bp, 8 predicted proteins | sample 1821841 | NCBI WGS metagenome assembly QMCD01 (sample SAMN01991225, study PRJNA193472) | Termite gut metagenome, whole genome shotgun sequencing project. | isolation source: worker | host: Macrotermes natalensis | reverse complement strand
ACGCCGGGCGCTTCGAGAAGCGCCAGTGACAGCGCATCTGCGATGGCTGTCACGAGCGCCCCGCCGGCATGCGCCGCTTGGGCGAAGGCTGTATAGTCACGCACCTCACCGTCGGCGGCAGGGTATTGCACCATCGCACCGAACTCCTTGCCGGTGAACTCATAGGTATTGTAATCATCCACGACCAACTCGATTCCGTACGGTTCCGAACGCGTGATCAGCACGTCGAGTGTCTGTGGGAAGATATTCTTGTCGATGAAGAGTTGGTTTCGTCCCGCCGCGACTGCCTCACGCGAACGCAACGAGAACATCATCAACATCGCCTCGGCGGCAGCGGTGGCTTCATCCAACAGTGAACAGTTACCGATCTCCATGCCGGTGAAGGAGAGCATTGCGGTCTGAAAATTAAGCAACGCTTCGAGCCTTCCCTGTGAGATTTCCGCCTGGTAGGGTGTGTATGAAGTGTACCACGCGGGGTTTTCGAGTACGTTGCGGATAATCGCCGCGGGAACGGCACATGGGTAGTATCCACCCCCGATGAACGACCGCAATACCCTGTTTTTACCGGCCAACTCCTGGATATGGTTCGCGAATTCATACTCGCTCATCGCGACAGGCAGTGCGAGGGGCGTTTTGAGGCGTATGGATGCCGGGATCACTTGCGAGATGAGCTCGTCGACGGACTTCACGCCGATAGTCTTCAGCATCGAATCCAGCTCCTTGGGGTCGGTCACGCCGACATGTCTGTTAACGAAAGAATCAAACATAACTTTATCTGGTTTTTATTTTAGTATGTAAAACTACTCCCTCCGATGAATTCGCGTAAAATCGAGGTGGGCGGAATTTCGGCAGGTTCGATATGGACGAAGTTGTCCAAAAATTTCAACATCCGCCTCGCTTCGGCATATTCGGGTACCGTGTTCGGCACCGAACGCAGGATCGGTTCGGCACGCCGCCGCAGGACACAGATCTCGTAGAACAGCGACGAGTTGTACATCACATCCGCATTCTCCTGATAGGGGAAGATATGCCGCTCCTCGCCACGCCGCACGCTGGCCCAGCGTGACAACGTCGCCACGGCATCCGCACCGCGGGTGGTGAAATCACGCGTCAGGCGACGCAGCAGGCGGTTGTCCGACGTGGCGATACGCGACGCGTTGTCCAGTGCCACCGACGTGAAACACGACACGTAGGCCTTGAATTTCTGTGCCTCCGGGATGCTCGGCGTCAGGGCGGGGTTCAGCCCGTGGATACCTTCCACGATCAGGATCGAACGGTCGTTCAGTTGCAACGGCGATTCGTGCCACTGACGCGTGCCGGTAATGAAATCGTAACGCGGGATCGTGCAGCTGTCACCACACAGCAACCGTTGCAAGTCGCGGTTGAAAAGCTCGATGTCGATCGCTTCCAGTGCCTCGTAATCGTACTCCCCATGCTCATCGAGCGGTGTGCGTTCGCGGTCCACGAAATAGTCGTCCAACGACACGGCAATCGGCCGCAACCCCAGGATACGCAACTGTATGCCGAGACGTTTGGCGAATGTCGTTTTGCCGCTCGACGAAGGTCCCGATACCAGCACCAACCGCACCCCCTGCTCCTTATGCACCCGACAAATGTGGTGTGCAATGTTGGCCAGTTTATTCTCATGGAACGCCTCCGCCACCTTGATCAACTCGCCCGCGTGTCCCGACAGGACGTTCTCGTTCAGGCGTCCCACGGTAGGTACACCCATGATCTCGACCCACTCCTGATATTCACGGAAAATATCGAACATCTTCTCCTGATTCACGTTCTTCTGCAACTCCGTAGGGTTGCCGCGCAACGGAAGCGCGATCACGAAACCTTTATAGTAAGGACGCAGCTCGAACAGCGGCGTGTAGCCCGTCGAGGGGGCAAGGGCGCCGAAAAAGTAACCCGGAAGTCCGTCCAGGTCGTACACCTTGCTATACAGACGCGGGTGTGAATCCAGCAGGGCGACTTTGTCGTCGAATCCCGATGCTTCGTAACGTTGGCGCACCTCCGACGTGAGGATCTTCTCGCTGCGGATGGGACGGTCGGCCGCCACGATTGCGTGCATCCGTTTGCGGAGCCGTTCCAGTTCGCGGGCCGGGATCTTTTTCTGTACCGGTGCGGTGGAGTCCACCTCGCAATAGAATCCGCTGGCGCCCATCGAATGACGGATGTGGAGCGTATGTTCGGGGAAGAGGTCGCGAACGGCACGTTGCAAAATGAACGAAATAGTCCGCTGGTATATGCGCACCCCCTCGAACTGCGAAAGGTCTATAAAACGCACCGTGGCGGGATTGTAGAGCCGTACGCCGAGTTCTTTGGTACGATTGTTGACGGTGGCACCCAGGAAGCGGCGGTCGTGGTCGAGCCCCTGAATTGATAACAATTCCAAAAGAGAGATTCCCTCTTTTGTTTCTATCTTTGTCTCGGCCCCATCGGCCCCTTTGCAGATGATTTCCATAGAGCACGTAAAGATAAATAAAATTCTTGTAAAACATGAAAAAACTATTATTCCTCATTTGTCTCTTGCCGTTGAGTTTGTGGGCACGCGAAACGGCGGCACGTCAAACCAAAGTGGCGATCCTATCCACGAATGATATCCATGCGCAGATACAGCACTTTCCGCAATTTGCCACCGCCGTAGAGTTGTGTCGCGATACGATTCCCGTGATCCTCGTCGATGCGGGGGATCGGTGGACCGGCAATGTCTATGTGGATCGCTCGCCGGGGCGTCTGCCGATCATCGAGCTGATGAACAAGATCGGTTACGATGCCGCGACGCTCGGCAACCACGAGTTCGATGAGGGCGAAGGTACCCTCCACCGGTCGATGGCCGCGGCGAAGTTCCCCATCCTGTGTGCCAATATGGAGGGCGAGGCGTCGCATACCTACATCACGCGTGACGGTGTGCGATTCGGTGTGGTGAGCGTGGTGACGAATCACGACGGAGGGCATCCCGTGGGTAACGAGGCTGTGTATGCCGGTATGACCTTCACCGATCCCGTCGAGTCGCTCGTCGAACACCAATGGGTCGCCAATGACGAACCCGCCTGTGCCATGCTCATCGGTCTGGCGCACATGGATCAGCACTATGTCCAGGAGGCTGCGCGCAAGGCACCGCGTTACGACCTGATCGTCGGAGGGCATGATCACAAGGAGTATATCGAGCGTATCGGGCGCACGTACTGCACGGAGACGGGGTGTAATCTGAATAACGTCGGGGTGTGTATCGTGACGTTCGAGCAGGGAGTGTTGGCCAATATGGAGTGTCGCAATGTGCCCACGGCCGGGTACGAGGCCCATCCGGAATACCAGGTGATGGTGGATCGTTATTTCGACAATCCGGAGTTGAGCGCCGTCATCGGACACCTGCACACGTCGCTCGATAAACAAGGGGTGACGATGCTGATGCTGGAATCCATTCGTGAGCGTGCCAAGGCCGATGCGGCGTTCTATCACGGGGGCGGCGTGCGTCTCGATTCATTGGCTGCGGGAGATGTCCACCGTGCCGATATGTACAACCTCGAACCGTTCAGCTCCACCATCGCCACGGCACGTATGACCCCCGCACAGATGCGCCGCGCGATCCTCGCACGTCCGAACAGTACCTTCACCAGTGTGCCGCATGAGTTGGTGCGCGATACGTTCGGGCATGTCGTCGATGTGCGGTTCCCGACACTCAAAGAGGGCCGCAAGTACCGCGTGGCGATGGGTGACTACATGTTCAACAAGCAACCCGGGTTGGAATACACGCAAGGGAAAGTGCGCGACTGGCTCATCACCGATGCGCTGGAAACCTACGTAACGAAATATTACAGAGGCTATTAACGAAGGTCTCGTTTTGCAGGTTTAAAATAAATTCGTATCTTGTCGCCCCATTTGCGTGTGATTCGCATCCGGGGCGATTTTTTGACACATGTAGCACATTTATCAACCTTTAACGAGCGATTGTATCGCACAAAATCTATGCAAGAAGCAACAAACAGATCCGTACCCAACGACCAGTTCGATTGGAATGCCTATGAGAATGACCTCGCCGTATACGACAAGGACAAACAGGCCATCACCGAAGAGTATGACAAAACACTCTCCAACGTCTCATCCAACGAAGTGATCGAAGGTACCATCACCGCCATGAGCAAACGCGACGTCGTGGTCAACATCGGTTACAAAAGCGAAGGCATTATTCCGATCTCGGAGTTCCGCTACGATCCCGACCTGAAAGTGGGCGATAAAGTGGAGGTGTATGTGGAATCCGCCGAGGATAAGAGCGGCCAGCTCGCGCTGTCGCACAAAAAAGCACGTCAGCTCAAATCGTGGGATCGTGTCAACGAGGCGTTGGAGAAGGACGAAATCATCAAGGGTTACATCAAGTGCCGCACGAAGGGCGGTATGATCGTCGACGTGTTCGGTATCGAGGCGTTCCTCCCCGGTTCGCAGATCGACGTGAAACCCATCCGCGATTACGATATCTATGTCGATAAGACCATGGAGTTCAAGGTGGTGAAGATCAACCAGGAGTTCCGCAACGTCGTTGTGTCGCACAAGGCGCTCATCGAGGCCGAGTTGGAGGCACAAAAAGAGGTGATCATGTCGAAACTCGAAAAGGGACAGATCCTCGAGGGTTCCGTGAAGAATATCACCACGTACGGCGTGTTCGTCGACCTGGGCGGTGTGGATGGTTTGATCCATATCACGGACCTCTCATGGGGCCGCGTGACGCATCCCGAGGAGATCGTGTCGCTGGACGAGAAGATCAAGGTCGTGATCCTCGATTTCGATGACACGAAGAAACGTATCGCGTTGGGTCTGAAGCAGTTGGCGCCCCACCCATGGGAAGCCCTCGACACGAATCTCAAAGTGGGTGACAAGGTGAAGGGCAAGGTCGTTGTGATGGCCGATTACGGTGCGTTCGTCGAGATCGCTCCCGGTGTGGAGGGCCTCATCCACGTGTCCGAAATGTCGTGGAGCCAGCACCTGCGCTCGGCTCAGGATTTCCTCAAAGTGGGTGACGAAGTGGAGGCTGTGATCCTGACGTTGGACCGCAACGAACGTAAAATGTCGCTCGGCATCAAACAGTTGGCTCCCGATCCATGGGCCGATATCGAGACCAAATATCCCGTTGGCACGAAAACCACTGCCAAGGTGCGTAACTTTACCAATTTCGGTGTGTTCGTGGAGCTGGAAGAGGGTATCGACGGATTGATCCATATCTCAGACCTGAGCTGGACCAAAAAGATCAAACACCCCAGTGAGTTTACGTCCGTGGGGGATAAGATCGAGGTGATGGTGTTGGAGGTCGATAAGGAGAACCGCCGTTTGAGCCTCGGACACAAGCAGTTGGAGGAAAACCCATGGAACGAGTTCGAGCATCAGTATGCCGTCGATACGATCCATGAGGGTACCATCACAGAGCTCAATGACAAAGGTGCCGTGGTGTCGCTGGCCGAGAACATCGAGGGATTTGCCCCCGCGCGTCAGCTCGCCAAAGAGGACGGTACGACCGCCAAGATGGGTGAGACGTTGAAGTTCAAGGTGATCGAGTTCTCGAAAGCGACCAAGCGTATCGTGCTGTCGCACACCCGTCTCTTCGAGGAGGCCAAACGTGCCGAACGTGATGCCGATTTTGCCGAACGTAAAGCCTCTGCAGAGTCCACAGCGTCGTCCGTCAAGAAGCTCAACGCATCGAACGAGAAAACAACCTTAGGTGATCTTGCCGGTTTGGCTGCTCTGAAGGAGAAAATGGAACGCGGCGAGTAAATTTACACGTTTCGCTAAAACAGAAGATCCCCGCTCTATGAGCGGGGATCTTCTGTTTTTCTTTTTCTAAAACCTTTTTTCTTTTCTAAGACCTTCGCTTTTTTGGAAAAAAGCGAAACCAAAAAACTTCGAGAGATACTGTCGTATCTCCATACTTTGCGCGCGGACAAACGCTTTCAGCATTTCTGTTCGTTTAGCGTGTAGGTTCTTTCGTGAACAAGCTCCCATCGAACCTCCCCGCCAAACGAACGAGCTCCTTCGGAGCTCTTGTCCCCGCGACAACAAATCTTCCCTAACTCCCTGAAAAACCGCTTCCCTCGTAAAACAAGTTTTCGATTTTGGCTAAAGCCAAAATCGAAAACGAAATAAAATCACCCTCCCCCTGGGGAGGGGGCAGGGGGTGGGGGAATGGAAGGTGAGCGAAGCGCGGCAAGCCGGGTTGGCGAGTGAGAGTGTTATGAGTCTCGCCAATCCCTTCAACTCTTCGCCGATGGCGAAGCCCGGCGAAGCAGCAGCTTCGCTGCTGCCAAGCGGGGGCGTCAGCCACCGATTGCGGGAGGGGGTTCGTAAGGGGGAGGGTGTCCCTCCCCAACTATAATAAGCTTTTCAAAAAAGCGGCTGTTGCGACAAAAGTTACTTTTTGACGATCCAGAGGTCGTTGGGGATTGTCGTGACGGTGAATCCGGCGGCACGTAACCGGTCGATGTAGTCGCGACCGCACACACGACGGTGGTCGTACTGACCAAAAAGGCGGGTGCGTTCCACAGGATCGGTGATGGTGTCGTCCTCATAAGTGACGTCGCGTGTCGTGTCGAGAGGCACGGAAATGACGCCCCAGCCGCCCGGACGTAATACACGATACAGCTCGCGCAGCGCCTGACGGTCGTCCGCGACATGTTCCAAAAGATGGTTGCAGATAATGACGTCGAACGATGCGTCGGAGAGCGGGATCTGTTGCACGTCGAAATGCAGATCGGCCAACGGGCTTTCGAGATCCGCGGTGACGTAACGATCGGGATGGGCCTTATAATGCTTGCGCAGGGGACGCCTCAACGATACCTCGGGGGCGATGTGGAGCAGGTGCGGATGGGCTGTAAGGAGGTCGGTGTTGTGAGTGAGGTGCAACCATAGCGTTCGATGGCGCTCCAAGGATAAACAGTTGGGACACAGTGCATTGGGGCGTAGGTCGACATATCCGTACGGCAGGAACTTGCGGCGTCGGCAGCCGCAAATCGGGCACTCCACCCCGCTCCCCCAATAGAAGAGTCCCACGACAGGTACCGTCCAACCTGCCACGCGTTGCAACAACGGACGCGGCACGTGATTCAGCAGCCAGCGGATTAAGCGTTTCATTCGGATGTTTCGGTGTCGATACGTTGTAGCTCCTCTTCGGTCTTCATGAGGCGCGTGCGGCAGTGGGTGATGAGTTCCGTGGCACGTTGCACCTGCGCCGTCAGTTCGTCCACACTCATCCGGTCGCGGCGAAAACGATCCAGGATCTGTTCGATCTCGGCCATCGCATCGCTATAAGTCATGTTCTCCATGTGTCGGTTTTTAAGATACGATTTGATTCGGGTCTTCTCCGAGTGAGAAGGGTTTCGACTCCTGGATCGGCTCCCACGCGCCATTCTTACGCTCGAAACGGTCCGTTGTGCGCATCACGCTCGATTTCCGCTCCCCATGGCTGTCGATCATCGTCCAGCGCTGCATCGAGTAGACGACGCCCAGATCCCCCTCCACAACCGCCTCGGCAGCGTAAACCTCAAGCTCCATGCGCACCGGATGCGAGCGATCCTTTCCGGGTGTCGATGGGTACGGGACGCCGTCGACAAGAATCTCTTCCTCGACACATTCGTAGGTGCCGGTACGCTTCTCCACCAATGAGACCAGCTCGCGTTTGTCTTCTTCCGTTGTTTTCATCATATCGTGTTTAGTTCACTGTCGTTTCTATCGTGCCGTCCGACACCTCGATCTGCAACACGTCTCCCGGGTCTGCTTCATGCACGGACGTTATCGCCATGCCGTTGCACCTTGCCACTGAAAAGCCAAGCTGCAAAATGTGTTTCGGGGAGCGGCTATCCACCAATTCGGCTGCCGAACGCAAACGTTCCGTGTGGCGGGAGAGCAGCAGCGTCGTTTGGTGCGACAGATCCACGCGGAGCAGGTCCAGGCGTGATTTGTGTGTCTGTAGCAGCGCCGTGGCGGCATCGCGCACCTCCATGGAGGTGCGGGTGAGCCTCGCGTCGAGCGAGGCTGCTCGTTCCACGAGCCATGCCGCCACGGCGGTCGGGGTCTTCAGCATCGTGTGGGCCACCATGTCCGTCACACTCACGTCCTTGTCGTGCCCTATACCCGTGACGATCGGGAGCGGGAACTGTGCCACGTGGGCGCACAACCGATACCCATCGAAACAGCTCAAATCGACCGCCGAACCGCCTCCGCGAATGATCACCACCAGATCGAACTGTTCTAATCGCCCGGCGATCGCGTCTAATGCCGCAATGATGTCGTCCTCGGCCCCCGCGCCCTGTACGACGGCTTCGAAAATGGTTGCATCGCATCGGTACGGGCTCCGGCGCAACTGCTCCATAAAGTCTTGGTAACCGGCCGCTTGCGGACTCGAAATGACGGCGATGCGGTCGGTCAACAGCGGCAGCGGCAACTCACGATTCATGTCCCACACGCCATCTTTTTGGAGTTGTGCGATCGTGAGTTGCCGCTGCCGCTCCAATTCGCCCAACGTGAAGGTGGGATCTATGTCGCTCACGTTCAACGAAAATCCATACAGCTCGTGGTACGTCACCGACACCTGAGCCAGGATACGCATGCCCGCCGTGAGGCGTTGGCCCGTCTCCGTCTCGAAACGCCGCGACACCTTCTGGTACACCGCACGCCAGATCGTTGCACGTGCCTGTGACAGTGCCACGTCCGTGAACGGTGCCTTTTCGACCAGCTCCAGATAGCAGTGCCCCGACGAATTCACCTTCAACTCAGCCACCTCAGCACTCACCCACAGCGATTTGGGGAACGCCGCTTCGAGCGACGTCTTGATCGAACGCTGCAACTGCGTGAGGGTAACGTGTGGGTCGGACATCGCGAAAATATGTGTGATTACAGCTCGCTCTCCTTCAAGCGCTCCGCGTTCTCGGCCACGATCAGGTGGTCGATCACGTCCTGAATGTCGCCATCCATGAACGCCTGCAGGTTGTACACCGTGTAGTTGATCCGGTGGTCCGTGATACGTCCCTGGGGGTAGTTGTACGTGCGGATCTTTGCCGAACGGTCGCCCGTCGACACCATCGTCTTGCGTTTCGAGGCGATCTCATCGAGGTATTTGGCATATTCGAGGTTGAAGATACGCGTGCGCAGCTCCTCGAATGCCTTGTCGAAGTTCTTCAACTGGGACTTCTGATCCTGGCACTGTACCACGATGCCCGTCGGGATGTGTGTCAGGCGGATCGCCGAGTAGGTCGTGTTCACCGACTGGCCGCCCGGACCCGACGAGCAGAACGTGTCTTTACGGATATCGTTCATCGAAACCTCCACGTCGAACTCCTCTGCCTCGGGTAATACCGCCACCGAGGCCGCCGAAGTGTGTACACGTCCCTGCGTCTCGGTCTGCGGCACGCGTTGCACACGATGCACTCCCGATTCGTACTTCAACGTGCCGTACACATTGTTCCCCGTCACCTTCAAAACCACCTCCTTGAAACCGCCCGACGTGCCTTCCGAGGATGATGTGATCTCGTACTTCCATCCCTTTGACTCGATATACTTCGTGTACATGCGCAACAGGTCGCCCGCAAAGATGGCAGCCTCGTCGCCGCCCGTGCCGCCACGGATCTCGACGATCGCGTTCTTCGCATCCTGAGGGTCCTTCGGGATCAGGAGTAACTTGATCTCCTCCTCCAAAATAGGGATCTGGGGTTCCAGCGCGGCGATCTCCTCACGTGCCATGTCGCGCATCTCCTCGTCCTTGTCGTTCGCCAGCACGTCCTTAGCTTCCGAAAGGTTCGCCATCGCCATGCGGTACTTCTCCGACGACTCGATGATCGGCTCCAACTCGCGGTACTCCTTGTTCAGTTGGATGAACTGCTTCACATCTGAGATCACCTGCGGATCCGTCAGTTTTTCACCGATCTCCTCGTACTTGAGTTTCAGGCCGTCGAGGCGCATTAATATTGAATTATCTGCCATTTTTGTGTTGTTTTTTCTTCTTTGTACTTTTTGCCATCAAAAAGTACCAAAAACTGTCCCGGTGGCCCGGGCTGGACTTCGACTTTCTCCGAAAGTCGGTATTTTGGGCGCACAGGAAAATGTATTTCCCGTTGGGAAATAGTTCTTTGAACAAACAAGAGTATTGGAGAACTTGTTCTCGCAATCTCTTGTTTGTTCAAAGAACCGTTGCTCTGCAACGCACATTTTCCTCGTCAAGTTGCCCATAACAAAGACTTATGCAATAAGTCTCCGGTCCTCCGCAGGTCACTGCGGCCGCCGGAGGCAAAATTACTAAATTACAATATTTATAATCTTTCCCGGTACGACGACCACTTTTTTGGGGGTCGCACCGTTCAGGTATTTCTGCGCATCGTCGGTCTGCACGACATCGCGTTCGATCTCCGCGATCGGGAGCGAAAGGTCGTACTCCCGCTTGAAACGCAACTTGCCGTTCACCGATACCGGGTACTCGAACGACGAAGCATGCAGGTAACTCTCGTCGTAAGCGGGATACGCCGCCGTGCAGACCGACGATGCACGACGCCCATCGGGATCCAGCGCATGCCACAGCTCCTCCGTAATGTGTGGCGCGAAGGGTGACAGGAGTACCGTCAGAGGATCCAAAACAGCCCTTTTGTGGCACCCGCCCAACTCGTTCAGGCAGATCATGAAGGCTGATACCGCCGTGTTGAACGAGAAGTTCTCAATGTCTTCGCGTACCTTCTTGATCGTCTTGTGCAACGTCTTCAGCTCGGCGTCGGTGGGCGTTTCGTCGCTGACCACGAAATTGCCATCGCGATCGTAGAACAGCGCCCAGAACCTCCGCAGAAACTTGAATACCCCGTCGATACCGTTCGTGTCCCACGGTTTGGATTGCTCCAACGGACCGAGGAACATCTCGTACATGCGTAATGTGTCGGCACCGTAATCGGCAATGATCCGATCCGGATTCACCACGTTGAACATCGATTTGCTCATCTTCTCCACCGCCCAGCCGCATACGTATTTCCCGTTTTCGAGAATGAACTCGGCATCTTTAAATTCAGGTCTCCATGCCCTGAATGCGGTTGTGTCGAGGATGTCGTTATGAACCAGGCTAATGTCCACGTGAATCTCCTGGGTTTTATACCCCTCCTTCAACCCGTATGACACGAATTTGCCCTTGTCCGTACCCTCCAACACACGATACACGAAACTCGAACGTCCCTGGATCATGCCCTGGTTCACCAGGCGCTTGAACGGTTCGGCCTCGCAAACGACCCCGATATCGTACAGGAGCATGTTCCAGAATCGGGCGTACATCAGGTGTCCCGTGGCATGCTCGATACCACCCACATACAGATTCACGTCGCGCCAATATTCATTTATCTGCTTGTCCACCAGCGCTGTGTCGTTGTGTGGATCCATGTAGCGCAGGAAGTAAGCCGACGAACCCGCGAAGCCCGGCATAGTCGACAGTTCCAATGGATATCCCTCCTTCGTGCACCAGTTTTTGACCCGTGCCAAGGGTGGTTCCCCCGCCTCCGTGGGGCCGAAGTTGTCGATCGGAGGCAGTTCCAAGGGCAATAGTTTCTCGTCCAACGGACACGGAACCCCATCCTTATAATATATAGGTATCGGTTCGCCCCAATAGCGCTGGCGCGAGAAGATCGCGTCGCGCAGTCGATAGTTCACCACGCGTCGTCCCAAGCCGCGTTGCTCGATCCGTGTCAATACGCGCTCGATCGCAGGTTTCGGATCCACACTCTCATCCACCACCGGGATGATATCCAGTCCGAAATGCTCGGCGAAACGTCTGTCGCGTTCGTCGTGTGCCGGTACAGCCATGATCGCCCCCGTGCCGTAGCCAGCCAATACGTAATCCGATATATATATAGGTATCTCCCGGTTCGTGAAGGGATTGACCGCGTACGATCCCGTGAAGACCCCGCTCACCCGGCGCGTCTCGGCGAGGCGCTCACGCTCGGACTTTGTCCGAGCCGTGTCGACG
>QMCD01002109.1_pt1 | contig 11978 bp, 14 predicted proteins | sample 1821841 | NCBI WGS metagenome assembly QMCD01 (sample SAMN01991225, study PRJNA193472) | Termite gut metagenome, whole genome shotgun sequencing project. | isolation source: worker | host: Macrotermes natalensis | reverse complement strand
GCCGGAAAAAATCCGTGCAAAAATTCCGGGCGTTGCAATCAGGACTGCGTTCATTGTCGGATACCCGGGTGAAACGGAGGAAGAATTTGAGCACCTGTACGAGTTTGTAAAATCCGCGCGGTTTGAAAAAATGGGTGTGTTTGAGTATTCACGCGAAAAAGACACATACTCGTACGCGTTAAAACCGCAAGTGAGCGCGGCAGTGAAAAAACAGCGTCGCAAGCGCCTGATGCAGCTTCAGCAGCAGATTTCGCGCGAGGTAAACGAGCAGCGTGTCGGTACAATTTTGCCGTGTATTGTGGAAGGTTTCACCGACGAGCACGTGATTTTACGTTCTTCCTATGACGCGCCGGAAGTTGACGGGTTGGTTTACGCGCAGTCAAAAAACCCTGTGGTGCCGGGCGATATAGAAAATGTCATAATCCAAAGCGTTGATGATTACGATCTGTACGGCGTAATCGTTTAATTACAACGCGGACACCGGCTCATTTACCCCTGTATGGGATTATATCGTAGCTGCCGAGCAGCCTGAAAAATTGTGTGTGCTGCTTAATCTCGTCAAGAATTTTTTGGTCGTAACCGTCAAATTCCGCGAAAAACGTGTATTCCCCGAGGCTCGTTTTGGACGGCCGCGATGAGATGTGCGAAAGGTTGACGTTGTAATCGTAGAATATTTGCAGAATTTTCAGCAGCGCGCCGGGCTCGTTTTTTGTTGAAAAGGCGAGCAGGGTTGAGGCACCTTTGGGTGTGTCCCACCCCCCGATGAGCGCAAAACGCGTGCAATTGTCGGGATAATCGTTAATATTTTCGTGCAGGATATTTAGACCGTAGAGTTTTGCGGTTTTTTCGTTCGCGATTGCTGCGTGGCCGGGCTGCAAATTCTGCGCGGCAGCGGCGGTGCTTGACGCTTCAATCGTGTTTAATTTTTTTTCGTGGATAAAATTCTGGCATTGCGAAAGCGCCTGCGGGTGCGAAATTACGGTGTGAATGTCAGTGCTTTGACTAATCAGGCAGTGCTTTATCGGCATAATCGTCTGGCGCAGGATTTGCAGATTTTTTGTACGGATAAGATTGTCAATTGTTTCTCGCACGGTGCCCTCAACGGAGTTTTCTATCGGCAAAACAGCCACGGTATCCGGTGTTTGGTCGGCGTATTCCAGAACCTGCCGGATTGTTTTCAGGGGTAAATACGCAGGGCTGCCGCTTAACTGCGATGCGAAAAACTCTGTCGCGCAGTGCGAGTATGAGCCTTCCGGGCCGAGATATGCGATTGTTTTTGCGGATTTCATAATATAGTTTTACCTACTATCGGCGCGATTTGCTTGATTTCGTTGTAGAGCGTGTCGTATTGCGACGGATAAAGCGATTGTGCGCCGTCGCACAGCGCTTTGTCGGGCTCGTGGTGGACTTCTATGATGAGCCCGTCACAACCGGCTGCGACCGCGGCGCGTGACATTGGCGCAACCTTGTCGCGCAACCCTGTTCCGTGGCTCGGGTCGATTAAAACCGGCAGGTGGCTGACTTTTTTAAGCACCGGAATGGCGCACAAATCAAGCGTGTTGCGCGTGACGCGTTCAAACGTCCGGATGCCGCGCTCGCACAGCAGAACCTGTTTGTTCCCGCCGGAGAGCACATATTCTGCAGACATCAAAAGCTCCTCAAACGTTGCGGCGAGCCCGCGCTTTATCATGACCGGCTTGCGGATTTTGCTCAACTCACGCAGCAGGTTGAAGTTTTGCATGTTGCGCGCACCGACCTGCAAGATGTCAACGTATTTTTCGCAAGCTTCAATTTGCGAAATCTCCATCACCTCGGATGTTACGGCCATTGAGTATTTATCGGCGGCTTCGCGCAGCATTTGCAGCCCTTCTTCGCCGAGTCCCTGGAACGCGTACGGTGATGTGCGCGGTTTGAATGCGCCTGCGCGCAGGATTTTTACGTTTGATTTAACAAGCGCGGCAGCTGTTTTGTCAAGCTGTTCAAAGCTTTCAACCGTGCAAGGCCCTGCAATCAGGCCCAGATGGTCGCCGCCGAATTTTACACCGTTGACTTCAATTACGGTGTCTTCCGGCTGGAATGTTCTGCTGGCAAGCTTGTAGCTGGATGTGATTCGGATGACTTCCGCTACGCCTTCAAGCAGCTCAATATCGCGCGGGTCAATGGTTTTTTCACCGACAGCGCCGATGACGGTGTTAATTTCACCAACTATCGTGTGCGCCGCAAACCCGCGCGACTCAACGAATTCTATAACTTTTTCCACATTCTCTTTTGGCACACCCGGCCGCATTGTAATTAGCATTATTCTTTCTCCACATATTGTTCAAGCCGTTTTGCGGCCGCTTTGTACTCGCTGACGGTCGCGTTTCCGCCAAGACACCCGCCTGTGCACGCCATAACCTCAATCAAATTCCCCGCATCGCACTCGCCTGTTTTTGCGTAGGTTTTTAGCGATTTTATGGACTCTTTGTCCAAACCGTTGATGATGAGCGCCTGCGTTGGGATATCGTCGGGCAAAAGCGATTGGACAGCCTTTGCGACCCCGCCGGTGCCCGCAAACCCTCTGCCGCCCGCGCTGGCATTATATTTGAAATCTGAACCTTCGCCCCATTCGTTTGCCCCGTTTGTCCCGGCGTTGAACCACGCGTTCAATTCTTCGTAATTTATCACATAATTGACGTTGGGATTTTCCGCGGCCTCAATACGTTTTGCAACGCACGGCGCAAAAAATACCGTGACGGCGTCCGGATGCTCTTTTTTAACAAGCTCGGCGGTGTAATAAAGCGGCGTTTTGGTGTGTGAAACAAACGGCTGCAGCCCGGGCAGATGTTTTTTGACAAACTCATTGTAGCTCGCGCAGCACGATGTTGTCATAAACTCGGCGCCTTCTTCAAGCCGCTGTTCAAACTCGTCCGTCTCGTTTTTGATTGTAATATCGGCACCTTGTGCGACCTCGTAAACTTCATTGAATCCGAGTTTTTGTATCGCGGATTTTAGCTGCTGCGGTGTGCATTCAAACTGGCCCATTATTGCCGGCGCAACCATTGCGACAACCTTGGCACCGGATTTTATTTGTTTTAATACGTCAATAATCTGGCTTTTTTCGTGGACCGCGCCGAACGGGCACGCCCCGACGCACTTGCCGCAAAAAATACAGTTGTCAAAGTCTATTTTAACTTCGCCCGACTCGTCTTTGAAGATGGCATCAACAGGGCAGGCCTTTTCACACGGCACGATTCTTTTTGCTATCGCCTGATAAGGGCACGCGCTCACGCACAGCCCGCAGTTTTTGCATTTGGCAGGGTCGATGGAGGATTTGTTGTCGGATATTGTGATTGCATCAAATTTGCACGCGTGCTTGCATTCGCGAGCGACGCAGCCTTGGCAAAGGTCGGTTACATAAATCCGCGCCGGAACGCACGCCTGACAGGCGGTTTGCAAGATAGTGAGCGGGTTTTTCTCCGGGACCTCGCGTTCAAGCGCTTTTTTTGCAAGCCTTGCAACGCGTTCGGACTCGTCGGTTGCCTCTATTGAAAACCCGAGCCCTGCGATGGTTCTGTCGCGCAAAATCGCGCGCTCTTTATAAATACAGCACCGAAACGGCACCTCGTGGCCTTTCGGGCGCATCACAAACGGTATCAGCCGCGCCTCTTCCGCAAAATCGTTCGCGTAGAACGCCTCAATAAGCCGCGTCAAAATCTCGTTTTTCAGCTGGTTTGTGCTCACATGAACCTCGCGTATATTGTGTTGATATTTTGCAGAAAATCTTGCACGTCAAGGCCGGACGGTGCGATTTCTTTTAGTTTACCGCCAAACGCGGCTTTTTGGACGGTTGAGTACGCCTCGTCATAAGTTTTGCCCTGCTCAATAAGATTCAGCAGAATTTTTTGCGATAAAACATTCTCATCGTTGGCGTTTTTAAGCATATTTTCTTTGTTGACCACGAGATTTTGCATCATCTGGTTAAACCTGTCAAGCATAAAATCAACCAGCATCAGGCTGTCGGGGAAGATTATGCGCTCAGCTGAGCTGTGCGAAATATCGCGTTCGTGCCAGAGCACAACGTTTTCAAGTGTGGCCTGACAGTTCGCGCGCACAACGCGTGCAAGCCCGCAAAGGTTTTCGCTTAAAACAGGGTTTTTTTTGTGCGGCATAGCGCTGGAGCCTTTTTGACCGGTGCCAAAACCCTCCTGGACCTCCAGAATTTCGCTTTGGTGCAGCAGCCGGATATCGGTCGCGAACTGTTCCAAAACGGTCGCAATCAGCGCCAGCGACTGCATAAAATACGCGTGATAATCGCGCGCAATAATTTGCGTTGAAATCCGAGCGGGTTTTAGTCCGAGATTTTCGCAGGTGATTGTTTCAACCTCCGGCGGGATTTGGCTGTAAGTCCCGATTGGGCCGGAGATTTGCCCGACGCGGATTTGTTCTGCCGCGAGTAAAAAGTTTTCGCTCTGGCGCTCTAAAATATCAATCCAGCTGCACAGTTTCACCCCGAAAGTCATCGGCTGCGCGTGCATCCCGTGAGAGCGCCCGACGCAAACAGTGTCCTTGTGCGCTTTTGCAAGTGCGCGAAGCGTGGCAATATTTTCGTTCAGAGCGTCTTTTATAAATGCGGCGCTGTCTTGGATTTGCAGCGCAAACGCTGTGTCAATCACATCCGAGCTTGTCATCCCGGCGTGCATGTATTTTGCCAAATCCGCTCCGATGTTTTCGTTGACGTTCTGCAAAAACGCGATAATATCGTGCCGCGTTTCTTTTTCTATCTCTGCGATGCGGTTGAGGTCAAACTTTGCGGCCTTTTTGATTTTGTCAGCCGTATCCGCAGGGAATTTGCCCAACTGCTCATAAGCTTGCACCGCCGCGATTTCCACCTTCAAATAATAATTAAATTTGGACTGCAAATCCCAAATCTTTCTCATCTTTTCGCGCGAATATCTTTCAATCATTTTTTTATTTTAATATAAATTAACAAAAAAGGCAATTTTTGGGTGAATATATACTTTATATATATAATTAGGAATATTAAGAGGACAAGAGGATGATAGCAGACGACAGATATTGGAAAGCATCGGCGGAATACGAAGCCGCATATATGGACTATAAACGGCTGGAAGCCGGGCTGTCCAAGCAAAAAATACAGATTGGTGAGCTGCTTAAAAAATACTCAAACACAGAAAGTAATTACGAAAAATCAGTTTTGAACGACGCCAACAAAAGCTATCTGACAACCCAAAGCGATGTTGATTTGGCGCTTGACAGAGCCTCCCGGATGGCCGGTGCCCTGCACCGTTATTGGTAGCACTTGATTTTATTTTTTGACGTAGTATGATTATCCTGTTAGTATACGGCTATTGCAGTTTCGGCTTCGATTGCCCGCGAAAGGAAAATATCTATGTCTATTAATTTGAAAAACAAAAAGGAAGTCATCAAAAAGTACGGTGCAAACGAGAAGGACACCGGTTCAACAGCTGTTCAAATCGCTATGCTCAGCACGAAAATTGCGCAGCTTACCGAGCACCTGAAAATTAACAAAAAAGATTTCTCTACAAAAAGAGGGTTGCTTATGATGGTCGGCCGCCGTAAAAGAATGCTTGCGTACTTTAAAAACCGCAACCTTGAAGAATACAGAGAATTGATTAAAAAACTTAAAATCCGCGGGTAGGGGCTTTTGAAAGCGCTCAGATCACAGCGTTTGCACATAGGAATCTTCGGCAAAACTAATGCCGGAAAGTCTGCGCTGCTCAACCGTATCGCAGGTCAAGATGTCTCGATTGTATCGGAAATCGCCGGTACAACAACGGATGTCGTGGAAAAGTCAATGGAATTTGCGCCGCTGGGGCCTGTGACATTCCTTGATACGGCAGGGTTTGATGATACGTCTGCGCTTGGCAAACAACGGATTGGAAAAACTTTGAAAGTGCTGGACCGCCTTGACGTGGCGATTGTTATCGGTCAGTGCGAAATTACAAAAGAGCTTGAAGTCCGCAATATCCCGTATCTGTGCGTGCCGCGCGATATAAGTATTGATGATTTGCGGCAAAAACTCGTTGAACTTTTGCCGGAAGATTTTATCCATTCGCCAAGACTTGTTGGGGATTTGGTGGCGCCCGGCAGCACGGTTGTCCTTGTGACCCCGATTGATGCGTCCGCGCCCAAAGGGCGGCTTATTTTGCCGCAGGTGCAGACCATTCGCGATTTGCTCGACAACGATTGCGTTGTCTTGACCGTAAAGCCCGAAAGGCTCGCTGCAGCTTTGGAGAATTTAAAAACACCGCCGGCGCTTGTTGTAACTGATTCGCAGGCGTTCAAACAGGTGGATGAAATTGTGCCAAAAGCTGTTGCGCTCACGTCGTTTTCAATACTGTTCGGGCGGCTGAAAGGTGATTTGCAAGAGTTTATAGCCGGTACGAAGGCGATTGGTGCGTTGCAAGATGGCGACAGAATCCTTATTCTGGAAAGCTGCACGCACCAGGTGACCTGTGATGATATCGGCCGCGTTAAAATACCAAAACTGTTAGCGCAAAAAACCGGCAAAAATTTAAAAATTGAGCATTTTGCAGGGCACGACTTACCGGACATTACACCGTATAAGCTGATTATCCACTGCGGCGCGTGCATGACCAACCGACGTGAGGTTTTATCGCGCATTGCAAAAGCAAAAGAGGCCGGTGTTCCTATCACAAACTACGGGGTTGTGATTTCGTATTGTCTTGGGATTTTGCCGCGCGCCACTACACCGTTTATATGATTAAAAGTGCCGCCGCGAGAGTTACAATGAAGGTATGTGCGAAGACAAAGAGCTAAAAAAAGTCGGGTTGGAGCTGATGTTTCTGACACCGGAAAAGTATGAAAAGCCCGAGGGGATTACGGCCGTTGAGCTGGCAAAACTTGTTGAGCTGCCGCTTGAGACCGTTAAAAAAAAGCTCAACATCTTAAAAGAATCGGATATTGTGTTTGCAAAAGGGATTAACCCGAAATACTGGACGTTCAACGAGTATAATTTTCAGCGGATGGACGAGGACGACGACCTGTTTTTGCTGCTGTGCAGCTTTGATGATGTGGATTTTGACAGGTATTTTCAATACTAACCCGCACTAGCAAATTTTATTTTTGCGTGGTTTAATACGGTTATGAGAATAGCACCTGTTACACTGACAAATTTCACGGCTAAACCCGAACCTAAATCCGAGTATGCAAAAATGCACGCGCAGCTTGATGCGCAGGCGGGATTTACCCAAAAATATGGCGGCCGGCTTGAAGAATATGAACTGGATAAACTAAAAAAAACGTGGACTGCTCCACCAACGGATAGTTTTGTCAAAGCGACCGGGGTGAAAACTTATAACGGAAGGATTGTTCATAGAGGCAAAAATTGCTACCGCGGGGCGACACTTGTGCGTGAGTGGTGGGAGTTGGACAAGCTCAAAGAAGCCGGCGTAGAAAGGGTGATAGATTTAGAAGGTTATAGTGATTACGAGCGGTTGTGCAAAAACGCAGGGCTTAAATATTGCAGATTTCCTGTGCCGGATGACGGGCTTTTTAGTAACGCGGCTTTTATGAACAAAGAAGATTTTTTGGAACATGAAGCTCGGAAAATGTACGTGCGGCGTCTTAGCGAAAATGAACGGGTAGAATATTCCAAACTCTATGACGAGAAAAAGGAAGAATTTATTGAAGCATTCATTGGATTGGTCAATGTGATGAAGGAAGGCAATTTTTATATCGGATGCAGCCTTGGAACAACTAAAACAAATGATGTTTTGTGCTTGAACTCACTATTTAACCCTGAATTCGGCGGGTTTGAATGGTATGGCGGGTCAGCAATACTTGGACCGGCTAAAAACTTATACAACAACCTGACGGAAGATCACAAAAAGCGCCTCGGCTGGATGCCCGAATGGGAACAGTACGTTGTAGAAATCATTGAAGGTTTCGAAATTGATTAAATTTTTTCAGGCACTAGCAATTTTTATTTTCTTGGGTTTTTAATAAAAAAAAGGGGAATAAAACAATGAAACTAGCACCAATTACATTTAGTACGATGAAACCAAATTTTACCGCGATTAATTCGTTAGCAGAGGCCCGGAGGATGAACAGCCTCTTCCTGGCTTCAGAAGGTATCGACACTGCTGTATTTGAGGACCCGCTCGGTCAAAAAGCCCGTGCAAAAAATGCGCTTGCAACAGCGTTGGATCGAGATTGGTTGGGAAAAAACAGCAGAAGATGGAATATCTGTGAGTTTGGCTGCGGGATGGGACTTTCCACCAAGGCCATCAAAGATATGTTCGAGTACCATAACATTACGGCGATAGATAATGATCCCGAATTTGCAAAGGATTTTCCGTCAGAAATTTCAATATACGGCGGCGAAAATACTTTGCTGTTTAAAAATGTTGACGGTATAGAGTTTTTAAACGACGGCAAAAGAAAATTCAATCTGGTTATGGCAAGTATGCTCGCACCGGAAATTGAGCCGGCGGAAATACTAAAAGCGGTGCCAAATAGTCTACTTGACGGCGGTAACTTTCTGACGTATTCCGATTCTGGCACAATAAGAATATTGAAAGAATATCTTGACGAAAACGGCATAAAATACAATAGTTTTAACCAGCCCGAATTCGATACAAAAGGGGTTGTCGTCAGCAAAGAAGAACTTTTGAAACTGTAAATTACTTGCCGGCGTGCCGGCAGAATGCTCATTTGCAAATGCGGCAGCCGGGCGCGGAAACGTCATTTGCCGATGCAGAAATTTTCAAAAATATTGTTTAAAATGTCGTCCGTTATGACTTCGCCCGTTATTTCGTCCAGATGCAAAAGTGCGGATTTTAAATCAATTGAAATCAAATCCTGCAACTCATGCTTTTGCGCCGCGGTGAGCGCGTGACATAATGCCGCGCGTGATTTTTCAAGGCAATCTTGCTGGCGCAGATTGGTCACAAACTCTGTGTCATCAGAAAACCCGAGGGTAAATTCTTGGAGTTTTAGTTTAAGTTCATCAAGCCCTTCGTTTTTTATCGCGCAGACCGGCAGTCCTTGCGTGACAGGCGCTAAATCGCATTTGTTCGCGACAACAATATGCGACTTGTCTTTTATCAGCGCAAAAGTTTCATCATCAAACCCGTCTGCCGCGTCATAAACAAACACGACAAGGTCGGCTTCGGCAGCTGATTGTTTGGAGTATTCCACCCCGATTTTTTCAACTTTGTCCGCGGCATCGCGGATGCCCGCGGTATCGGTGAGCGTCACCGCAACGCCAAGGTCAAGTGTTTCGGTCAGCACATCGCGCGTTGTGCCGGCAACCTCGGTTACTATTGCGCGTTCCATGTTCAACAGCGCGTTGAAAATCGACGACTTGCCCACGTTAGGTTTGCCCGCAATCGCAACCTTAATCCCCTGCCGCAGAATATTTGACGATTGTGCGCAGGATAAAATTTTATCAATTTGTCCGGTAGCTGCCTCAATTTGTTCTGTTATGTGTTCGTAATCAGGTTCCGCCACATCATCGGGAAAATCAATTCCTGCAACGATTTGTGACAGCAGCTCAAAAATCGTGGTGCGGATTTTTTTAATTTCTTTTGCGAGTGCACCGGACAGATTCCGTGCGGATTTTTGTGCAAAGTTTTTTGGAAAAGTGTTGGTCATCGGATGTTCTTATTGATAAAATAAAAAAACAGATGCAGGTTGTCAAAAAATATATGGACTGATGGTTTATAGATTTTTACCTAAAGGACGAGGTGCGTTGTGGGCATCATTACCTATCCCTTTGATAGCGGAGAAATTCTCAGGAGAAGAAAATCTCTCAAACGCCAACTTTTGGAGCAGAGTGCTTTGCTCCAAAAGCGTGTCGCGATATTAAGCGGCTCGACCGTTGGCGATGTCAAAGACATTCTTGAACTGTTCCTTTTACATTTCGGGATAAAACCAAAATTCTACGTTGGTCAGTATGATCGGTTTTATGAGGATGTCATGTTTGATCATCAAGATATCACGGAATTTGATCCCGATGTGATCTACATTCACACATCGGTACGCAACCTTTTGGATACGGCGCTGATGGACAAACTGCAGGCGGTATGGGGGAAAATCAGGGCGGATTATTCGTGCGCGATCATTCAGAACAATTTTGAATTACCTCCTTACGCCATGGAGGTTGATGGTCGGCACATTAATGCCTTGAATGTTCAACTTGCCGATTATGAAAAAGAAAACAGCAATTTTTATGTTCATGACATTCAACACCTTTCCGCCTGCCTGGGCCTGAACGACTGGTTCAATCCGCAGGATTATTTTTTGTACAAGTATGCCTTCAATGTAAAAGCAATCCCGGTTTTTTGTTATAGCGTATCTAAAATCATCAAATCTATATACGGTAAAAATCAAAAATGCCTCGTGCTCGACCTGGATAACACGCTGTGGGGCGGTGTGGTCGGCGATGTCGGCGTTATGGGAATCGAGCTCGGTATGGAAACCGCGAGCGGCGAAGCTTATCTCGCTTTCCAAAAATACGTTAAGGATTTACATGATCGAGGTATTATCCTCGCCGTCTGTTCCAAAAATGAAGAGCGAATCGCAAAAGAGGCGTTCAGTAACCCCAATATGGTTTTGCGGCTCGAAGATATTGCCGTTTTCCGCGCGAATTGGGAGAACAAGGCGGACAATCTGCTCAGCATTGCGGAACAGTTGAATATTCTGCCGGAGAGCATGGTTTTTGTCGACGACAATCCCGCCGAACGGGAGTTGATAAAACAAGCGTTGCCGGATATCCATGTGGTTGAGGCGGGTTCGGTCGTCGATTTTATCGGGCACATCGAGGGGGCTGGATATTTTTACGCCACGGGCGTTTCGGACGACGATAAAAAGCGCAATGCGTACTATGCTGCAGACCTCAAACGGAATGAAACAAAGTGCTCTTTTGCCGATTACGGCGAATATCTCTCTTCCTTGCAGATGAAGAGCGCAATACGCTCGTTTGATTTGGTGCATTTGGACCGGATCACGCAATTGATCAACAAGACAAACCAATTCAACCTGACAACGCATCGTTTCAATCAGAATGAAATTGAAAAAATCTCGGCTGATCCCGTCTTTATCACACTCTATGCAACCCTCGACGACAAATTTGGCAGCAATGGCATCGTCTCCGTGCTGATTGGGGAAATTATCGAAGAGGTGCTGCACATCCGCTTATGGGTGATGAGCTGCCGGGTGTTCAAGCGGGACTTGGAGCTTGCTGTTTTCGACCGTCTTGCAAGAAAAGACAGATTGAAAAAATGATCGGATATTATTTTAAAACAGAAAAAAACGGGTACGTGGCAGATTTGTTCGACGCGCTCGGATTCAGCAAGATAACGGACGACACGTGGGAATTCAATTTAGCGGTCGATTACCGGGTACAGAACAAGCATATACAAATAGAAGAGGATGTTGATAAATGGATACTTTAAGAAGGTTGCAGGAGATTTTCCGTGAAATTTTTGACGATGAGAGTCTTGTGTTGAAAAGGGAGACGACAGCAGACGATATCGAAGAATGGGATAGCCTTGCGCAAGTAAATATCATCGTCGCTTGCGAAGGGGAGTTTAACATAAAATTTGACTTGAATGACATTAAAAATCTAAAAAATGTAGGGGGCATGGTCGATCTGGTGGATAGCAAGCTATGAACAGCTATCGATATGAAGACGTAATCTTGGGCCAGACCGAAAGCTTCAGTGTCAAGATCACGGGAGAGATGCAGAATATGTTCTTGACGATTTCCGGCGATCATAACCCGATGCATGTAGATGAGCCGCATGCGAAGTCCAAGGGTTTCTCTGGAAAAGTTGTATACGGCATGCTCACCGCCTCGTTTTATTCTACGTTGGTAGGAACATGGCTGCCGGGTGTATACTGCTTGTTTCAGGAGGCCATTTTCCAATATGGCGTTCAACAATATGCCGGAGTCCGTCACTTTGACTTTTTCCTCGAACCACTCGCGAA
>QMCD01002444.1_pt1 | contig 11982 bp, 9 predicted proteins | sample 1821841 | NCBI WGS metagenome assembly QMCD01 (sample SAMN01991225, study PRJNA193472) | Termite gut metagenome, whole genome shotgun sequencing project. | isolation source: worker | host: Macrotermes natalensis | reverse complement strand
TACCGCCGTTCACGCACAGGCGGTAAGGAATATTTTTTTTGCGGAATTTTTTAAGTTTTTATTTCACAGGCAGATATGGAAGGTTTTTTGGTTGTTATCTTGATAATCGCCGAGGTATTTACATTGGAAACAATGTTGGAATTGCACACAATACGAAAATATATACTCTTGGTCATGATTTGAATGACCAAGAGTTTAAAACCAAAGGTTCGGCTGTACATATTGATGATAATGTTTTTATTTTTTCCAACTCGATAATAATGCCGGGTGTAAAAATTGGGAAAGGGGCTGTCGTATTGGCAGGTAGTATTGTTACAAAAAACGTTGAACCATATGTGATAGTGGGAGGAAATCCGGCACAGAAAATAAAGGATAGAATAAGAGAAATCAATTATACTCATCGGTATAAATATTGGTTTGCCTTGTAACTCATAAATTTAATAATGTATAAATTTATAAATAACAATGAACATTAGTATTTTCGGCTTAGGCTATGTTGGCTGTGTCAGCCTCGGTTGTTTAGCACAAAACGGACATAAAGTAATTGGCGTAGATGTCAATCAAAACAAAGTAGATTTTATTAATAGTGGAAAACCAACCATTATAGAGGCTGAAATTGACAGAATAATCTCGGAACAACACGCCGCCGGTAAAATTTCGGCAACGACAGTTGCGGCAGATGCAGTTTTGCAATCTGAAATCAGCATTATTGCTGTTGGTACTCCAAGTTCCGAAAAAGGACATTTGAATTTGCAATACATTTTTAATGTCGCAGAACGTATTGGTAAGGCGTTACAGCAAAAAGACGAATTTCATATTGTGGCGGTACGTTCTACAATAATGCCGGGAACTTGTGATAAAGTTGCCGATATTCTACAAGAATTTTCAAAAAAAAAACGTAATGAAGGTTTTGCCATTGTGGATAATCCTGAGTTTTTGCGCGAGGGTACGGCTGTTTTAGATTATTATAATCCTCCGTTAACGTTGATAGGATCGGATAATAAAGAAGCCGCAGCGAAAGTGGCAAAACTTTACGAACAATTGCCTGCAGAGGTTATTATTTCCGACCTAAAAGTTGCCGAAATTATGAAATACGTGAATAATACTTATCACGCATTGAAAATTTCGTTCGGTAACGAAGTCGGCAATATTTGTAGTGAATTAGGCATTGATTCGCACGAAGTAATGAATATTTTCTGTAAAGACAAACAATTGAATATTTCACCATATTACTTCAAACCGGGTTTTGCTTATGGAGGTTCTTGCTTGCCTAAGGATTTAAAAGGTTTGCAAACACTCGCCCATGATTTATATGTAGATGTGCCTGTGATTGACAGCATTGATACAACCAACAATAATCAGATTGCCCGCGCTACGAAAATGATTCATAAATATTGGAACAAAAAATTGGGCTTTCTCGGGTTAAGTTTTAAAGAAGGAACTGATGATTTACGTAATAGCCCGGCAGTAAGAGTGATAGAGTCATTGTTAGGAAAAGGTGCCGACATTATCATTTACGATAAAAATGTAAATACGACAATGCTCACTGGCACAAATAAGGATTATATAGATGCTCGTATTCCGCATTTATCGAAATTGTTAAGTCCCAATTTGGATTATGTTATCGAAAATGCAGATGTTTTGATAGTCAATACAAAAGAACAAAAGAAAAAGAATTTATTGAAAAATTGAAATCGGTTACCGATAAAATCATTATTGACTTTGTACGTTTGGGCGATGATTTCTTGAAATTGCCTAATTATACCGGAATTAACTGGGGGAGAAGTTTAGATAGCGGAGCCTATATTTCGGGTGAAGATACGGTTTTAACAAAATAAGAGAGATGGAATTTTTAGGAAAACATATTTTAATCATTGTTGAAAATCTGCCTGTCCCTTTCGATAGGCGAGTTTGGCAAGAGGCAACTACTTTAAAAGAACATGGCGCCGAAATTTCTATTGTTTGTCCGCAAATGAAAGGCTATACAACACCTTATGAAGTGATTGACGGAATAGAAATTTATCGTCATCCATTGTCACTCGAAGCACGTGGAGCATTAGGTTATCTTTTGGAATACGGAATGGCAATTTATTGGGAAATAAAACTTGCGCGTAAAATTTATAAGAAAAAACCGTTTCAGGTTATTCACGGTTGCAATCCGCCCGATTTGATTTACCTCACGGCAAAGTGTTTTAAACGAAAAGGCGTAAAATATGTTTTCGACCATCACGATATAAATCCGGAGTTGTACATTGCAAAATACGACAAGAAAGGTTTTTTTTATAATTTGATGATCTTTTTTGAAAAACAAACTTTCAAGAATGCCGTTGCAAGCATAGCCACCAACGAATCGTACAAGGAAATTGCCGTTTCTCGAGGAGGAATGAATCCCGATAAAGTACAGATTGTGCGCAGTGGACCAAAATTAGACCGCTTGAAGCTACAAGACCCTAAGCCCGAATTTAAAAGGGGAAGAAAATATTTAATCGGCTATCTTGGAGTTATCGGTGAACAAGAAGGCATTGATTTGTTGCTCAAAAGCATTAAATATATTACGGAAAAACGCAATGATGTTCAAGTTGCCATAGTTGGCGGCGGTTCAGACTTGGAAATTCTAAAAAAGTTGGCGGCAGATATGGGACTTGCCGATTTTGTCGATTTCTACGGGCGTGTTTCTGACCAACTGCTAGTAGATATTCTAAATACAGCTGATGTATGCGTAAATCCTGACAAACCGACAGAAATGAATAATCTTTCAACAATGAATAAAATTATGGAATATATGGCTTTGAAAAAGCCGATTGTTCAGTACGATTTGAAAGAGGGACGTTTTTCTGCGCAAAAGGCTTCGTTATATGCTGAAAATACGAGTACGAAAGATTTTGCCGAAAAGATTATATATTTGTTGGACAATGAATCCATTTGTAAAGAAATGGGCGAATATGGCTATAACAGGGTTTTGAATGAACTTTCTTGGGAATATGAAAGTCAAAAATTGATTGATTTTTATCGTAAAGTATTGATTTGATGATGTTAAATGAAAAACATAGTCGTGTGTCTGATAAAATTTGAAAACATACTATTAGGGTGGAGAAAAAATATCCATCTTCAACGGTATCACTCTTGTCTGACAACATGTTGGTGAAAGTTGGGAGATTTCAATCATCCCAAAGACATATCTATTGTTCCCAACGGGAAAGTCAACAGCATTGAAAGAACAGTATAAAGGCAAAATTGTTGGAGAAAAAGTATATCAAAAATATGAAAATAAATTCCCTTTACTATTCAAATTTATTGATACGAAAGGTCATTGCAGCACGACTAACTTCAAATGTAGAAGTCAAATTGATAGAGAGTTATTTGTAAAAATAGAAAAGATATTTCTAAACGTTAATAAAAAATCTTATGTCAAAAATAGCATTAATTACCGGAGTTACCGGTCAAGACGGTGCATATCTCGCCGAGTTTTTATTAAAAAAAGGATATGTCGTTCATGGATTAAAACGTCGTTCGTCGATGTTTAATACTGATCGAATTGATCATTTATACCAGGATCCTCATATTGAAAATCGTAATTTTATCCTTCATTATGGTGATATGACCGACAGTATGAATCTTACACGGATTATACAGGATGTGCAACCGGATGAGATTTATAACTTGGCAGCGATGAGCCACGTAAAGGTAAGCTTTGATACGCCGGAGTATACAGCTAATGCCGACGGGATCGGAACATTGCGTATTTTAGAGGCTGTTCGTCTGCTTGGGTTAACTAAAAAAACACGCATTTATCAAGCTTCAACTTCCGAATTGTATGGATTGGTACAAGAAATTCCACAAAAGGAGACTACGCCGTTCTATCCACGCAGTCCGTATGCAGTGGCGAAGATGTACGCTTATTGGATAACCGTGAATTATCGCGAGGCGTATGGTATGCACGCAAGCAATGGAATATTGTTTAATCACGAATCTCCGTTGCGTGGCGAAACGTTTGTTACTCGCAAAGTAACCCGTGCCGCTGCGCGCATTGCTCTCGGAATGCAGGATAAAGTATATATGGGAAATCTCAGTTCCAAGCGCGACTGGGGGCATGCCAAGGATTATATCCGCGCTATGTACTTAATTCTTCAACAAGACCAGCCGGATGATTATGTGATTGCAACAGGAATCACTACCACCATTCGTGATTTTATCAAGATGGCTTTTGCCGAAATGGGCGTTGAGGTTGTTTTTTCCGGAGAAGATGCCAAAGAAGTTGGGATTATAAAATCGGTTGATGATAAATTATTTACCGAAAGAGTGGGAGCAGAGCATCTTGCTGCGATTAAAAATAAAATCGGAACTGAAGTTGTAGGCGTTGATGAGCGCTATTTTCGTCCTACCGAAGTAGAATTACTCATTGGCGATCCAACCAAATCCAAAACAAAACTTGGTTGGGAACCGGAATCCGATCTGCCGGCATTGGTAAAAGATATGATGCAGTCTGATATAAAATTGATGAAAAAAGAAGCGTTTTTGCGTGATAACGGATTCAAAACATTAAATTATTTTGAGTGAAAATGGAAAAGAACGCAAAAATATATGTAGCCGGACATCTCGGATTAGTTGGATCGGCTATTTGGAAAAACTTGCAATCCAAAGGTTATACAAACCAGATCGGTCGTTCGATTAATGAACTTGACCTGATGAATCAAGTTGCTGTTGCCGATTTTTTCGCTACAGAAAAACCCGAATATGTGTTCTTGGCTGCGGCTAAGGTAGGCGGTATTGTTGCAAATAATACCTACCGCGCGCAGTTTATTTACGAGAACCTGACCATTCAAAACAACATCATCCATAATGCTTATTTGAACGGCGTAAAAAAGCTGTTGTTTTTGGGCAGTACCTGCATTTATCCACGCGAAGCGCCGCAACCTATGCCGGAAAATTGCCTGTTGACTTCTCCGCTCGAATATACCAACGAACCTTACGCAATTGCTAAAATTGCAGGAATTAAAACTTGCGAAAGCTATAATTTGCAGTACGGTACCAATTTTATATCAGTTATGCCGACCAATTTGTATGGTCCGAACGATAATTTCAACTTGGAGACATCGCACGTATTACCAGCTATTATTCGGAAAATATATTTAGGTAAATGTTTGGAAAATAATGATTGGGAGGCTATTCGTTCCGATTTTACAAAGCGCCCGGTGGAAGGTGTAAGCGGCGAGGCTTCGGAAACAGAAATTGTAGCCAAATTGGCTAAATATGGCGTAACAATTAAAAATGGAGTCGTACAAGTCGAAATTTGGGGAACAGGTGCTCCGTTTCGCGAATTCCTTTGGAGCGAAGAAATGGCAGATGCTTGTGTCTATGTAATGGAAAAGGTAAATTTCAAAGACACTATTCCACAAGGAGCAACTGAAATCCGCAATACACACATCAATATTGGTACCGGTAAAGAAATTACAATTAAACAATTGACAGAATTGGTAGAAGAGACTGTTGGATTTAGAGGTAATCTGTATTTTAATGCCTCCAAGCCGGATGGGACAATGCGTAAACTCACAGACCCAACTAAAATACATAATCTCGGATGGCATCATAAGATTGATATTGAAGAAGGTGTGAAAAAAATGTTTGATTGGTATATAAAATAACGCTGCTTTTGATAGAAGATATTGAACGAGAGTTGAATAAAGAAAAATAAAATAGAAAAATAATTCCTCCCAAAAACATGAATAACCTCCAATCTCTCAAAGAAAAAATTAAATCTCAACTGTCTCTCGAAGATTTGGCAGTAGGCGAATTTTTGTTTCATAATTGCGACTGTCAGATTTTATCGCAATCGGCTGTTTCGGTCGATTTTTTGATAAATGTAGCCGGAGAAAATGAGCCGGTCGAGTATTCTTTATTGATTGATAATGAGGATAACGGTAATTTAATTCCCGAATCGGCTGGCGAACGGACAGGTTGGAACCGTTATTCCTATGCCTGCCTTTTACAATATGAACAGGAATTGAGCTTGCTCGACTCGAAAGAAAAAATTGAGCATAAGAAGTACAGCCGTCAAGGTATGATAAAGCGCGTACTTGACGAACGTCGCCAAAAAGCAGTCAAAGCGCAATACCGCATCAAATGGGCAAATAATATTTACGGTGATCACGTTTTGACAAACGAACAGGGACATCATTACAAGATTTTTCTTCGTGATTTTGAGAATGAAACCGGATATAGCGACAGTTGGGATTCGCGGCTCAACAAGTTGGGGACAACCAAGCATATTATGTTTGCTTTCAACGAGTTGAAGAATGATGAAAAACTGTATCAGCGTTTAGATAAGACTTTTCCTTTTATCGAAATATATTGCAACCCGCTGAATGAAAATAAAATTTCGTGGCATTATCCGCACGATTTGCCGGCGGCAGAGCAACTTTTGATTTCTCAATTTTTCAAAAAGCAAAATTTTATAGAAGATTCGGATGTCAACTATTTTCTTGATTTTATAGAGAAAGCCGGAGAATTTGAAAATATCTGCATACGTCCGGAAGTGCGCGAAAAGGTGGAGCGCGCTTTTGAGAAATCCTTACTGGAAGATTTACAAAAAACGCACAAGCCTGATTATTCGTTGATTAATGCCGAACTTTTTCCTTATCAAAAAGAAGGAGTTGAGTTTGTCCTTTTCAAAAAATCTGCCATTATTGCTGATGAAATGGGGTTGGGAAAAACCATTCAGGCAATAACGGCAGCAGTGTTGAAAAAGCAGATTTTCGACTTCAAAAAAACGTTGATTGTCTGTCCGGCGACGCTCAAAGCACAATGGAAAAAGGAGATTGAAAAATTCACCGGCGAATCGGCTATTGTTGTAAACGGACTGCCCGAAGAACGTGAAAAACTGTATGCCGACGATTCGTATTCTTTCTATATTGTTAATTATGAGACAATATTGCGCGATAACGTGGCGATAAACAAAGCGGGAATAGATTTTCTGATTTTGGATGAAGCGCAAAAAATAAAAAATTTTGAAACAAAAACTTCTTCAGCCATCAAGCGTTTACAACCCAAACATACATTGATTATTACCGGAACGCCAATCGAAAACCGGTTGATTGACATTTATTCGCTCGTTAGTGTGCTCGACCCTTATTTTTTCGGTCCGCTGTGGGAATTTTCATACCAACATTGTCTTTTTGACCCCGAAAAAACGAACAAAATTAACGGTTATTATGATTTACAGCCATTGAACGCTCAATTGTCGGAGATACTGATTCGTCGTGAAAAACGAGCCGTTTTAGACCAGCTTCCGAATGTACAGCAAATAGATATTCCGATAGAACTATCTTCGGAACAAGCTGAATATCATGCTTCTTTTACTCAAGGGGTTTCAAAAATCATACGTAAGAAATTCCTTACGGCGTATGATTTGCAGTGTCTGCAAATTTTGCTTACCAATATGCGAATGGTCTGTGATTCAACCTATTTGATTGACGAAGAGACAAATGTTTCGCCTAAGATGGAGGAGTTGCAGGATATTTTGTTCAATAAATTGGATTTGCAAAATACGAACCGAAAAGTAATCATTTTTTCGGAATGGGTAAAAGTACATAAACTGATTGGACAAATGTTGCGAAAACACAAAATCGGTTTTGTAGAACTGAACGGAAAAGTACCGGTAAAATCTCGCGGAGAACTCATCAAAAAATTTGACAACAATTCGGAATGTAAAATTTTTCTCTCGACCGAAGCGGGTGGGGCAGGGTTGAACCTGCAAATGGCTGATATTCTGATTAATTTTGAATTACCGTGGAATCCGGCAAAAAAGAACCAGCGTATTGGACGCATCGACCGGCTTGGACAGAAGAGCAGCAAACTTACGATATATAATCTTATTACCCGCAATTCGATAGAACAACAAATTGCAGCCGGCTTATTAGTCAAGCAAAGTCTTTTCGAGGGCGTATTAGACAGCAATAACAATACCAATTATGTTGATTTTTCGACCAAAGGACGTTCGCAGTTTATTGAGCAGTTAGAAGCATTTATCAATCAAACGGAAAATGAAACACTTGAAGTTTTGGATGAAAAAAGCGAGGAAATCGTTGAAAAGACAATTGAAGAACCGGAATTTTTCAATCTGGAAGATTTTGAAGAAAAAATAGAAGAACAAGCGGTTGAAAATTCGGAAAAATCAGTTGAAGAATCAAAAACTTCACAGGTAGAAGTCGAATCGAAAACAATCGAGTTGGAACAAGTGATGAATAACGGAATGCAGTTTTTGGCGGGACTGTTCAAAATGTCCACCGGAAAAGATTTAGGCTTGGAAAGTCAGCAAATTAAGATAAACAAGGAAACAGGAGAGGTTACGATGACCTTTAAATTACCGGTATGAAATAACTGAATTTTATCTATATTCGCGTTATCGAAATGGATATTACCATAATGTGTATTTCGATAATGGTGTAATTTTAAAAGACGTATAATTTGAAAAAACACTAATCATTATTCATGTATCCACTAAAGTTCAAAAACATACTGAAAGAGGTTATTTGGGGTGGAGAAAAAATATCCGCCTTCAAAGGAATTACCCCTGTTTGTAAAAATATAGGAGAAAGTTGGGAAATTTCAACTGTTCCCAATTATGTGTCTGTTGTGTCTAATGGAGAGTGGAAAGGGTTGCTGTTAACAGAATTGATAGAACAGTACAAAGGCAAAATTACCGGAGAAAAAATATATCAGCAATATAAAAGCGAGCTTCCGTTGCTATTCAAATTTATTGATACTAAAGACCATTGCAGCGTACAAGTTCATCCCAACAATGAATTGGCACAAAAACGACATGCGTGTAATGGAAAAACGGAAATCTGGTACGTCATAGATGCAGAACCGAATGCTACATTAATATCTGGATTTTCTACACCTGTTTCTGTTGAAGAATACAAAAAACGAGTACAGGAGAATACCTTGGAAGAAGTATTGATGAGCCATCACGCAAAAGCCGGAGATGTATTTTTTATCCCAGCCGGATGTATTCACGCTATTGGAAAAGGGCTTTTAGTTGTTGAAATACAGCAAAGTTCAGATATCACCTATCGCGTATACGACTATGGGCGGAAAGATGTCAAGGGAGTATCGCGGGAGTTACATGCGGAAGCGGCTATCGAAGCATTGGATTTTTCCGTACTTCCGGAGAACGAGCTGAGGCAGGAAACTTCGAGTGCTGATTCAAACGAAATCGAACTCATTGATTGCGATTTTTTTCGAGTATACCTTTTAAATATAAAGGAAAATACGACCAAAGATTATCGTCATTTGGATTCTTTTGTTGTTTATATGTGTGTGAATGGCTCTTGTGAACTGATAAATAACAACGAAAAAACATCTTTGAAGCAAGGAGAAAGCGTTTTGATTCCGGCATCTTTGGGGATTTTAGAGATACGACCGGCTTTTGATACCGGAGTTAAGCTGATAGAAAGTTATTTGTGAGTAAAATTGATATTGCAGAAGGAACAAAAAAATGTTTGATTGGTATATAAAATAACCGTATTTTTGTCAAACTTGAAATTTGAAAATATAAAATTCGTATGAATATAGCAGTAGTAGGAACCGGTTACGTCGGTTTGGTTTCGGGAACTTGCTTTGCCGAAATGGGAGTAAATGTAACGTGTGTTGATGTTGATCAAAAGAAGATAGATAGTTTATTACAAGGAATAATTCCTATTTATGAGCCGGGATTGGACGAGATGGTGTTACGCAATCTTGAAGAAGGTCGCTTGCGTTTTACTACCGATATAACCCAATGTTTGAACGATGTGGAGATTGTTTTCAGTGCTGTGGGAACACCTCCAGATGAAGATGGCTCGGCTGACTTGAAGTATGTATTGGAAGTGGCGCGCACCATCGGACGAAATATGAACAAATATTTGGTCTTAGTAACCAAAAGTACCGTTCCGGTTGGCACAGCCAAAAAGGTAAAGGAAGCCATTCAGGAAGAATTAGACAAAAGAGGAGTAAATATCCCGTTTGATGTCGCTTCTAATCCGGAATTTTTGAAAGAAGGAGCTGCCATAAAAGACTTTATGAGTCCGGATAGGGTAGTGGTAGGCGTAGAGTCGGATAGGGCGAAAGAGTTGATGACTAAATTGTATCGACCGGTTTTGCTGAATAATTTTCGCGTCATTTTTACGGATATACCTTCCGCAGAAATGATCAAGTACGCTGCCAATGCAATGCTTGCCACTCGCATCAGTTTTATGAACGACATTGCTAATTTGTGTGAATTAGTGGGAGCAGACGTGAATATGGTTAGAAAAGGAATCGGTTCTGATACCCGTATCGGAAGTAAATTTCTCTACCCCGGCTGCGGATATGGAGGTTCCTGTTTCCCAAAAGACGTAAAAGCCCTTATCAAAACTGCCGAAAAAAATGGTTACGATATGCGTGTTTTGAGAGCGGTAGAAGAAGTGAATGACGAACAAAAAAAGCTGGTGTTCAATAAGCTGGATAAACATTACGGTGGAAATTTGAAAGGTAAGACGATTGCCGTCTGGGGATTGGCTTTCAAACCGGAAACGGACGATATGCGCGAAGCTACTTCATTGGTTACCATTGATTTGTTGGTTGATGCAGGTTGCAAAGTGAAGGTTTTTGACCCGGTTGCTATGGATGAATGTAAAAGACGCATTGGAGACAAAGTGGAATATGGAACAGATATGTATGATACCGTTTTGAATGCAGATGCGCTGTTGTTATTGACCGAATGGAAGCAATTCAGGTTGCCGAGTTGGGGAGTGGTTCAAAAGTCGATGAACAGCACATTATTGATAGACGGGCGCAATATTTACGATCCCGAAGAGCTTCGCGGGTTAGGATTTGATTATTATTGCATTGGTAAATAATTTTTTTTCTTGTACATAATAAAAAAAATATTTACATTTGTGTTTGTTTGATTTTATTAAAATAATTTTAAAAAAATATTTACGTATGAGAACGAAACTTTTATTTTTTGCGCTTGCGCTTGCTTTTTCCGGATTGAGTGTTCATGCTCAATGTGTCGGAAAATGTAGGGATGGTAAAGGAGTTTTTACTTTTGGTCCGGGAGAATTTTACGACGGTACATTCAAAGATGGAAAATTTGAAGGACAGGGAACTTACACCTATAAAACAGGTGCAAAGTATGCCGGAAATTTCAAGGAGGGTAAAAGAAACGGAAAAGGTACTTTTACATACGCGACCGGAGACTCGTACACCGGAGAATTTGTAAATGGTCTTCGTGAGGGAAAAGGCGTTTACACCTTTGAAAACGGCGATGTATTTACCGGCGAATTTAAAAACGACAAGAGAGAAGGCGAAGGCGTTTATACTTTTGCAAGCGGAACAAAAATTACCGGGAAATTTGAAAACGGCGAAATGGTTGAGCAAATCAGCGTTGAAAGAAGAAAGAAATAATCTATTAACGGTTATGTTGAAAAGGATTGGATGTTATGTTCAATCCTTTTTTATTTTTTTTATAAAATAAGGAAATTTTTACCGACAGATGCGCTATCTTTGACGGCAGTTTAATTTTTAATTAAAATATTAATATGGAAAAAAGTATCAAAGGAACGCAAACCGAGAAAAATTTATTAACCTCTTTTGCCGGAGAATCGCAGGCAAGAAACAGATATACCTATTTTGCAAGTGTGGCTAAAAAAGAGGGATACGAGCAAATTGCAGCTATTTTTGAAGAGACTGCCAATCAGGAAAAAGAACATGCCAAGAGAATGTTCAAATACTTGGAGGGCGGAATGGTGGAAATTACCGCGATGTATCCTGCCGGAGTTATCAGTACAACGGAAGATAACTTGAAAGAGGCGGCTGCCGGAGAACACGAAGAGTGGTATCTGGATTATCCTAAATTTGCGGATGTCGCAGAAAATGAAGGGTTTAAAGAAATCGCCGTGATGTATCGTATGATCAGTATTGCCGAAAAAGGACATGAAGAACGCTATCTTGCGCTGTTGA
>QMCD01001937.1_pt1 | contig 11982 bp, 12 predicted proteins | sample 1821841 | NCBI WGS metagenome assembly QMCD01 (sample SAMN01991225, study PRJNA193472) | Termite gut metagenome, whole genome shotgun sequencing project. | isolation source: worker | host: Macrotermes natalensis | reverse complement strand
GTTCTCCGGCTACGGCGAAAGCTTGATCGACTACAACCATCGTGGAACCTACTACGGCGTCGGCGACGGGGCGGCAGCGTTCCGGGCAGGGCGTGAGCATGACGGCAAGGCGGGTTGCGACGGCGGCGACCTGGATTGCCTCTTTTCGTATCAAATTAAGGTCGTTTTTCCGCTCCGCCTCCCAAAAGACGGCATTTTCCGTTTCGATATATTCCTCTCGCAGTACGGCCAAAGCCTCATGGAGCGAGTGGAACGGGCCGTGGACGGCTTCGGCGTGTTCCATTTCCTCACGGATTTCGAGGGCGATTTTTTCCGACAGGATTTTTCGTTCGGCTTTCGTCATCATGTCCTTTCCAAAAGGTGGAAGCGGTCAATAATCAAGCGGTTCATCACCGTTGTTGTGGCCCGGCGGCATGGCATGGTAATCCGGCATGTCAAGTAAAGACTTCGGCAGGACGCCTTTTCGTACCATTTCGCGCGTGTGGACCATGAACATCGCGTTACAAAATACCGCGACGAGATGGTCCTCGCCGTCGTCGACGCCCTGCTGGAATTTCGTCAGGTGGCGCAGGAGCGATTGTAGATGCCTTTCCAGACTGATGCCCTTTTCCCAATTTCTCGGCCCGTATTTTTTCGCCCCGGCGGTCAGCCATTCGGCCAGTTTTTCCGTGGCGAACGGCGAAATCAGGTCGATTCTCGGTTTTCCCTCGGCGGTATCGCGCACGGCCCCGGTGGAAAAAGTTTCACGCTTGCCGGAATCGTGCATGCCGACGACGACCGATTGCTTGTCGTTTGCGAGTTCGAGATATTTCCCGCCCCTCAAATTAACGTGCAGAATGTGACCGCCGCCTGGACCGTGATAACGGAGCGATTGGGTCGTGTAGCCGGTGTCGGCAAGGTTCCGCAGCGTCTTTTCACGAGCCTCGTCGAGATCGTTGAGCGAAAGCTCCAACTCCGCGCCGTCCTCCGGGAAACGCAGAACGAGCTTTTCGTACTGCGCGCGGGCCGCCTGGTCGAGTGCGTCGTCGGTGTACGCTTTTTGCAGCAGATGTTGCAAAATATCTTGTTCGCCCGTCATGGTGTCTTTTCAAAATCGTAAGAGAGTGATAGAATGAACCGGTCGTCAGGACAAATCTTCCACGGCATTCGACGGAGCGGCACGCTGGGAGCCGTACACTTTTCCGTGAAAGCAGAACCGATTTCGGATCAGGGCGACCTGATCGACGTGAAAGTAGTTTTTGCCGTGATAGACGACGGAAAAGCCGTTCTGCCAGTCCGGTGCCGTAACGTAATCGGGCGTCAGGGTCGACAGGCAGCCGTTTTCGAAGGCGGCGAATGTTGTCGCGATATCGGTATGGTAAAAGGAGCCGAGCCGGTGCGTGTGGCCGTGAATGACGCAGCATCCGAACTGCTCGAAGTGCCGTTTGGCGGACATGGCCGACCACCGGGAGATGAACTGGCCGTGCGTAAAAAGCAGATGCCCGATCCGGTAGGGCCGGTCTTGGGGCCGGAAACGAACGCGGAGCGTTGCGAAATCGAGCAGTTTTTCCAGGGCGAGCGACCGCAGACCGGCAAGTGCCTTCGCTTCCGACATGAGGTATTTTCGTATCCGATATTCGTGATTGCCCTCGGAGTAGATGATTTTCGCCCTCGGCGCGGCGTCCCGCAGTTCGGTGAGCCAATCGCGGACGGAATCGAGTTCGTCCTGGAGATTTTCCTTGCGGGTCGGGTCTTTGTCGAAGCGACTGACCGATACCGCGTCGAGAATATCGCCGAGCAGATGAATTCGGCCCGGATTTTGTTCGCGAATGAATTCAATCGCCAGCTTCGTTGCCGTTACATTATTAAACGGCAAGTGCAGATCGCCGAGCGTGATCGAAACGTTTTTACTGAAACTCATGGAAAACCCTTTCAATGGGGGCAACCGCTCAGTGCGCAGAGCGACAAACCGACGAGAAATGCGAGCAGGAGCAGGAGCCGTTGGCGGGTGGTGAAACCCGACTCCGCGGCGGAGGGTGAAATAAAGACCATGCTTTTTCCTGAAATCAAAACGGCACATCGTCCGGCTCCGTAAACTCTTCGCAGGCCGGAGTTTGTTCGGTATAGCCTTCTTTTTGACGGAGGCAACAGAAGCCGTAAGAATAATTGAAACAGCCGCCGCAAAACCGATCCGACGTTGCGTCGGGAGCCGCCGGAAAGTCGCGAGGTCCGTCCGCAAGCCGGTGCTTGACGATGCGGTCGTACTTTTCCCCGGCGACTTTTCGGACGACAATTTCGATGCTCGGTATGAGTTCGCCCGACTCGGCGATGTCGACGACCTCCCTGGCAGTGAACGGCGGCGGCGTGTCGGAGCGCTTTTTCCACCAGTCCTCGAATTTTTTGCGAGCCCAGCCGTCATGCTCCGGGCAAACCCATTCGGATTTGCAGACGCGAAAACTACGGCTCTGCCGGATGACGTAATCGACGCGAACGGTTTTCCGGGAATCGTCGTTCGCGCCCCACTTGGTATGGACCGAATAATCGATGTCGTAAACGGAATAGGTCGTGTCGACCGTCTCGCCGGAAACGACGCCCTCGCCGGACGCCTGCCGTTCGTGATTGACTTCCCGTTTCGGAAACTCGAAGCCGCACTCGGAACAAACGGAAATCGCGGCGTGCATGATGAGACGGCATTTCGGGCATTCCTTCGCAGGAGCCGTGCCGGTGCCGTCGCGTTCCGACGGCGGCTTGATCCGAACGGCGTCGACGGGGCCGTGCCGCAAAATATTGTTCCCGTAATCCAGCACGAGGCAATCCGACTTCGATTCGTGGAGCCGAAAACCGCGCCCGACCATCTGGTAATACAAACCCGGCGACGCCGTGGGTCGCAACAGGACGATGCAATCGACGTTCGGGGCGTCGAAGCCCGTCGTGAGGACGTTGACGTTCACGAGATATTTCAGGGGCGGCAGCTTGTCGCCGAGCAGATTCGCTTCGACCGCTTCGCCCTTGAACCGGCGCAACGACAAATCCCGTTCCGTCGCCGACGTTTCGCCGGTCACGACGGCGCATTCGGCCCCGCAGCAAACGGCGAGCAGATTACGGACCGCCTCGGCCCGTTCGACCGACGCGGCGAACACCAGGACGCTGTTGCGGTCTTTTGTACGGGAAATGATTTCCCTGCAGGCCGTCCTCTCGAATTCGTCGGCGCCCATGAGCGCCTCGACCTCGGCGGGAACGAATTCGCCGCCGCGCAGGTGCAAGTCGGACGTATCGACGGCAAGCTCGCTGCCCCGCGATTTGAGCGGGCAGAGAAACCCTCGAACGATAAGTTCCTTGACGCCGATTTCGTAACAGATTTCGTTGAGGAGATTGTCGACGCCGCAGAGCATGCCGGATTTGAGCCGGTACGGAGTCGCCGTCAGGCCGATCAAGCGAACGTTCGGATTGACCGTTTTTGCGCCCCGGAGAAAAGTCTGGTACATGCCTTCGCCGTCCGGCGGCAAAAGGTGGGCCTCGTCGACGATAATCAGATCGAAATGGCCGAGGACGTCGGCTTTCTGGTAGACCGACTGGATTCCCGCAACGATAACGGGCTCCGTCGTGTCGCGGCTTCCCAAACCGGCGGAGTAAACGCCGACCGGAACGTCGGGACAGATCGCCTGGAGTTTGTCGGCGGCTTGTTGCAATAATTCCTTGACGTGGGCCAGGACCAAAACGCGACCGTTCCAATGGGTTACGGCGTCGCTGCAAATCGTGGCCAGGACCGGCGTTTTTCCCGCCGCCGTCGGAAGCACGACACAAGGGTTCGTGTCCTTGTTACGCAAATGCTCGTAAACGGCGTCGACCGCCTCCCGCTGATAGGGCCGAAGAATCATCGTCATGAAGCGCTTCTCCCGATATGAAATTGATCGCCGCTCAGCTTGAGTCCGTAAAAGTTTCCGTGGCCGTAAACTCCCGCCTTGCAGATGAGCAGCGACGGCCCGGCGATTTTGAGCCCTTTTTCGTCGCCGTAAAGAATCACATTCCCTCGCAAGACGCCTTGTCCGCCGAGGGTGACGTTGCCGAACAATTTCACGTCATCCGCGATACGGACCGCTCCGCCGATGACGATGTTCCCGTCGGAAACGACGTTGTGGGACAACAGGCTGTACCCGCGCTGGACCGTGTTCCCGCGAAGCGTCGCCGATCCTTTCAAACGGCCTCGTTCCTCCAGCCTTGCGTTATCGGTAATGATGCTCAAATCCTGCATGTTCGGGCGGCGTCGCACGCCGTCTAATGTCGTACAGGAAACCGTCGCGCTCCCGCTGACGGTCGCCGCGCCGGTCAGGAACGACTGCGCGACGACGGTTCCCTGGTCGAAAACGTGGACGGATTGATTCAAAAACGCTTCACCGCCGACGATGCCGCTTCCGTGAATGCAGACGTAATCCTTGATGACGGCCCTGTCCTTGAGCAGCCCGTTTTGGCTGACCCTCGAATGACCGTAGGCCATCGCCTTGTCCGCGATCCAGCAGAGCCCGTCGTGGGAAAGGTTTTCCTCGACCTCGACGAAGCCGCCCTTCGTTCCCGCCCTGACATTACCGAAGTCGACCAGGGCCTTGATCCGGTATAGGGTTCGCTTTTTGTCGAGGACGACCGTTTCGTTCGTCAGCTTGAATTTACGTGTCATTTATTGTCGCAGGAGTTTGAGTGCGGATTGAACCAGTGCGGCGAGATAGTTTTCATCGAAAAAATGGCGGATTTCGGCGGCGGCAAGGTCGGTGTTCGTTTTGGAAAGCGGCACGTCGACATACTCGCCGGGCTTGCGGCGCGCAATCCGGCGCCGGACCTCTTTCGGAACGTAGTCCTGCTCGAAGCGGGGATCGTCGAAATCCCCGTCGTCTTCCGGTTTCGTTTCCCGTTTCGGAATCTCGATGAAATCCGAACAGGCCGGTTCGAGCGGATCGCGGCTGTCGTCGTCCATCATGCAGCGAGGCATGTTGTAATGGCCGCAAACGCTGCAATTGCTGGACCGAATGTCTTTTTCGCCGATGTTCGAAACATTGATGGCGCGACCGTCTTTTCCGATTCGACTCATAACGGTTATGAGTCGCCCCGCTGCAATCAATTCTTTTCTGATCTTCGAAACACAAGGTTGTGTAACGCCGACGTGATCGGCAATTAACCCGTCGCTCATGTCTACACTATTGGGATGAAGCAGCGCCATTTCAACGGCGTTACGTTTATCCTCATTCGACCGCTTCAAGCCGTGCGTTTTATTCGCACCGATACTGAACCACCGAGCATCCTCGACCGTGCCGAGATATTGCTCGACGATAATCGGATCGTTCGGACGAACCCGGAGATGAGCGATCAGGCGGTGAAATCCGTCGGCGAGAATGTAGAGGACGGTCGCGAGGTTGAAAAAGACGGTCAGCGGCGGGAACACCGCGCCGCCTGCCATCGCTTCGGCGTATTCCTCGATTGTTTCCTCGTTGTTGCCCTTTCGGACCTGTGTTCCGAGATCAACCCGGATGATTTTCGGGTCGACGCTCTGCCGGATCGGTTTCTGTTCCATCGGGTTCGGGTTTCAGGTGTTCGCGCAGGGTGGAAATGATGGCCGGGAGGTCGTCGAGCCGGAGGACGATAACCCAGGGTTTGCCGTTCTGCCGGTGACAAACGACGGGCAATTTTTCCGTTCCGGCATCGTTTTGAGCCTGTTCCAAAGCCTCGTAGAGCCGGAACCGTTCGGTGCGTTTGCACTCGAAGTGGACGTGTTGAATATCCGTAACAACGTCGGGCGAATCGGGCGAGCCTTGAAATTGCTGCCCGCGCCGGGCCGAGACGCCCAAAACGCGGGTCAGTTCAGTGGCCAGTTCCCGCTCGCCGCGTTTTCCTTTAGAGCGTGAAAAATGGCCCATAATTTATTCGAGGTTGTCGTTTTGAAAGGCTTTGAAATCGAAACCGACCGCCCGAAGGGCCGGGAGGAGTCTGCGATCCAGCGGCTCGCTGGTCCCATGCGGATCAATACTCCAGATGTCGGGGTTACGGCCTTTTTTCGTTTCGTAAAGCAATCGGGCGAACAGCAAGTCCAGCGGGTTCGGCTCCGGGTCGGGAACGCGGGAATCGTTTTCGTCACGGTTATCGTCGTCGGTCATCACCAGCGCGGCAATCAAGATCGTTTTCATGTCGGGTTTCCTTGTTCGGGTTGTTGTTGAAGGGTTACGGTGTTCCGTTTTGCGACGGGCGTCCCCAGGGATTCGAGCCGGGATTGCGGCCGGCCGTCTGTTGGTTCGGCGTCGCGCTGGAGTTGGTGGCGTTGTTGGAAAAGGTCGGTCTCGGCGCGTAGGCGGCGACTTCGGCGGAGACGCGGCCGCTGTCGTCGGTGCGATTCCGCACGGTAATTTGAAACGGCAAATGGTGCAACTCGACCGTTTCCTCGAATTGCAGGATACCGACGGAATGACAGACGGCGGACAGGGCGGCGTAAGCGCGGCTAACCGCCTTGGGGTTCGGATGCTCGAGACAAAGACGGTCCCAGTGTCGGGCGCCTTTGTGTTCGCCGTCGAGGACGGTATATTCGAGTTCGAGATAATTGCCGTCGCCCGCCTTCGTCTGCTTTTGACACGAATTGGTAATCTCGACCAGATACCGAAATGCGGAGCCGAATCGACTCGTAAAGAATCGCCATGCGTTCGGCACGATTTTCTGGCAGCACTCCATTTTGTGTGACGATATTTGTTTCAATCATTTTGGCAACGGGGTTGAGGTTGGCGCGCAGCGGCAGCGCGAAAGTGGAAACGGGATAAAAAAAGAACAGCGCCTCCCTGCGCCCTCGGGAGAGAATCAGTCGAACAATTCGCCGATCCGTTTGCGGAGCCGCTTGTCGAAACCTTCGTACATGTCCTGCGGCGCGATGTCGAACCACTCGGCGATTTGGACCTGCATTTGAGAAATCGTTGCGAGAATCTGCGTCTCCTTGATATTCGCCTCGATCCGGGGGCGTGGGAACAAGTTGTTGGAGAGGGAAGCGTTTCGTTTTTCGGAAAGAGTCGTTAGGCCGGTCGCATTCATGGGAAATTTCCGCCTTAATCGAAGGGAGGATGAAAACATCCCTGCCGGAAACATACCGTCCGTGCAAGCGGCGGAAAGGAAGCAATGACGCGATTCAATCTTGTCCGGATGGACGAAAAAGATTCTCCGCAAGGGAATCGGTTACATTATCGCGAGACGACAGCCCCCGAACGCCCCTGTGTCGCGGGGCCTGCCGGAGACGCCAACCGTTCTGCCCTGAACGTGTTTTAGAATAATTCCGCACGAGAAACAAGTGAAGCGGACGACTTCTTGAGGTTTGCCGTAGGGAAGGTTGGAGAGAAATCATCCGATTCCGCCGGTCGTTTCGATCCTCGGTAATTTACGGAACAAAACGGCGGAAACGGTTGTCCGGCTCCCGACTTTCAATGGTGTTCCGCTATCGGATACGACGCCCAGGGCGGTCGACAATAAAAACATCCGCAGTCTTTACAAGCGTCTTATCATGCCCGATAATGGAGAACGCCATTCAAAGGAGCCCTTTTATGAAATCGAAAGCATTTACTCTTATCGACCTGATTGGCGTTCTTGTAGTCGCCGCCCTGATCGCGGGACTCGTTTTCCCGTCGATTCAGGCGTCGCGAGAAACGGCAAGGCGGTCGGCCTGCGCGAACCAGTTGAAGCGGCTCGGCGTTGCTTTGCAGCAGTATCACGACACGCATAACGTCTTGCCCGGTCATAAGTACGGTCCCGGGGCGGGCAACCGAATCTCGGCATTTACCATGCTCCTGCCGCATATCGGTTATGAAAATGTTTACAACGAAATCGCCGAGGCGAAATGGCAAGTCGCGTGGCGCAAAGAAAAGGTAGGGCCGGACGGCAAGCCGGTGTTGGACGCCGAGGAAAAACAGATTCCCGGCCCGTATTGTACGATAATACCGGAGTTTTTGTGTCCGACCGATCCGCACGGTTTCGACCGGGTTCCGTTCCTGCTCGGTTACAATAATTACGTCTTTTCGCACGGCGACTGGATTACGGGCCAGGACGAAAAATTCAGTCGCGGAGCCTTTATTCCAGGCGTTTGGATCAATTATGAAGCGGCTGTCGACGGCCTGTCGAACACGCAGGCGATGAGCGAGCGCTGCGTTTGCCCGCTCCGCGACCCGGCCATTTATTCGGCGGAGATTCGCGGCGATGCGGTCAAAGGAATTCAGGAAGTCCCTGAAAAAGTCAGCGTGAAAGGCGGTGTTCGACTCGACATGGGCGAAGCGATCAGCGAAAACCTCGAAAAACAGGATGTTGGCCTCTGCTGGAAAACGGCGGAGGACGGCAATTATATTGGTGACGAGAATATCATCAGAATCAACCGTTCATGGACGGGCGGTCGCTGGGCCGACGGGATGCATTTTTTTACCGTAACAAATACGATCATGCCGCCCAACGGGCCAAGTTGCGCCACACGCGGAAACGATCAGTCGCCGCTGTTGGCCCCGCCGACCAGCTACCATGTCAGCGGCGTCAACGCCTTGATGCTGGACAGCCAAGTGCGATTCGTTTCCAACGACATCGATTGTGGCGGTGACTATGCTGGGAAAAAATGCGTCAAGGAAGGGCAGTCGCCTTTCGGCGTGTGGGGAGCCCTGGGCAGCATCGCGGACACGAAGCCGGTCGCGGAGGAAGTCAATTAGACGGCTGTTGTTCCCGAATCCATTGCCGGTCGGCCTCGCAGAAAAACTTCGGGTCGACGGTCATGATCTTCCCTGCTTCGGATTCCAGCCGAATTTTGCCGTCCGGTAGAAGCTCGACCAGCTTCGCCGTGATTTTTTTGGTCCCGGTCGTGTCGGTCCAAATGCGAAAACCTTCCGGCAGCGGTTGCTCGGCCTGCATTTTACGTAGCCATTCCCGGTCGGTTTCGGAAAAGTGCTTGATGGCGACCGTGGCGATTTTGCCGTCCGGCGACTCAATCCGCACGGCATCGCCTTGAAATCCCAGTATTTTGGCTTTGATCTTTTTCGTGCCGGTTATGTCGGTCAAGACGCGGAAGCCGTCGTCTGTCGTTTCGTCGTCGCTTTCTTCTTCCTCATCATCGTCCTCATATTCTTCGTCTTCATCCTCATCGTCCCAGCGACGATAAAGCCGGTCGGCGATTTGTTCGTGAAGTCGTTCGCAGAGAGCCGTCCGCTGGAACATGAACAAGCCTCCGGCAAGCATGAGCGGCAGGAAAAAAGCGTAAAAACTCTCGAAAAGCGACCGACCTTGATAAACCTTACGTTCCGGCGGCGGATTGAACCAGCCGCCTCGTTTCTGAGCAATCATCCAGGCGAAACAGTTATACTCATCCATCGCCGGTCGCCAGGCTGCGTGACCGCCTTGGTCGAATTGCGTCAGCTTCATGTAGCCGCCGGAACCGTTGATATATTCCATAGCTTTCCGAATCTCTGAAACGGAAACCCCAGCATCACCACTATTTTTGAAGGTCCAAATTGCTACGTTTTTTAACTGGGGAAGTGCATCATAATAGTAACTTGCAGGGGCTATCGAAACGGGAACGGCCGCAGCAAATACTTCCGGTCGCTTTTCAAGAATCTGCCATACGCCATATCCACCGCTACTAAGTCCGAAAACACTTAGACGTTTTTCATCAATAGGGCATTTTCGAATCACATCCTCCATTGCTGCAAACGCGATATCCAGATTGCCATCTTGCTTTTTTGAAAATGACCAGTTTGCACTATCCTCAACAGATGATTGTGTTACCAAAAGAAAAAAGTCTAATTGTTCAGGGCCTGCTATAATCGGAAGAATAGAATGCAAATGGGCCAACGATAATGTATTGTCGTTTCCAGCTTCGCCTGAGCCATGCAGATGGACAACCAAAGGATATTTTTTACCTGGAACAATCTTCTGCGGCACGTGAAGTCGATATTTGATTTCGGCGTTATCGTACTTACCACCGGTATATTGAAATGACCGTTCTTCAAAGCAGTAAACCAAGACCGGGTGCGGTGGCTTTCCGGCTCCTCTGATCCGATCATCTTCAATGCGGACCAGTTCGCGGATTTCTTCAGCGGTAAAATTCAATAGATCGTCTTTTGACTGAACGTCATAAATCCCAACGGAAGTCTCGACTTTTTGCGGCGGTGTTGGAACCGGATCATCCGCACCAAGGGTCGTGGGCAAAATGATTGCCAATCCGAATATCATAACGGTCGTTTGCCTTCGCTTCCAGCGTCGAATATAAAACCAGGCTCGCCACGAGACGAACAAGACGATCAGTGTAATAACACCAACGGTCGGCCAGAAAAGCGGATTCGAACCTTCGTCCGTTGTATAGAAATCGGCGAGAGGGAGCGTATAATGGCGGTAAATGTAGTCCATTACGGGTGATAAGATTGGCGAAAACACTTCAGCAGGAGGCAAAGACACATAATTGTACCATATTAAAAAAAACAGAATGGCAAAAGAAAAAGCGAGGACTTTCAAAAGAAACGAGCGTCGCAGTGGAAAAATCCGATCCTCATTTTGAGGGACCAAGAGAGAAATCACCATTGAAACGCATCCCCAAAGAAATAGGAGCCAACAGTAACCGAGCATCCGCGATGGCCAGAATCGAAAATCGGCGTACCAGAGCGAATAGGAAAGGGCGTAGGGTGATTTCGGATCGTAGCAAAAGAAATAAAATATATTTACGGCGGCTAGGAAAAGAGCGATATACCCCCAATTTTTTTCAAAAAAAGATTGAGGTTGTTTGTTTTCCGGCGATTCGATGTGATTCTCGACTTGCATCGCTTTGGTCCGCCATGTTGGCTGGTTTCGACATATTTGAAGATCAACAATAACCTTATTTTAGCGATTCAATACTGATTTTAGCGATTCAATACTGAAAATCAACCGGATTTAGAATACGGTAATATCGGTAGTCAGACTCGATATTTGTGAAAAAGTATGACCGATCTCCCAAAAACACCGGCAAATCTTTGTTTTACGCCAGCATTGGTCATGGCCTTTTTGCTTTGTGTCCAAGCGGTTTTGCTCGGGTACCTTTCGTGGAGTACCAGTCCGAATCGTACCGAGATTGGCCATTTGGGAGCCGCCGTCTATTTTTGGCATACGGGGAGGTTCGACGTCTTTCACGTCAATCCACCTCTTACACGCTTCATCGCCGGTGCGCCCATCGCTCTATTCTGTAATCCTAAATATGACTGGAAAGCATATTCCTCTCTTCCTTTAGATCGTTGCGAATGGGCATTAGGAAATGCTTTTGTTGCTGCGAATGATCTTTACGATTTAAGGTTGTACGTATTTCTATCGAGACTTGCCTGTATCCCGCTTGTTTTGCTTGGCGGATATTTCGGCTATCGCTTTGCCTCGGAACTCTACGGCGAATGGTCCGGTATAATGTTCATGATTCTCTGGACGTTTTCGCCGCTTATCCTTGGCTGGGGAGCAACCATTTGCCCGGATGTCACCGCAACTTCGATGGGCATTGTTGGCCTTTACACGTTCTGGCATTGGATCAAGTCGCCAAGTTGGCAGAAGGCGTTCATCGCAGGGATATGTCTCGGCCTCATGTCGCTGACCAAAATGACATGGATCATCGCCTTCCCGATCTGGCTTGTGTTATGGTGTGTTTGGCGGTTTGCGAAACGGAAGGATGGAGTCCGACCGCCGTTTCGGCAATTCGCGGTTGTTTTGTTGCTCGGAATTTACATGATCAACATAGGCTATCTTTTTGACGGATCGTTTCGCCCGGCCAACGAGTATCAATTTATCAGTGGCGCGTTAACAGGTCAAGAAATCGTCAAAGGAAAAACGGTCGAGTTCGGAAATCGCTTTGCCGATTCTTGGATCGGATATATTCCGGTCCCTTTTCCGGCAGATTTCGTTCAGGGAATCGACACGCAAAAGCTGGATTTCGAACGAGGGATCGACTCCTACGCTCGTGGCGTCTGGTCGGACCACGGCTGGTGGTGGTATTACGGTTATGTC
>QMCD01001935.1_pt2 | contig 11984 bp, 6 predicted proteins | sample 1821841 | NCBI WGS metagenome assembly QMCD01 (sample SAMN01991225, study PRJNA193472) | Termite gut metagenome, whole genome shotgun sequencing project. | isolation source: worker | host: Macrotermes natalensis | reverse complement strand
GCATACTGTTGTTTTTACAATACGACATATAGTCAATCCGTCGTTACCCAGGCCGGTGTCACAAGAGTGGTGGTTGATGCCGGCCACGGCGGACTTGATCCGGGAGCAATCGGGAAAACCAGTCAAGAAAAAGATTTAAATTTAGCCGTGGCCTTATTGGTCGGTAAACTGATCAAGGAGGAATTTCCTTCGGTAGAAGTAATCTATACCCGCACCACTGATGTTTTTATCGATGTTGACAAGCGCAGTAAATTAGCCAACGACCGCAAGGCCGATTTGTTTATTTCCATTCATGCCAACGCCTCGGAGAACAAAGCGGCCACCGGCACGGAAACTTATGTGATGGGGCATGGCAAGTCGGACGCCAACATGGAAGTGGCCAAGCGCGAAAATGCCGTAATTACCTACGAGGAGAACTATACCTCTAAATATGAGGGCTACGATCCCAAGGATCCCGGTTCATTCATTCTCTTCTCATTGCAACAAAACGCTTTTCTCACACAAAGCCAGGAGCTGGCCACAAAAGTACAGGAAGAATTCGGGTCGCACCCTATCAAAAACAACCGCGGCATGAAAGAAGGCCTGTTTTTGGTATTGTGGCACACGGCCATGCCCAGCATTTTGGTGGAAATGGGCTATATTTCCAATGTCAGGGACGAACGCATTTTAGTATCTAAACAAGGGCAACGCGCTATAGCACAGGCTATTTTCAGAGCGTTCAAAAGCTATAAAACGCATTATGACCGGCACGGCGAATTGGCCAAAAATACGGAAATACAAGGTCGCCGTGATGTGGCCAGTGCCAAAACCGTAGAAAAGCAGAAAAAAGCTGCCGGACAAAAACAACAGGGAAAATCCCCGAAACTCAGTTACCGTGTACAGATCAAAGCTTCTACGGCCAAATTACCCGTCACTTCCGCCGAGTTTGCCGAATTTAAAGAGGTGTCGTATATTTTAAACAAGAACATTTATAAATATATGACGGGAAACTTTGCCACATTTGAAGAGGCGGTTAAATATTGTAATGAAGTGGTACGTAAAAAAACAAAAGATGCATTTGTAATTTGCATAGAAGACGGAAAAATCGTACCTTTGAAGAAATAAATTAGGTTTTATGAAAATTAAACTCACTCGGGAAATAAAAATCGGTATATTTTTCCTCTTAATATTGGTGACCGTTTTTGCCGTATTGAATTTTCTGAAAGGACAGGATGTCTTTAAAAAAAGTTATTCTTATTATGCGGAATATGACGATGTGGAAGGACTTACAGCCAGTTCGCACATTTATCTGAAAGGATTGAAGGTCGGCGCTGTGGAAACAATAAGTTACAACCCCGACACTGAAAAATTTTCGATAAAAATCAACATTAACGAAAAATATCACATTCCCAAAAATTCTACCGCGCAGATCTTCAGTACTGATATCATGGGAAATAAGGCTATACGTCTTATATTCAGCCATGAAACCAAAATGACGCAGCCGGGCGATACGCTGATCTCCGGTAACGCCCCTGTGCTTACCACATTGATAGCCGAAGAACTGGTACCTTTAAAGAATAAGGTAGACACTTTAGTCAGTGCACTGACCATTACCGCCGAGGCTATTAACCGGGTAGTGAATACCGAAAGTCAGGACAACCTTATAGCAAGCATTGCTTCTTTACGGCAGACCTTATATAATGTACAACAATTGACTGCATCATTAAACGGTGAACGTCAAACCATTAAAAATATAGTGCACAATGCCGATACGTTTATCGCCGAATTGCAAAAAAGCAGCGCGGACATTCATCGTACGATGGCCAATCTTGCACAGCTCACAGATTCGTTGAAATCTTCGGAAATCAATTCCACTATTGCCGGCCTGAATGCGATGTTGAGACAAGCTAACAACCCGGAAGGATCGGTAGGGCAATTATTGCATAATGACGACTTATATAATAATCTAAACCGGACAATCGGGCAACTTGACAGTTTAATTGCTGCGATCCGGGCGAATCCCAAAAAGTACATAAAAATTACTGTTTTTTAGCCTATTTTTTTTACATTTTTTTTGACGAAAAATTTTTCATTTGAAAATAAAGTCATTATACTTTTTTCGAATTAAACAATAGAAGAAAACTTTTTTTTCCCGTTTTTTTTCTACAATTTTGTGCTCTGGAATGAACTATGAAAACTGAGAAAACAAATAATGAGTGGGTCCGTGCATAATGAGTATTGCCAACAGGTTTGGAGTAATTGCCTGCGTATAATCAAAGATATTATACCTGCCGCCAGTTACCGCACTTGGTTTGAACCTATCCGTCCGGTTAAGTTAGAGAATAACATCCTCACCATTGAGGTGCCTACTTCTTTTTTTTACGAATATCTTGAAGAACATTTTATCGATCTGTTGAGTAAAACCCTGCACAAAGAACTCGGCCAAAACGCCCAATTAGAATATAGTGTCCGCATAGTGAACGAAGGCGGCCCTGTAACCTATCCGCACCAAAGCCGTCCCGACCTGCGCAACAAACACGTGCCCTACCCTAACCAAATGGAGAAAGGCGGCATTGCCAACCCGTTTGTTATTCCCGGTTTAAAACAATTGCAAATTGATCCGCAATTAAGTCCCAATTATCATTTCGATAATTTCATTGAAGGCGAATGTAACCGCTTGGCGCGTTCGGCCGGTTTAACTATTGCCGAAAACCCGGGCAAAACCGCTTTCAACCCGCTGTTTATTTATGGCAACTCAGGCTTGGGTAAAACACACCTGGCACAGGCCATCGGGATCAAAGTAAAAGAAGTATTTCCCGAAAAGATCGTATTGTATGTAAACGCTAACCGTTTCCAAACACAATATATGGATGCGGTGAATGTGAAAAATAAACTCACCGACTTCCTGAATTTCTATCAGATGATTGATGTGCTGATCTTAGATGATGTACATGAATTTGCCGAAAAGCAAGGAACACAAAATGCTTTTTTTCATATTTTCAATCACCTGCACCAATCGGGCAAACAGTTAATTTTAACGTCGGACAGGCCGCCGGTAGAACTGGCCGGGTTAGACCAACGCCTGCTTTCCCGCTTCAAATGGGGATTATCTGCCGAACTGCAGGTTCCCGACTATGAAACACGCAAAGCTATTTTGCGCGGTAAGATCCACAATGACGGAATTGACATTAGCGACGCCGTGGTAGATTATATCGCTTCAAAAATAACCACCAATGTCCGCGAACTGGAAGGCGCGCTGGTATCATTGCTGGCGCAAGCCACACTGAATAAAAAGGCCATTACGCTGGAATTGGCAGAAGCAATGACCGACAAGCTGGTGAACAATAACCAGCGTGAGCTATCGGTGTCGGAAATCCAAAAAGCGGTATGTTCTTACTTCTGCATTACGCCCGAAAACCTGCTGTCGAAAACGCGCAAGCGCGAAATCGTACAAGCGCGGCAAATTGCGATGTACCTTAGCCGCAGCATGACCAAAGCGTCATTGTCGTCCATCGGTACACAGATAGGCGGTAAAGACCATGCCACGGTACTGCACTCGTTCAATACTGTGTGCGACCTGATCGAAACCGATAAGCACTTCAAGCAGCACGTACAGGCCATTGAGAAGAAACTGAAATCGTCACTATAAGTTATGACCAAACAAGAGCTTCAACCTGCCGGCGTATTCAAATACTTCGGCGATATGTGTGTTATACCCCGTGCATCTAAACATGAAACAGGCGTTATCCGCTATCTTCAACAGTTTGCCGAAGAGCATGAACTGCCTTTCAGGCGCGACCATGCCGGCAATGTGGTAATCAGTAAACCGGCCTCGCCGGGCATGAAAGAACGCCCCACGGTAATTCTTCAATCACACATGGATATGGTGTGTGAAAAGAACAGTCAATCGAAACATAATTTCAATACCGACCCGATCGACTGGTATATCGAAGATAATTGGATCAAAGCGACGGACACTACGCTGGGTGCGGATTGCGGTATAGGCATAGCGGCACAATTGGCTATCTTGGCCGATAAAAATATCACCCACGGCCCGTTGGAATGCCTGTTTACGGTAGATGAAGAGACCGGCCTCACCGGCGCTAACGCCCTGGATCCTGATTTCCTGAGCGGAAAGATTTTGCTGAACCTTGATTCGGAAGATGAGGGAGAATTGTTTATCGGCTGTGCCGGCGGCGTAGGTGTGATAGCCACGTTGGATTATGATACGGAGAGCCTTCCCCGCGACCACCGGCTGTTCCGCTATACGGTGAGCGGGCTTACCGGCGGACACAGCGGCGACGACATTAACCGCGGGCGCGCCAACGCCGTGAAAGTAGCCACCCGCTTCCTGTGGCAGGCACAGCAAAACCACCAAATAAGGCTCTGTAACTTCGCCGGCGGTAATTTGCGTAATGCCATTGCCCGCGAAGCTACGGCAATGTTTTCGGTGAATACAGCGCAGGCAACTGCGCTGAATAAGTTGTTCGAACAACACGTGAAAGACATAAAGGCCGAATATGCCATCGGCGACCCCGATATTGTTCAGCGCCTGCAAGCCGTAGACCCTCAACCCGGCATGCAGACTTTAGTGATGGTCAAATCAACACAGCAGCAATTGTTGCATGCCTTGCAGGCCTGTCCGCATGGTGTGATGGCTATGAGCCGCAGTATGCCGGAATTAGTGGAGACCTCTACCAACCTGGCCTCCGTCAGGTTTATTGAGAAAGATCAATCAGTGGTTGTAGAAACCAGCCAGCGCAGTTCCGTTGAAAGCGCCAAATACGACGTAGCCCACATGGTGGACGCCGTGTTCCGCTTAGCCGGAGCAGAAACGGCTTACGGTGAAGGTTATCCCGGCTGGACGCCCCGGCTCAACTCTCCGATTCTCGAATTGACCAAGACTTCATACAAGCGGTTGTTCCTCATGGAGCCGGAAGTAAAAGCCATTCACGCGGGATTGGAGTGCGGGCTCTTCCTGAAAAAATATCCGGAACTCGACATGCTCTCTTTTGGCCCCACCATCAAAAATGCGCATTCTCCCGACGAGAAATTAGATATTGTTTCGGTAGAAAAATTTTGGTATTTGTTATTGGATGTATTAAGAAATATCTGATTACAGTGAGATAAACAAAAAGGTGTCCCTTTTATTGGACACCTTTTTGTTTTATATCAAAGTAAGAGAATTATTCTTCATCTTTACTGAAAATATCCTTTGTTTTCAGTTCCGTAATTTTACCGTATTTTTGCAATCCCTTCGTATCCATTTGTTTCTTATTACCTACTATCATCGTGGCAATGGGCAGGGGTTTCACCTCCTGCGACCAGAAGCCGGTAATAGTATCGAATGTCAGGCTTTCATATTGAGGTAACAGGGTTTTTAACGGATCATCGGTATAGCCAAGTTGTTTCCAGCTATCAATAGACATGGCGTACTGGCGGAAATCGGGACGGTTCACGGCCGATAATTTCAGGTATTGTTTCAGGTTATTCAAGCGGTCGGCCTTTTGGGGCATGTTGCGGATTAAATCCATGAACGCATCCACTGCCACATTGGTTTTATCGCCCTGGGTTTGTATGCCGCCGGTAAAATAGGAAGGTTTACCGGTTAATGCAGGACGCACATAGTAAGCGCCCGCACCATAAGCCAATGAGCGGTTTTCGCGCAGCTCCTGCAATACTATACCGGTGAATCCGCTGGAGAAGTATTGGTTAAACGCAGTAATAGCCGGTTGATCTTTCAACTCAAACACTTTGCCGTTGGCGAAGAATCCTATCTGCGATTGCAACGACGATTCATTCACCAAATAAACTATATTATCCGTTAATTTATTACGTTCCTTAATGATCAACCCATCGCTTTTGCGCGGCTGTTCCGCCATTTTTAATGTCTGTTGCAATTGTTGCGTCACCTGGTTTTGCGCCAGGGTGCCCGTGTAGAAAATGTCGGCTTCATATTGCGTAGCATCTTTGAAAGCATTCACAATATCGTTGGGTTTCATCTGCCGCAATTCTTTAATGGACAAACGGTCAATATATTCGGATTTTTCACCGTACATCACGTATTGCTCCAATGCATCGGAAATAACAGCAGGTTCTTCCAATTCTTCTTTACGTTCATAACGGAGACTTTCTGCCCAGCGCGACACCTGTGTTTTGCTGAGATTGGTACCGTTCACAAAAGAATTCAGGAGGGCCAGCACACGGTTGAAATTTTCGTCCGGGCCACCCAATACCACATAAGTATAACTCTCGTCGGCCATCACGGAAAGGGTACAATTGAGCGCTGCCAGCCTGGCCTTAAAGTCACGCGCCGACCATGCTCCGGCCGCACCGGCATTCAGGAGTTGTATGTAATTCAGCAGCTTAATCTTTTCGGTACCTGCGCCATAACGCAGGGTCAATGAGAAAATACTGTTCACCGGATTGGGCGTGTAATGCAATTTCGTACCGTTTTTCAACGTTGAAACTTTCACATCATTCGCGAAATCGATAAAGGATATTTTTTGTTCGGGCGAAGCCATTTTGTACAGGCTTTCGGCAAACACCGAATTCTTTTCGGCATTGGGAAATTCCAAGGCTTTATAACCGGGCTTTTCAATATTGTCTTTCTTGGCGCGACCCGGAGCTATTTGGAACACCATATAATCGGCGCCAAAATATTTCTTCGCTACCCGCATGATCTCCGCTTTGTCAATAGCATTAACACGGTCGATATAATTCACATAATCCTTAACATCATTGGTAGCCAAGAATGACCGCATCAACCGCTGCGCTCTTGAAGAAATAGATTCCTGACTGCGTACATAATTATTGATCATGGTATTCTTCACGGAAGTCAGCAACCAATCCGGGAAATCGCCATCGGCCAAACGCTTGGCCTGTGTCGTCAATATTTTTTCACCGTCGTTAATAGCTTTCAAGCGGGCCTGGTCTAATTGACGCCGAACGTTTTTATATTCTTCCGCTGTGGTAATGGTCGACAGATCCTGTCCTTCGTAGTAAGCATTGGCATTGGGAACAAGTATCATTGAAAAAATACCGGAACCCTTCAAGCTACCGTTGATTGCAACGGCTTGCAGCACTTTCGCTTCCATGGTTAATTCATCCAATAAGCCCGACTGGCCGTTGAATAACAAGCTGCTGCATATATCCAACACCAGTGCATCCTTATCGGAATCGTTGGCGGCACGGTAATTCACGCGGATCATATCATAGGTACCCAGTTTTATTTTCTGCAATTCGCGACCTTTGAAAGGATCTTCAGCCGATACATTTTCTTTTGCAACCGGTTTAGCCTCCCACTTTCCGAAAGTATTTTCGATCATAGGTTTCACGGCGGCAGCATCCACATCGCCGCAGAGTACCAGCACCATGTTGCCGGGCACGTAATAGGTATTATAAAATTCCTGCAAACGGGTAAGGGAAGGGTTTTTCAGATGATCGCCATAGCCGATAACGGGACGACCGTAAGGCGTTTTCTTAAAGAGGTTTTTCATGACCTCGTCATTGAGCTGTTCGGTAGCACGATCAGAATACATATTAAATTCTTCATACACGGTTTCCAATTCGGCCTGGAAGCTGCGAAATACCGGATGCATGAATATGTGGCTGTAAATGGTCAACCAGCGTTCCACCTGGCTCGAAGGGAAGGCGCTGTGATAGGCCGTATGGTCATAAGTAGTGTACGCATTTACCGCCGTTCCGCCGATATTGTCCAGCATTTTGGTCAATTCGTTAGGGATAGCGTACTGTGCAGCCGCCAGCGACTCTTCATTGATCTGCTGTTGTATGGCAGCGCGTTGTTTTTTGTCTTTAGTTTGTCCCAACTGGTCATAGAGGGCTACAATTTTATCATAGTGCGGTTTTTCTTTGGCCCAGTCCGTCGTACCCATTTCGGTAGTACCTTTGAACAGCATGTGTTCGAGATAGTGTGCCAAACCGGTAGCGTCGGCCGGATCATTGAGGCTACCTGCACGGGTAGCTACAAAGCCCTGTACCTTAGGCAGCCGGTGGTCTTCCTGTATAATCACCGTAAGACCATTGGACAAGGTATAATGCTCTACCTTCGGTTTCTCCATGGTAGCCTGTGCCCGCAAACCGGTAACACTCACAAAAGCAATTAGCAAAAAGCTAAAAAAACGAAGATTAAAAAATTTCATATTGTTTATGTTAAATAAATTTAGTTTCCAAAGGTACAAAAAATTACCGAAAAAAAATCACTGTTTTGCGCAAAAATCAAACAGTTGGATAATATCTGCTTCTTTTTTCAAGTTTAACTCATTGTCTTTAATATAATTAGAAATAATCAAAAAATTATTGTACAATTTCAGGTGTTTTCACTGTTACCTTTTTTCCTCCCCAGTTTAACCAAAGTGTTATAAAATGGGAACTGCCGAAGTTCTTGTAGTCGTTTCCAAGATGCTGGGCAAACTGGTACCTCAACCCGATGTTTTTGGTGATGTTCACACCGGCGGCTATCTTCAAACAGCCCTGTGCGGCAAAACCCGCTCCCACTTCCAGAAAACGGTTGTAGTCCGCTGTGAGCATGACTTCATAACCCAGATCTGTTTTTCCCGAAAATTCCAATAAGGCAGCAGGCATCAAGCCGATCTTCTCACCCACAGCAAAACGGTAACCACCGGTGAGATAGTATTGCAAGCGGTCGAAAGCCAGGCTGTTCTTTAACTTGAGGATGGTGCCATTGGCTTTAAAGTCGTTGGTCAACAGTTGCGGAATAGAAAATCCGGCATAGAAATTCTCACCAAAATAGTAAGCGCCGAATCCGGCATTGAATCCCATTTGATTGCCTGCGGAGGTAGCAAATACCGGATCGTTGGGATTATCTCCCGTTACCTGTTTCTCGTTCATCATCAGCAACGACAGGCTTAAACCCAAGGCTAAGCGGTTGTCGCCTATACGCAGGCTATGACCGAACGCCGCACCGAATTGAACATTGGTCTGCGGCCCGTAGTTTTCACTATAGACCCAGGCGCCCAGTCCGTTATTGGCCGTTACAGGCATTTGAAACTGTAACTGTCCGGCCATAGGGGAACTTTCAATACCCGTCCACAGCTTGTTAAATCCCAATCCTATGCGGTAACTGTCGGTGGCGCCCAGGGTGGCCGGATTGATCAGTAGTTCGTTGCCGCGGTAACTGAGGTTGCCCTGTTCGTCATTGAAGTGAGGCTGGGCTACAACAGCCACCGTGGACAGGAGTACTAAAGCAAAAGTGATGCAATAAAATTTCTTCATTGTTTTCCTCCTTTTAATATTTTATCACTATATAACCTGATTTGCCGCCCGATTTGTTACCGGTGAGTTGGTAAAAATACGTTCCTGCCGGCACTTTGCTGCCGTTATATTTTCCGGTATTGGCGGTGCCGTCCCAATTGTTATCATAGTCGGCTGTCCGGTAATAGATTTGCCCCGAACGGTCGAACACGGTGAGTGAATAAGTATCCTGGCTGTTAATAACCAGCTCAAAGTAGTCGTTGATGCCGTCGTTGTTGGGCGAAAATCCTTCGGGCGCCTGCGCGGCGTCGTAAACATCCAGATCGCAGAAAGCTGTGAAGTCTCCGTCGTTGGTGCGCACGGTGATTTGTGCAGTGCCGGTGCTCTTTGCCTGTACTTTACCACTGGTGACCGAGGCCACAGCACTGCTATTGATAGACCACAACACGCTTTTATTATACGCATCATCAGGCAAAACCGTCGCTCTCAGTGTTAATGTATCGCCCACAACCATACGGATATTACTACGGTTTAGCAATACGCCGGTTACCGGCTGTACTACCGTAACAGTGCTTGACGACACATAACCGCCATCGTTGGTAGTGGCTGTAATTATAGCAGTCCCCACACTTTCCGCCTGTACCATTCCAGTGGGGTCAATTGAGGCTATGGAGGAATTAGTGCTGGTCCATTGTACTGATTGGTCTGTCGCATCATCAGGTGTAAAAAGCGGTGTCAATGCCTGGGTTTCTCCCGGTTGAAGCATCATTGAAGGAGGGACAACCATAATACTTTCCACAGGTACCGGAAGAACCGTCAGTACGGCAGTTGCTTTATGATTGGCATCCGCTTTTGAAGTGGCGGTGATGGTTACCGTACCCAGTGCCAGTCCCTGCACTTTTCCACTATTGTCTATGATGGCGATTGTTTCATCGGCCGACGACCATTCTATACGCGGGTCGGTAGCATTAGCCGGCAATACCGTGGCCGTACAGGTAGCTGAACGGTTAAGGTATATGGAAAAGTCGGGAGCCATATTCACTGCTGTAACGGGAATATAACCGGCCACCATTTTTTCGGCATCGATCAATCCGGCGCCCATCTGGCCGTTCCGGAACAAGGCTTCCTGCGGCAAAGGGTTGACAGAGATTATCATGCGATCCCATAATTGATTGGGCGTATAGCTTTCCGAGCCATATACGGATAATGCCAGTGCCGCAATGCCCGACACATGCGGGCAGGCCATGGAGGTTCCCTGATAATAGCCATAGGTATTCCCCTTCAGGCAACTGTATATGCCGCCGATCAAGGCTTCCCGCGTATCTCCCCCGGGTGCCGAAATGTCTACCCAGTTGCCATAATTAGAATAATAGGCCCTGGTTCCATAATGATTCACCGAAGCTACGGCCATCACTTCTTCATAGCGGGCAGGATACCAGTTGCCGGAAGAATTGTCATTGCCTGCAGCAAAAATAACAATCCCCCCCATCATAGGCGTACCCGGATACGGCACTGTTCCGGTCTCATCCGTTCCGGCATATCGAATAAAATACCTGATGGCATCGAGGACACTCTGCGAGTGATATCCTTCTTCCCCAAACCCCCAACTGTTTTGCAGTATTACCGCGCCATTATCGGCGGCATAAGCTATAGCCGCACCGATATAAGCGCCGGCCTCAACATTTTCTACCATAGTTTGGCAACTCATTATTTTCACCCCTCCGGTAGCGCCATCGCCGCCGGCAACGCCTGCGCCACCCTTACCATTGTTGGTAGCGGCAGCAATAGTGCCTCCTACGTGTGTGCCATGATTTCCCGGCACGATAGGCCCCGGTCCCTGAACGTTATTATTGGGATTAATCCCGTATCCGTCGACAAAATTGAATCCGTATATATCATCTATATATCCGTTGCCGTCGTCGTCGACCCCGGGTGTTCCGTTGAGTTCCGCCCCGTTGACCCACATGTTGTCTTTCAGGTCGTCATGAGTGTACTCTATTCCTTCGTCCACTACCGCCACGATCACAGTGCCTTTTCCTTTAGTAGTGTTCCAGGCCTCCGGGAGACGGATGTCTACGCCCGGAGTTCCGCCGCTTTGTCCGGTATTTTTATAATGCCACTGCTTAGTATAGTCGGGGTCATTGGGTGTAAACGGCGTTTCGTCCGCCACTTTTCTGATCCTCAACACCGGCTCTGCTATTTCAATGTTAGCATCGGTCATATATATTTTGGCAAGGTCAACGGGGTTCCTGTCCCCACTTACTTCAATGTCATACCAAAGGTGCAGGCCGGCTTTCATTTGCCTGGCTTCGTATTTTCCGGCATAAGGGAAAACACGGTACATAGCGGTGGCTTTATTGGTTTTATTCAATGCGTCTAAACTTTCCAGCCCCACAGACAAAGGCTGCCCGGTCTGCGTTGTTCGCACTCCTTGCCGGCCGGCTGTTTGGGTATGAAGGATCATACGCTCCCGCGCCGGCTGTTTCAGTTTAACCCGTATCTTGCCGGGTATAATGTTGCTATTTTGTCCGAAAGCTACGCAGGCAGACAATAAGCACAAAATGGTCAGTATTCTTTTCATAAGGTAAAAAAAAGGCTATCCAAAGATATACCCAGATAGCCCTTCTGTTTAATTAGATTAAAATGGGTTCTTAACAATGTAACTCCCCGATAAATTACGGCTATTATACCGTTAACCGGTAATGATACAGTAGATTACCAGGGTTTAGCCGGTAATTTGATAGTAGAGGTATTTCCCCAGTTAACTAAAT
>QMCD01002558.1_pt1 | contig 11989 bp, 12 predicted proteins | sample 1821841 | NCBI WGS metagenome assembly QMCD01 (sample SAMN01991225, study PRJNA193472) | Termite gut metagenome, whole genome shotgun sequencing project. | isolation source: worker | host: Macrotermes natalensis | reverse complement strand
GCGCGGGTTCCGCGCACGTGCAGGGCGGCTGTTTGCGTAAGCGCGGGCAATGTTTTATGAAAACTGTTGACCGCTATATCCGCGCCCTCGATCTTAGCGCCTTTATCTCTTGAATCCTTTGTGTCCTTTGAATCTTTTAAGTCCTGTTTCTTGGGCTCTTTAGATTTGCCTGCTTTTTCGGCTGTTTCTTTTACATCCGGCTCTATCTTTGCGACCGACTTGCTCTCTTTTGGCTTTTTGTCTTCAGCAGGTTTTACAGCTTCAGCAGCCGCTTTTGCAGCTTTTGCCGCTTTTTCGGCTTCTCGCTGTTCCTTTTTAGCTTTTTTCTCAGCTTCAATGCGATTTCGCTCTGCTTCAATTTGCGACAGTAAACCGCTAAATCTTGGTATAACCTTTTCCGGCTTTTCTGCTCGTTGATCTGGAGTAGTTGTGTCATCGGCTGACGTTGCACTAGTTTCGCTGACTGTATCGCTGCTCTCTTCTTTTTCCTTTTCCTCACGCTCTTGCCGCTCTTTTTCGCGCAATGCTCGTTCATGCTCAACAGCGGCTTTGCGCACAGCCTCTTCTTCTTCGCGGGCTTTTTCGATTTCTGCTTGCTTTGCGGCTTCCTCAGCAGCTTTTTCTGCTTCAGCAAGAGCTGCTTGCTCTGCCAGCTCTGGGCCCAAGCGCTTGCGTATCCTATCAATATAGGCATCATTGAGCGTTGAAGCGTGATTCTTCACCGGTATTTTCATTTCCAGCAACTTCTCGAGGAAATCCTTTGAGTTCATACCGAACTCTTTGGCTAACTCATGAACGCGCATACTCGCCATACGACCAGCTCCTAAACCTTACCAACTTCTTGGCTATATTCTCTAAAATCGCTCACTAAACGATCATAATCATCATTATCTAACTTTGTTTTTAAAGCACGATCCAACAAATTAGCTTTTCGCGCTTTGTCGAAGCATTGTTGTTCGCTACAAAGATATGCTCCTCTGCCGGGAAGTCTCCCTGTTTTATCACATAGAACTACACCATCTTTGGTACGCACAAAACGTATCAAAGCGCGCTTGTCATCCGTTGCCTTACAAGCAACACAAGAGCGTTGAGGCTTTTTACGTGTTTGTTGAGCAGCTTGTTTCACTTACGAATCATCACCATCTTCTGCGCTGGCTGCGTCTTTTGCAGCCTCATCGGCTGCAGTCGCCACATCGCCTCCATCTACTTTTTTGCCGCCCTTTTTGGCTGTAGACTTTTTTGCAGCAGCTTTCTTTGGTTTTTCGGCAGTTTTAGCTACGTCACCAGCCGCCTCATCACCAGACTCCCCACCGTTTTCATGCAGACGGCAGAAGTGCGAGTTGGACAAAGCATGATTGCGGCACCTGATGCCGTCTTCAGACACGTATTCGCAGCGTCCGTCTTCACTTTCCAGAGCGTCTTCCTCATCAAATAAAGTAGTAACGCCAGAAGACATATCACCTGCAAGCGAGGAGCTCTTAATATCGATATGCCATCCGGTAAGACGTGCAGCTAAGCGAGCGTTTTGACCTTCTTTACCAATGGCCAATGACAACTGATCATCCGGTACGATCACCGTTGCGTAGTGCGTCTCCTCGTCAACAATCACATTGGTAACTTTTGCCGGAGACAAAGCATTTGCAACATATACGCTGGGGTTTTCATCCCACTGAATCACGTCCACGCGTTCATTTCTCAGCTCTTCTACAACCATACGCACACGAGAACCCTTAGGACCAACACATGCACCCACCGGGTCAAGATTGCTTTCACGCGAATGCACAGAGATCTTAGAGCGAGCTCCGGCTTCACGAGCAATAGATTTGATCTCAACGATGCCATCGTAAATCTCCGGAACCTCGATCTCAAAAAGTCTGCGGATAAGATCGGGATGTGTGCGGCTCACAACAATGGATGGACGCGTGTTTTCGCCACGCGCATTAGCGTCCATGATCGCCGGATCGCGAACTTCTATCACCAATGACTTAAGACGTTGATTGTGACGGTAGTGCTCGTTTGCCGGTTTTTCGTTACGCTCATTTGGATGGCGCTTAATATCAAAGTGTGGAAGCTCAGCCTCCACTCCATCGCGAACCTTAATGATAGTAAAGTCCGGTGTAGACTGAAGCACCGTTCCGGTAACAAGCTCGCCTTTGCGATCAGAGTACTCGGTAAATATCGCCTGACGTGCGGCATCGCGCACAATAGACAAGATAACGCTCTTAGCGTTTTGGGCAGCTATGCGGCTAACGTCGCGTGGCGTCACATCGCGCTCTTCAAACTCGCTGTAATCGCCGGTTTCTTCATCGGGCTCCCCAACAGGAACCATCTCGTACACATAGATGTCACCTGTCTCGCGATTGATGGTAACACGAGCATCCCACTCCAGTCTGAGAATGCTCTCGTAACTTCTCGCAAGCGATTGCTCCAGCCGCTCAAGAAGATACATCTCATCGATATTCTTTTCGACTGCAAGTGCCTCTAATGCGGCCACTAATTCAGATGACATCACAGGTCCTTTCCTTCATTAACCTTAAGTTTCATTTGCTGATCCGCTTTCCCACCAACACTTAACAGCCCAGCAGTTTTCTCAGCCGCCTTTTTTGGAAACTGAGATATTCGTTTACTAACTAAATGCGCCCCTTAATGTGCGCCTTTTTTATTGCATCCATCGGTATGGGATAAACCACATCGTCTATCTCAATTAAAACGTCGTCTTCTTCAATGCCTCTTAACAAGCCTGTCCAATTAGCGCGACCATCAACCTTTTGCGAGCTGATCTTAACTTCTTCACCAACGTAACGCTCAAAATGCTGGCGAGTGCGAAGTGGACGATCAATACCCGGAGAAGAGACCTCAAGTGTATAACTACCGGCAAACGGCTCGTTATTTTCAACCACGCCATCTACCCATTTATTCGCAGCTACAATATCGTCTATAGTCAGACCATCTTCTTTATCCAAAAAGACCCTAATGGTGCCGGAGTGACCGGATCCGGAAAACTCCACATCTACCAGCTCAAAGCCGTGAGACGTTGCCTCAGACTCTAAAATGTCTATTAGTTTTTGTTCCTTAGCCTTCTTCACCGTTCTCCTAGCATTTAATTTGTCCCACCTAACAAAAGAAAGCGGGACAAAGCCCACTTCCTCGACACTACTACATTGATGTTTAGCCGCAGAAACCTGCGCGTTTGCTCATCAGAAAAAACGCAACATTCTTTATATCATAAAATTACTACCCTGACCAGCCTTTATCAGCAATTTGCATTTTCAAGCAGCGTATCAACCTGAAATAGGCGGTTCTAGCGAATGTTCCTGTCTTTAATGAGAATATAGAATCAACCTAAAGGACACCATAAACCATTCATTCACGGCCAAGCCAAGTTATTATGCAGTTCTCATGCGCCGCCAACACCCTTGCTGTTGCCACCAAGCAGAAACATGCAAGTATTGGTAACAGCTTGTTGGCTACCTGCCTTTTTGATGTTCCATATAAAGTGCATATATACCTATTCCTATACCTGCAACGGCCAAGGACAAAAGCAGCTTAAACCAGAATATAATACTTAGCATCTGAATTCCTGCAAGCAATAATGCCAAAATCAGAAAGCCGGCAACCATACCAGTTTTTATGTATGTCTTCCTCCGCTTGTTTTTGTCATATTCTCTCACTGCCACTCCCCCCTCAGGTTTTCTCAAACTTTAAATTGGGCTTTACATTCAGTACTTAGGAAGTACATATGTAATAGGATGTTCGCAATTCCTAATTTACCTCATTAGTGACCATTTATTACATGCTGATATTTGAGTATTTCTAATATTACGACAACTTCACTATAAGTTGCAAATATAATTCTATGAGTATACAATCGTTTTACTTAAGCTCTGTGGAACATCGAAACAGATCGCGTCGGGAGGGGAAACTGTGGATCTTAGCGTAGCTTTGCCAGAAAAAAGACTTGCCGTAGCTTCATTGTCACCCATCAATTAATGAATAAATAGCAAAACAATTCCAAAAGCGCACATAAAGACCTTGATCATGATGTTAGATCGTGGCATAAAATGAACTTATAGATTTTGAACACAACAGAATATGGAAAGTAAATTTCTAGAAATATGATACCGCACAAAAGTCTGAGACCAACTATTCAGATAAGACCACTCACAAAAAACTTATCTGATGAAATCAAAGAAACTTTGATTTAAACCCTCGACACACAACTAGCCTTGGAGGTAATTGTATGAACAACGAAAACCAAACAATTGATGCAATCAACACGATAAGTGTAAGTTACGAAGTCTTCCAAGAGATTATTACGAGCGAGATCGGTTCTCATATTGAACAGATGAACAATATTGGTGAAGATAAGCCTCGTGGAAAGCAACACTTCAAAGCTGTTTGCGACCTAGAAAGAATAAGGAACATCGTTCTCCCCGACAACAACGCAGCTATCGAGGCTGTCACCCTCGCCATAAATTCAGCAAGGGTATGGCAAGAAGAAAACACTTTATAGGTTGAGTGTATTATGAATGAAAACAACCTAACACCCCAGTCTTTTCAATTAAGTGAACAGGAAAACCAAAGAATATTTACAGAGCAGATAGTTCCTGCTAGATTTGGTGACCTTAAGCCTGCGCTTAACCCAGAGGTTCACTTCTTTGGAGCACAGCCGGGTGCTGGCAAGAGCTATATTCAGGCTACTGTTAAAAAAAGATGTTTTGATCAAAACAGTGATGAGCCTGTAGCCTCAATAATCGGTGATGAATTTAGAGCTTATCACCCTTCTTACACAATCCTATTAAGAGAAAGTGATAATTTGGCTGCATTTTACACCGATCGTGATTCTGGCAGATGGGTGGAGCAAGCAATTGAACACAGCAAAAAGATCGGATCGCACGTAATACTGGAAGGCACCTTACGAAGCCCAGATTTAACTATCAACACGGCGAGTGGCTATCGAGAAACAGGCTACTCTTGCGAGATGCATATGATAGCGGTACATGAGTATGTAAGCAGATTGAGAATTTTTGAGCGCTATCTTTCTCAGGTTGAAAAAACTGGGCATGGTCGCTACACTGTCCCCGCGTCTCATGACATACCCTATCAAGCACTTCCTCGATCCACTTCAGCTATCGCTTTATCAGGGCAGTTTGATAGAATTAATATCTACAATGCGACGGGCAACTTGGTTTCAAGCTTTGACAAGACCATTGAATCTCATATCAGTATTATTAAGGTTTTTAACGAACAGCGATCAGTAGATAATCTTGACCTTGACTCACTAATAGCTCGCGCAAGCGTCCTAGCAGGCAGAATTAGCGCACTTTCTAAGCATGCTGTTTTGAAAGACCTTAAGACTCTGATTGAAGAAATAGAGCATGCTAAGACTGCAAGTCATAAGTCACACGAAGGCGATGTCGACTCAAAAGAAGCAGAGGTGAAGCAGGAAAATATATCTGACCACACAATAAACCAAGACCCAAGTGGACAAGCGCGCTTGGAAACGCCACACACACAAAGACTGTCAGAGGTTTCTAGGGCGCATTTTGCTAAAGGTAATTTGCCAACTGCCAAAGCTCTAGATGAGCGCGAACCAAACTCAAACGTTGGGCTAAGAAAAGATGATTCTCGCTGAGAGATACGGATCCTACCGCTGCGCTAAACTTCCTGATAATCTTTGTTTAGATCAATAAGCTAGCACTTATGGAAGAGGCTAGTCGAACAAAGAAATAAACTCATCACTAGAAAAACAAATCCCTCGTAAGACCAATAATTGTAATATGTGCTGGATAAAATATATAGAAAAAGTATTTAAGCTTCTTGCCCTGCTTGCCGTTGTAAAAATACAGCAAAACTATGGCCATGCTGCAACCAACGTAGGTGAAAAGCAAGTTTGGAATTATGACCACCTGCATAGATTCAAAATACTCGAATACTTTCATCAGTTCATATGTAGCAGGCAACAGAAAAGGTGCCACGACTCTAAAGCTAGTGTTTCTAAACCAGTGAAACCAAAACACCATTAAAGCCCCATATGGACTCCAATCGAGAAAAACATTCAATCCAATAACAAGCGGAAAGAAGAGTAGAATAAGAGACTTGCGTTTCACGAATGAATATAACCGAATAACAATGAGCCCGAGAAGCAGAGTGAACAAAATATTACCACCGGCACCTATAAATACTGAATATGGAATTTGGGAAATAACTGCAAAAATTAGAAGTCTAAGAGAGTATCTTAAATAGTCTGATGTATGTTTGTATCCTTCAGCAACCAGAAAGGCCATTATCGGAAATGTTAGACCACCACAGGTGATTAACAATGCATAGATTTCAAATGGGAGTGCCTCCTGGAAAATATATCCTATGTGATTGAGCGACATACCCATAACAGCTATAACTTTTAGTGCGAATGAATTGACACCCATAGACACATCCAATCACATAACAAATCAATACGCTGTTTTATATCTCAAATGCCGATGCAGCAAATGCAAAGTAAGTACCAATCGCACCACCACAACTAGGTTTAGATTAGTACTTACATTTACAACTAGTTACTTACGATACAGTTTTAATCTGATTATTTTGTGGTTTTTACCTTAGTGTTGCTCCACTTACCATACACTTTCTTGCCATCAATTATCGTAAAGGCACGAACTTGGAATCTATACTTGGTTTTGTCCTTTAGTTTAAACACCTTTTGAGACGCGATATTGGTTGCTGATCTTGGAGATCCCCATTTCTTCCATTGTGTAACGTTCTTTCCCTTCCAAATATCGCGAACTGTTTCACCTGAGCTATAACGTATTTGATAGCCATCTGCACCGATTGCCTTTTGCCATTTAACTGTAACTCTATCATTGCCTGATGAAGGTGCTTTTATCGCCACCTTTCTGGGTACTATTCTAAAGCTTACCGTCTTCGTACCTTTGTACTTGCCGAGCCCCTGAAGCTTAACCGTAGCCTTACCCACATTTTTATTGTTCTTATATGAGACTATTTTGTAGTCTTCATCTAATTTCATTTTCTTTCCGTATAACGAAACATTTGGTTTGATTTTCAGTGGCTTGCCGGTGTAGTCCCTGTTCTTTCCGACACTTACTTTGAAGTCAGAAAACGGGATCACATCTGTTGTGCTTATCGTATACCATGCGTTTTTGGATTTGGCATGCTTATACCCTTGTCCATCGCGGTCATTAAGATCAATATAGTATCTTCCTGGATCAAGGTTTGTAAATGTAACTATTGTAGTAGGCAACCAAGCTGGTATTGCTACATCGTTGGTTCCGATAAGACTTTGGCCGTCTTTAATATCTGTCGCATAGTTTACATTTGAGCTAAGGGTGTTAGGCGGATTCTTTGCGATTCCCACACGCATAAAGCTATCATTTGTGTCAAATGTTTGATGATTTATTGTTATGCGTAGATTTATATTTTCAGATGTGTCGAAATAATAACAAGTTTTTGGGGATGTTCCGCAATATACCTTTGCAGATGTTGAACCAATTGGGAAATACCTCATTGTCGTTTCTGCATTTGCTTTCGCTGGAAAAAACATTGAAATCAGCACGAAAGCTAGCACAACAACTAATGCCATAATTATTGTTTTGCACTTTTTTGTCAAAGCAACTAAGTTTAAAGTAGAGTCGCCTCTTTTTATCGCATGGATTGTCTTGCAGAAACCCAAGCAACTTTTTATTCTAATGGCTGCACTCATAATCTCTCTCCATTCCAATTTCACAACCATGGCAATATACATCTATCGTAACCTTGTAGTATCTTCATGTCAATTATTAGTTTATAACAATATTATGAATATTATTTGTCATATATTCATATTATCTTATCTCTGGCTTTATTCATGCTTTTATAAACAATTGCGATTAAAGTTGAAGCAGACCACTCTTGAGAGATGCACATAATCGCATTGCATGAGCATGCAAACAGGTAGAGAGTTTTCCCAAGGCTCTAGACAGGCGCAAACCAGACCCAAACGTTAGTCCAAGAAGATATAATTCTCGATGGGTGATGCAACGCTTGGTTATACGCCAATTATTCAACTAGCTAACGTATAGATAGTTTATTTATGCCTACAGATAAAGCCTGAATACACGAACAACGCATTGTTGCACATGTTTAGCACCTGTTTCTTGCTGGTTGCAATAATTATTCTACAATTTTATAATTCATTTATTCGTCTACATAGGGATTTCTTGCATTGGGAGGGTAATCATGCCAAAGAGAAAATGTGCGCTCACATTATTCGTTACATCAATTCTTATAGTCACATTATTGTATGCTTGCGGTTCACTAAATCTTAAAACACTACATGGTATTACGTTTCTGAAGATGATAGTACGAAAACTCGCACTGTTCAAACACTCTCATTTTACGAGGACACTGCTGGCAACAGTGAGGGAGATGTTTTTGGCTATAGTATTGATGGGGATCGGGTTGTTCTTCAATACGGCTCTGAGAGAATTATGCTTTCCCCCACTCATCAAAGCAACTCTAAAACAATGACTGACAATAAAGGAGTAGTCTACTTTGAAAAGCAAGAAGATGCGCAAAAAAGCATCGGTGATTTGGCAGATCTTGAAACTTCTTCTGCAGAACAGGCAAAAAAAGAGGTTAATGATCTTTTGCAGGGAGGTTGGATAGGTAGCATACCACTTTCTGATGGAAGTTATGCAAGCGCAGAGTTCAATAATGATGTTCTGACATTTTATACGCAACTCCTTGATGACAGCGAGATTAGTTTTAATGATAAATACAGCATTGAGCTTGGAGCTCCATCCTCTGAATCAGGCAGGAATAGCCCAAGTGGAAACTCGTTTGATGGGTTGATACGACTAGATAATTCAAGTAAAGATGAATTTAGTTTTAGTCTCTCCAAAAAACAAGAAGGTGCATGGGCACTTCGATTAACACTAAATGGAACAAGCTACGGTGAAGGCTTTGCCAAGGCTGCTTAGGTCTTCGTTTAACAATCAAACGTAAGATCTCATTCTTGGCAGCTAACACCTTAACCACCAAGAAGATCTTTTGCCCAGCTGCCTGCTTTCAATAAGCCAGCTATGAGTAGCAAGCATATAGCTAGCATCTTTATTATTGTAACGTCCATCATGATTCCTTGTGCAAGCAAATTATCTCCAAGTCCTGCAAGATCACCTACTAAACCAGTTAAAACCATAGGGAATGCCAGCAAAATGAATGTCATTATTGCTCCTGCTAGACAGGTTGTAATAAAGTTCTTACAGAAGTTGACGCCAAAAGACCTTGTCTCTTCAAATCCTAGCATTGCAAGTGGGATGGGAGCGAAAGTGGCCATAACATACAACATGATTGCTCTCGCGTAAAATGAAAAGTAAGTAATAAGCCAGGCAATAAGACCCATAATGTACATAAGCAGGGTTATTAGGATTAAATTACACAAAGCACCCACAGATAGGTTACTAGTGTCTTGAAGTGCCGAAAGCTGACTTAAAGTTTCTTTAGGCATTCCGGTCAATCCAAGAGATATCTTTTCCAATTCGTTAAAAACTGCTCTGCATATTTCAAAAGAATTATTTATTAACCAAAAAAATATTGCATAGAATACCATTAGAAATACAACATCTCTTATTGCGGGCATCGTCGCAGATGCATCTATTCTCTGCGATATCTTTACTAGTTGAATTAGCATTACCAAGGCAAGAATTGAATGTGCAATAGGCATAACAAACGTATTATTTGTATGCTGCGCTAGCCCATATACTCCCGATCCGAATCCCCCAGTATCTGGCCCGGAATTTCCCAGAAGTTTACTAAAATCATGTGCAACAGTATCTAGCGCCAACTTTTGCATCAATTGTGCGAAAGCAGAAAGAAATCCATTAACTATGTCAACCAAGATACCTTTTACCCAGTTTTGAATCGCATCCTCCCAAGGCCACCCATATGCATTCGTCGGCACGAACACAATCATGGTTATTGTTGCCAGCGCCACTAGCGCAAGGATCAACTTTTTTTTATAGTTTGCTTTTTTCTCTATTGCTTTTGTTATAGTTTCTCTCACTAAGTCACCACCCTAATTTAGTATTATCTGATTGCAATCTCTTTGGAATCCATATTAAAAGTTATTGTCAAGCTCACTTTAGGCTGGGTATCTAAAGAAAAGTGCGTGGTAACAATACGGTTTTCCCAATCTGTCTCAACTACCCCATCCCATGATGCAGTTTTAGCTGCCGGGTATGATAGCGACGTATAATCTGTCAAAGCTGCCTCTATTTTGTCTCTGCCACCAAGCTGTGATGCAGCAGATTCCTCAAGCTTATCAATTTTGATGGTTTTAGATGCTTTTCCTCTGTAATAGTCTTCACCTAACGCAAAAGCTTCACAAAATACATGCCACACGCCGGCTTTTTCACCCGATTTTTTTGAGCGTTGAAGCTTCAAAAAGTAGATGTTGCTATCATCTGCTTTGATCATGGCTATCATGCTTTCGTATTCTGCACCTTCTCCCACAATGTTGTTTGGGGCAACGTGCATAATTGCAAAACTTACTTTCTTTTGCTCGCTGCCGCTTATCTCTGTATATGAGTTTTCGTCAAAACGAAGGTTGGCATTACTTGTAAGCTCAAGCCAAACATTTGCCGTTAGTATTGCAAGAAGATTCTTTTCTTCTTCACCATAACCATCAATAATTAACTTTTGTTCTTCGTTTAGCCCATCAGATACTTTCTCAGCTTCTATTTCATCGGCAGACTCTGACTCTGCCTTGACAGTAGTGTCTGCTCCGGTGGTACTGTCTTGTGCCGGAGTATCTTCTGCGGTTTTTGCAGCTTGTGCTTCTGCTTCAATTTTGAGAGCTTGTTCATGTGCAATTTGAGTCTGTCTGTTATTGAACTGCCAAACTGACCAAGCTACAAAAACAATTACAGCTACAGCAACAACAATTGCTGCAACCTTATGTTCTTTTATAAACTTAAGCATTAAATTACTCCTTTGGGCACCTTATGGGAGCCTACCAAATTCCGGGCTATGGCTTTGCCAATAGCTAGTCTTGAATGATGCTTCGGAAACCGGATCACCAGCATGGATCATCATTCCATCACCGGCATAAAAACCAATATGAGACACCCCGTTAGGTGTATTGGTATCATATGTACCTCGAAAGAATATCAAGTCACCTGGCTCGGCTTCGCCTTCAGGTATAATTGTGCACATATCATAGTAAACATCAGCAGTAGTACGACTATTCTTATAGCCGCTTTGGTTTAATACATAAAAGACAAACCCTGAACAATCAAATGTATCCGGCCCTTGAGCTCCAAAGACATAAGGCTTGCCAAGATGTGTTCTTGCTAAGTCCAGCCTAGCTGCCTTGGTTCCATCAATCGAGCCAAAAATGCGATAAGCCTCACTTATACGCCTGTCCCAATGCGCCAAACTTTCATTAGGCCGCTCAAATTCTCTACCCCAATAGTAGACCGATTCTTCAAGATCGTTGATGGCAAGAAATCCATTGTGATCATATTGGACATTAGAAAATCTTGCTGCATTGCCTTCACCTGTCATTTCCGCCCACAAGAAATCAAGTTGCACATGTATGTCAGTTGCTAATTTTCCTAAACTTATGGCGTATAACTCCAATTGTGTCCTACGTCCAAACGACCACTGGCATATACCCAAACCTATACCATTGCCTGCCTCAATCGCCCCGGGATTAAAGCTGCTCTCAGCGCTTATATTTCCCATGGTTCCGGCAACTTTTAGCTTGTCCAACCCTTTGCCGAGAAGATATCCTGCAATGATTGCTTCGTTTCCATCCAGTTTGCCGGTAGTCTCATCTTCTGCTCCACCAATGGCTCCAATACCAATTAATGCTGCGTAAAGACACATTACAATGAGAAGCACTAATGCGATAGCTCCGATAACCGGTAGCGCCACACCGCCACCGACAGCAGTTCCGCCACCGGCAGCAGCTCCTCCGGCCGCAGCTCCT
>QMCD01001932.1_pt1 | contig 11994 bp, 9 predicted proteins | sample 1821841 | NCBI WGS metagenome assembly QMCD01 (sample SAMN01991225, study PRJNA193472) | Termite gut metagenome, whole genome shotgun sequencing project. | isolation source: worker | host: Macrotermes natalensis | reverse complement strand
CGTCCGGTGCATTCGCCCTGCGTAAAGAGCAATGGACCAAACAACACAACAACGATTAGCGATTAGCGATTAGCGATTAGCAGGCTACGCGACGCCCAGCTAACGCGACACAAGCTACGCGACGCCCAGATACGCGGAATAAGTTAAGAGTTAAGAACTAAGAGTTAAGAGTTGGCTACGCGACACACAGCTACGTGGAACAAGCTAATAGCTAATCACTAATCGCTAATCGCTAAAAAAAGCCCCTCTTGCGAGGGGCTTTTTTTCAACGTTTCACTTCGACGGTTTCGTAACCCTCGACTATGTCGCCCACGTGAATATCGTTATAGCCGTCGATGTTCAACCCGCACTCCATACCCGTTCCAACCTCCTTAACATCGTCCTTAAAGCGTTTCAACGACCCCAGCTTGCCGGTATACACCACAATCCCGTCGTGGATAACCCTGATAGGCGTATTTCGCGTAATCTTCCCCTCGCGCACGATACAGCCCGCAATAGTGCCCACCTTCGAGATCTTGAAGGTCTCCAAAACCTCCACCGAGCACACAATCTCCTCCTTCATCACCGGCTCCAACATCCCCTCGATAGCGTCCTTAATGTCGTTGATGGCGTCGTAGATAATGGAGTACAACCGTATTTCGATCTCCTCTTTCTCGGCCATCTTGCGCGCACTCTGCGACGGGCGCACCTGAAAGCCGACGATGATGGCGTTCGACGCCGCGGCCAACAGCACGTCGCTCTCCGAAATCTGCCCCACAGCCTTGTGGATAACGTTCACCTGCACCTCCTCGGTCGAGAGTTTAACGAGCGAGTCGGTCATCGCCTCGATGGAACCGTCCACGTCGCCCTTGACTATGATGTTGAGCTCCTTGAACGACCCGATGGCGATCCTGCGCCCAATCTCGTCCAGCGTCACGTGTTTCTGCGTCCTCAGGCCCTGCATCCGTTGCAGCTGTTCGCGCTTTCCTGCAATGGAGCGCGCGCTCTTGTCGTCGTCCATCACGTGGAAAGTGTCGCCCGCCTGCGGAGCACCGTTGAGCCCCAGCACAAGCACCGGAGTCGACGGGCCCGCCTCCTCCACCTTGCGCCCGTGCTCGTCGAACATAGCCTTCACACGACCCGTGCTCGTTCCCGCGAGTATCACGTCGCCCACTTTCAGCGTCCCGTTCTCGACAAGAACCGTGGAGACATAACCCCTGCCCTTATCCAAAGTAGATTCGATAACGGCACCATTTGCTTTCCTGTTGGGATTGGCCTTCAAGTCCAACAGTTCGGCTTCGAGCAAAACCTTTTCGAGCAACTTGTCGAGGTTCAGGCCCTGCTTGGCCGAAACGTCCTGGCTCTGGTACTTTCCGCCCCACTCCTCGACCAGATAGTTCATTCCGGCCAACTGCTCCTTTATCTTCTCGGGATCGGCGCCCGGTTTATCTATCTTATTGATGGCAAACACCATCGGCACACCCGCCGCCACGGCGTGGTTGATGGCTTCGGTGGTCTGCGGCATCACGCTGTCGTCCGCCGCAACGATGATTATCGCCACGTCGGTTATCTTCGCCCCACGTGCCCTCATCGCCGTAAATGCTTCGTGCCCGGGAGTGTCGAGGAACGTTATCTTCTGCCCGTTCAGTTCGACGCTGTAAGCCCCGATGTGCTGCGTTATCCCCCCCGCTTCGCCTTCGATGACGTTGGTCTTGCGGATATTGTCCAGCAGCGAGGTCTTCCCGTGATCGACGTGCCCCATCACGGTGACGATAGGCGGACGCGGCAACAGGTCTTCCGCCTTGTCCACATCGTCGTCCGCGGCATCTATCGACTCCTGAATTTCGGCCGAAATGAACTCCACCTTATAGCCGAACTCCTCGGCCACGATAACCAACGCCTCGGCATCCAACCGCTGGTTGATCGACACCATCAGACCCAGGTTCATACACGCCATAATGACCTCCGTCACCGGAACATCCATCATCGTGGCAAGCTCCGAAACGGTCACGAACTCGGTCACCTGCAACGTCGTGCTCCGTGCTTCGCTGCGCTCCATCTCCTCACCGAAGCGCGCCGCCGCGGCATCGCGTTTATCTCTCCTGTATTTAGCTCCCTTGCCCTTCGAGCCTTTCGATGTCAACCTGGCCAGCGTCTCCTTAACCTGCTTCTGCACCTCCTCGTCGTTCACCTCGGTGCGCACCACCGGCCGCGAACCCGCACCCTTCTTGAATCCGCCCTGCTGCTTGAAGCCGGAACTGTTTCTCCCCGCCCCATTGTTAGGTTGCGGCTTGGTCACATCCACCTTATCCTTGGTGATACGCTTCCGCTTACCCTTATTGCCCCCGCGATTAGGATCGGTGGGCAGGGTCGAAACATCTATCTTACCCAAAACCTTTGGCCCGTCCAATTTACCCTCGTCGTCGGCCCTGAATACATTGGTCGTACTCTCGGCCACACGCTCGTCGTAGGTTTTAGTCTGCTGAACCACTGCCGGCTTAGGCTCTTCGACCGGCGCAGGCGCACTCTGAGGCTTAAACTCCGGCTTCGGCGGCGCGGGTTTAGGAGCAGGCTTAGGCTTGGGGGTCAAATCTATCTTCCCCACAACCTTGGGCCCCTCGGGCTTTACGACGGGGGGAGCGACAACCGTCTTGCTTTTAATAACGATCTCCTCTTCGGGAGCCTTTTCGGCATCCTTCACGTCGTTCAAAGACACGCTGCCCGGACGCAACCCGTCGAGCCGTTGGCGAACATTGGCACCGCCCACACGCGACCCTCCGAACTCTTTCTCGATCAGTTCGTACACCTCTCCGCTGATGGGTGTGTTGGGCGAGCCGACGATGGTCACCCCCTTTTTACCCAAAAAATCGGTGATGGTCGAGAGTCCCACGTTGAACTCCCTGGCAGCCTGCAGCAGTCGTATCTTTTTTTCCATAAAAATATTTTAGTTATGAGTCACGATAAATCCCGACTCCCGACTATTCAAATTCACTCTTCAAAATCCCCATCACCTCCTTAATCGTCTCCTCTTCCAGGTCGGTTTTGGCGGCGAGCTCCTCGACACTGTAACCGAGCACCCGCTTGGCCGTATCGCACCCGACACTCTTCAACGTGTCGATTATCCACTGATCGATCTCATCTCCGAACTCATCCAGGTTCACATCTTCCTCCTCTATCTCGCGATAAACATCAATGTCGTAGCCGGTCAGCATACTTGCCAGACGAATATTCAACCCGCCCTTGCCGATAGCAAGCGACACTTCACTCGGGCGTAGGTAAACGGCCGCGGTCTTCTTCTCCTCGTCGAGCACAATGTTGGAGATCTTAGCCGGATTGAGAGCGCGCTGGATGAACAGGTTGGTGTTGGTGGTATAGTTCACCACATCTATATTCTCGTTGTGCAGCTCCTTGACTATGGAGTAAATCCTGCTCCCCTTCATCCCCACGCAGGCACCCACAGGGTCGATGCGTTCGTCGTAGCTCTCCACCGCGACCTTTGCCCTCTCGCCCGGAATGCGTGCGATCTTCTTAATGGTGATAAGCCCGTCGAATATCTCCGGAACTTCCAATTCGAACAACCTTTCGAGGAACTCGTTGGCCGTCCTCGACAAAATAATCTTCGGACTGTTGTTCACCATCTCCACCCTGGCCACGATAGCCCGAATGGTTTCGCCCTTGCGGAAAAAGTCTCCCGGTATCTGCTCGGTCTTGGGAAGTACCAACTCGTTGTCCTCGTCGTCGTACAGCACCGCCTCCTTCTTCCACACCTGGTAAACTTCGGCCGTCACTATCTCGCCCACCCGCTCCTTGTACTTCTCATACAGCGCGGCCTTCTCCAAATCCATTATCCGCGACGCCAAATTTTGCCTCAACGACAAAACGCTCCGCCGCCCGAATTGTGCAAGCTTAATCTCGTCGGCAATCTCCTCGCCCACATCATAGCTCTCGTCTATCTTGCGGGCCTCGCTCAACGACACCTGCTGCTGTTCGTTTTCCACCTCACCGTCGGGCACTATCACGCGGTTGCGCCAAATCTCCAGGTCGCCCTTGTCGGCGTTGATGATGATGTCGAAGTTCGAGTCGTCCTCGTATGTTTTCTGCAACATATGCCTAAACACATCTTCGAGCACCCCGATCATCGTTGCCTTGTCGATGTTTTTCAGCTCTTTGAACTCTGCAAAATTGCTGACCAAATTCAGTGTATCCATTATATTGTTTGAAAGAATTAACGTTTTTACGAAAAGGTGAGATGTTCCCTGACTGTTTTAATCTCATCCATCGGATATGATTCATCATCTATGATGACCTCGCTCCCATACCCCCGCAATAAGCCCACCCTCTTTTTGCCGCTCACCAATTGAACCTCCACGGGCTTCCCCAACAGCTTCTTATACTGCCTCTCGTGCACCAACGGTGAGCCCACCCCCGCGCTGATGACGGTCAACGAATAGTCCTCGACATCGCGGTCGTACCGGCTTTCGATGAGTTTCGAAATCCTCACACAATCCTCCACCGTCACGTTTCGATCGCCGTCGATAACCACCTCCACGCTGTCGCCGGCAATCTCGACCCCGACGACGAACAAATCGCCATCCACCAACTCTTCTATAACCCGCCTGTCGACCATAAGCCAAAAACTAACAAAAAAAGGCGCCCCGCTCCCGCGGGTGCCTCACAAATCCGGTGCAAATATAGAACAAATTATCTACATTTCCAAATCGCATCCATAATCTGTGCCGCCAAATCTTCCGCCTCCCCCCGCGTCGGAGCCTCGGAGTAGATGCGAACGATCGGTTCGGTGTTCGACCGGCGCAGATGGACCCACCCGTGCTCAAAATCTATCTTCACCCCGTCGATGTCGGTTATTTTCTGGTCGCGATAACCGTTTTTAACCGCTTCCAACAAGCCCTCCACATCGGTTTCGGGGGTGAGATCGACGCGATTTTTGGAGATATAATAGTCCGGATACGTAGCCCTCAACTCGCTCATCCTCAAGCCCTTATGGGCCAAATGCGAAAGGAACAATGCCACTCCCACCAGCGCGTCGCGACCATAATGGGAATCGGGATAAATGACACCGCCGTTGCCCTCGCCGCCGATCACCGCACCCGTCCGCTTCATCTCGTTCACCACATTGACTTCGCCCACCGCCGCGGCAAAATATTGCCCTCCGTGGCGTTCCGTGACATCCCTCAACGCCCTGGTGGAGCTCAAATTCGACACCGTATTCCCTGGCGTGCGCCCCAACACATAGTCCGCCACCGCCACCAGCGTGTACTCCTCGCCGAACATCGACCCGTCCTCGTTCACCAGCGCGAGACGATCGACGTCGGGGTCGACCACAATGCCCAGATCGGCCCTCTCGGCGACAACCATCCGCGATATTTCGGTCAAATTCTCGGGCAGCGGCTCGGGATTGTGCGAAAACTCGCCCGTGGGCTCGCAGTTGAGCCTCACAACCTCACACCCCAACTGCTCCAACAAGGCCGGAATGACCACCCCGCCCACCGAATCGACCCCGTCGACCACCACACGAAACCCCCTTCGACGCACCGCCTCCGTCTCGACCAACGGCAACGCAAGCACCTTGTCGATGTGGCTTTGGGTAAAGTCCACAGTCTCGACGATGTGCCCCAGATCGTCGACCGAAGCGAATTGAGAATTTTCCACCATCTGCAAAATCTCCGCCCCAGCCTCCGCACTCAAAAACTCACCATTCGCATCGAGCAGTTTCAGGGCGTTCCATTGGCGCGGATTGTGGCTCGCCGTGAGAACGATTCCGCCCGCCGCGCCATAATGCGTCACCGCCAACTCCACACCAGGGGTCGAGCAAAGACCCGCGTCGATGACATCCACCCCGCACCCCTGCAACGTACCCACCACCAGATCGCGCACCATCGCCCCCGACAACCGTGCATCGCGCCCGACAACGACCCTCGGGCGGTTTTGCACACCGCGCGAAATATACGCCGCATAAGCAGCAGTGAACTTAACAATGTCCAACGGCGTAAGGTTGTCCCCCGCCGCGCCCCCTATCGTCCCGCGAATCCCGGAAATGGATTTTATCAATGACATAAAATTAACGAAGAATGAAAAATGAAGATTGAAGAAAGATTTCTTTTAGAGCGTAAAAATACGTACTTTTACCCCAACAAAAAAATAAATTCTTATTTCTTCACTCAAAATTCTTCATTCGCTATGCGCACTATTCCCCCCTCCGAGCTTATCATCAACGACGACGGTTCGATTTTTCATCTCCATCTCAAACCCTCCGAGATTGCCGACACCATCGTTTTGGTGGGCGATCCGGCGCGTGTGGAGCAGGTATCGGGGTACTTCGACACCATCGAACTGTCGTGCCGAAACCGCGAATTTTGCACCGTGACGGGCACTTTCAAGGGGCGGCGGATGAGCGTGATCTCACACGGCATCGGGACGGACAACATCGACATTGTGGTGACCGAGCTCGATGCGTTGGCCAATATCGACTTTGCGACACGCACGGTAAAACCCACGCATCGGCGTTTGACCCTGCTCAGGCTGGGGACGAGCGGCGGATTGATGGACGAGTTGAAAATCGGCGACCTGGTCTTTGCGCGAACGTCCATCGGTTTCGACGGGCTGTTGAATTTTTACGAGGGGCGGGACCGCGTTTGCGATTTGGAGATGGAGTTCGATTTCACGAGCCGCGTGGGTTGGAACGAGCAGTTGCCGAGCCCTTATTTTGTCGATGCCGACGCCGAGTTGTGGGAGCTTTTCAGAGACTCGACCATCGACGGGATAACCATTTCGGCTCCCGGGTTTTATGCGCCTCAGGGTCGCTGGGTGCGGTTACGCCCGGCCGATGCGGACCTCAACGAGCGGATCGAACAGTGGAATTATCGCGGCCGACGGGTGACGAATTACGAGATGGAGAGTTCGGCTTTGGCGGGTTTGGCGGCGTTGATGGGACACCGTGCGGCGACCGTATGCACCGTCATCGCCCAGCGTGCCAAACTCGATATGGAGACCGATTACCGGCCGTTCGTTGAAAAAATGATAACTATGTCGCTCGAAAAGTTGGCTCGGTTTTAAGAAATTTTGTTTATCTTTGCTGGGATTATAAAACCACTATTAAGATTATGAAATTTACGGTTTCGAGTTCGGCTTTGTTGGGGTTGCTCTCCACCACGGGGAAGATCATCAGTTCTAAAAATACGCTCCCGATATTGGACTATTTTTTGTTGGAACTAAAAAATGGCCAGTTGAAGGCCACGGCGAGTGATTTGGAGACCACCTTTGTGGGATCGATCGAGGTCGACGGGGCCAAGGAGGGAATGATTGCCGCGCCGGCCAAGTTGATGCTCGATTCGCTCAAAGAGTTCAGTGAGCAGCCCATCACGGTGGAGACCAACGACTCGACGTGGGAGATCAAGATCACGTGGAAGACGGGCGAGGCGACATTGCCGGGCACGAGCGGGGCGAGCTATCCTGCGGTGCAGGCGCTGGGCGAGGATAAGAGTTCGATTTCGCTCTCTTCCGAGGTTTTGGAAAACGGCATTTCGAAGACCATCTTTGCCGCGGCGGACGACGAATTGCGGCCGGTGATGAACGGGGTGTTTGTCAGTTTCGAATCGGGCAAGGTCACTTTCGTGGCGACCGACGCCCACAAGCTGGTGAGGTACTCCTCGACCATCAAGGACGATGTGGCGGCCAATTTCATCCTTCCCAAGAAGCCCGCCAACCTGCTGAAAGGTGCGCTGGGCAAGGAGAGCGGCGACATCGACGTGGAGTTCGACAGCCGGAATGCGGTGTTCCACATCGGGAGCTACACGATGGTGTGCAGGCTCATCGAAGGAAACTATCCGAACTATAACGCCGTTATCCCGACGGCCAATCCCAATAAGGTTATTGTCGATCGCGTTGAACTTTTGAACGGCATTAAGAGGGTGGCGGTGTGCTCCAACCAGGCGACCAATCTCATAAAACTCGAGATTCGGGCCAATAAGATAGATTTGCTGGCCCAGGACCTCGATTTTTCGGTGTCGGCGCGCGAGAGTGTTGCCACGGCGTATGACGGCACCGACATCACGATCGGCTTCAAGTCGACCTTCCTTATCGAGATTTTGCAGGGGTTGGAGACGCCGAGCGTGGTGATGGAGCTGGCCGACTCTACGAGGGCGGGGGTCTTCAAGCCTGTTTCGGACAAGGCAGGGGACGACTTGTTGATGTTGTTGATGCCGATGATGATCAACGCTTAAAAAATCATTTAAAACCCCAAATACTGCGTTACGCTCGTCTTCGCAAGCCTTGTCTTTGGGGTTTTAAATGATTTTTTATCTGATGAATTTATGAAATTAAATCTTAAGAATCCCATAATTTTTCTGGATTTGGAGACTACCGGCGTGGATGTCTCGCGGGATCGGATTGTGGAAATATCTCTGGTTAAGGTTTTGGTCAATGGCGATCGGGAGGTGAAGACCCGACGGGTTAATCCGGAGATGCCTATTCCGGCCGAGGCGAGTGCGGTGCACGGCATTTTCGACGACGACGTGAAGGACGAGCCTACTTTTCGGATGATGGCCAAGAGCCTGGCGGCTTATATGGAGGGGTGCGATCTGGGCGGTTTCAACTCCAATCGTTTCGACATTCCGGTGTTGGTGGAGGAGTTTATTCGGGCAGGGGTGGAGGTCGATTTCAAGAGGCGGCTGTTTGTCGACGTTCAGAATATCTATCATCAGAAGGAGCGGCGGACGTTGGAGGCGGCTTATCAGTTTTATTGCGGCAAGACGTTGGAGGACGCTCATTCGGCCGAGGCCGATGCCGTGGCGACGTTGGAGGTGTTGGAGGGACAGTTGGACAAGTATCCCGATTTGGAGAATGATGTGGCTTTTTTGGCCGATTATTCTATGCGGGAGCGTTTTGTCGATTATGCCGGACGGGTGGTTTATGACGACGACGGGACGGAGGTTTTCGGGTTCGGGAAGTATAAGGGGCGTGGGGTTAAGGCGGTTTTCGACAGGGACCCGAGTTATTATACGTGGATGATGGATGGCGATTTTCCCGGGTACACCAAGAAGGTGATAACCGAAATCAGGCTGAGGAGATGAAAGCGAAATATTTTTTCATTTTTTCATTTTTTCATTTTTTCATTCTGAGCGCAAGGGCGCAGGATGTGCCTGAGATTGCGCTTATGTTGCCGTTGGAGAAGGGGGGCGAGGTTATCGACTTTTATCGCGGTGCGTTGTTGGGGTTGGAGGATGTGCGGTTGCGGGGCATTGCCGCCGATGTGACGGTGTGGGATACGGCCGATTCGTTGGACAAAGTGTTCAATATCGTGGTGAGCGAGCGTTTCCGCAATACCGACCTTATCATCGGCCCCGTTTATGAGCGCGAGGCGGGTTATGCGGTGCAGTTTGCCGAGCTGATGAGCATTCCTATCGTGTCGCCGTTGGTGACGTTGCGGGAGCTGGATAGCGAGTACCTGTTCCAGATGGCGCCCGATCCGGCCAGTAAGTACGATAAGTTGCGTGGGTTGTGGGTCGACTCTCCTAACGTTATTTTGGTGTCGAGCGAGGCGGGCAACGATGCGGAGTTCGAGCGCGAGATGGAGGCCGAGCTGAGCGGGATGGATGTTGGTCGGTATACGGTGGAGGATGGCGTGGGCGCAGATCGCAGGTCGACGGGAAGCGGCATTGCGGGGTTGATAGATTGGGATCGGGAGAATATTTTTGTTGTTTTGGGCGCGGGCGAGGTTGCGGTGGATGACGCGCTGGCAACAATTTCGTCGTCGTACAATAATGCTTCGGCTCGGCAGAACCGCACGGCGCGTATTAAGGTCGTGGGGTCGTCGCGGTGGGGGTCGTATGGCAGGATAGATCGGAATTTGTATTTCAAGCTGGGGGTGAGGTTTGTTACCTCTTATTATATAGATCGGCAGCGGGAGGAGGTTCGCGAGTTCGACAGTCGATTTTTGTCGGCTTATGGGTTGGTGCCCACCAGGGCTGCTTTTCGGGGTTATGATGCGATCGTGATCTTTGTTCGGGCGTTGTTCGAGGATGGTTGGAGTTTCGACGATCGGGTGGAGAGTGCCACGGAGCGGGTTGCGACTGGTGTTCCTTATAACTTCGATTGGACGCCAGGTTTGCGGCGGCGGATTAATCGCGAGTGGCAGTTGGTGGAGTTTTCGGCCGATTATAATGTTACCGTTCGGTAATTTTGTCTAAATTAATTTCATTGCAGCTTTCGCCGCGTCAGGCGGCCGATCCCGGGCAGGTCGTCTCCATTGCGACCCGTCGGGCGGGTGTGTCTGATGGCGATGTTGCGCTGGTTCGCATCGTTAGTCGCTCGGTCGATGCTCGGCGCGGGGTGAAGGTCAATCTCACTGTCGAGGTTTTTGTCGATGGGGAGGGGTTGCCCGAGCCTGTTCGTTTCGATTTTCGGGATGTTGACCACGGGACGCCTGTGGTGATTGTCGGCGGCGGGCCTGCGGGGTTGTTTTGCGCTTTGCGGTTGATCGAGTTGGGGCTCAGGCCGGTGGTTTTGGAGCGGGGCAAGGAGGTGGTGGAGCGTGGGAAGGATATTGCGCGGATTAATCGCAATCAGGGCGTCGATCCCGAGTCGAATTACGCTTTCGGCGAGGGCGGTGCGGGTACTTTTTCGGATGGAAAGCTTTTTACGCGGTCGAAGAAGCGGGGCGATTATCGGCGGGTGTTGGAGACGCTGGTTCATCACGGTGCCAGTCCCGAGATTCTTTATGAGGCCCATCCCCATATTGGCACGGATCGGTTGCCCAGGGTGATGACGGCCATTCGGCAGACCATTTTGGATTGTGGGGGCGAGGTGGTTTTCGGGGCGAGGGTGAGTGACATTGAGGTTCGGGATGGTCGCGTGAGGGGTGTTTTTGTGGAGCCTGATACTTTGGTGGAGGGAGCGGCGGTGGTGTTGGCTACGGGTCATTCGGCGCGGGATGTTTATCGGGTTTTGCATCGGCGCGGTGTGGCTTTGGAGGCTAAACCGTTTGCTATGGGGGTGCGTGTCGAGCATCCGCAGGCGTTGATAGACCAGATTCAGTACCACGGCCACACGGAGTATCTTCCGGCGGCATCTTATTCGTTGACCGCGCAGGTCGGTGGGCGCGGGGTTTATTCGTTTTGTATGTGTCCGGGCGGGTTTATTGTTCCGGCGATGACTTGCTCGGACGAGAGTGTGGTGAATGGGATGTCGGCTTCGTTGCGCAATTCGCCGTTTGCCAATTCGGGGATCGTGACGGAGGTGAGGCTTTCTGATTTCGGCTTTTTGGAGGCTGAGTTCGGTGTTTTGGCGGGGTTGGAATTTCAGCGGCGGCTGGAACGGGAGGCTAAGGCGCGGGCTGGTGGCGGGGAAGATAGTGCTGTTGCTCCGGCGCAGCGGGTGAGTGATTTTGTGGCGGGTCGTGGGTCGGGTTCGCTTCCGGCGAGCTCTTATGTTCCCGGGTTGGTCGGGTCGCGGTTGGATGGGTGGTTGCCCGGGTTTATGTCGGATGTGTTGAGGGCGGGGATTGGCGAGTTTGGGAGGAGGATGCGTGGGTTTGTGACGGACGAGGGGGTGGTTGTTGGGGTGGAGTCGCGCACTTCGACTCCGGTGAGGGTTCCGCGGGATGGGGCGACGTTGCAGCATCCGGCGGTTGGGGGGCTTTATCCGGCGGGCGAGGGCGCTGGTTATGCGGGTGGGATTGTTTCGGCGGCTTTGGACGGTGCCCGTATCGCGGAGGCGATCGCAACAGCGATTAATGGTTAATGATTGCGTCGCGTTAGCCGGCCTGTGCGGTGGCACATTTTTCATTTTTCATTAACGCGCTTTGCACGTTGATTTGCTTGGCGTTTCGGCGATTAAAAATGATTTTTTCGTCGCGTCGCCTGACTCGCACATATTGGTGACGAGTTGGGCGAAGCAGACGGATTATCAGAAGATGTATGATGCTGCTGTTAATAGTTATGGGGTACAGGGTGGGAATATTAATGGGTATAGGGGTACTTGGTATCCCGCCAGTCCCGG
>QMCD01001930.1_pt1 | contig 11996 bp, 9 predicted proteins | sample 1821841 | NCBI WGS metagenome assembly QMCD01 (sample SAMN01991225, study PRJNA193472) | Termite gut metagenome, whole genome shotgun sequencing project. | isolation source: worker | host: Macrotermes natalensis | reverse complement strand
CTGGCCGACTACGACGATATGAGATATCTCGACGTGCTGCGCAACCACCGGTACAGTATACATATCGAGAGGGTGTCGGGAACGGGATTCCCCGATGAAGCGGACGCCATCAAAAATCGCGGCGACAATATCGTCGTGGACATTACCCAGTGGAACGAATACGATATGGGTGGAACTGTATTCGACGGCCAGCACTTCCTGTCGATCAATCCGCAAGATATGGAGTTCACCACGTATGCCCATTCAGGTGCATCGTTTACCATCAAAACCGACTTGGACTCGGAAATATCCCTTTCCGGGATCAAGATCTCCGACTCACCCTCCGATCCCGATGCCGCGCTTGCCGACGCCTGGATATCAGGCTTGTCGCTCTCGCCGAAAAACGTAGTCGGCGATAAAAACGTATATACGCTCTCTTTCGACGTGGCGGATAACGGCAACGGCAGTGGCGACGACCGCACCGGATATATCTATGTGACGTGTGGTCGTCTGACCAACGTCGTGCGCATAGAGCAACTCTCCATCGATTTGGCAGCGCTGGTCGGATTGCAGGTCACAGGGGCTTCCGAAGTACCTGTCGTCGGCGGCGAAAGCGGGGTGATCGAACTTACAGGTGTTCCGACGCCCCTGGTGTCGAAACTCTCGATGAGGGTCTCGTTGGCAACGATGTCGAGCATCACTCCGCAAGGTCGCACCCTTGTGCGCCACGAAGGTGTTCTGGTGGACGAAAACGGCTATGCGTTCGACCCGGGCAGATCGTACCCCGTGACGCAGAAGTTCCGCGTGAAATTCCCCAAGCTCTACTATCCCAACAGGGAGATCGGCGGCATTGTGGGCATTGTGACGGTGACGCTAAGCGACGGAACGACCAAGGCTTTATCGATCGGTCAGATGCCGTTGACCCCAAAAGCTATGACCACCTGGAACTTCTCCACGGGAGGTGGTGTCGGTTGGGGAAATGTCGTTGGTGGCGACGACTACAACCCTTACCTGAAAGAGCTGTTGAAAGTGATACCGGAATGGTCTGGCGAAGGTGTGGGGAACTCTAACAACTATCTTACGGTTATTCCCGATCGTATTAACTATGTCCACGTAACGTTGAATTTCGACGATAATGCCCCGGCCGATTTTACCTGGGGCAGGGTTAACGATTGGAGAGCGAGCCATCCCGATGGCCTGACGGTACTGACAGCGCATAACGATGGTGGTGTTCCCCTTTTGAATCTGGCAACGTCGCCGTTGAACAGTGATTCCGAAGGGAACGAATATTCGACCCGTTACCCTAATGCGGTATATGGCAACATAGCTTCTTCGGGTGATGTCCATCATATAAGATCGGCGTCGTCCCACACGAAAGTTTACCGGTATGTGATGCAGTATGCCGTCAACAAGCTTGTTGCCGGCAACCTTCCGACAGGTTTTTATAGCGATGCCAACAACTTCTCCTCGATCCCTGTCGAGGGGTTGCCATCCTCGGCGGTGCCGATGCTCCAGCACGCCAACGGCCGGTCGACGCTGATCATCGACCCCGAGAGGCACCTGGTGTACTTCGGCGAAACTGAGCACTTCCAAAACGACAGGCTGACGAACAACAGGGACCTTTTCCTGCAGAACGTCGTGAAATATATGGAGAACGCCGCCAAGTACGGAACCCACTTCACCGATCTGTTGATCGAGAGCGGCCCCGACGCTATGCCTGCTCCGTGGGACAGCTATTGGGGTGCCAACGCGATACCGTAGAGGGGATTTACTAAGAGCTTGTTTGAAAATGTTTCAAACAAGCTCTTAGTAAATTACGATTGTTCTAATATTAATAGTCCGCTTCGGCTGCCTCTTGTCCGGTGACGCGTCCGCGGCTCATCGAGCGCCAAACATACCATATATAGGCTACCACAAAGGGCACGAAGAGCGATACTATGCTCATTGCCGTGAGCGTAAAGAGGCTCGATGACGAGTTGTAGATCGTCAGCGAGCTCTGTGCATCGACCAGCGATGGGTAGTAGGCTGTGTTGTTCCATCCGGCCAGCAGCAGCAGCGCTGTGACTGTGGCAATCGTGCCGGCCCCCGAAAACCATATGGCACGGCGCGAACCTTTCCGGATACCGATCCATATACCCCATAGCACCGACACCACTCCCGCAAGGAATACCGCCGCCACGAAAGGCATCTGCACGAGGTTGTGCAGGTATTTGTACCGCTCGGGTGTCACAACGCCGGTGGCGGGATCGATCGCCAGACCTGTCGAGAGCATAAGGCTCACGGCAAAGATGAGGAAAAATACGAGAAAAGCCGCCGAGTTCCAAAGCAGATGTTTGTGCGACCGCTCCACAATCTCCCGATCGTCGATGTCGTTTATAAAGTATTGCAGTCCCAGCACACGGGAGAGGAATAACACCGCAAGGCCAAGCATAAGGTTGCGATAATCCGCAAGCGCATCCAGACCCCTCCACGGAGTAGCCCACTCGGAAATGGTGTTAAAGCCTCCGATGGCAGTCAGATTCTCCCGTTCGACCGTAAACTGCGCTCCCGTGAAGAGCGTCGCCACGGCTGTCCCCAACAGAAGCGGGCCGAGAATGCCGTTGATTTGCAGAAAGGCGTTGAAAGTCCGCTCACCCAAAAAGTTGGAGGGTTTGTCACGAAACTCGTAGCCCACGGCCTGAATTACGAAGACGAGCAGTATGAGCATCCACACATAGAACGCCCCGCCGAAACTCGTGCTGTAAAAGAGCGGGAACGAAGCGAAGAACGCGCCCCCGAATGTAACCAAAGTAGTGAACGTGAGGCCCCATTTGCGCCCCAGCGAGTATCCTATGGTAGTGCGCGCCGCGGGTGTCTTGCCGATGACATAGAGTAACCCCTGTCCCCCCTGCACGAAGAGCAGAAAGACGAGGATGCCGCCCAAAAGGCTGATTATCGCCCACCAATAGTGTTGAAAAAATGAATAGTCCATAATATCGTCATAATTCGTAATTTATTTTAATTCACCCGGGCCTATCTTTATCTGGCGGGTTAGTATTTTCAGATCGGCGATCAAAAGCGCGGTGAAGAGCGCCAAAAAGATGTAGAAGGTAACCATCACGGAGGTCGAAGGAACCCTCGAAACCGCCGCAACAGTGGGCATAAGATCTTGAATAGCCCACGGCTGGCGTCCCATCTCGGTGACGAGCCATCCGCATATCGTCGACAAATAGGCGAGCGGAATCATCCACACCATTACCCTGAGCAGCCAGCGTCGGGAGTCGACTTTCCCCTTGAAAGAGAGCCAAAGCGTCACGGCGAAAAGCAGCGCGAACAGACATCCCAATCCCACCATCACCCGGAAACTGTAAAACACGAGCGGCACGTTGGGTACGACATCGCCCGGCTCCGAGATATAGCCGTAACCGAAGTAGCGGAAATAGCCGTCGATAAAGGCGCGTCCCTCGGGCAGGTCTGGATTGAACTTCGCCGCCAGAGTGCTCAAAGCCACTTCATCGCCCTCCCGCATCGCGCGTTGGTACGCCGCAAGTTCTCCGACAGCCATCTTTCCACGTTCGATTTTTTCGGCGGTGGAGAGAAGACCATGTTCGGGATTCCCGTTCACTATGTCCTTTATCCCCGGCACCCAGGCGTTCACATCGCCGAAACTCATCCACGACAGGAATCCGGGAATCTCCCAGTTAAAGTAGAAAGCGTCCTCGTTCGAAGTCCGCTCGGCTTCAGGTTTCAGCAGACCTATCACAGAGAGCCCCGCGCGGGTGCTCCCGTCGTAGAGTCCCTCCATTGCCGCGAGTTTCATCGGCTGTGTTTTCGCAACGTTGCCGCCCGAAGTGTGGCCTGTAACCAAAAGCAGCGCCAGCGCCGCACTCCCGAAGATCGACGCTATCCGAATGCTGCGCAGAGCCATCTGTTTTTCGCGCCCACGCAACAGATACCACGCGCTCACGCCTATAACCACTATCGCCCCCAGCACGAAGCCCGATGTGACTGTGTGAGAGAATTTGTTCATAGCCGTCGGCGAGAAGAGCACCTCCCAGAACGATGTCATTTCGTTTCGCGCCGTAGCGGGATTGAATGCTGTTCCTACGGGAGTTTGCATCCACGCATTGGCTACGAGGATCCACAGCGCCGAGAGATTGGCCCCGATGGCGGTAAGCCACGTCGAGGTAAGATGAAAACGCTTGGAAACACGGTTCCATCCGAAGAACATCACGGCAAGGAATGTTGCCTCCATGAAGAATGCGATTATACCCTCGATGGCGAGCGGAGCGCCGAAGATGTCACCCACGAAGTGTGAGTAGTTCGACCAATTGGTTCCGAACTCGAATTCGAGGATCAGTCCCGTCGCGACGCCCGCAGCAAAATTAATTCCAAACAGGCGCATCCAGAATTTGGTCATCCGTTTCCACGACTCGTCTCCCGTGCGTACATAGATTGTCTCCATGATAGCGCAAATAGGCCCTAAGCCGAGTGTCAACGGTACGAAAAGCCAGTGGTAGATTGCTGTCAAGGCGAACTGGGCTCTCGACCAGTCCACCACATTTAAAAGATCGGCAGAAGTCAGCAGCATAAGTTTTTTGAGTTTTTAAGGTTGAGGTTCAGTACGTTCAATCAGTTGTTGCCGGACGTAGTTCTCGCGTCCTCCTTCGGCATCGTCGTATTGCCTCAGGAAGCCTGAGAAAAAGAAGACCTTTAGAATGGCGAACATAATGAAGAGTTTAACAGCTATTAATATCCATAATGTCCGTCCCACGGTCATCGACCGGAATCCGTCGCGGTAAAATGTCCAAATCCGCACAAGTTTATTATCGGGAGACATATTCGCATTAAAGTTATCAGAGATAGTAAAGGTATAGCGTTAATCCGGATATTCCGCGACTATTTCCTCTAAAACGGTTATTTTCAATAAATTTGACATCATATTCGATGCGGGCGACATAAACGCAAGGACGCTCGTTCAGCAGAAGAGCGCCCTTGCGTCGTAGCGGCTACGAAAAGAACCGCTTGTAGAGACCCGCGAAGCCCTGTCCGTGACGCGCTTCATCCTTACACATCTCATGCACCGTGTCGTGTATCGCGTCGAGGTTGTGCTGTTTTGCGAGCGTTGCTATGCGTTTCTTATCCTCACAAGCACCGGCCTCGGCCATCATACGCTCGTAAACATTCTTTTTGGTGTCCCAAACCACCTCACCCAGCAACTCGCAGAATTTCGAGGCGTGTTCGGCCTCTTCCCATGCGTAACGCTTGAAAGCTTCTGCGATTTCGGGATAACCCTCGCGATCGGCCTGGCGGCTCATTGCGAGATACATACCGACCTCGGTGCATTCGCCCATAAAGTGGGCTTTCAGGCCCTCGAGAACCTCAGCGGGGGCGCCCTGCGCCACGCCAAGTTTATGTTCGTCGGCCCATGTGAGGCCCTCTGCGGTTTCGGTTACCTCTTCGAATTTCGAAGCCGGAGCCTTGCAAAGAGGGCAGGCTTCGGGAGCGGCGTTGCCGTTGTGGATGTAGCCGCAGACTGTACATCTGAATTTTTTCATAGTCTTAAATTTTAATTAGTTAAAAGTATCGTTATTGCAATATTACATTTTGCGCAAATCCCCTTGTATGAGAGCTGCGTGTCGGAGATCGACGCCCCTTCGGGTGGTTGTACGGCGGCCAGCAATCCGTGCCAACCCTCTGCTTGGGGAAATATATCGTGAATTGCTCCGCAACGTGTGCAGATAAAGTGGGCATGTGGCGAGGTGTCACCGTCATAGTGCGTCCGGCCTGCGTCGAGGTCGAGAGAGAGCACCGCTCCCTTTTTGGCCAGCATTGCCAACGTGTTATATACGGTCATACGGGAAAGGGTTGGTATGACGGCTATTAGGGTCGAATATATTTCATCGGCGGAAGGGTGTGTCTTATGCGTCATCAGGTAATCCATCACAGCCATTCGCTGTAATGATGGCCGTATGCCGTGACGGAGCAGGTATTTTTGCGCTTCACTGTACATTTTCAACAGATTAGGCAGTTGATTAGAATAAATATAAAATTATAATAAGTACAAATATACGGGTAATTTTTAGAAACGCAAAAAATATGGGCATTTTTTCCAAAAACAACGGACTGTCACTATGAAGAGCGATCGGTCGAACATGTAGGCCGTGCATCCGATTAACATAAACGTGAGCATTTACAATATGTGAAGGCTCCCGTCGTATTACGGAAGAAGTTACGCTTTTTTTACATATTTTTGTATTCGGGATGGACGGCAAATTGAAAAAGATGCTATTCGATGAGTGCGGCTGTAAAATGTCGGACGAACTGTTTGCACGTTTTGTCGACTCTATGACGGAGTATCGTCTTCAAAACAAGGAAGTTCTGATCCCGTATGGAAAGCTCGACACCAATGTCTATGTTCAGAAGAGCGGAATCTTGCGCGCCTGTTATTTCGATGGCGAGAATGAAAGGACCTATGGGTTTTCGAATCCGGGAACAGTTGTGATGTCGTACCACGGCCACTTTATGCGTCAGCCGTCATCGTTCCAGATCGAGTCGTGCGGCGAAAGCGTCGTGCTGAAGATGTCGAAAAAAGAGCTCGACGAATTGATCGACAGTTCGCACGAATTTGCCAAATGGATGCTGGCGATCCAGTCTGCACAGTTATATATCAATGAATTCAAGCATACCGTTATTTCGGGGACAGCGAGTGAACGTTATCTGTCGCTCTTGGAAAAACGTCCCGAGATCATAGCCAACGTGCCCTCGAAAATCGTCGCTTCGTATCTGGGCGTGACTCACAACCACCTGAGCTATCTGAAAAAAGCGTTGCGCGAAGAGAGGCAACCTGCGTCTTAATGGTAAAAAATTTAGTTAACTTGCTCGAAGTTAAGAATTCTTAACTTCTTTCCCTCTTTGTTTGCTTTATTTTGCATCAGTTAATCTAACCAATCTGTAATTTATGAAAAACCTTATCCTTAAATTGTCGGTGGCTGTCTCGATGATGGCCACCCTGTTTTTTGTGCTGATGACCTTCGGCTGTGCACCCGATCTGTCAAGCGATGTCGATAGTCTAAAGAAAGATGTCGACGAGTTGAAAGTGCGCGTCGAGACTCTCGAAGACCTTGTCGATGAACTCGAAAAAAGTATCGATGCAGGCTCGCTCATCAGCAGTGTCGATCCCCTCGTCGCTCCGAAAGATGGATGGCTCATCACCTTTTCGGACGGCAAGTCCATCGAGATCAACCATGGCAAGAGCGGTGCTGACGGTGAAGACGGATCCACCCCGAAGATCGAGGTCAAGACCAACTCCGACGGGTCGGTAACCCTTTGGGTGAACGACCGGAACACAGGTATAGACCTGAAAGGAGCCGATGGAGACCCGGGAGATCCCGCGGTCGCGCCCCGGATCGAAGTTCGCACTAACCTCGACGGAACGATCTCTGTGTGGTACAACGTGGGTGACGGCTGGGTCGACACGGGTGTCGATATCACCGCCCCGTCGAAGGACGATCCCCATCCAATTAAGGCCATCGTAGAGAACGGCGACGGCTCGTACACCATTACCCTAAATGACGGCAACGACACCCAATACACCTTCGGCAGGTATTCGACGGCGATGCACCTTCAGGTGATGAACACGACCCCGGTTGAGATAGCCGGAGCGCAGGGCGGCAAGGTGACATTCCGTGTGAACCCTTCCGATGCGTGGATCGCCACGGGAGACACTGCCACCGGTCGTTGGCTGATCGACGAATACTCGACCACAAGAGCGAGCTATGTGAACCCCTCGCAGGTATTCTCAATCAAGAGCATCCTTCCCGACGCCGATAAGGCAGGTCAGTACGTCGCCACGATCTCGGGTGACTTCGCCTCCCACGACGTCACCGTCTCGGAGTATGTGATGGCTCTCGTGTTCAACAACTCGGAAAACACCTCCGGAGAGCAATCACAAATCTCTTCTTCGCCATTTAGGTTGACAATCGTCGAAGGGGAACCCGTGCTTGAACCGGGGCTACATTGGGCGCGCAGTAACATCGTCTGGGACGGTACGAAACTGACCTTCGCCGTTACTCAGGCCGACAATGAGACCATTCCGGCGAATGTTCAGGGGGTACAGTTCCTGTGGGGTTCGCTCGTAGCCATGTCTCCCGCCGCACTTACGGGAACCGATCGTGAATGGGCGTCGGGACAATATCCGGCAGGTCACATAGTTTACGACCCGACCGGCACCTATGATTACGTCTACAAGGACGTCAATACGACGGTTCCTTTCATAAACAATAATTCCGGAGCGCCGTTCAATAACGCCGATAAGACAGAAGACGACTTCGCAACGTTCAACGGTAATACAGGCTTCGACGAAGCTGCCGGTACGGGCGATATTTGCCGCTTCATCGCTTCGAAAGGATGGATCGACGGAACGGGCTGGAGAATGCCGACAGTGGCCGAGTTCGAAGAGCTTAAAGCGCTTAGTGCACCTGTGGTATACGGTGGAACTCCGGTATGGACTCCGGGTAATCCCATGATCCCCGGCGACGGCACATGGAAGACAACGTGGACATATCTGACCAATCAGACGACTCCTGCCGGAAACAGCGACAAGGGTGACAATGCCTTCGGCTTTTATCAATTCGACAATGCGTGGATAATCGGCAAGGACGCCGCTGCCGAAGACGATCTGGCCAATCCCGCGAATGGCGTCGTGCTGCCCGCAAGCGGTTACCGCGATTATTTCACTCCCAGAGCAACGGCGATGGGAAGCAAGGGGTACAATTGGACGAGTTCGTCTTACAGCGGAACTAAGGCGAGCAACATATACGGCGATGGCAGCGGCATTGCCGCCGGCAATAACAGCCCGATGAACGCCAATTCAATTCGTTGCGTGCGCTATGTAGAATAACCGATCCATCGGAATATGACAAGAAGACTGTTTTTTATAATCTGTATGTTCGTCGCGACCGGGCTCTTCTCCTGCGGGGAGGGCCCTGTCGACGGCGATACTCCCATCGAAGTTCCCGTCGAAGGGATCTCGCTCGACAGGGATGATGTGACACTGTTCTCCGGAGAGAGTGTAACTCTCGAAGCGACCATTTCTCCCGAAGATGCGACCGACAAAACAGTCGTCTGGACGAGTACCAACGACGATATAGCTACGATCAACGGTCTTGGTAAAGTGATAACATTTACCGCCGGGGAGGTGACCATCACCGTATCGTCGGCCGACGGAAAGCATTCGGCGACGTGTGTCGTCGTGGTCGAAGATAGACCTGCGGCTGTCGATCACGCGATAGAGCTCGATAAAGAGTATGTGAGCCTTGTCGTGGGTAACGACGAAACCCTCGTTGCGACCATAATCCCTTCCGCCGGAGCGGAGATCGATCTCGACTGGGAAAGTACCGACCGGACAGTGGTTTCGGTCGACGGTGAAGGCCGTGTGAGGGCTATGGCCGAGGGTGAAGCGACGATAATCGCTCGTCCGGCCTCTGGGAACAGCTATGCGACCTGCCGTGTTAAGGTTTGGCCTAGGGAGAATTGGGGACGCAGCAATTTGGTGTGGATCCCCGACGAAAGACTCGAAAGCGGCGGAATCCTGACATTTGCGGTCACGCCCGGCGACCATTTCGACACCGGCGGAGTACTCGCGGTTGAGAGCGGAGACGGTACCACGGTCGATGTTGCGCTTCCGGCTATCCCCGCAAACGTTCAGGGAGTCTTCTTCAAATGGGGCTCGCTCGTGGCGGTCTGCCCGCTCGGCAAATCGGCGACATTGCCTTTGACGCTCTTCTCGCCGACGGGTTCGGATTACGACAACTATAACAATATTCCATCGCTGGTCGGATTCGGCGAAGGGGTGTTCGGAGACAGCGCTTACGGAGACGATTTTGTCGACTATATGGATGGCAAAGGCTTCGACGAGGCCACCGGAAAGGGCGATATCTGTCGCTACATCTCGTCGCGCGGATGGGTGAAGGGCGATTGGAGAATGCCGACCCATGCCGATCTCGGAGAATTGCCCAACTATGTAGTCTGGGGCGACGACGGCTGGAAAGATATAGGCGCGGCGCCCAACGAGGCGAACAACATAAACGGGTTCTATCAGCCGCTGTCGGGTTATTTTCTCGGGGGCGACGTCAGCCGTCAAGACGATCCAGGAGATCCAGCGCACGGATATTCGTTCTCGGCTTCCGGTTACCACGGAAACGGAGGCGTGCAGCACACGGGCTATCGGGGTTTCATCTGGCTCGCGTCGTCGTCGGGTGTCGAATATGCATTTTGCATGGGTGGCAACAAGATACCCGATACGCCGTATCAGCCGCGCGAGGCAGGTTTTTCGATCCGCTGCGTGCGCGATAACGACTAAAAAAGTGAGGTGAAATTATGAAGACCAAGATATTTTTACTTTTTACGTTTGCAGCGGGGTTGCTCGCCGGATGTGGCGAGAAAGGGACGGATGAGCTACCCCTTCCTCCTCCCGTGACCTTATATGATGTGGATATTACCGTCGGGAACGGCGGGATCGCTGCGATTGCAGTGATCGATGACGAAGAGGTGACCCGGGCGCCCGAGGGTGCCAAAGTTATCCTGAGTGCCGAAGCCGAAGATGGTTATAAATTACTTCGCTGGGAGGTGACCGGAGCCGTGACTGCGACGCTCGCGACCGATCCGGCGCTGCTTGTGATGCCCGCGGGCGATGTGGCGATCGAGGCTGTTTTCAGCGATGAGAGAACGTATAATATAACCATACTCACGAACGGCGGCAAGGCGGCAGCGACTGTCAGCGGGTATGTCGTCACTCATGCCGCTGCCGGTGCTAATGTGACGCTCACGGCGACGGGCAGCGATGAGTACCGGTTCGTGGCGTGGCGTTCGGACGATGTTAAGCTTCATACCCCCGAGACATTGTCGTTCGACTTTGTAATGCCCGGGCGCGACGTTGTGATCGAAGCCGGGTTCCTGCGGAGATTTACCCTCACGACGAACGTCGGGGCAGATGGGTATGTGTCGGTGACGATCGGCGAAACCGTGGCCGGATCGGAACTCTCGTGGGTCGCACCAGGTGAAGAGGTAACTCTCACGGTGACATCCAATGAGGGCTGTGAATTTGCGCGATGGATAGCGACCGGAGTGACGATCGGCGATCTGAAAGCCAATCCGCTCAACTTCACGATGCCTGTGGGTAATGTCTCTTTCGATGCCGTTATCGCGTTTCTGTACGATCCCGTCGAAACCGAGGTGGAGATTAACGGCGTCGTATGGTCGACACGTAATGTCGACGCGCCCGGAACCTTTGCCGACAGTCCGCTCGACGCGGGAATGTTCTATCAGTGGAATCGAAAGGTAGGTTGGAGTTCGACCGAGCCGATATCTTCGACAAGCGGCGAGCCGTGGAGCAGTGTCGATGCCGCGGGAAACATCTGGGTGGTGGAGAACGATCCGAGCCCCGAAGGTTACAGGGTTCCTACGGTCGACGATCTGGCAAAGTTGTGCGACGAATCGAAGGTAGGTAGCGAATGGGTCACGGCGACGGCGACTTCACCCGCCGGAAGACGCTTTACCGACAAGTCTACGGGTAAATCTATTTTTTTGCGTGCCGCCGGATATCGCGACCAGCAATCGAACTCGCAGCACGAAGCGGGCGCACTTCTTTACACCGGGGTTTGGGGCTATTATTGGTCGGTGAACCAGACGGCAAGCTATCTGGGCACCAATCTGAATTTCAACTCCGACAGGATCCAGCACGATGGCGTGACCTGGCGTAGCAATGCATTCCTGATACGCCCCGTGAAGAAATAGCGATATGTAAGAAAATTATTACTATCTTTGCGCTCCGAAATGGTTCCGTAGCTCAGTTGGATAGAGCAACAGCCTTCTAAGCTGTGGGTCACAGGTTCGAATCCTGTCGGAATCACAAAGGGGAGTCGCTTGACTCCCCTTTGTGATTCCGACAGTGATCATCGAGGGAGGTCCGGCAGTGCCGCAGAGCGGCGCGCAGGGATAGCCGACCGAGATAATCCTCGCGAGGTGAAAACAGACAG
>QMCD01001929.1_pt1 | contig 11996 bp, 8 predicted proteins | sample 1821841 | NCBI WGS metagenome assembly QMCD01 (sample SAMN01991225, study PRJNA193472) | Termite gut metagenome, whole genome shotgun sequencing project. | isolation source: worker | host: Macrotermes natalensis | reverse complement strand
GGCGGCGAATATTGGCGAGGGCGTGCAACAGGGCGCGAATGCCGTGGCCAGCGCGGTAACGGGACAATAATACTAATCTTCAATAGAAAAGTGAAAAAAACACTTTTCTATTGCCGCATGGAATGCGGTGCAAAAATGGATTGCCATTTTTGTGAAGTTAGTATTGAACGGCTTCACCGTTACACGGCGCAAAAAAGCGCCGCGTAACCCGCGCGAAAACGCGGATTAAAAATGTATGCATTTTTAATGGAGAATAGTATAAAGGGTAAGGGAACAAAACCCGCAGGGGGCAGACCCCTGCACCTTGATAGAAAAGCCAGGATTGGCTTTTCTTTTTTGGCTGTAAATAAAGGCGCGATCCGGTCACTGCCCTTGCATCCTTTCTATTGATACAGCGGCCGGACGGCGTCACCGCATAACCACGCGACCTCGGCGAATCGGTTATTCTACCTCGCCCGCGTGGTTATGCGATTCCTTGCACCTGGGCCTTTCTTACCAGCCAGCTCAGAGTGTCAAAATTTACTGCGTTCTAGGTTTTTTGACACTCTGAGAAAAGCCAGGTTTGGCTTTTTTGCCTTGCGGTTATCCCCGCACAAAGCTTATGAGGTATTTTGCGTTTTCCACGTTGTTTTGCTCTAAAACTTGAAATTGGCCGGTAAAGCCTTTTTCCGCCGCGGCGATTTCAAAATGGCAGAGGGCGATCCCCATGTCGGCGCGATTCATTTCTATTTTACCCGCCGAGTAAAAATGATACCCGGCGCCGCCGTCGCGCACAATACGCCACGGCTGGGCGTTTATTGCGGACGGTGCCCGGCGCACCGCTTCCAAAACCGCCGCGAACTCGTCGCTCTCGGAAAGGGGCGTGTGCAAGTCGCCGTCAAAAAAAAGTTCGCTCCACGGCTTGCGGTCACCGGACTTGCTTTTGATCATGCGGCCAAGCAGTGATTTTTTGCCGCCCGCATAGCCCACAGGCGATACAAGCGGCAGTATCTCGTCTTCTTTCAGGCCGATGGCCCGGGAAAAACTGCCGCGGCTGAAAGTGCCGCCCAGAATAACGGTGGCAAGGCCCAGGCCTGTCGCGAAAAGCACCAGTTTTTCAAATTGGTACCCCACGTCTTCCATATAATAATAAGCATTTTTCTTGCAGGCCGCCGCGAAGAAGGAACGGGCGCCCTTTATGACGCCATATGTACCCAGTTTACCGGTATCGCTGTTTGATTCGATATATTGCAGCCGGATTTTGTTTCCGAAAATGCCTGCCGACTCATTTAGTTCATTGATAAAGGCAGTCAACTTTTCAAGCGCCGCGCCGTGCACGGGCTCGCCGGTATAGTTCCTAATGGACTTCCTGTTCATGATATTTTCGATCGTCATGACCAATCCCTCCCCCACGGTATGACTGATGAATAGACGGTTCATATATGCTGTATAATTTGGCGGCACGAAGGTGATGTGGTGCGTTATGCTGCTTGCCGTGTCAGGCATCCGGCGCGGTGGTTTCCTCCGGTGCGGTGGGCGCTTCTTCCTTAGGCGAGGCGGTTTTATTCCAGAAATAGGGGATATCGTGCCCTCTGAGCTTGGCGATTTGCAGCATCTGCGTTACAGTCACCAGTTTATAGCCCTGCGCCTTTAAATCGGCGATGGCGCGCCCCGCCGCCTGCACGGAATTGTCATACAGGTCGTGCAGCAGTATGATGCCGCCGTCGCTTGCGCCCGCCATGATGTTCTGATAGATGGTTTCTACGCCGTTCGGGTCGTCTTTATACTTCCAATCTTCGGTATCTACCGTCCAGTAGATCTGTTCGCGGTCGAGCTGGGCGGCCAGGTCTTCCGTCATGTACCCGCCGGGTGGACGGTCGATCAGCGTGCGCTTGCCGACGACAGCCTCGATCGCGTCGTTTGCCTTGGCGTATTCCTCGAGCGTGGCACCGTAGCCGACTTCTGTGGGATAGACATGGGAATAGGAATGGGAGCCTATTTCGTGCCCCTCGTCGTAGATGCGTTTAAGGGTATCCTCATAGCTTGCAATGCGGTCGCCCACCACAAAGAAGGTGGCTTTATCACCGGTTTGCTTTAAAAGGTCAAGCAGCGCAGGCGTGGCGGGCGCGGGGCCGTCGTCAAACGTGAAAGCGATGACCTTGTCGTTCATAGGGTCTATGGCGGTGGTGAGCGGCGTCATCTGCATAAATTCTTCCCCGCGAACGAACTGCGAGTATTCGCTCATGTCTACCGGTATGGTTTCCACAGGCGTTGTGGAGTCTTTCGGCGCTGTCGGGTCGGTAACAGCCGCAGGGTCGCCGGCTGCCGCGGACTGGCCCGCGCCTGTGCCATAGAGCAACTCCTTGTTTGCGGGGTTCAATATGGCGTCGAAATCGGAGAGAGGGATGCACACTTCAAGCGTTCCCGCCTCGCTGGGCGCTACCGTGCCTTTGTTGAAAAAGAATAACACCTTGTTTTTAGGTGTGACGGCGAAGTTGGAGAAATTTTGCGCGTCCGCCGCCGTTCCCTGCTGGAATAAGTTTTCTTCCAGGTTGCCGCGCACGATCTCATTTGCCAAAAGATACTGGCGCACGGTTTCGGACAGAATGGTAAGGCAATCGGGCCGGGCGGTGTCGAAAACGTCCGCTATGCCGAACTGCGCGCCTGTCGCTATCTGGTATACGAAAGATTGGATGTAATTCTTTACATTTGTCTTGCCGCTATTCGCGTTCTTTGTGAACTTGACGCTTAGTAGCCCTGTGCCGACAGGGTAGGGTTTGTAGGTGAGCGCAAGGGCAAAAAGCCCGGTATCTTCATTGGGCGTGCCCATACTTTCCGCTTCCGTTTGAAACGCGGAAATTTCCTGATCGACAAAGCCGCGCAGGCTGCCCGATATAACCTCGCTCGCCTCGACGACCGGGTAATCGGCGGAAATCAGGTAGTTGCCTTCCGTGACGGTAACAGACTCGCGGCGTATGCCGGACGGCTCGTCCACCACATGGTTTTGCGCCATGGAAACAAATTCAGTCCGCTGTTGATCGAGATCGACAGCAGCGGGCTGCGGCTTGGAAGCACAGCCCATAAGCAGGCAGGCTAGTAAAATCGCACATAAAAACAGGGCGGTTGTTCTGACACGTTTGTACGGTTTGCGGCGTTTCCTGTCAATCATAAAGGATATTATACCACAAAAGGATGTGATAGACAAACTGCGGGTTTTGCCCCTACACATTTGAGGAAAAGTCACAAAATATGAAAACATTGTCCGCTTCTTCCGTTATACTGCTATATATAAATGGAGGGTTGCACATATGAACCATATAGAGAAAATTAAAGCGGCAATAGACTATATCGAAGCCAATCTGACAAAAAAGCTGGATTTGGATATGGTTGCCGCCGCCGTGCATTACTCAAAACATCATTTGCAGCGGATATTTTCAAAGAGCCTGGGGCTCACGCTGCACGATTACTTGCAGCGCCGCCAGCTTACCGAGGCGGCAAAGCTGCTGGTGTTTTCCAAAAAATCTATTCTGGATATCGCGCTCTTATCCGGCTACGAAAGCCAGCAGGCGTTTCATGGCGCGTTTTGTTCCATGTATAAGCTTCCCCCGAACGCATACAGGGAAAACGAGGAATTTTACCCGCTACAGCTAAAATTCGAGTTTGAAGGGAGCTTTCAAATGCTGCATAAAAAAGACAACGGCAACTGGAACGTCGTTTTTGCGGCGGAGGGGGATATCCCCCGCTGGATGGCACTGGTACGGTTGGTGATCGACGGGTTCCCCCATCTGCATGAGGACGAACATATCGCGGCGCTTAAAGCACGGATCGCCCGCAACGAGGCGCTGCTTGTAGCGGACGCGGAAACCGCGGTGGGCATACTGCTCTTTTCCCGCAAAACAGGCAGCATTGAATTTATGGGCACGCATCCTCTTTACCGGCAAAAAGGGATACCGCAGGCTTTCCTCAAAAAGGTAATGGGCGAGCTACTTGGCGAGCAGGAAATCAGCATCACCACCTACCGCGCGGGCGATAAAGCCGACGTTGGCCACCGCAAGCAGGTGCAGGCGCTGGGTTTCGCCGAGGCGGAACTCATGGTGGAGTTTGGATACCCCACGCAGCGGTTTGTTCTGCCAAAGGGAGAAAGGAATGACTAAAGAACACAAGCCCGGCAGCCGTGCGCAAGATGTGGCTGCCGATACAATCCAATTTCCGGATGAAATAACCCATTTGGAAAAAATCAACCGCGACCTTGACGACGCGCTTGCGGGCGCGGAAGCGGATATCGGGCGGTTGGACAAAGAGTACATGGATATGAAGCGGTACATGGCAGGCCGTCGCGCAGAGCTCGACCCGCATGAAATGTTTCAGAATGAATTGGGGTTACGGCAGATCGACCGCACGGGCGCGTTTGTGGCCCTAACACGGGATAAGATAGCGAAATTGAAAGATTCGCCCTACTTTGCGCGGATCGATTTTCGCGATGACGGTGCGGAAAAAGCGGATATTTTTTACATCGGGCGGTTTTCCTTTAATCATGAGAACAAGCTGCTGATTTCGGACTGGCGTTCACCCGTTGCCGGTATGTTTTATGATTGTGAGGTCGGCCCCGCCGGGTATCTCGCGCCGATGGGGAAGATCGACGGTGAACTGACCCGCAAACGGCAGTTCAAAATTAAAAACGGCGCCATGCAGTATGCGCTTGAAAGTGCAACGAATATTCAGGATGATGTCTTGCAGCAGGAACTTTCCCATACATCGGACGAAAAGATGAAGTCCATCATCGCGACCATCCAAAAAGAGCAAAACGCGGTCATTCGCAACGAAAAGGCCGGAACATTGATCATACAGGGCGTGGCCGGTTCGGGGAAAACGTCCATCGCCCTGCACCGCGTCGCCTTTTTGCTGTATCGGTTTAAGGATAGGCTATCGGCGAAGAATGTGGTGATTCTATCCCCCCACAAGGTTTTCGGGGATTATATTTCGGGTGTTTTGCCGGAGCTTGGCGAGGAACCCATTTTCGAAGCAAGTCTTGCGGATATCGCCGAAGCACAGCTTGCGGGCGTAATCGGCTTTGAAGCGGATAAAGACCCGCTCATAGTATATGACGCGGTATGGGCGCAGCGGGTGCGGTTTAAGTCCACACTGGCTTTTGTAAAAATGATGGATGATTTCATCAAGCAGCTTCCCGCTATCGCCTTTGCGCCTGCGGACTATTCCTATGGGCGTTTTACAGCTTCCAAAGAAATGATTCGCGCGCGTTTTCTGGCTTACGACAGTTATCCGGTGAAGCGCCGCTTGCAGATGATAGCAGCCGATATCTACGACCGCTTTGCCACGGATAACTTCATGGAGGACGAACTCCCCAAAAGCGGAACCATTTTGAAAGCGTTGCATAAGATGCTCAAGGTTAAGAACACATTGGCGCTTTATAAGGAGTTCTACAAACGAAGCAATATAGCGCAAATGTTTGTGATGCCCGCGAAAAAAACATTGGAATGGGCCGACGTATACCCCTTTCTTTATATCCGCGCGGCGTTTGAGGGGTTGCGGGAAAGCGAAATCATCCGGCATGCTGTGATCGATGAAATGCAGGATTATACGCCGGTGCAGTACGCTGCGCTTAACGTGCTGTTCAAATGCCAAAAGACGATTTTAGGCGATTTCGGGCAATCTCTGAATCCGAACCACCTGCACACATTAGAGGATTTGAAACAGCTATACGGCGACGCCGAATATGTCGAATTATCAAAAAGCTACCGCTCGACCTACGAGATTATTTCATTCGCAAGGCAGATCAAAGCCACCGGCGCCATCGACGCAATAGAGCGCCACGGCGAACCTCCCGCAGTAACGGGCTGCCGCGACTATCAAGATGAATTGGCGCACATAAAAAACGGGATGGACGCTTTTTCAAAAAGCGGCTATTCTTCACTCGGGATCATTGCGAAAACCAATGAGGAGGCAAGGCATCTGTACGATCTGCTATCGGCGGCGTATGACGCGCATTTGATTTCGCCGGACAGCGAACGCTTCATAAACGGTATATCCGTTACGTCCATACGGATGTCGAAGGGCTTGGAGTTTGACGAGGTGATCATTCCCAATGCGGATAGTGAAAACTACAGCGGCGAATATGACCGCAGCCTGCTGTACATCGCCTGTACCCGCGCTATGCACCGGTTGACGCTTTTATTCACGGGGGAAGTGTCCCCTCTACTGCCAAAGCCTCAGAAATATACCTAAGATTCCACGGTAATAGTAAGCCCCGCCGACGATTGCGCAACTTGTTCATTTGTCTCCGGATGATATGCATAAATATGCGCCATTGCGGGATATTCGCCTTTTTCCAGCCTAACCAGCATCGAATCCTCCGGGATCGCGTCGCCCGGCTGTAAGATTCCCGATGAATACAACCGTTCCTCCGTAAGCATGTTAAAAACCTCCACATGCATCGCGTAAAAATTATCACTTGGGTTTTCGATGCCCCATGTGCCCCTGGCGCCGCCGCTCGCAAATACGGGCGAGTCGTTGATCTCAAAATGAAAACTCGAAGGGTTCGGTTCCGCCTGCCCTTTATCTTCCAGTTCCCGCACGACACTGGCGGGCGCCGGCGCGGGTTGCTCCCCTGCGGCAAGCGCCTCTTCACTGATCGTATTACGCCCCAGCACGCCAAAAATATATAAAAAAATCAGCACCAGCACACAGGCGGCGGCCAGTATCGACACCAAATACACTGTTCTTCTCTTGTTTCGCCCGTATGCCGCCGTATTGCGGCGTGAAACCTTCTCCACCATCCCACACACCTCTTGATTCTATCATCCATATATTTGTTGAAAATAAGTATAGCAAATGAACCGCCTGTTCGCAACCGTGCCGTCTTTAAGAGAGTGATTCATCCGTGCATGGTTTAGAACCTACGGTTCTAAAAACTCCCTTTTTAGGGTATTCCTCTAATGTTTTGGCGCTACGCTGGGGTTCTTAGGGGCTTGCCCCGAAGCCGCCGAAGGCGGAATACTATCAATGCGCCGCAGGCTCCTTGACCACAAAGGAATACCTAAAAGCAAACATAAGATATTTCTGTAATTTCATACTTTTGTTGTATTTTGAAAGCAGAATTTGTATACCCCCCAATACACGCAAAACAGCCACCCCCGCCTTTCAAAACAATTTACACATTTTACCCCCTTGTGATGCTATACTGTTATTATGATTGAGGTCAAAACAACCCCGGGAGGTCATTTTGCCGGATAGTATGGAACAACTGAACGAACAGCAGCGGCAGGCGGTAACCGCAACGGAAGGGTATGTGCGCGTTATCGCCGGGGCGGGCAGCGGTAAAACGCGGACGCTCGTTTCGCGCTACGTGTATTTGGTGCGCGATCTGGGCGTTTCCCCCGGCAGGGTCATGTCCGTCACGTTCACAAACAAGGCGGCAAATGAAATGAAACGCCGCATACACAGGGAACTGGGCGACGTGGACACCGGTTTTATCAGCACATTCCACGGTTTTTGCCTGCAAGTCCTGAAAGAAGATATCCACAAACTCAACTACCCGCAATCCTTCTCTATCATGGACGAAACCGACCAAAAAAGCCTGCTTGAGGAAATTTACCGCGAGCTTAACCTAAAGCTGCGCGACCTCACGTTCCGCGATATGCTCAAGGTTATCGACCTCTTCAAAGCGCCGTATGAATATGTGGGGCAGGTGACCGAGCCAAACGAGCAAAAAGCACTCGAATATTTCGGCAGCTTCAACCGGGACGACAGAGACAGGATTCTCGGTAAATACATCCAAAAACAGCGGCGCAACTTCATGCTGGATTTTGACGATATTATTAACTATACGCTGTACCTCTTCACCCACCATGACGATGTGCTGCAAAAATGGCAGCAGCGCCTGCAATACATACAGGTAGACGAGTTTCAGGATGTGGACGGCAAACAGGCCGCTTTGTCGTACATGCTTTCTGGCGGTTACGGTAACCTGTTTGTCGTGGGCGACCCCGACCAGACGATCTATTCGTGGCGCGGCGCGGATGTGCATATCATACTGGATTTCGATAAGGTGTTCCCACAAGCGAAAACGATCCGCCTGCACCAAAATTACCGTTCCACCCCGCAGATTCTCGCCGCCGCGAACGACCTTATTTCCAAAAACAAAGAACGGCTGCCGGGTACGCTCTCCGCCGTCCGGCAGGGCGGGCCGAAAGTTTTCTATCAGCACACCCGCGGCACAGGGGAAGAAGCGGCCTTTGTGGCGCGCACCATAAAGTTTTTGCGGCAAAGCGGCACGCCGCTCGGCAGTATTGCGGTGCTGTACCGCGCGCACTATGTGTCGCGCAGCCTGGAGGAAGCATTTGTAAAGGAGGATATTCCTTACACGCTTTTTAACGGCGTGGAGTTCTACCACAGAAAAGAGGTGAAAGACGTGTTGTGCTACCTCCGTATGCCGCTCACATTCGACGACATTTCTTTCCTGCGCACCGTAAACACGCCGCGGCGCGAGATCGGCCGCACGCGCCTCACGTTTTTGACCGAATATGCCGAACGCAATAACATGCGGCTTTTCGACGCTTTAAAGGAAAACCTTTCCCACGAAAAAATCAAAAACACGCGGGCGCGGCAGTATGTGGATGTGATAGAGCACTACAGCGGCCTTGTGGACGGTATGAGCGTATCCGACTTTGCCGACGGCATACTGCGGGAATCGGGCTACGAAGAAATGCTGATGAAGAATGCCGACCAGAACCGCATCGACAATGTGAGCGAGCTTAAGAACGCCATCCAGCAATACGAGTCGTCGGCGGGCGAACAGGTGGCGCTTTCCGATTACCTTGGCAAAATAGCGCTCTTTACTAACCTGGATATAGCCGAAAAAGCGGACAGTGTAAAGCTGATGACCGTACACACGGCAAAGGGGCTGGAATACCCGTATGTGTTCCTTTTGAGCCTAAACGAAGGGGTTTTTCCATCGAGCCGTGTGCGCACGCTGCCCGAAATGGAAGAAGAACGCCGGTTGTGCTACGTGGCATTCACCCGTGCTAAAGACAGCCTGTTCCTCGTGGACGCGGAGGGCCGGAACAATGACAGCAGCTACCGTTACCCGTCGCGCTTTTTGTTCAATGTACAGCCGGAAAACCTTGAAACTGCAGGGATACCGGACGGACAGTTTCTGGCGCAGGCGCAGGCGTATATCGAGAATCTGGAACGCAGGCTATATGTGCTGTCTCCGGCATTTCACGCAGGCGATGCCGTGGCCCATCCCGTGTTTGGCAGGGGAACCATCCGCCGCGAAACGGATACCGGCTATGAGATCGAATTTGAAAAAATCGCCGGTTGCCGGGACATCGAAAAAACATACGGGAAACTGAAAAAATGCCCGGATGATACGGACGGGTGAAACGACTGTGCCGTAGACACCAAAGTAAACGCCGATCAAATAGCGCAACTGTTTTTTGCGGCCTGTTTTCCCAATCCTCATGTTTTCGCCTTGGAACATTCAACGGCCACTCCCGCCATATATTCATTGTATACAATAGAAATTCTTTGTGCTATAGTGGATTGGTATCATTCCTGTTTCGTCAACTCCATGAAGAAAGGGAGAAGCTATGGATTTAAGCCTGAAGGAAAAAGCGTATACCGTCATCCGCCAGAGGATCGTCGATGGGACGTATGCGCCCGGGAGTATGCTGAATGAAAAGGAAATCATAGCGGAGATCGGCGTATCCCGCACACCGTTTCGGGAGGCGACCGCCGCGCTTGCCAAAGAAAATCTGATTGCCATCATTCCACGGCGGGGCATGTATGTGGCGGAGGTCACCGTGAAGGATATCGTGGATATGTACGGTATGCGCGATGTACTGGAGCCGTTTACCGTGCGCCTTGCGATGGAAAATAGGCTGCCCCGGGAAAAGCTTGCGGTCTTGCAGCGGCGGGTGGAGATGGCGGGCAAAACCTACGCGCAGGTCTTGCGGGACGATGAGGATATCCATGGGCTGCTGTTAGGCTATGCTGATAACGCCCATCTTACGCGGACGTTGCAAGGCCTGCGCTCGCATGGAAAGCGGATACGCGCGTTTGCCGGAAAAAACGACGCCGATGTGACCGACATCAACCTTGAGCATATCACGCTGCTTGAGGCAATGCTGGAGGGCGGTACCGGGCAGGCGGAAAACCAGATGAAGCAGCATATTGCCGCCTCGAAAAGGCGCGTGTTTGAACGTATCTTTAAAACGGGGGCGGCGCCTGTGCGGTAAAGCGGAAAAATTAATCGTTAAACAGTGTTTAAAAGCTATGCCCGTTCACGCTTGAACACACAAACGATACTGCGCGTCATTCCGTGATTCATATTGATTGCAGTTGTTTCGGCTAATTCCCAGCCTTCCTGCCCCAGTTCGTTCAGAATTTGGGTAAATTCAGTATCATCAACTTTACCGCCAAAAAAACCGGTGGTATCCATAACTCTTGTGAAGTATTCAAATGTTTTCATTTTCCGTTCCTCGCCGTTTATGATACGATCACGCGATCAGCCGGTCGAACGCCTGTACGCCCTTTGTCATGATGCTGCGGTACAGCAAAATACATACGCCCGCAAGCGCCGCTGTCGCGATGTAAGAAACAACAGGCCCGGCAAAAAATGTGAGAATGAGCGGTACAAGCGAGATTGCCATGCCTACGAACATCGTGATCATCACGGGCGCGCCCTGCTTAACAATCTGCACCTCGGAAACCCAATCCAGGTTTGTGTAAACAGTGTTCAATTTCAACCCGCACATTGCCGTGAAGACGCCATAGACGAGCGGAGTGGCAAACATCATGAGAACCTGCAACGCATTTTCAGCAAACACAATGCTGAATATTGTGGAGTTTACCGCCACCGCGCCGATAACGACCGACAGGTTGACCCACAGCTTGGCGGAAAGCGCCTGCCGGGCGGTTATGGGGAGCGATTTTAATATCCACAGGCTTTTGCCCTCCAGAGAAATTGAAGAGGCGGCAGGGCAGCCCATGATCAGGAAAAAGGACATAAAGAAGGGCGTCACATGCGCCAGCACGGATGACATGACCGGCAGACCGAAGAATTGCAGCACTTGCCCGCCCCCGAAGACCAGCATACACACGGACGCGATGGTGAGCAGTATGAAGCCTATGCCCGTGTTCAAAAAATAGGGGGAGGAGGACGTGAACCGCTTGAATTCCTTCTTAAACAGCGCTATCATAGGCGAGCTTTGCTTCAGTTCCCGCAGCTTATAATTGGAAGTTGTACGCGTGGTCGTGATAGAGGAATTGATCTTTTTAAAGTTTTTCGCGACGATGGCGACAAATGCCAGGAAAATCCCAACGGATACGCCAATAAAAAGCAGTAGCGCAGGGATATCCAGGTTACAAAGCGCGTTGGTAAACCACAGCGTGGGGGGATAGACGCGCGCGACTGTGGAAAAAACCAGCTCGCCAATATCCGCGAAATTTGCCGCGATCGAAGGCATATTCGTGATGAGCAGCATATAGGCCAGCAGTGCCACAATTGTGAAAACAACGTTTAAACCGTTCTTCCGTTTAAAGCGCGACGCGACGAGCGATATGAGTGAGCCAATGGCTGTGGCGATGGCAAGCGGTATGAGGGGCACGAAAAACAGGCTGAGAATAAAGACGGGATAAAACCCTGCCGGAGGCGCGGCGAAGTATGCGTAGATAAGGTTAGCCGGCGCCAGTATGAACAGGCAGAAAAAGAAATTCAGTATGTATAACAGGAATAGCCTGCTTATGATCACAGCGCTTGTTTTGACGGGTAATGACATCACCAAGTCATAATCACGAAAGCCAAACAGCAAGCCGTTTGTTTTGTAGATGGTGGTAACGAGCGTGGTAACGCTGGCCACCATCATGGCGATGGCAGGCAATATATGCAGCAGGCCGAGCGGCGCGAGCGCCGAGGCGACGGGCAGGCAAAACGCGCAAACCAGACTGACCATAACGATGGCGGAGATCACGAACATGGGTATAAAACCACTCCTGCC
>QMCD01001992.1_pt1 | contig 12006 bp, 16 predicted proteins | sample 1821841 | NCBI WGS metagenome assembly QMCD01 (sample SAMN01991225, study PRJNA193472) | Termite gut metagenome, whole genome shotgun sequencing project. | isolation source: worker | host: Macrotermes natalensis | reverse complement strand
TGGCATTTGTTATGCAAAGCTAAATCACGGTACTTTGACATTGCAAAACAACTTTTTGGAGGTGACTTCTCATTAATGCTTACACCTCATAACGTCCCTTATGTGAGAAACAGCATAAGGGACGTTTTCCCACACGAACCATCTTGGGCGAACAAGGTGAGTTGGCCGTTTTCTTCGTATGTCAGCGTTTCTCATCTCCTTTGTCACCCGAATTTGCTCCAAAACAGGCCGGAACGCTCACCGTCCAGGCCTGCGCGCCTGCCCGCCACCGAAAGGTCCTGGCAAGGCGAACCGCCTGTGATGATGTCCACAGGCGGCAGTTTTCCTCCCTTCAGTTTTGTGATATCCCCGACATGCTGCATATCGGGGAACCTTGCTTTTGTCACCTCCATGGGAAATTTTTCGATTTCACTGGCCCAAAGCGGGGTGATGCCATTCAGGGTGGCGGCAAGGGGAAAACCACCAATCCCATCGAAAAGGGAGGCAAGGGTTGGGGCGGGCAGCTCTGTTTTCACGATTGCAGCGCCTTCAGCCTGGCATCGATTGCCACCTTCTCCAGAGCCGCCACACCCTTGGCCACTTCCTCGCATGTCACCCGGCGCACCCACAGGCCAAGGTCTTTAGCGTGATCCACCTCCACTTGCATCCCCGCGGTGGCGCAGGGGCCGCATACCCACAATTCGTCGCACAGCGCCAGCTGCTCGCAACTCATTTCCAGCCCCACCTGACGCCACGCTGGGTCGCTGTCAGGAATAATGCCGGGATAGATAAGGTGGGGCGCAATGGGGGTGTATCCCAGGCAGATGGCGTAAAAACAGGCTTGGCGTGCAAAATCGGTATTGGTCTTTACATCGCCAGCGTAGGGCGAGGATATGAATACGACCTTACTTTTTCTTCCTGTCATTTCCCCAGCGCCCCTTTCACGGTCTGCACGGCATGGACCGCTGTCTGCGCCCCATGTACGGCGCCCATCACATTCACCCGCATGGATGTGTCGAGGCCGAACATCCCGGCTATTCGTGGAACCTCGGTGGCGGAAAGCATCAGCCCCAACCCGAGGATGGGATGTGGTTTCAGAATCAGAAGGCCCACCGTGAGGATGGTGCCCTGTAAAAAATTAGTGAGGCACAGGCCGATGACCTGCTTGCACCAGTTGTAGAATTGGTCGGTATACCCACGCGACACGCTGAACATATACAGGCTGCCGACCGAGATTTGGATAAGCAGGATACCGCCACGCTTGAAGCTGGCGAAGAACACCTTGACGAAGGCATACACCACCATGATGACCAGCAGCAGGACATGCACCGTACTCCACTGACCGCCCAAGCTGCCAAGCTGGTTTTTAAAATCGTCTATCGTCGTGGCGTTGACGAAGGGCTGCATCACGTTTTCCCAGGCGCCGTTGGTCGGCGCCCCGATGCCGGTGATCCCGCTGGTGAGCAGCACTTGCAGGTCGATGGACAGCTTGTACAGCCGCACGGGCAGGATGCTGAACAGGCTCGTCGCCAAAAAGCCCTTGATGGCGGCCAGGGCTGTATCTTTCAGGCAGGCGCGCCCGCACTGGTATTCAACGCCCGCCTCGAACACGGCCACCACAAGGCCGACGACATAGAGCGCCCAGGCCAGAAGGTTAAAAAAGCCGACCACGGCCTGGACGAAAGATAGTTCCATGAGCTCGTAGCCCATCATGCCGACCTCGCCCAACAGGGCGCCGATGACCCCGATGGCTACGGAATAGCACCAGTCGACGATGGCGTCCATGACGGAGCCGAAAGCCCAATCCCAAAGGAACAAACAACCACTCCTTTCGCATAGCCAAACAAAAAAAGAGCCAGCCTTGAATATCTCAAAGCTGGCCCTTTTCCTTGACTTTAGTGGTATTTAGAGGTTTAATGTAATTGTCGGGGGTACCCTGACGAGAAAGGTCATGGCAGGCTGCTGTGTTCGAGCACAACAGCCCTGCACAAGAGGTGAGCTAACCACCCAAGCGCAACCGGAAATCCGGCACCATGACAAGATGCATTGTACCATGTTTTGGTGTTTCAAACAACAAGCAGCCGGCGTGTGCAAGGGAACTCAGGAGCTTTGGCTCCCGCCTTTGCATGCGCCTTTTTCTTGGGGCCCCCGGCCTTTCATAATAGGAAAGGTCGGGTTAAAATGAAGCAGGAACGACAGTTTACTCTTTTGCTGGGGGCGTCCGGTGCTGCTGTGCCACGCGCGGATACGGATGGGTTCCTCCATGCCGAAGCGGAAGTGCGGGCGCGGCTGGGCGGCGACGCCCACCTTTTGGATGCCTGCCTGGACAGGCTGCTGGATGCTCTCAATGCATTGGACGCGCAGGAGACCGTGGTGGAGGGCTTTGAGGCCGGCAGCATACTGGCGGGCATCGTCAGGTATGTGCTGGGGATGGGCCATGAAAATCAAGCCGGGCACCCCTTCGTGCCTGCCGTGCGGGCGTTTGTCGAAGCACATCCGCTGCCATACGACGACAAAGTACAACAGGCGTCGGTGTACTACATCGCCATGGCGGACAAGTGGCGGGAAGCCTGTTTGGATGAAGCGGCCAAGGCGTTTCAGGGCAAAATCCTGACCGCCCATGTGATACCAGCGGAGGCCGACAGCCTGTACGAGCAAATATGTGCCCGCCTGGGCGATGATGCCCTGCTGGACAGGATGGTCGACAGTTTCCTGTCACGGCACCGAATGGTATCGCCCATGACGGTCTTTGCGCAGGGACTGGCCAGTCATCTCAATTATGAAATGATGGGCCGGGACCACGAGAACACGACCACCTCCTACAGATTATGGGTGGATAGCGGAATTGGTACAATGCAATAGAAGGTTCCATGGAGGGGACAGGCCGCGTGCCTGTCCCTTTTGGTTATTCCATGGTCAAATCGAACACGACAGGTTCCACACCGGTGGCTGCCTTGAAATCCTCCACCAGACTTGTGAGCTGATGCTCTGTGCCCGCGGCAATCCCCCGCTGGTAGTCATCGAAGCCACTCGGATGCAGCTTTTGCAGGGCCTCCCGGTCAAACTCATACACCGGGTATTGGCAATAGCCACTTCGCAGGCATTCGCCGGAGGGCTGGGCCAAGCCCTCCCTTTCCACAAAGGATTCGATGCCGCTCATGTTGTTGGTGTCCAGGGCGGCGTGGTACGGTGGCAAGTCCGAAATGTTGACGGTCACATCGCCAAACGGCTCGATGTCGCCTTCCTCGTCTGTTGAAACGAGCCCGACAAAGAGGTTTCCATTGTTTACATAGGAATTGACCACAACGGAAACAGCGTACTCGTTGCCATAAAAGGGCAGTTGGAAGGTCTGGTTCTCTTTAAAGTCACGCATGGAATACTCCTATCGGGCGGCCTGTACTTTATGGCAACGCCCTGTTTTCTGGCCGAAGCACCCCGCGTCCATATACATCATTCCGTAAATGTGGTAGCATATTTGCGAGGAAGGTGATTACATGGAGCGGATGGATTTTGGAAACGACACTTATGTAGAACCCAAGGTTGTTATGTCGGATTTTCCGGCATCTTTTGATGATTTGGGAAAGGAAAACTTTTGGAAGGTCTGTGTGGAGCATTGCTTTCCCGACGCCATTCTGGCCAGTCATTATGGCGTTCCTGTTTCCAGGGTCAGGAAAAAACGCAAAGACCACAATTTGACACAGTCCACGATCATTTACGAAAGAGTGAAGTCGAATTACCGTGAGCAGTATGATGCGGATAATGAGCGGCTCCGCGAAAAGTTTGTGGGTGAAGGGAATGTGGAGTGGCTCTCAAAAGCTATCACCCACTATGCCTTTCGGAACGGACCCATTGAGGATATGCATCAGGCAAAACAATTCTCGCAGAGCGACATGAAAACGCTGAACAAGTTTATGGTTGACCGCATTGCTGAGATTCTCCTGTGCTACGATGCCGAGGACTTCCTTCGGCTATCCAAGATGCTCGGCGTGCCTCCGTATGCCTATGGAGCGGACTGGGATGCGCCTAACCCGGATTTTTCCAAAATTGACAAGGCATTGGCTGGAAAATAGCCATCAGGGCCATCATCAGATGTGCAGATATCCACAATATGCTTGCAGAGTAGCTCTGGAATGATGCTTCGCTGGATGGAGCCTTTGAGCCCTTGTGTTCCGGTCCTGCTCCCGCGGGGAGCCGCTTCGTGGCAGGAGTCACCCTTGTGGCACATGGGCAAGAATGCCGGGTGTGGGTGGTTTGTCCAGATGTCAGTTGGCTTCATGCGGTTGTCGCCATACTGGCAGTAGGTTACAGTATGGCGGGGAAAATCGCGCATGAAGGGCATCTTCCGCAAGCCGCCGCGGGGGTTTTCAATAAACCAGTACCGTGGCTTCAGCTCGCGGATGAGGGCGAGGGTGTATTGCACCAGCGCGTCAGCGTTCTGAGCCGCGGGGCTGACCGGCTGCAGGGAGCCATCTTCGGCTTGCCTGCGGTGGTGGGATATGGCGGCGATGGAGTAGGTTGTGCAGGGCGGGGATGCCCAAATCACATCTGGATAGCCAAAACGGCGGATGATTTCATCCGCCGTTACGTTTAGGATATCCTCATACCAATCGATTCCGTCATGTCCTTTGTCCAGTTCAACGGTGTACGCCTGGTGGCTCGCATCCCTGAACGCTTTGGCAATGGATTGGGTGCCGCTGAACAGGTCTAGTATTTTGTAACGGGTAGTCGCTCCTTTCTGATATTATGTGGATGCTATTCCATCATTATGCTCCCAAGGGATTGGTGATTGTCGACATCACCTCTGCTTGAAAACAGGCACTCGTCTTGTGCTATTTTAAGGTCTATGAGGGCATCGAATGCCTCACGATAGGTTTGGGCGTTGAATACAGCGTTCAATGTTGGTGTAAGGTTGTGGTAATCACTGTCCCACGTTGCATCAATCAGCCTGCCCGCAAAGTCCAACAGCTTACTTTTTTCGTCAATCGTGATAGACGTGTCGACACGCATAAAATCCATTGGGTTGTTAATTTTTTGCTCGGTCCAATCACGGAAGAAGTCTACTCCTTCGAGAAGCCTTTTGGCTTCGTTGTCCGTCAAAAAGTAGTCATCTCCAATAAAAAAGTCCAGGCTCAGGCGGGTTTCATCATTGATATCAAAGCATGACAGCCGCTGCATTTCACCATAACCATCTTCAAACTCGGAATAAAGCATGGTTTTCAGGTTATTAGCTTGTATATCCGACAAGTGGCTGCCGCATTGCAGATTAAGCACACCCCATAGTTCGCCCTGATAGACGCCAAATGCCGGGAAACAACGCAGTTCTTGATCAGCTGCAAGAAAAGAGGGACGCTCTCGGTTTGTAAACCATCCCTCTGCCGCAATGTGATATACGAATTTTCCGTAATAGTTTCGTAACTCGTCCATCACTTTGCTACAATACTTGGCAGCTTCCTCTTTGGAGAGTTCCTTGCCGATGTCGTCCTCGCCCTGGTACAGCGTTGCTAAAACTGGAAAGAAAAACTTATAGTAATGGATGGGCTATCACCTCCTTTCTCGTGAATTTATGATGCCTAAATCCCCAAAATCCGCCACACATACAACGGGGCGGTGAGGGTGAACACCAGGCAGGCGAACAGGATGGCGGGCGCCGCCCATTCAAACTGGCCATGCTTGCGGTAATCGAAGTAACTTGTACCCAATTTGATGAAGAAAAACACGGCGAGTATAAGGTCAACCGCGGGAAATACCACCGTGTTGACCACCGTTTTGATTTGGGTCGACGCGGAGCTCCATGTGTCTTGAATGGCTCCTGCCACATCGCCAGCCGCATAGGCGGTTACACTAAACGCCATCGCCGCGATCATGGTTATGACCGTGACAATGGCCAGCTTTTTGCTAAATTTCACTGAATGTCCTCCTTGCTTGAAATGGATTTGCCGCTCACATATTGGCCATCTGCTGCTCCGCGGCCTGGCCGGGCGTTTCCATGGGCGCCTGTGCCTGGCCGGGGCTGAGGCTCTGACTCGACAGGCGGGTCTGCTCCAGCGCCTGCTCATAGTCATGCACCACGCGGTCGGTCATGTACTGCGTGAACTTTTCATCGAACGAGAAGCATACATCTTTGAAGCTCTCGCCCACCTTGTAACTGGGCATGGAGAGAAAGGGGCCGTTTCGCCCATCCATCAGCTTGACACCGCGCACAGCAAACACACCGCCGAGGTTGAGAGAAAGCCGGGCGCGGGTGGCGCCCTCCGGCTGCATGGAGTTGATGCGGACGCTGACGTCCATGGGCGGGATATAGGACCTGTCCAGCGGAGCGCGCTCCTTGACGGCGGGTTCGGCCGCCGCGGTGGTATTGGTTTTTTTCATTGGTTTACTCCTTTTCTGTTAGATTAGAAATCTGCGCCGAGGTAAAGGCAGGGACCGGCATCGATTCCGAGTTCGGTGAGCAGGCAGTCAACCTCACACGCCAAGTCCTCACACACCTCGGTACCGGCCACCAGAACCAGGGCGTTGTCGCCCGCCATCACATTGACTCTGGTTCCCAGTGGGATGCCCGCCTTGGCAAACAGGCGCGGTGGCAGGTTGACCATGTTCCCTTCGGCGGTATAGCCGGTGCAGATGGTGTCGCTGCAGGAACGTGACAGGAACAGCTCGTCGCAGCAGCATTCGGTGTCGCAGTCGGGTTGATGAATCGGGATTGCCAGATCGACCGTGTCACCGGGCCGGTATCCCAGCCCACGCACGGCAAAGGCCGGAATCGTGATACTGCCATCCTCGTTGATGCGCAACATGAAGTTGACATTATCCATAGGTGCTCTCCTTTTAGTTTTGGATTTGATGCATGGCAAAGAGGTCAAGCTGGACGGTTCTGCCCTGCCGCACCGCTTCCAGATCGTAGTTGGCGATGATGTATTCCTCGAACATCGAGCCGCCCTCATACCGTTGGCGGAAATTGTGCAGCCGGTCGATGGGAACGATGCAGATGCCCGGCTGGTTGTAGAGCTCGAAAATGAACGGGTCCTTGTTGTAGCTGAGCAAGAACCGGCCTTCGATACCCAAAAGCGCATCCCGCAGCCGGGTGTGGTCCTCAAGCGTGAAGCCTTCCTTACCGATGTTCTGGTATAGGTCCTCTGTGCCAAAATATGGCGGGTCCATATAGAACAGGGTGTCGGGCCGGTCGTAGTGCCGTATCAGAGTTTCGAAGTCTTGGCACTCAATCACCGTGTTGGCAAGGCGCCGGTTGGCAGCGATGATCAGAGGAAAATCCTTCCAGAAGTCGTGGGGTTGGCATCCAAAGCTGGACAGGCCGCTGGCATAGCTGGTCCGGATCAGGTAATAGAACTCCGAAGCAATTTCCACGCTGGGCGGCTGTGTGATCCGGATGTGCTTTTCGTCGGCGTGTTGGTGGACTATCCTGTCGAAATCCTCCCGCGAGTTGACCCGGAACCGCAGCGATTCGATGAACTCATATGGCAGTTCTCGAACGCACTGGTACATATTGGGAAGTAGGCCATTGAAGTCGTTGTAAACCTCCATCTTGCTGGGTGGTTTGTGAAAATAGAGCCAGCCAGCGCCACCAAATCCTTCAACATAGATGGTATGGTCGCTGGGCAGGTAGCTGAGAAGGATATCCCGCAGGGCCATCTTCCCGCCCACCCAAGAGAAAAAACTTTTGATATTTTCACCTCCAAGTCATAGCTGTAGCCGTGTTTGGCCACTTACGGGCGTTTTGGAGGCTGCGGTTCTCAGACCTCGGATGACGCGGACTGAACCCACCATCCTTCGCTCCATCCTGGTGATGGTGTCCCATAGCTCGTGACCGCTTGATGCGTAGTAGTATCCAAAGCGGTCGGAGCAAATGGGTTCACCATCACGGCGAAGGCAAAGGACAGCGCGGCGCACTGTGGAGCCACAAACACAAAACCGCGCCTCAAGGGCGCGGCTGGGTGTGGCATTCGGCTGGCCGGTATGCCGGCGCTTCAGATACGCCAGCAGCCTTTTTTGAAGGTCGCCTGCGTTTTTCATCGTATATTGCTCACTCCTTTAAATTGGTGTGGAGAAAAAGGAAGCAGCTACATCAATTGCTGTTCCTGCTGTCGGTCCTGGTTCCGTTCAGCCGGCTCGTTCGGACCCTCCATTTCATACTTGTCCCCGATGTGGGAGTCCATATTGTTATAGAAACCCTGCACCGCATCGACCATTTCGGTTTCGGTATCGTGATCATCCTTCAAAACGGCTTCATTCCAAAATGACCACTGGTCCCGCAACACTTGCAGGGGGTCCTTGAACTGCATGAGGAGGGTGAGCTGCTCATCGCTAAGCAAGTCGTCACTTTGCATGGCATCGTAAATCTCTTGATTGTAGTGGATTTCATCGGCGTTTTCGAAGGTGATTTCCGCGCCGCGTGACACCATGTCCTTCATGTAAGATTCGTAGCCGGCATCCAGTTTTTCGCGCAGGGCTGCCAGCAATTCTTTTCTTTCCATCGGTAGTACCTCCTTTATGGCCCCTGCATTTCCTGTTCTATGGTTTCATCCTGGTCATCGAGCCCGGCAGGTACGAGCTGGATGTCCTCGGCCTTGTCCGCGACCGCGTGGTCGATCCTTCGAAGCTGGCTGCACAATTCGCTGACCTGCCTGTCATGCTCCTGAGTCAGCCAGTAGTTGCTTTCCATCACCTGCAACGCCTTATACAGCAGCGGCGCATTGGCCGGGTCGATGATTTGCTCCTTGGGAACCAGCCCCGCCCTGGTGGCGTAATCCTCCAGGGCGGAGGAGAACGAGGTGGTATAGTGACCATGCTCGAGACTGGAACGGTCATGGTTGTACGCCCAGGTCACAAAATGCAAACCACGTTCACCGTCATTTCTGGCCGCCAGCATAACGCCATTCACATCCGAAATGAAGCGGAAGTTTTCGGCGCCCATATTTTTGCCGGGCATCTCGCGGCTCTGCTCCCACATATTGCAGGCGTCGATGGTGCGCTGTTGGATATCGGTCATCTGCCAATGGGCGAGGTCGCGCTCAGCCTGCGAGGCATTGCTATCGAACTGTACGTGCTGTGGCTTGATACATAGCTTGGGGTGTTCGGGAACAGGGACGATGGACTCCCCATTGTCGGCCACTCTGGCCTGGTGAAAGCCTGCCTGGCTTAACTCATGCAGCAGTTGGTTTTTGAATAACTCCGTCACAGTTGTTTGTCCTTCCTCTCACATTTGGGGTGCCGCAGGCAGGTTCCATCACCAAACTGGCAAATGAAGCCAGGGGAGCCCATGTTGCACATCTGCCCATTGGGGCGCTTGGCACATAGCACAGGGTCACGGCCTGGCCGGACCGGCACCACGCCGTTGGCAGCTTCTCTACCTGCTGCGCTGGTCAGGTTGATCGCTTTTTCTTCTGTCATCCATATTCCTCCAAACAAAAAAGGCCCCCTGCTGGCGCGTCAATGCTGCGCCGAGCAGGGGGCCATGGGTTTATGTAGCGGGATGCGCGGTTGCGCAGTAGAGGGGCTTGCTATGCCAGAGGGTCACATTTCCTGTTCTGACATGATGTTTTCCACCGGGCAATCGCGTGAATCACTCGTTTCAGGCAGTTCATACTCCATGTGGCATTCCTCGACAGGATGATTCCAGCGTCCGTATTTGAACACCCCATGGCCATATTGCTCAAGGCAGCGAGGCAGAAAGCGTTCCGCATCCTGCTGGTTTTCGACGCGGCGGTTGATGTGGGGATGCATTGTGATGCTGTCATGAAAAGCACCCACCAATAGCGCGGGCAGCTTTGCCGCGTTGCGGGCAGTATAGAAGTCAGGACGTTCCCTGTCGCAGGTAAACACCTGCTTGGTTTCGTAGGCACTGGCAGCGGCGTAGGCGGCTCTTTCGTTTTTTCCCGATGGAAACCCTTCGGGCAGGATTATGATGGGCTCATACTGGTCGTCCGCGTCCCAACCCGGTTCATGGAGGTTTCCCATCCTGTCTGTCAGGGCCAAGGTGTCGGGATCCTCCATCACACGCTCATAGGTCTGCTGCCCGCGCCCAACCAGCCAGGAACGGAAGTCGCTGAACCCATCGTCAGACAAGCCGCCGGCAAACATTTCTCCGGCACTCCACAAAAGCCACCGTTCGGACATTGCATGAAACTCGTCAAATATTTGGCTGAATCGGACAATATCGTCCAACTCACATTTAAGGAGCTCATCTGTGAGGGAATCTTCTATGGAGCCGGTTCCGTTCATGCCTTTTCCAGCTTGTTCGATTATGCTCCAAAACCGAGGTACATCCATGGGTGCCTGCACCATTTGCGGGGCGCGCAGTTCTTCCAGCGTCTGCATCGACCAATCATCGTCGGCGCTCCAGAAGCTGACATAGATTTCGTTTCCATCGCGACAGCGGATTCCCCGCTGTTCAAAACCCTCGCCATACCCATCGGACATTTGGCCCGACCATTCCTCTTTGAACTTGTCGATTTCCTCGCCGGTAAGGCTCCCGTTAACCCTGCAAACGGCCACACCGTAAAGCTTTCCGTCAATGACCTCGGCAGAGGGCTTGGCGCTGTAGATTTTGCGGTTTACCGAATCATCCCCGTGGTAATACACCATCAGGCCGCGCTCCATCTCCGAGTCATCCTGCTCCTTCGATATCCGGCCCAGGATTTCGTCAAGGTATGAGGCGGCATTCCGGGGTGATAGTTCAGTCGGTTCATAGTCCATATCCCCATATGCGTTGCGCTCATAGTAAGATACAGACGCAGGATAGTAAAATTTGATCGTTTGAAGTGATTCGGCAGTGTGAACAGGCTCAGGGATACTGGGAACCGGCTCATCAGTATGGTAAGCGGGGTCGAGCTCGTAGTTTTGCTCGGCTTCTCGCCTGTCCATAATACTCCACAGGGCGTGGGTCATTTCCTCGTCCACAGCCACATTGTTTTCGTCAAGCCATTGGTCGCGCACCACCTCCAGCGGGTTGGCGAAGCGCAGCAGGTATTCCAGCATGTCTGCGGGATAGTTACCATTCCGCAGTTCCTTGTATGCCTGCTCCGTGGCCGCAATCTCTTGTGCCCGATTGAATATCAGGTTGGGGGAGTAGGTGCAAATCCGCTGGTAGTATTCTTCCCATGCCAAATCGATTTTTTTGTTAAGTGCCGCCTGAATTTCCTGCTTATCCATCATAACCTCCCATTTGCTGCTCTTGCTCCTGTTTCACCGGCCGGCCGGAGTATTCCGGCAGCAGGTCGTAGCTTTCCCCGATATCGGGATTATCCAGCATAGACCTTATACGGCTTGTGATACAGGCGGCATCCTCGTGGCCGGCGCCGCTGGACCAGGCATCCCGTAGCACTTCCAGCGGGTTTTCAAATTGGAGCAGCTGCTCCAGCATATCGTTTTTTAGTGCAGCGCCACCGCGGAAGGCGCCGTAGGCTGCTTCGGTGGCGGCGATGTCCTCCGCCCTGTTAAACAGCCATTCCGGCTCCTGCTGCTGCATCTCCGCCTTATATGCCTGCCAGCACCTGCTGAGCTCATGGTCGAAGCGGTGTACCAAGTCGTTGCGCTCGACACTGGCGGCTTTCTGTTCGGGGGGCATCGAGTAGTCGTAATGGAATGCCTGACTATTGCGCTTGAAAAAGCCGCCATCCACCGCGTACATTCCGATGGAACGCAGGTGGTTGGCGGCAAAAGCCTCGTAGTTGAAAGCTGCCATGATCTCCGGCTGTTTTTGGTGGAGCTTTGGCATAAATTCCTCGGTAGTGCTGCGCAGGTCGGATTCAGGCACAAAATCGTAACATTCGATGTTGCTGATGATGTCGATGGCGAAGTTGATGTCATCGCACTGCTCATATTCCAGGGCGTTTTTGAGTTTTTCATCGAAGTGATCAACTCTGTGGTCCTGCTCAAACAGGGCATATCCCAGGTTGGAAGCGTCAAAAGCCAGTTTTTTCAGGTCACCCTCATACTGCATCAGGTCGATTTGGGGGAAGATGCATTTTGCCTCCAGCAAGGTGCATTCGTCCAGGGACTCGGCATCCACCT
>QMCD01002701.1_pt1 | contig 12014 bp, 12 predicted proteins | sample 1821841 | NCBI WGS metagenome assembly QMCD01 (sample SAMN01991225, study PRJNA193472) | Termite gut metagenome, whole genome shotgun sequencing project. | isolation source: worker | host: Macrotermes natalensis | reverse complement strand
AAATGCCGTATTTCCGCCATAGTTACTGGCGATTTATTTTATAGGCTATCCCTCAGGCCGCCATTCATCGGCTTCTCGGACAGCGAAATTAATTCTAACAATATCCTATTGAGAATTTACTATTGTACTAAATATTGGTTTGAACAATGTGATTCTCCAAGGGGGCAACGCCCCCTTGGGCACACCACTTTGCCCTGCAAAGTGTAGTGTGTTATACGCTCTGTCAGCGTTACTGGGGTAAAACCATTACGAGTTTATTAGTAAAAGTGTAGCACGGCAGGAAAGCAGACAGAGCGTATATGAACTTAGGCCAGCCAATAAAGTTCGGGACAACTTGGCCCGATGTGCCGAGGAATCCTAATTTATATCATTGACATTCCGTTCGGACAATAATATACTTAACGTGCGCACACAAAGGAGGTGAAGTCATGGCGCATAAAAAGATGGGCCGTCCGCCATCTTCCGACACTATGAAGGACAGAATATTTATCCGGGTCAATGATGAAACAAAATCCAAACTTGATGAATGTACACAGGAACTTAACAGCACCCGGTCCGATATCGTCCGCAAAGGAATTGATATGGTGCATGACAGCCTAAAGAAATAGTTAGAGACGGCGACCAACCGCGAAGTAAGTACGCCGCCTCCACCCACGATTACCCAAAAGGCAACCGCATAAATATTATACACTGTGTGTTTCTGTCTGGCAAGGAGTTGTGTGGAAAAAACACCAAATGCGAAACAGAAAGGATGATAAAATATGCAATCAATTTTACAGCAGCTGTTTGACTCAGATATCGGGCTTGACGGCACACCGTTTCCAGAGGATTCCCCGTTCATGATAACTGTCCGGGACAGAAGGGAAAAACTCAATAAACTGATGGAACAGCTAAATGACGAACAGAAAGAATTACTTGAAACATGTGAAGATACAGAGAACGAAATCAACGAAACGATAGCCTACCGGAAGTTTGTCTACGGTTTCCGGCTCGGCTCTCTTATCATGATGGAGATCATGGACGGGAAAGGAGAAATGACATCATGCTGAATATCATGGAAATGCTTTATGACGGCAAGATCGACCCTGCGGAAGCGGTCACAGTCTGTAACGAGGACTCATACAAGGATATCATAAAAAAACAAACGGAAACCGTCGGCTATCTGAAACAGAAATTATCAGAGGAAGACAGCAGACGGCTTGACGATTACACAGAATTAGAATTCCAGCGGTCATCCATGTACGCCTATGCCAATTTCCGCTATGCCTTCAAGCTGGCGGTAATGCTTATGTGCGAAGTATTCATGGATAATGAAGTCCTGACCGATTAACAGCCGAAAACGTCTTTATATTTCCGCTGTCTTAACTTCTTTAGGTTAAACTGCCCGGCCTGTTTCTGTTCTTTGGAGAAGGCCGGGGGCGCGGGGGCCGGCCACCGCACAAGTCTTGCCGGTTCCCGTCAGCATAGTGTAGCCGGTTTTGCTGTATAATGGCATGGACGGAAACGGGCCAGCTGTTCTTTTCCTGTTCCCCGTTTTCGGCAAGGCCATATAACGGCAAAAATCCAGGCTGTCAAGGGTGCAAGGGTGGAGAGTTTCCGCACGTACTTTGCGGAAAATACTACCCGTCCCTTGACTGGCTGGATAGGCATAGCGGCCCTGCCGGGATCACTTATGCCGCTTCTTCCTGTTTTTTGCTCCCGGGATACCCGAATGCTTTGATTTCTTCAATACGTTTATCATCGTCCTGAACTCGTCCGGCGTCAGTTTCGTATAGTCGATTCCCAGCCGCCTGCAGAACAGTATGGCCTGTTTTTCCATGCTACTTCCTTCAATCCCGGCAACATAATCAATATCCTGTTTCAGTTCCGTGACAATATCGGTATCTGGCGCACTGGTGCTGTCGCTTTTATGCGCTTCTTTGACTGCTTTGATAATACTGTCTATATCGTCATGAATAACATGACGGAAATATTCGTCCTCATTGATATGGGCGGCGTTCAGGATACGCATGTGACGGTCGTTTCCGTCCAAGACATATTTCTTCCGGATTTCTTCCCTCATCATGCTGATATAGGCATTCAGGTTCTGCACCTGCATACTGGCAATCCCGTCTACATAAATCTCAATATCTGCCATCAGCTTAATAAAATCATCATGTATTGCCATCTCGCATAACAGCCGGTTATTGATGCTTCCGTTCTTTAACAGTTCAATCATGGCATCGTTCAGATGAAGCCCGTCATGACCGGTATCGGGATGGTTTTTTGATTCCGTCAAGCCGAGCAGATAATCGGCTGACACGCCATAAAACTTTGCCAGTATTATGATACTGGTATGGCTGATTTATAATCTTCTGTCTCATAATTCCCCAGAGCCGATTTGGAAATCCCGGTCTGCTTCTCCAGCTGTTCCAGCGTAAGGCTGTTTTCCACTCTCAGATCCTTAAGCTTCTCCTGTATTGTCAGTGCCACATTCATGACGTCCCCTCCTGCCTTGTCTTAAGTAAATACTTCCCGGTGTCATTATAACATCCTTTTCCACTAACGTGGAAATTTTTCATTCCCGGCCCCTTTTCCAGCCTTGTGGATATACAGGAACAAGCGGTTCCAAAGTATACACTTATTAAGAACACCGTAATGTCACAGGACTACCACAATAAAATGACCGTCTGAAAAAGTATATGACCGTCAGGGAAGCATTGCCATGATACCGCACATCGGGCCAAGTTGGCCCGCGCCGGGGAGCGTGCCGCAACGGGATACGCCGCAGGAATGGGGCAGGAACCAGTTTCAGGCAAAACGGCAATAAGATCAAAATCAACCCAAACGGAGGATTACTATGAGAAACAAACTGCCGCCCATCGGCCGCCGTCCAGACGGCTCACTCCCGTACATGACCCCGAAACAGCGGAAACAGGCCAATGCCCTGATCCGTGAAACATGCTGTAACTACGATAAAGGAAACTGCATTGTCTTAGATGAAGGAGACACCTGTGCCTGTGTCCAGAGCATCTCCTATACTCTCTGCTGTACATGGTTCTACAGGGCAGTCCTGCCGCTTAACAAGCAGCTGGAAACGGACATCTTAAAGACAAACTTCCCGGAAAGATTCCGTAATACGTACAGCAAGACCTGTACCAGATGCGGAACTCCTTTCACCCCCGGCTCTAACCGGGCAAAATACTGTAAAGCCTGTTCTACGAAGATACACAGAAAGCAAAAGAACGAAAGCGAAAGGAATCGAAGAAACCGCCGGAACAGCATGACGGACATGGACATTTAGGGACTCGGAAAGCCCGTAAATTCAAGGTGTTTTATCCTCATTCCAAGGACATGCCATAGTTCCTGCCTAAACCCAAGAAAATAGCCCCAAAACAAAACCGAAAGGAGAACCAAAGATTGCCAATCTACGCCATACTACGGTTCAAAAAGCATAAAGGCAACCCGGCAAGACCGCTGGAAGCCCATCACGAACGCCTGAAAGAAAAATACGCCAGCAATCCCGACATAGACACCAGCCGGAGCAGATATAATTTCCACGTCATCAAGCCGCAAGGACGCTATTACCACTTTATCCAGAACCGCATCGAACAGGCCGGATGCCGGACGAGGAAAGACAGCACCCGTTTTGTCGATACTTTGATTACCGCCAGCCCGGAAGCATTCAAGGGAAAATCACCCAAGGAAACGGCACAGTTTTTCAGATGGGCGGCGGATTTCATGTGCCAGCGTATCGGACGTGACAACATCGTGTCGGCGGTAGTGCATATGGATGAAAGGACACCCCATATGCACCTGACTTTCGTGCCGCTTACCGGAGATAACCGGCTGTCGGCCAAAGACATCCTCGGCAACCGTGCCAGCCTGTCGCGCTGGCAGGATGATTTCCATGCCCATATGGCCACCAAATACCCTGACCTAGAACGGGGAGAAAGTGCCTTCCAGACCGGAAGGAGACACATCCCTACCCGGCTGTTCAAGCAGGCGGTCACGCTTTCTAAACAGGCAAAAGAGATTGAGAACGCAATAGACAGCATCAATCCCGTCAATGCCGGGAAAAAGAAAGAGGAAATATCAACTCTGCTTAAGAAATGGTTCCCACAGATGGAGAATTTCACCAGCCAGCTTAAAAAGTACCGGATAACAATCGAGGATCTGCTGGCAGAAAACCAGAAGCTACAGGCCCGTGCCAGAGCCAGCGAGTCAGGAAAAATAATGGACACTCTGGAAAAGGCCAGACTTGAAAGTGAAATCCACAATATCCGGCGGCTGATTGATCGAATTCCGGAAGACATCTTAAATCAAGTCAAGCAGGTTAAGCAGGAACGTCAAATTCCCGCCAAAGATAATCAGCTTTAACCTTAATAACTATAGCTCGCCATTAACGGCGGCACCCACAATACATACGTTGCGAGATCACAATCAGTAGCTGATCGGTGACCATAAACAGAATCGTTCATATACTATATTGTTGATAGATGCAGGAGGTAAATTATCATTAATACGCAACCTGACACAACGCACAGTAAATATCAGACCGATATCAAAATCATCCTGAACCCAGAACAGGAAGCCTTGTTCCACCACTTAATCAAAACCGGTATCTACAAAGAATTATTAAGAAATAAACTTCTTTCCGACAGGCAGTTAAAAATAATTCTCAACCTACATAACAGACCACCCGTATAAGCGTCAAACTTGAGCATCACCACTGGACATGGTACAATATCAGTGGTGATGTTTTTCGTAAAAATGCTTATCAATTTTACGAAAGGGGTTAACATATGCAGAACAATCTGAGAGTATCCGCATATTGCCGGGTATCCACTGAAAAGGATGACCAGATCAACTCTCTTGCCAGTCAGATAAAGTATTTTACGGATTACATAAAACAGCATGAATGTTGGACAATAGGGGAAGTATATTATGACGAAGGCATTACCGGTACTTCAATCCGCAAGCGGGAAGGCTTTAAACGGATGATAAGAAACGCAGAGATGAACCAGATGGATCTAATATTGACCAAGGAAGTCAGCCGTTTTGCCAGAAATACCGTTGACACACTCTCCTATACCAGAGCCTTAAAATCAATGGGTGTCGGTGTTATCTTCACTCTGGATAATATTGATACCAGAGAAAATGACGGCGAACTCCGCTTGTCCATCATGGCAAGCCTAGCCCAAGAAGAAAGCCGCAAGACCTCCGAACGGGTGAAATGGGGCCACAAAAGACGCATGGAACAAGGTATAGTATTTGGCCGGGATCTCTTAGGCTATACCGTCCGCAACGGCAAACTGTACCTGAATCAAGAAGAATCCGAGATCGTCAGGCTGATCTTCCATAAGTATCTGGTGGAAGAAAAAGGAACCCACGTCATAGCCCGCGAACTGCACGAAGCCGGTATCGCTCCAAAACGGGTACAACATTGGAGCAATACCGTAATTCTCCGGGCATTACGTAACGAAAAGTACGTAGGTGACCTGCTCCAAAAGAAAACCTTCACTCCCGATTATCTGACTCATGCCAAGAAGTATAACCGTGGACAGGAAGAAATGGTCTACATCAAGAACCATCACGAACCGATTATCAGCCGTGACATTTGGGATGCCACCCAAAAAGAACTGGAACGCCGCTCCAGCACCAGCGAAATGAAGTCCAAACATTCCAACCGCTACTGGTGCAGCGGCAAACTGGTCTGCGGGTGCTGCGGGAGCCGGTTCATCAGCTTCACCAAGAAAATGAAAGGAGGTACTACCTATAAGGCATGGCGTTGTTTTGCCGCCGCCCGGCATGGCTGTGCCAAGTTAGATATTGACGGCTCTCCCATCGGCTGTGACAACAGTTCCATCAATGACAGGGTACTGCTATACGGAATGTCCTATGTGCTGAAGCATATCCAAAGCAATAAAGAGCAGATCATAAACGAGATGATGCAAGAAATCAAAACAATACAGGGAGTCAGCACGAACGATACTGATACTGCCCCGCTCTGCCAAAAAATCAATCATCTCAACCAAAAAAAGCGCAAGGCCATAGACCTTGTTCTGGATGATCTGATTACCAAGGATGATTACAGAAAGCAGACGGAATATTACGATCAGGAAATCAAGAATCTGGAAAAGCAAATCAAGATTACCGAACAATCCAATCTCCTGAAAGAAAACCAGATTGACGGCATCCAGCAAACCATCAGCGAAGTAAAGCAAATGCTGAATTTTGAAACTGTCAATGAAATGCTTTACCGGGAACTGATCGACCACATAACCATTCTTAAAAACAATGAAATGGTCATCTATCTTAAGTGTATTCCCTACGGTATCAGAATCCATGCCGTCACATCCGGCAAACTGGACGATTATCAAGTAATAATCGACCATGCAACCTTAGAATTAACCAGTGAAATCGAAAATATATAGCTATCCAGTGTCTTAAAACTACAGCCCTGAATACCGAATCGTCATATTGTCCGACCAATCATCTGCTCCGGTGACTTCCGGGAGAAAATTAGTGTTTCTTAGTTTCTCACTGAAAAACCCAGCAATGGTCGGACACGGAAGTCCGACCAAGGATTCACGCGACACGGAGGTCGCTTGAATCCGGTTGCGAGAGCCGCCGATACATTGATTGAGAAACTTAGATACACTTATTTTCGGACGACAGGAACCGGAGCAGATGATTGGTCGGGCAATATGACGATGACCGTTCCACACTCACCTTATGTCTTGATCTCACCACCTGCAACCTGATACGCAACTCCGACACCGATATAGGAACCGAAGAACTTGCACATCTGGAAATGGTCTCATCGATGGTCTATCAATTGACCAAAGACCTGTCTATGGAGGAGATCGAAGCTTCCGGCTTTGCTCCTTATTACACCGACCACACGGTCGCCGTCTGGCCACAGGCTGCCGGCGGGATCCCTTTCACTTCTACAGAATTCCAATCAAAGGGTGATGCCATTACTGATCTTATGGAGGATCTTGCTGCAGAACAAAAAGCCCGCACAACGTATGACAACCTCCTACGCTTAATAAAAGACAATGACGTCGCCGAACCGTTGCGTTTCCTCCGAGCCAGAGAAGTCGTTCACTTCCAGCGTTTTGGTGAAGCGTTGCGGATCGTCCAAGATAAACTGGATGCTAAAAACTTCTATGCCTTCAACCCCGAATTTGACAGATGCAAAAAATAGTATTGTAGATCCAAAGCTTTTATACGGAAACAAAGCCGGAGTATCATGGCTATCCTCCGGCTTTGTTTAATTTTATATGATTAGCATAAATCTTTTTTAAATAATCAGTGATTTTTATATTTTTACTTGGAATCTTAATTTTTGTTATGCTATAATAGCCATATAATGACAGTTGGGTTTATGCTTCAACAAGCGGTCATAGGAGGAGGGTAAAACATGGATAGTACAGCGAATAATACAATGGAGGCTAAAAGCATGTCTAAAATGAAAGACATGAGCCTGAAAGAAAAATTTGTCTACAGCTTAGGCTATATCAGAAAGCTGACAATTGTCGTCGGTATTGTCGGGCTCATCGGAATGATCAGCCTGGAGGTTTCTGCTTTTATGATGTATAATAATAATCTCCGCGGCATACAGTATATGGGGGAACTGCGTGAACATTTTGCCGTGCAGCGCAATGACATCCGCAATCTTTTCCTGTCTCAAGATAATGCCGAACAGGTCCAAAATCTGATTGCCGGGGTAAAAGAAAGCGATGTCCAGGTGAAAGCACTGTTTGCGCAATATGAAGGCACGATCACCAACCAGAGGAAAGCCGCTGATTATTATTCGGCAAAAGATGCTTGGATCGGGCCGTTTGCCAATATGAAAACGGAATTGTGGAAACTAATCGAGGCCGGTGATTTTGAAAGCGCCTACCAGTGGTTTGTCGAACAGGGCGTCGTCATCCAGCCGATTATGCAAGGCTTTGAAGCAAGCGTAGCCCAGAACAACCAGGCGGCTATGAACAGCATCATTGCTTTAACAGTTTTGTTTGTTGGCCTGCTGGTTATTTTAACCTTTGTCATCGCGGCAGTGGTCAAAGCAGTCAGTATCTTTACGCGGATTCTGACCACGCAGATAAGCGACCCTCTCGTCATCCTCACCACCTTCATGCAAAAGGCCAGTGCGACGGGGGATATCACCCTAAGGCCGGAAGACAGGGAAGCTATCGGCAAATATGCGGCGGTAAAGGATGAGATAGGTCAGACCATCGGAGCCAGCGCCGGATTCGTCAGCCGAATCATTGAAATATCGGAAGACCTACAGGTAATTGCCGGAGGCGACCTGACTGCCAAGGTGAAACTCCTGTCACAAGATGATGTCATCGGCACTTCCCTTGATAGTATGCTGGATCAGCTGAATGAAATGTTCAGTGAGGTCAATGTATCCAGCAGTCATGTCACGACAGGCGCCAAGAATCTGGAAGACGGGGCGCAGAGCCTGGCGGAAAGCACGACGACTCAAGCCAGCAGCGTAGAAGAACTGACGGCAACGATCAATATGATCTCCAGTAACATCTCCGAAGGAGCCAAACGCGCCCAGGAAGTCAGCCGGGATGCCGCCGGAATCGGCAACAAGGCGCAAGGCAGCATTGCCCAGATCGAACAGATAATATCGGCTATGGAAACGATCAGCCATACCTCCGGCCAGATCGGAAACATCATTGACAGTATTGAAGACATCGCTTCCCAGACGAATCTGCTGTCACTCAATGCCTCCATTGAAGCCGCCCGTGCCGGAGAAGCAGGCAAAGGCTTTGCCGTAGTGGCCGATGAAATCGGCAAACTGGCGAAACAAAGCGCTGAAGCCGCCAATAATACCCGTAACCTGATCCAGATATCAATGGGAGAAATATCAGAGGGCAACCGAATAGTGGCAGATACTTCCAAGTCTCTTAACGAAGTACTTAACAGTGTCGGAACCATTGTCACTGCAGTTGATGAAATCACCGTCACTTCAGAACAGCAGGCGATATCCATGGCGGAAATCGATGGCGTGGTGGAACAGATCTCCCAAGCAGTGCAGGATTCTTCCGCCATTGCCGAGGAAAGTCTGGCCGTCAGCGAAGAACTGTATGCTTCTGCTACCAATCTCAATGAACTGGTCAGCCGCTTTAAAATCCATTAAGCGTATCGCCAAAGGTGTTTAAACAGGATATATACAATCATCCGCCGTCGGAAAGACATACCTTCCAACGGCGGATCTTATATTCCGGATCTTATATTCCGGATCTTATATTCCGGGTCTTATATTCCGGGTCTTATGTTTCACATCTTATGACACTTAGCGGACATCACCCATAAAAAACAAAGCAATCGTGCCCGGACCGGCATGGGCACCGATGGTCGGACCGATGTGGTTGATCAAGAATTGATCAATACCAAATCGTTTTTTGATTTCATCTGCCACAAACTGGGCATCTTCCAGAGCATCACCATGACTGATAAATACAATGTCGTTTTGGTCGCGATAGCTGCCCATCTTCTGCTCCATTAAGTCAACCAGCGCAATCAATGATTTTTTCCGGCCCCTTACTTTACTGAGCGGAACAAGATGACCTTCGTCGTCCACATGCAGAATCGGCTTGATGCCGGCCAGCGTCCCGATAATAGCCGTCGCTTTGCTGACCCGTCCGCCCCGGTAAAGATGATTCAAGTCATCCACGGTAAAGACATGGGTCAGATTCAGCAAATGATCGGTGACCCATGTGGCGGTCTCATCCAGCGTCTTCCCGGCCTTTTGCAGTTGTACTGCCTTATGGACCAAAAGTCCTTCCCCCAAAGATGCACATAGCGAGTCAATCACCCGGATGCGGATGTCCTTTTGCTCTTCCATCATTTCGCCCGCTACCAGAAAAGCATTCTGGCAGCTTGAACTGAGCCCGGAAGAAAAAGAAAGATAAAGTATGTTTTTATTTTCAGTAATAAATTCTCCAAAATTACGCCTGAACTGCTCAGGATTCACCTGCGAGGTAGTGGGCATTTTGCCACTGCGCATCATAGCATAGAAATCCTTCCAAGGCAGCTGCTTATGCTCACCATATTCCACGCCATCCAGAACGTTATTGAAATGTAATAAACCTAGGTCATTTTCTTCTATATATTCTAACGGGAGATCGGCCGTTGTATTGGTAACAATCTTAAATGATTTTGTTGTCTTGTCCTTATCCTTTGTATTTGTTTTCATCCTTCCTTTCACCTTTACCCTTGTTTAATAACCATGCATTAAGATAGCAATGATACCTACGCGCGACAATAATATTCTATCACTCCCGATTATAAAGTTCAACCCAAAAATTAACTGTGTCATTTTACGGTCAGTTAATAGTTACAATCCTTATATAAGTTATTTTAGTGAGTCTGGGAGTCTTCGCCTTAACAGCCGATAACTAAGCTTTTTACCGTCAAAGGGAATCAGCGGATAAAGGTAGCTTACCCCATTCATCGTCTGGTTAAATGCGATAGAAAAGATGAGCACCAATATTCCGGCAATAAAGCCGTACAGGCCGAACACAGCCGTCAGAATCAGGTTAATGATTCTCATAAATTTTAAGGCGTAACTTAATTCATAGCTGGACTGTGTATAGCTTGCCATGGCGACAAAGGCCATATAAAGCATGACTTCGGAATTGAACCACCCGCTTTTCACGGAGAACTCTCCCAACACCAGCGCCGCCATGATACTCAGCGGCGTACTCAGCATAGTCGGCGTATTTACCGCTGCGAGCCGAAGCCCATCAATAGCCAGCTCTAAAACAAGGAACTGCCATATCAGCGGCAGATTGCTGTTTTCTTTCATCATGATGAACTGAAACGACTCCGGAACCCAATGGGGATTCATGGTCAGCAATAGATAAAGCGGGGTAATCAGATAAGTCGCCAGAGAAATCAAAAATCTGGCAAAGCGCAGGTAAGTTCCGGTTATTGGCGAAAAATAATAGTCATCGGCTTCCTCAAGCACATCAAATATGGAAATCGGTGTTATCATGGCCGACGGCGAATTATCCACCAGGATGACGATATCACCTTCTAGGACCTGGGCGGCGGCAGTATCGGGTCTTTCGGTAAAACGGAACTTAGGGAAGGGGTTGAACCATCTTTTCCGATGGAGACATTCTGCCAGGCTCTCCTGGTTCATTGTCAGCGCATCTACTTTGATCTGACTGATCCGTTCCCTGATCTTATTAAGGAATTCCTGATTCACCCTGCCTTGCATATAGCAGAGCACAATATCCGTTTTGGAGCTTTTGCCAGCCTGCATGATTTCCATCGTCAGATCGGTGCTTCTGATCCTTCTTCTGATTAGTGCCGTATTAAACACGAGCGTCTCAACAAAACCATCGCGGGAACCCCGCAAAGATTTATCTTTCTCCGGCTCACTTACTGACCTGGCCGGATATGTCCGGGAATCAATCATCAGACATTTATCATATCCGTCGATAAACAAAGCAAAGACTCCTGATAAGATAAAGGTGACAATAGTTTCCCACTGATCCTTAAGGTCAACTTCTACATAGGACATTTCTTTTTTGGACATTTCATGGGCTGTTTTGGGCATTTCTTTGGGAGGGATCTTCATGAAATCAGAAAGGAGTTTGTTCATGATTTCGTCTTTACAGAAGCCGTCCAGATAATATAAACAGGCTTCCCGGCCACCGATGTGGATTACGCGGTATATAACGTCAAAATTCACCTTGACATTCATCCTTTTGTTCAGATAGTTCATAGTTTCTTCCAGGGATGAGGTCATCCTTATCGGCGTGCCAGTGTTGGCGGTATTTTCTGTGTTCATGCCATCCATGTTAGATAACTCCTTTCAACGGCTTATTGGGATGATTCTTTCGCAAATATTTTGTCCAGTAACGGGTTTATTATGCGAGATATGTATTTATTAAGGTAAAAGTATATGATACCCTATGAATAGCAAAACAGGAAACCGGCGGAGAGTTTCCTGTTATTATTATTATATTATTATTATTATATTATTATTATAGATTGTA
>QMCD01005159.1_pt1 | contig 12021 bp, 10 predicted proteins | sample 1821841 | NCBI WGS metagenome assembly QMCD01 (sample SAMN01991225, study PRJNA193472) | Termite gut metagenome, whole genome shotgun sequencing project. | isolation source: worker | host: Macrotermes natalensis | reverse complement strand
CTAAGCCAACTAATTATTATATAGTAGAGGCAATTGCAAAACTAACCGAGTTTTGCAAGAGGCTCAGTATACAGAATCATTTTCAATCACTTGGAATGATAACTCCGCTTGTTTGTAAATCGAGAATTACAATAGAGGTAAATTTTCTTGCCCCAATAGCATTAAGATGATCTCCGTCTCTAAACAAAGAAAAATTAGTTTCAAAACGTGGATCGTGAGAATAATCAAAATAAAGTAAGGAAGGATAGTCTTCCTGTAATTCACGGCTAAAACGGTAAAAGGTATCAAAGAAATCCGGTGATTTTTCTTTATAAATCGTATTCAGTACCGAAGTTATCGGCGTCGTAACAAGAACCGGTTGAATATCATTAGCATAACAAAAATCAATAATTTGTTTCGCCATGTTTTTGTTATATACGAATCCGTCTTCTCCTGCTTCATATTCGTATTCAGAGTCTGTGGTCCATGCAATATATTTTTTTTCACAGTATTCAAGAAGTTCCTGTTCTGTCATAAAAGAATTTGAAAGAAGAGAAATGTCTTTAATAATAAACTGGAGAGTATTTCCAGCAGTCAAAACCGGAACATATTTAAACAGCATTTTTTCGTATAGGGAATATTGATCTATCAATTCATTGGCAAGAAAACGATAATATCTTGCCCTTGAATCTTTAAAATCTATTTTCCTTTGAGTTATTTGAAAATACGATATGGGAATGAGCAATACTGCATTTTTATCAAAAGAGTTTTTATATTGTTTCAATATTGCAAAATCATATATGAAACGCTGGGAACTAAGACTAAAATTGAACGATTGATTCGAAATATCGTCATAATCAAAAGAGGCGTGACCATGGCTTGAGCCCACATTGGCAAGCTGAATATGCTGAGGAACATTTTTGAATTTGAGTGTTTCATCAGTTTCTATTTTCCAGTAATTAGTGTTTACATACAAGAAATTGAGTATTCCAACAGAACAAAATATCGGTACAATGATTATTAAAACTTTGATAACAAATATTTTCATTCCATACCTCAAAATGTAAAATAGATAAATTGAGATGATCCTGCGTTCCAACTTAATAAAATCGTTATGATTAATGCAAAATATCCCGCCCAACGAAATATCAACGGTTTTTTACAAATACGAATTTTTTCATCGGGTACTAGAATAGTATATCCATCACTCATAAGAAGAATTAACATTAACATTCCCAAAATACCAAAATTTTTCAGTCCAAAATTTGCAATAGGATTGGCAACAACCCCTAATGCTCCCAGTTGAAACATATTCCGTACTGTGCTGATAATTCCAACATGTGAAAGTTGTCGAGCATAACCAATCAGTTCCGTAGGAAGAGACAAGAGTTTTGTTATTATCAAAAGAGCATCCTGTATTGTATCTGCCCGAAAAAAAATCCACGCAAAACAAACCAGTAAAAATGTAACACATACTTGTATTATTTTTCGCAGACGGCTTTCTTCACCAAGTCCAATTTTACGGCATAGTGTATCACGGTACGGTTCCGTACTTCGTCCGATTATTTGGTACACTCCATGTATTGCTCCCCACACCACAAAATGTCCGGCTGCTCCATGCCACAAACCTGAAATCAAAAACGTAATCAATAGATTAAGTTTCTGCCGAAATTCTCCCTTGCGGTTACCTCCCAAAGGAATATAGAGATAATCCTTGAGCCATGTTGAAAGTGATATATGCCAACACCGCCAGAACTCGGTAATAGAGCGGGAAAAATAAGGCTGTTTGAAATTACTCATCAACTTAAAACCCAGTACACGGGCGCAGCCAATAGCAATATCAGAATAACCTGAGAAATCACAGTAAATCTGAAAGGCAAAGAAAAAGACTGCTAATGCAAGAGACGCGGCAGGATACACTTCGGGATTTCCAAAAACGGCGTTCACGTAAATTGCCAACCGGTCGGCAATAACCACTTTTTTGAACATGCCCCATGCGGCAAGACGAAGTCCTGAAGTTACACGGTCGTAGTCAAATACATGATTCACTTTAAACTGAGGCAAAAGATTTCCGGTTCGTTCAATAGGACCTGCAACTAACTGCGGAAAAAAAGTGACAAACAAGGCATAAGTGATAAAGTTCCGTTCCGCCTGTACTTTCCCATAAAACACATCAATCGAATAACCGAGTGCCTGAAAAGTATAAAAGGAAATACCCACCGGAAGCAGTACATTCAGTACGGGGAACGGTATCTTTCGTTGGACAAGAAATTGAATACTGTCAATAAAAAAATTGTAATACTTAAAAAAGAAGAGTATCCCTAAATTGATAATCAGAGAGATGGTAAGAATCAGCCGTTTTTCTTGAAGCGTTCGCCCTTCCATGAGCAAACCCGATGCCCATGTAACAATTACCGAAATCATCATCAGAATTAGATAGACAGGATTCCAGTAAGCATAAAAGAAAAGAGAAGCAACAAGGAGGAAAAATTGCGAAATTGTATTTGCCAACTTTTCATTGTGTCTAGCAAGACGCATGGTCAGTAGAAAATAACCCACAGAAACCAACGGAAAAAACAAAAGGAACACCATAGAATTAAAAATCAAAGGATACCTCTCAAAATGGAGCAATATGCTTTTGGTTTGAATTAAAACAGTAGCTATTAGCATATATTATCTCGCAAATACAGGAGCGTCAAGTTTCTGTTATTAAGTGAATAGGAGCTATTAGAATAGGGTATGATGCTTCAACAGGTTTTTATGACTAACATGAAAAAATTCCGCAAAGAGGCGGCTCTTACTCAAGAAAGACTTGCGGAGCTTTGTAATACCGATCCCGGTTATATCAGACAGATTGAACTCGGTAGAAGGTTTCCTTCAATAACGTATGTTGAAAGAATTGCTAAAGCCCTCAACGTTGTTCCTTATCGTCTGTTTTATAACGAAATAAACACAGAAGAAGAAGTACCAATGGCTTTAAAAATAGAACAAAAACAAAAGATTAAAACAATGCTAACTGAAAATATTTCCCGTATTTGTTCAATGATTGATGAGCTGTATTAACGTATGCCTTTGGTTGCGAATGGTATTAGAATCGCCGTCTTATCTGAGAAAAAATTCCAGACGCGTTCGGCAAACAGGTTTTCAAAAAACATCTTCACATAAATTCAATTTACAGATACTATTTCGATATGGAACGTCTATTCTCCGATTTTTTTAATAACGATCTTATTCGGAAAGCTGAAATTCTGGAAATACGATCTAATCCAAAAATCGATCCGCTTATTACCGGGCTTGAGTATGATTCACGAACGGTTAAACCCGGAAACATGTATTTCGCCCTGCCGGGAATTCACGCGGACGGACATTCATTTATAGCAAGTGCAATTAAGAACGGCGCGGCGGCTGTGCTGCATCAATATGATTTACCTGAATATGCCGACGGCATTCTCTATATAAAAGCAAAAGACTCCCGTTTTGCGATGTCTTCAATTTCAGATGCTTTCTACGATTTTCCTTCAATGAAGCTCGTTACTATTGGTGTTACGGGTACCGAAGGGAAAAGCACAACTGTCTTTTTAATCTTTCAACTGCTTCGATCAGCCGGTAAAAAAGCGGGATTTTTTTCTACGGTTCAGTATTGTGTTGATGAAAAAATCGAATGGAATCCCGAACATCAAACTACTCCCGAAGCGACAGTTGTTCACCGGCATCTTTTTGAGATGCAAAAAAACGGCTTGGAATACGCGGTGGTGGAATCGAGCAGCCACGGCCTTTCATCAAAAACAAATCGTCTTGGAGATGCCGCATTTGACGCAGCTGTTATGTGCAATGTAACCCACGAACATTTAGAGTTTCACGGAACATGGGAACAGTACCGGCTAGACAAAGCTGCTCTTTTCCGAGCTTTAGATACATATTCTCATGAAAAGATTATCGGCGGCAGACAAACAGAGATTCCTTCCTTCGGCGTAGTTAATGCCGATGATCAGAGCGCGGATTTTTTTGCAAAGTCAACAAAAAAACCGGTCTATTCGTTCAGTACCAAGGGAAATGATGCGGACGCGAGTATTCAATCCATTGCCGGCAGCGCGGAAGGAAATCAGTATGAGGTTTTGTTAAGGTCAACGAATAAAACCCTCAACATTAAAGACCGGCTGCCCGGTACATTCAATGCCGGAAATGTTCTTGCCGCGCTTTTGACCGTGTCTCAGATTTTATCAATATCGATAGAAGAACTTATTCCTTATGTCATCAAACTAAAACCGGTCAGGGGCAGAATGTGGCTTGTTGATAAAGGGCAGTCCTTTGAAGTTGTAGTTGATTACGCTCATACGCCGTCATCTTTTGAAACAATATTTCCCCCGCTTCGGGAACGCTTACATAAAAGCGGTAACAGAATCATCAGCCTGTTCGGTTCCGGCGGCGAGCGGGATACAAAGAAGCGTCCCGAACAGGGAAGAATTGCGGCACGATATTCGGACATTATTTTTTTAAGTGATGAAGATCCCCGCGGAGAAATCCCCATGGATATTCTGGAAGAAATCGCCGTCGGCTGTATTGCCGAAAGATGCGGCAGCCTTAAACGGGATGAAAATCTTTTTCTTATTCCCGACAGGCCCAAAGCAATAAGAACCGCTTTCGCGATGGCCGAGCCCGGAGACCTTGTTATCCTTTTGGGAAAAGGTCACGAAAATTCAATTATTTATGCTGAAAAAACTATTCCCTACGATGAAATAGATGAGGCGGAAAAAGCCTTGGAAGAAATGGGCTATTCAGTTAACATTAACAAGGAGCAAGAACAAATATGAAGAAGCATATTGCGGTTCTTTACGGAGGAAAATCCGGCGAACATGAAGTGTCATGCGTATCAGCAAAATCAGTAGTTAATAACTTGGATAAAAACAGATACGATGTAACGTTGATCGGAATTACCCAAAACGGAACATGGTATTTACAAAAAGATATTGATACAGAAAATACCAATGCCTTGGAAATCAAAACATCGACTGATCACCAGATAGCCGTGATTCCCGGTGCGGGGAAGCATTGCCTTACGTTGAAAAACGGAAGGACTTTGCCTGCCGATGTTGTTTTTCCGGTTTTACATGGAACATTCGGCGAGGACGGCACTGTTCAAGGTTTATTGGAAATGGCGGATATTCCGTATGTAGGATGCGATGTATTAGGAAGTTCCATCAACATGGATAAAGATATCGCAAAAATCTTGTGGCGCAACGCAGGCATCCCCATCGTTCCCTATGTTTTGGTACGGTTAATCGATTGGGAAAAAACGGACAAAAAAATTCAACTTATCGAACAAGCGGAAAGGGATTTCCGGTATCCCCTTTTTGTAAAACCGTCCAGAGCCGGTTCGAGCGTTGGGGCAGGTGTTGCAAAAGACAGAATCGAGCTTGAAACAAGATTACAAGACGCTCTTGCCTGGGACAGCAAAGTGCTGATAGAACCTTTTATTCCGGCAAGAGAAATCGAATGTTCTGTTACAGGGAACGGAAAAATCGAAGCCTACACGCCGGGGGAGATTGTTCCTACTCATGAGTTTTACGATTATGACGCAAAATACACCGACCCTGACGGCGCGAAGCTGCTTATCCCCGCAAATTTAGATGAAAGTGAATTAAAAAAAATCCGGGATTTTGCTGTCAAAGCATGTAAGGCATCGGAGATTTCCGGTCTTGCCAGAATCGATTTTTTCGTCCGGAAGGATACGGGAGAAATCTTCCTCAATGAAGCAAACACGATGCCCGGTTTTACCACAATAAGCATGTTCCCAAAAATGTGCGAAGCTTCAGGGCTCGGATACGGCGCACTGTTGGATCATCTTATCACCTTAGCGGAAGAACGGTACAAAGAGATTCAGGCAAGAAGATTTAACCGGGAATAACATTGTTCCGCACATCATAGGAATTGTGCGGGTTAAGCATCGTTACGCTGAAACCGCTTTTAACGGGATAATCGCCTCCAATTCTTTACTTATCCTCTGTTTAGCTCTGATCCGTTCAAACCCCATTTGCATTCCGGAAAAGAAGCCTTCGCTTAATCCGAAATATTTACAGAGCCGTAGATCGGTGTCTGCGGAAATGCCTCTTTTACCGTTAATAATATCGCTTATACGGTTTTGCGGTATACCGAGCGCTTTTGCCAGCGCATTTTGACTGATGTGGAGCGGTTCAAGAAATTCCGAAGCGAGCACCTCACCGATTGTGGGTATATAATCCATAGGATTCATGTTTGACTCCTTGTTATATATTATACGGATATACTATAATCTGTCAATTTTAACTTATATATTACAAAACCGACAGTAATTGTTTGGGCGTAATAACTTGCACTTTAGTATCAGCATTGATAAATTTTTCGTCTCGTGAAACGATGTAATCAGCATCAATCTTCTTGGCACATACTGTTACTACCGCATCCCCAAAATCATTCATTGGAAGTTCAAGCGCGTCTGAGCAATCAGATTCTGTTAAAGGTATTACATTGACAACACTTATAAGATTTGCGATAACCGCTTTCGCTTTTTACTCTAAAACCGTGTCCGCTTGCGTTCCGCAAAACCGAGAATATCTTTGAACTCGATTTCGCTGCCGTCATCTAAAATCATTTTTCCTGAAAAATGACCGAACACTTGACGGCGTTTCATTGTATGAAACAACAAGCGATGCCTTCCTGTTCGTTCCATGATGGGCTTGAATGTCATCTCAAGCCGCTGATCGCTGCTCGTAAAGTTCCATGGCTCCAGCCAGTTATCAGGGTTTATGTGGAATGTTACTTGATCAAGTTTATGCAGTTTTCCGTCCAGGAAAAAACCGTTTTCTGTTCCTTGACTGCCGTCTGCCGAACCGTAACCAACGGTAAAGGCTGTCTGTTTCCCGTTACACAAACCGCATCCCGCAGCCCAGTAGCGGATATCCGAGCGGGGACGAACGCCCCGGTTCCAATCGAGAATTCCCCACGCGTCATTTTTTGAAAACAGCAGTTCCGATTCTCCAAATTGTACCGCGCCTTCGGCAATAAACCAGGGCGAACGCCGGGTCAGCCGGAATGCCAGTTTGTCTTCCCGCCAAGGCATACAATTGTACAATGATTCGGCTCCTTCAGGAGGAGATAAAACAATATATCCCCTTAAGCCTTTAGAATGAGAAAACCCGGGAACATCAAATTTAATAATTCGGGAACCGCTTTCCATCGCGGTAAAATCGATGTTTATTTTCTTTTCCTGAATTTTTACCGATCCGCTTTCACTGTCCTGCGGCATATTAAAACTCCCCATAGCAAAAGGAATCGTAAAATACCGGGTGTTCCGCTTTTTCGTCTTCAGGGAGATAACGGTTATCCCCACATAACCAAGATAACCGCCATCTAAAATTTCCATGGCCAGCATGTTGTTTGATGAAGAAATGATGAATCGATCCGATGCGGTGATACGTCTTCGCGGCGGCCACAAAGGAGAACTGCCGTAACGAAACACTGGAGAACGAGCCCAGCCAAAATAGCTGGGCATTCCATTGGGACCTAAAATCGATGCCGCATTTACACTTTCTTTCTGCACAAATAAACTTCCTGGTTTCTAAGGCAACACTGATTACATTGACTCCGGACTTTAGACCGCAATCATCGTTGCCCTGCCATTTTTCTCATTTTTCCTCTAAAACAGGCGAAAAACCACACTAAAGAGGCAATTGCAAAACTCCAGTTTTTGCAATTGCAACCGCTTAAAAATGCGGTTTTTGCAAGAGGCTCTAAAGAATACACTGATGTATTCTCTATTGAATAAATCAGTGTTTCCCTAGATGTGAACTTCCAACACGCGGAGCATCCGGGGTCACTCATCCAGGTGTATCGTAAGACCGTGAATTAAACTGACAACGCCCGCACTCGAAACCAATATGCCGGAAAGCGAAAGGAAGTAACTCGTATCAACATTTCCAACTTTCTGATTGTATAGAGCAACTCCTTCCAGAACTAATCCCCCGGCAAGAAAAACCAGCGACGCAATAAGAGCGTTGTTCTTTCTCTTGGCGAGAACTTCATACGCGGGATTTTCAACCGGAAGCAGAGTATAAGGGATTTCTTCTACATTCGACGAAACAGCCGTTTCCGAAGGAAGAGGGACAGTTTCCGTTGCGGCAGAATCACCTGATGAAATCTCGGCACCGGAATCGGGAAGTTCCACTATTGCGGCAGAAGACACCGGAACCGGAGCAAAATCATAGATCCGCCAAAAATCCGCTGTACTACTTTCCAGAGAATTCCTTTCAACATAGGATAATGATGAAACAAATTCTACCGATACGGTTTCTTCTTCACGCACTAAAAGCTGAGGCAAGGTTGATACGGCGGCTCCGTCATTTGCAGGAAAAACATTCACTTCTCCCGCGAAATTAGTTACAAATAAAACCGGAGAGGCCGGGGAATTTTCCGGCTGCAAGGTAATTGCATCACTACGGATGATGTAATCAATTCCCGCGTCGCCTCGTTTGATTTCCACAAGACCGTTATAAGAACCGATATGTATTACAGGACCGCCATCCAGATTTTTTACCCGAATCCTTCCGTAAAAAAGATTCAAGGTCAGCAGCGAAGACTGGCTGCTTCCGTTATTAACCAACGCGATAGAAGAATTTTCAACGATTTTAAGAAGAGGACCGTTTTCACCAAATTGAATATCAGCGGAACTCCGCGGTCCGGTCTGGAAATTATCCCCGGGAATAAAAGTCACCGAACCTTCATTCAAACGATTTGCATCGTAGAGAATTCGTTTTCCATCTCTCAGGATAACAAAATCATCTCCTCGCGCGGAATAAATCGTGCCACCGGAAACATTCTGTCCGAATAAAGTACATGCAAAAACAAGAAAAAATATAATTACCAGTGTATTTCTTTTCTTCATAATAGATACTATACTATGAACTTGCTAATGGGGCAATGCTTTTTAACTATATAGAGGAATTCCAAGGGAAAATGATAGGAAATAATACAGAAAAATCGATATATGCCGGGAAAAAAGCGCTCATTATGGGGTTGGGGCTTCACGGAGGCGGTGTGGAATCCGCGCGGTATTTGATTCAGGCAGGAGCCGATGTAACGGTTACCGATCTTCAAGATGAAAAAACATTGTCGAATTCGCTTAAAGAGCTGGCAGGGCTTCCCATCCGCTATGTTTTGGGCCGCCATGATAGAGAAGATTTCAAAAATGCCGACATCGTGGTGAAAAACCCCGGCGTAAAACCCGATTCTCCTTATTTACAAAGCGCTAAACGCATAGAAACCGATATTTCGATTTTTTTGGCACATTCTCCGGCTCGGCTTTTTGCGGTAACTGGTTCCAAAGGAAAATCGGGGACGGCATCCGCCCTACACTGGGGGCTGAATTTTGCCCGGAAAAACGGAAAAAATCCTTTACCGGGAAAAGCATATCTCGGCGGGAATATCACCGTATCGCCTTTGCGTTTTTTAGATGATCTTACAAAAGATGATGATGCCGTCCTCGAACTTTCCAGTTGGCAGCTTGGCGATTTAAGAGGACGGCAAATCGATAAAGGCGGCGGGAAACAGGCGCTCTTAAAGCCCCGGACGGCAGTTTTGACAGCAATCATGAGCGATCATCTTAACTGGTACAAAAGCATCGATCCGGTTAACCCCATGAAAGCCTACATTGCCGACAAAAAAATCATTTACGAAGGACAAACAAACGACGACCTAACTATCGCTGCCGACGATGCATGGGGCAGGGAATTTCTTGCCGAAACGCGGGGAAGAACAATGCGTTATGCCGATCATCAATTGGAAGACGGCGTTGCAGGCGGATGGATTGACGGCCGCACAGGAGAAGGGTTTATCCGCTTCGCTTCCGGTGAAGCGATCTGCCTCGTTCCAGAAAAAGTGTTGACGCCGGGTTACCATCAGAAAAAGAACCTGCTCGCCGCGGCTCTCGCGCTTTTTGACTTGGGAATTGAAAGCGAAATCATCCGGGAAGCGATGGGTTCTTTTCCGGGAATTGAACACCGGCTGGAATTCTTTCATGAAAAAGACGGAATCCGTTTTTATAACGATACTGCCGCAACTATTCCCGAAGCGGCGGCGGCAGCCTTGGAAGCATTCGACAGCCCGGTAGTTCTTGTTACCGGCGGAACCGACAAAGACCTGGACTTTTCTCCCCTCGCAATGAAAGCTCAAAAAGCAAAAGCCGTCATCCTGCTTGACGGAACCGGAAGCGATAAATTGAAACCGCTTTTGGGAAAAGAGGGAATATCGTATAAAGGACCTTTTAACACAATGGAAGCCGCCGTAAAAGCCGCGCTGGAATCGGCACGTTCCGGCGAGATCGTTCTTCTTTCGCCGGGCTGCGCTTCGTTCGGCATGTTCCAAAACGAATTTGACCGCGGCCGCCAATGGAAAGAAGCGGTTAAGAGACTTAGCTGACATTATGGACATTGAATTTCTTCGGCAGCGCGCGGGAATCATTACATCGATACGGAACTTTTTCGATTCCCGCGATTACCTTGAAACGGATACGCCGCTTTTAGCGCCTCATCTTATTCCCGAATCGTGTTTGGAAGTGTTTGAAACCTGCTGCATCCCGCCGGAAGGGAGCTCGCTCAAAAAAGAAAAACCCTATTGGCTTATTCCCTCACCTGAAATCTGGATGAAACAGCTTATCGCGGCCCATCACGTCAGCATGTATCAAATATGTAAATGTTTTAGAAACGGCGAATCAACCGGAAAACTTCACAGCCCGGAATTTACCATGCTGGAATATTACACGATGGAAGCCGATTACATCGATTCGCTCAATCTTACCGAAGAACTATTTGCCTTTTTATTGAAGAATTACACAGAGGAGCGCCTGAAACCGCCTTTCATCAAAATTACGATGGAAGAAGCCTTTTTCGAGTGGGCCGGTTTCGATCTCTATAAAACCGCCGATATGGGAACCGATGCTTTGGCGGAAGAATGCCGCCGCCTCGGTCTGGAACCGATGCCTAACACATCATTGGAAGATCTTTACAACATGATTTTTGTTCATCAAGTTGAGCCGAATCTTCCCAAAGACAAAGCCGTTGCGCTGATGGACTATCCCGCCTTTGTTCCCTGCCTTGCCCAAAAGCACAAAAACGGCCGTTCTATGGAACGATGGGAATTATACGCCGGAGGCATCGAACTTGCGAATTGTTACACAGAGGAGCGGAATCCCGAAAAAGTACAACAAATTTTTCTTTCCGAACAAGAAACAAAACAAAAACACGCCCTCGTCCCTCACAAAATCGATGAAAACTATTGGAAGATATTTAACAATTTCCCCAAATGTTCCGGAACCGCTTTGGGCTTGGACCGGCTGATCATGTTGATGACAGGAAGATCAACGATTGATTCGGTTTTGCCATTCCCGATGGACGGAACGAACTAAAGAGATAAGAAAAAGAATCAACATCCCCGCAAGCAGCGGGGTATGTTGTTTTTGGTAAGGTATTTGACTCAGGGTACATACCTTTTTTGAACGCCCCCAAACGGTGAATGGTTCGCATTACCAATATGTTCATCCTCTAAAACGAGGGAAGGTAAGCATTCCATATCATTCGGGAGATATCGACACCAGAGTAATCCGTTCTATTATGAAACAAGCAGGTCTAAAGTAGGAGGATACATGAAATTAACATACCCCGCAATTTTTTACCCTTATGATGAGGGAGATGGTTACGCTGTAGAAGTTCCTGATCTTCCTGGCTGTGTAAGCGGCGGTGATACCCTTGCGGAAGCTATTTTCATGGGAATCGACGCGGCTTCCGGCTGGGTATTGGACGAACTGGAAGACGGGAAACCCGTCCCGAAAGCCAGCGGCTTAAAAGACATAAAACCGGAAGAAGACGGTTTTGTCAGCCTTCTGGTATTGGACATGGATGCCTACGCTGAAAAATACGGAAACAAAGCGGTTCGCAAAAACCTGACTATTCCGGCTTGGCTCAACACCTTTGCGGAATCTCATCACATTAATTTTTCTCAAGTGCTGCAGGAATC
>QMCD01001926.1_pt1 | contig 12021 bp, 13 predicted proteins | sample 1821841 | NCBI WGS metagenome assembly QMCD01 (sample SAMN01991225, study PRJNA193472) | Termite gut metagenome, whole genome shotgun sequencing project. | isolation source: worker | host: Macrotermes natalensis | reverse complement strand
TCTCTATTCTCCTCCTCCTGGGAGGAGGAGTACCCCGCAAGGGGGGAGGTGGTAGGTAAAACAAATACCTATTAATCATAACTCTAAGGAATTCTTTTTACCTACCACCTCCCCCTACGGGTACTCCTCCTCCCAGGAGGAGGAGAATAGAGATACTATTGCTAATTACTAAGAAAAGAAGAATCCGCGCTCGTCCGCGTTCATCCGCTTAATCCGTGCCATCCGTGTCGTCCGCGTACCCATTCCCACCGCCAAATTCTCATTTATGACGCGACACTTATGAATAATGCAGGCTAACAAATACAGGAGATTAATAATATGAAACGTCCGCATATCATTACCCGCATCAAGGAGGCTCTGCAAAGCACTGCGCCTGATGTAAAAGCTATTCTATACGGTAGCGAAGCCCGTGGTGATGCACGCCCTGACAGTGACATAGACTTACTCCTTCTTCTGGATAAAGACACTATTACATTGGATGATAAAATGGTATTAACTGCTCCTCTCTATGATATAGAGTTAGAAACAGGAATACAAATTAATCATTCAGTCGATTCATTTCCTGGGCAATACTATCTGCCCTGTTTGCTTGAGGCCTGCTGCACGAATGGCACAAAAGCAATACGATTAGCTAATATAAGTTTTTCATATTATTCCTCTTTTCATTTTGTTCATCCGTTACATCCTTACTTGCAGATAACTGGATAAAGACAATGTCTGACTATGCCTGCTACTGATTCCCATAACCCCGATGCCACCCGAAATATTACCCGGCAGCTTTATCGGTTCACTAAGAGGGGTGTCGTAAAGGTCGGAGTCTATCAAATTAAGCGCCTTCAGATAGAAATATTCTCCTTCCGAAATGGAATGAAGGTTGACAGTTAACTTCATATCTATGTTTGTGATATCCTTCAGCTTCTCGTGGACACCATAATAAATCTCCTGAGTGTACGGGAAGTATTGAGTGCTAACGGACATTGTGTACTTACCGTCAATGCGCGAATCATCGAACACCCCATACTTGTTCTCGGGAGAATCAAAGATGTTATCACTGCTGATAGGTGTAGGCCTGCCATCTGTCAGCACAATATCTTCGTTACAGAGCAACGTTTCGGAGGTTTTGATAATTACAGTAGTATCTCGCCCGCTTTCTCTGGAGACAGCCGAGATAGTCTGAACCCTATCCACTGAAATCCGGTAATAATTCTTTCTGCTTGCATCATCCTCGAATGCTATCTTAAGATGAATGAATCTGAGAGATTCAAATGGCGTATTAATGACAGATGACGCAGTGTCTACCCGTTCAATATACACAGGAGCGGGTACTACAACTTCCGACCAGGCGCGGTGCTTATTATCAGCCGTCACAGCTTCTATCTTGACTGTGTCTCCGGGCAGATAAAGCAGTCTGGTGATATAGTCGCCGGGAGAAGAGTTGGGGTTACTCCTGTCATAAGTCGGCGCGTCTATTACCTCTTTTAAGTCTCCATTGATGGAAATGTAGACTTTGGCATCTGTAACATACGTAACATTGCCGTACCCGGTGAATGCTAGGGTTATTTTATTCTCATCTTCGCCGGAGTGAAGCATCGCATTGAGTATCAGTTTGCCGGGTTCGCTGCTTAAGCTGACGGGTATTTCATTCGTGCACGATGAACAAAACGATACGAGCAATAATAAAAGTAAGTATCTCATAATGTCAGAATTTATAGGTGTATGAAACGGATGGTGTCAGAGGCAATATGGTTACTTTCTTCAATACATTCTGATAGTTCCCGTTCTCGTCTTTTGATTCTCTGAAAACAAACGTAGGGTTCATCGCATTGTACACGTTGTAGATGCTTATGTTCCACGTGCTCATGCCATGCCTGGTGGGTTTATTGAAGTTGACGCCCAAACTAAGTTGGTGGCTGTTGGGCAACCTGTAGTTGTTGCGCGCTCCTGCATAATCGACTATGGACGAAGAAGCGTTTTCGCCTGGGCGCACTGCAATCGTTGTCTGTCCGGCAATGGTTGTTGCCCCACCTGTGTGAAACTCCCACGTTGCATTGAAGTCTATCTTCGCGGACAGTTGGTGGTTGAATGCCAGGTTTATGTTGTGGCGCCTGTCGTACTTGTAGGGAAACCAGTTTCCATCGTTTATTTCTCCACCCGGAAACCTCCGCTCGCTTTTCGACCATGCGTAAGACAACCAGCCTGTGGTATTACCAATCGTTTTCTGTACCATCAATTCAAGTCCCACGATGCGCCCCATGCCTGTCTCCACTTTGTCTTCCCAGTTGGCGAAAGTTCCCATTAATGTGGCGCCGTCCTTGTATTCCAGTACATTCGCGGTCGTTTTGTAATACCCCTCAACTGAGAACGCCCAGTTGTTGATTCCTGTATAGTAGGCGCCTACGGAATACTGGCGCGACTGCATCGGCTTTATCCTGTTCGTGGTCGGAACCCATATATCATTGGGCATCGTCATTGAATAATAAGAGAGCAGATGTATGTTTTGATTCATCTGGGTGACGGCTCCCTTTAGTGCAACTTTGTCCGTCATCTGGTAACGTATCGAAACCCTGGGTTGGAATGACAGATAGGATTTCTTCTGCACCTGATATGCCGAGAGGTTAATCCCTACATTGGCGCTGACCCGGTTGGTGAGTTCCCAATTGTCTTCTGCATAGAGGTTGCTTTCATACGCTTTTATGGCCGCACCTGATGGGCTGTTATATTCGTTCCGGATGGAGTTGGCGCTTATCTTGCTTGTAATCATTTCGGGCTTAAAGGAATGCGCTTGCCCGCTTATCCCGAATTTGAAATAATGCTTGGTAGACGGATGGTAATCCAGGTCGATACTGTACGTAATGTCGTCTATTCCCGACTGAGAATCAGAGCTGTAACTGTTGTCATTTTGCAGGCTTTCTGCTGTAGACCGGTATTCGTATTTGGTATAAGCAATGGTGGTATTGCTGAACAGAACAGGCGATATCACATAGTTCCATCGCAATGCGGCGGTTGTATTTCCCCATTTCAGATTGTTTGAATTTGTCGATTGGTAGTTGTTCAAGTCTTCTTTCTGTTCGGATCTGAAGTTGTCGGTACCGTTGTAAATACTGAAATACAATCTCTGCCTGTCGCTGAACCGGTGATTGATTTTGGCATTAAAGTCATAAAAATAATACCTGAACTTATCATTCTTATCCATAAAAGGAGTAGCCATCAGGTCTATGTAAGAACGGCGTGCTGCGATGTTGAATGCCGTGCGGTTTCGTATAATCGGGCCTTCAAACTGAACTTTGGCAGAGAGAAGGCCTACGCCGATGGTGCCGTGATAGTTGTTCATGTTTCCGTCGTTCGTCCTGACGTCGATTACTGAAGATGTCCGTCCACTAAACCGTGCAGGGAAGCTGCCTTTGTACACGCTGATTTTCTTTATCGACTCCGGCGTAAATACGGAGAAGAAGCCGAATAAATGGTCGATATTATAAAGAGGTACGCCATCCAGTAGAAACAGGTTCTCGCTCGGTCCGCCTCCTCTGACGGACAATCCGGAGCTTCCTTCGGTAGTTGCCTGGATTCCGGGCATCATCTGTATGGTCTTTATGGCATCCGCTTCTCCAAACACTGCGGGCACTTTCTTTAGTAAATGTACAGGAATATCTATTGTTCCCATTTGTGTGGCGCTGATGCCGGTCATGGAACGTTTGCCATATACGAGTACTTCATTAAGCTCCTTGTTGGTGTCCAGCACGATGTTCAATGTCAGGTTTGAAGACAGTTCTATTTCCTTGGTCTGAGGGGTATATCCTACGTAGGAAAACTGCAAACGAACTTCGCCCTTAGGCGCTGTAATGCTGTAGAATCCATATTCGTTGGTGGTTGTACCGGTGTTGTTGGATGGGTTAAATACGTTTGCTCCTATTATGTTTTCTCCGGTATCTTTGTCTTTTACATATCCGCTTATGGTAAGGAATAATGTATTCTCCTTTTGCGGAACTTGCGCTTGTGCAGATAATGTGAATAGGATAAGACTGATAAAGGTGAATGTGATTGGATATTGTTTTTTCACGTTCATGATGTTGTGTTTTTAATTATGGTTAATAGTAACAGGTGTTCTCATGCGTAAGCTCGGTTTTGTTTCTGTGCAAAAATAACATATTTCTTTCTGTTTAACATATCGTTGGGGCAAAAATATGGATTGAGACAGAATGGACATGCTTTTCCTTATGTACATCAGAGTGCTTTTATTCGTCTGATAATTAGTTCGTTATGGAAATCAAATGATGTACATCTGCATTCATTGTTGCCTGTTATCTGATTTTTTCTCCTTACTTTGCATCAACTTAATATCTTATTATATATGGTAACCAACCGGAATATCACGTATCTAATAATCCTGTTTGCCCTGATGTGCATACCGGGATATTCGCAGTCTGACAAAGAACCCTGCAAGTATTGGACAGCAGGGCTTTCGGCAGCATTGACAAACTATGACGCATGGGAAATAGAACCAAGTATTGCCTACCACCCCATACGGTACGCAGGCGTCGGAGTGGGAATCTTATATACTAAAACGATGGGCAAACCCTCCTACAGCGGATACACGGCAGACCAAAGTTTAATATGGTTTATTGCCAGCGATGACCTGAATTACGTCCTGGCATTGCGTCCTGAACTACGCCTGGCAACTCCGGCTGTGTACCTGGATAAGGATCAAGAACTGGCACTCTCCCTGCGAGTCTCTCCGGGACTTACCATTCCGTTTCCGGCTAATCTGCCGCATAACGTGGAATATATCCCCAACCGTGTTGGAGTTAATACCGCCGTGGCGTATGACCGGGTAACGAACACAGGTGCAAAGGCCTGTTACTACCAGCTCAAAACAGCAATTGCCCTGGAAATGGATGAGATTACGCTTTCATTAGGATACAACTTCTCCAATTTCGATTTATATGGCGGCAGCCGTAACATCATAGTAGAAGGAAAGAGACTGAAACCTGCTACCGGGATTAAGTATATGCATTCTGTATCTGTGGGTGTTTCCTACAGCTTCTGATTGGCAACAAGACAGTTTCTGATTGTCTGTACGATAACCCTGATTAGCGCACGACATCTCCCTTAGAATGTCTGGATGAACTCATCCAGACTCAGATTCTCAATTCCCATTTTCTCTTTCAACCTCATTTTCTTTCTTGAAACGCTACCACCGGCAATGTGGTAAATCTTTGCAAGCAAAGAGATAGAAAGCTCCATCTTTACCAGGCAGCAAAACCGAATCTCCTCTCCCGTCAGTTGAGGGTATAGCCTGCCGAGCCGCTCGGTAAAGTCCTCAAAGCAAGCATCCGTATTCCGAACAACCATACTCCATTCCTCTTCTGTTAAGTGCAACATGTCTCCCTTTTGGTTTTTCAGAAGTGCCGGAATGGTTATTGCATTCAGGCTTTTATAGTAGTTCACAGTCTGGTTCAGCCTTCTGATTTCCGTTTTTCTCCGTTCTTCCCGTTCGGCCAATAACTGTGATTCCGTTTCCTGTTGCCTTACTCGAATCTCCATTGCGGAGAACTGCTCACTTTCAAGCTGCTGTTCCAGTTTCCTCTTGCGTTGTTCTTTGCGGCAGGAGATGGCTATCAGAGCGAAGATAACCAGTAATGAAACAAAAACCACCCGGTAGAATGTAACCCTGTCGTTCGCCAATTCTATTTCTGCCCGATTGGCTTTTTCCCGTTGGCGTTTATAAGCCTGTATGTTGTTTCTTCTTTCTATATAATCTTCTTTGCGGATAAAGTCCAGGGAATCCCTGTACATTACATGCTTCTCCAAATACCCGCTCGCATCCGCTTGCATCCCTGATTCGTCTTTCAGACGGTGCATCTTATGGTATATCTCCACCTTCTGACTTAGCGATAGCCTGCCGGTATCTTGCATGAAATAATATTCTGCCGAATCGAGCCTGTGCATAGCCATAAAAACATCTCCTTTTACCAGATTGCAGGGAAGGTTTTCATCTTTCTTGCTCAAGGAGATGGCCAGATTAATGTAATACAGAGCAGAGTCGGCACTTTGCATGGAAACACAAACCTGGCTCATTTCTTTGTAATACCCGGACATCGCTTCATGTTCTTCAGCGGGCAATAAGTTTATTGCCTTCTCTAACAAGTGTTTGCCTTTCGCATAATCCTTTTGATTGGTACAGGATAAGGATAGATTATAAAATGCTTCGGACATTAGTGTGGAATCTCCCAGTTCTACTGCCAAGTTTAAGGCTCTGTTCAGGCAACTGTCTTCTTCCTGCTCCATCAGTTTGCGCCGGTATATACGCCCCATCTCGATGTTGAGCCGGAATTGCAGCCTTTTATTATCTTTCCCATACTTCTCTGCCTGAGAATAACTTTCGGCTGCTTTTATTAAGAAACCGCCTTTGCGATGGATTTCTCCCTGTAAGTAGTATAGCTGGGCTAACCGCTTGTTTTCTTTGTGTTTGGTATAATATGAAAAAGGGGAAGCTAATAGAGAGTCATTCTGAGGGAGTTTTCCGGATAACTCTAAACCTCTGGTCAATAGCAGGTAATAAAGGGCTTTTTCTTTGCGCAACAGTTGGAGGGTATCCATATTACGGAGGGAGTCAACCGCCATTTCAGGGGCAGTATCAACAGAATCGTCGAGAGCAAGCAGAGCCGAAGAATACCGGCTTCTGCTATTGCAAGAGGCGAGAATGCCTGATAATATAAGTATGTATAACAAAAGGTTCTGAGGGCTTTTCATTTTATGGCAGATTGCTTATAGTCTCTAATCGGAACGCCTACTGAGGGCGCTCTTATTCAATAAGAATTTATTTGTTTTCTTTCTACCTGCAAATATTATCATTAAGCAGAATAGAATTAAAAGTTGATGCAAACCCCTAATGCAGGCTGTGTTTGTCCCATACCGTTTGGCAAAGTCACATGAATAGTTGAACTGTTTAGAGAAAACCCTATGCTGTTCTTCGCTTTTTTCTTGTTCTTATGTGAGATAATAAATAGTGGAATACTGGAAACGGTTAAACATAACCCTGAGCAGAAAACAATAGCCCATACTTTGCCCGCATCTTTTCTCTGATCAATATCAATGTATGGAGTTTTGGCAACTCCAACCCAACCGACAAACATTCCACCAACGCCTAATCCAAGTGCGCCGAATGCGCATCCCTTTAATCTTTTGTACTTTTTCCAATAAACACTTTGTTTGTAACTTTCTTGCAACTTCATCTTGTCTCCCATTTCAAAATACATGGGAATATTTATCGACGGACGACTCGTGGAGCATGAATCATTGTTCTCTGCATTGACTAATGTCGTTATGCAAAACAGAAATAGAAAGAAGAAAATGTATCTCATAATTATGGTATTGGTAGGATACAAAAAATAACTTCCACTTTCTTTCATCCCTGACGTAACAGTCCTTTGGCTTGGGATAATATAAAATTTAGAATTTGCCATAATCAAATATATATTTGAGAAACGATATAAAGATACATGTATTATGACTACATTGTATTTTATATCTCCCGTTTTGTAACATCTTTAGAGATAAAGGCATAGAATTTACATTATTTTAATGTGAATCAGGAACTAAAGGAGTTATCTCTTCGCTTAGGAGTTAAAGCCGATACTCTGTTTATGGGTTAATTCTTCAGGCTACTACGTGAGACACTCTAACGTTATAACGTTGGTCGCTCCCAAGTTCAACTCCACCCCACAATCGTTTTCCATTGTGCTGCGCCGCCAGAGTTGCGGTGCAGGATAGAAAGACAAGTAAAAGCAAATGTTTTTTCATTTTATCTGTTTGAATTATATGATTTGTATATGTTTTATGTGTAAAATTACGCATGATGCGGCGTTGAACCGCACCACGCGTAATAGGGTTTAGATTAATGCTGTTTTCTTTTTTAATGCTATTTTTCTTTTATTGGATGCCGTATGTTATTTGAATTAGAATACAACGCCTACCTTGACAAAAAGAGAATGCCTGTTCTGACTATCCACCAACTGCATGTTGTTATAGGCTGGTACACCTACATCATAACCACAGTAGTTATACCCGATTGCAGGGATAATACTTACTTTCTTGTCCAACACTTTATAACCCACCGAGAAATCCATTAGGAGTTCCCCTTTACTGTAAGCGGCAGGCGTGAGAAATGCACAACCGATATCTCCATTCAGCAGAAACCGTTTATTCTTAAACGGATGGTATCTCACATCCAGGAAAACGGGCAAGACATTCTTTGCCCCCGGGTTGTAACTGCTGGAACCTGCTCCGACCCCCAGTGAAAGGGCGGGAGTAACATAATAACCAACGAGCACCTTCAACATCCCCATACGCATGTCTTTATGGTCGGGATACAGACAGTGTAACCCCAAAACCAAGTTCCGCACCGAACCAGAGTTTATGTTTCTGCTTTATAATCCGCGGCTAAAATACAAATTATCATTCAACAATATCCATACGAATAAACGTAAAAACAGAATTGTGATTCGAGTGTTCCCATGACGAAAACAGGACAGAAGAATCCTGATAGATTAGGTAAACCCTCTATCAGGATTCTTTTTAATTTTATATCATCATCTTTTGACCAGATCCAATGTAAAACTCACAATCCAAACATAAAAAACTACAGCTAATAAAGATACCGGAATAGCCCAATATAGTTTCTTGGTTTTCTTTCTTCTTATAAATATATAAGTCATACGAAGCACACGTAATATAGGATGTGCCCCTATAAGCAGAAAAAGGGCTTTACATATAATAATAGTAATCATCACAGTCCTGCAAGACACAAACCATATTCTGCTACAGCTAACCCAACACCTATAGGGCCAAGTAACTTCATGGCAGCCGATTTTAGTAATTTAATTGCTGCTCTTTTAAGAGTTGTTTCTCCCAATTGAGAGATACAACTAAAAGCATCGAATCCTAAAACTGCCAAAGCGCAAGTTACGTAAACATTTCTTGTACTTGTAATATAAGTATTGTATTCTGGAGAATTTATCGCATGTAGGGCTGCTGTAACAACACTCGATTCATCTGAGCCACAAATTTCTTTTATTTCTTGTTCAGTTACTCCCATAGAATACATTACCTGTTTAGCCCATGATATTGATGGGATAAGTTGTTGAGCAATAAACTCTCTTTCTACCTTAGTAAATTTCAACTCCCCATTTATACTACGAGTTTCAACTTTTTGAATGATTGGACTAATCAACTCAGCATAAGCAACCACAGAGTTATTAAGAGAATCAACCAAAACCGGATTTATCTGTCCCGAATCAACATCTTCTATTTTCTCTTGAGAACAAGAGAGAAGAAACACACACATAACAAAACATGAAAATAAATTTTTCATAAAAACATTTTTTTAGTTATTAAACATAGATTAAATATATCCTAAAGTGTATCATGCAGAGAACTGCTTTAATTACTGTTTTTAAATGATGCGACAAAGTTATGGAGAATTATCTAAACTCTGGGTTAGCGAATCTCACGATAATGTTACTTTTTAGTCTGGACTTATGCCGCTTTTTACCCATATCAATTTATTACCAACACGGATTAATACATATTTTTGTTGACTATTGCCACCGAAAGTTCTAATTAGTTCTTCTTTTGTCAATTCTGTCATTAATTTCTCTGTTTTCATTATTACTAAAATTTTAAGATTAATACTTTGTTCTAAATGCTGTGGCAAAGTTAGAAGGTTTAATTTTAATGAAATGTTATCATTACCTTACTTTATGTTACGATAATGTTATTATATTTGCGAAAAAGTTGAAACTATGAAAAATAGGCTTGGGAATATATGGAAACTTTCCTATTTAGGTATAGTTGCTGTTGCAATATTGCAAATATCATGGTTGGTGAATGGCTATATATCTACAAAGACAGAAATTCAAAATGTTGTGAACTTCATATTGCAGGAGTCTATAACTAAAGAGTTGGATTTACGTTGTATATCAGATTTGGAGAAAATCCCGGAAAGAACTCCTTTAGCAATAGTGTCTGATTCAGTAGAGAATTTATCAAACTCAGAAGTTCAACTGCAGGAAAGTCTGTCTAATTATGGCTCTAATATATCCCTGCGAACTGTCGATTCTATATTTACTGATATATCAGGAAAACTAAGTTTGTCTGTTAAAGTTGTTATTTGCCTTGTCGATAACAATGATTCCATACGGGAAAGTTCCTATGAACACAAATATGTATCCGAGAAACTGAAATCTAATAAGTTCCCTGTTCGTATTGATAGCTCACTAAATGTACAAGCCTTTATTGATGACCCTTATTGGGTTATACTTAAGCGTATGGGACTTCTCTTGTTGTCTACTATTGCTATGATGATATTTGTTTGCTGGTGTATTGTTTGTCAAATTAAGGTTATCATTGTTGAACGTCGCATTGCCCAATGGAAGGATACTTTTTCTAAAGCCATGATACATGATATGAAGACACCCATTGCAGGCATTAAACTGAGTGCTCATATATTGAGGACTATAAAGCCGGAAGAAACAAAAGGACGCGACGAAATGCTGAACTATATAGAAAGAGAGAATGAACATTTATATGCGTTAGCCAATAAAGTATTGACTATTGCCAAAATAGAGGAAAATAAAATCACGTTGAAGAAACACGAGTTTGAGTTATACCCTATCATAAAAGATTTGATGGAAAAGTTCCAATTAAGAGCGTGTAAACAAGTGGATTTTAGCTTAGATATAAATGTAAAAACAGCCTACGGTGAAGAAGAATATATTAAAGAAGCTATCAGTAATCTGGTAGACAATGCCATTAAATATTCGGGTGAGAGCGTGAGAATAGCCATTACTACAAAAATAGAAAAAGAAGATATGCTCTGTATCTCTGTAGAAGACAACGGCTTCGGTATTTCTAATGAAGACTGTAACCGCATATTTGAAAAGTTCGAAAGAGGAACGGATGCACTGAAACAGGGAGTAAGTGGATTTGGACTTGGTTTGAATTATGTGAAGCACGCAGCTGAAATACATGGAGGGCGGGCTGACATGATGAGCAGAAAAGGCTATGGAAGTATATTTATAATTATGATACCTGCAAAAACCAATGAAAAGCATGAAAAATGAAACAATAGAAAAGAGCATTAAACTACTAATAGTTGAAGATGACCGGAACTTTGCATACATTGTGAAATTTGGCTTGCAGCGAATAGGCGGATATGAGGTGTTGATAGCCAACAATGGAAAAGAAGGATATGAAATGTGGCTTGAACATCAGCCGGATATTATCATGGCGGATGTGGAAATGCCTGTAATGAATGGTTATGATATGGTGAGCAAAATACGCGAAACAGATCATCACATCCCAATTATGTTTACTTCTTCGTACGCCGAGCCGCATGATGTAATAAAAGGGTATGACTTCGGTGCCAATAACTATGTGAAGAAACCTTGTGTTCCCGAAGAACTTAATTGTCATTTGCGTGCATTGATGAAATTATCAGCACAGCAGCCTATTCGGAACAGGGAACAGGTAATGGTACTGGGTAAATACAAATATGATCCTAAGTATCTTGTTCTGAAAGCGGAAGATGGAATGGAGGATATAAGACTAACCAATTATGAAAATATAATTTTGAAGGTGCTCTGTCAGAACAAAGGAGAGATAGTGAAGAGAGAGATAATAATGGATATGATTTGGCATGATGAAGGTTATTATCCTTCCCGCCGACTGGATACTCAGTTAAATAAATTGCGGGAGAAGGTAGAAAAAGGAGATTCTGCCATTCGGATTGTGACGATACGCGGCGTAGGGCTTCAGTTGATGGATGATGTGAAAGAAGGGAAGTGACGTGAAAGTAACATTGGCGTGACATAAAGTTAAGAATGGATTCCTAAGCATTCAACTACTTGCGGAAAGAAGCATAAGAAGAAATAAAGAAAGTAGCGAAAAGACTTTCGCTACTTTAATTGAGTTATTCGGCCTGAGATTATCCTAACGGATTATCGTCAATATCTCCGCCTCCTG
>QMCD01001925.1_pt1 | contig 12026 bp, 11 predicted proteins | sample 1821841 | NCBI WGS metagenome assembly QMCD01 (sample SAMN01991225, study PRJNA193472) | Termite gut metagenome, whole genome shotgun sequencing project. | isolation source: worker | host: Macrotermes natalensis | reverse complement strand
CATCCACGATGAACTGCGGGGATTCAACTGTTGTTGGCACTGGGTCAGTTACCGTAGGAGCTTTTGCCGCGGATGGGCCGTTGTTGGTAACGGTAATCGTGTAAGTAATCGAATCGCCGGGCTGGTAGCCTGGCTTGTCGGAGGTTTTTTCTGTCTTAACATCGGCTGTATCTCTTATACTTGGCTCGGTTGTGGCTGTGGTGGTGTTGTCGCCACCGGTCTTGTTGGGGGTTGTGGTATGAGTCGTCGCTGTATTTTTAAGGCTTCCCATTGCATTCGTCGCCACCTTTCCGGTTATGGTGATTACTTTCTTTTGTCCGGAGGGAATGTCGGACAATGTGGTACTGCCGCTCCACGGTACTGCCGCGCCGCCGTCAATGCTGAACTGCGGGCTCTCAACTGTCGCGGGAACCGGGTCTGTGACTGTCGGGGCCTTGGCCGCAGAGGGGCCGTTGTTGGTCACGGTGATGGTATATGTGATCGTCTCGCCGGGAAGATAGCTCTTTTTGTCCGGCTCCTTGCGGGTAACCAAATCCGCCGACTCCGCAACGATAGGATCGCCGGGGGTTTGGCCGGTGGAGACGTTGGGGCTGCCGTTCTTGCTAGGAGTGGGCGTCATGGTTGTCGCGCTGTTGGCAAGCGAGCCGCTTGCGCCCTCCCTTATCGTGCCGACAATATGGATTACGGTAACCTTCCCGCTGGGCATATCCGGCAGCGTAACCTTTCCAGTCCAAGGAGCGGGGGGGCCGCCGTCCACGCTGAACATCGGATTTTCCACCTGCGCGGGAACCATGTCGGTGACTCTCGGGGCCGAAGCTGTGGCGGGGCCGCTGTTCGAAACAGTGATGGTATAGGTTATGGGTTCTCCGGGTTTATAGCTAAACTTATCCGTTTTCTTGGCTGTGGTAATATTCGCCGCAGACATGATATATGGGTTCTGGTTTGAGCCTGTCGCGCCTGAAATTCCCGTCGGGCCGGTAGCGGTTGTGCCTGTACTTACGCCCGGTGAGCCTGTGGGGCCGTACGGGCTTGGCGTAGGCGTTGTAGTGGTCGCCGTGTTGTTGAGCGAACCGGACGAACCGGTTGCAACCGTTCCCCTAATCCGGACATTAACCCCAAAGGCTGCCGGAATATCCGGAAGCTGTAGGCTGCCGTTCCAGGGTTGCCAAGTTGCGCCGAGATCATCGGTGTATCGCGGATTTAGGACAGCCGGCGGTACCGGATCTCTGAGCATGGGGGCTTTTGCCGTCGCCGGGCCCAAGTTGCCCACGACGATGTTATATGTGATGGATTCACCGGGCGAGTAGCTGGTCTTATCCGAGCTCTTCACGGTTAGAACGTTTGCGGTCGGGTTCTGGCCGGGGCCGGTTGCGCCGGTAACCCCGGTTGCGCCGGCGGCTTCGGGCTTGACAACCGGATTCTGGTTGGAATCCATCACGCCGGGGGTAGGCTCTTGGGAGCCAGTGGAGGTTGTGCCTGTACTGACGCCCGGCGCGCCGGTTACGCCAAACGGTCTTGGCGTCGGGGTCGTCGTCGTCGTCGCGATATTGTTGAGGCTGCCAGTCGCGCCAATAGCCACCGTGCCCCTAATAAGTATTATGAACGCGTCTCCGGACTTCAGGTCGGGGAGCTGGAGGCTGCCGCCCCACGGATTCCAGGTCGTACCGGAATCGATGCTGAACTGCGGATTTTGGACAATGGACGGTACCTCGTCTTTGACGACCGGGGATACCGCCGTCGCCGGGCCCATGTTTGCTACGGTGATGGTATATGTTATGGTTTCGCCGGGGGAGTAGCTAGTCTTATTGGCAGTTTTAGCGGTTATGATGGTCGCGGTGTCGTCGGGAGTGCCGAATATAGTGGCCATGCTTATTGCCCTTTCGTTCGCCATAATACTTTTAGGCTTGGCGGGAATACGCGTACCCCCGGCAAACCGATATGTTTATTCATTTTATGCGGTTGAAAGAGCGTCTGCGAATAATAAAACGGGGTCAGCGGGCGCTGACCTTTGCCCAACCTTTTTTTGCGGCGAAGGGGTGGCTTTGTAAGCAGCTAGAAATCATTAAGCCGCCATAAATCCTGTGGAGGCGGAGGGAAATAATGAACATTCAGTTTCACATGCAATAACTCTCGCTCTTGCTCGGATAGATTGGGATAAAACGTCCATTGCGCATAGATATTCGCGTCATCCTTCAATAAATTTGTGTAATTGCTCAATACCTCAAGCTTGCGTTCTTGGAGCACTGGAGGCACAATAATCCTTATAATACTTACTGTAAACTTATTCGCCCGCCGCGCGCAAGGGAAAGTTGGTTTTATCTCTTCGTATGAAGAGCAAGCTCAAAAAGAGCGTTAATCCTTCCGTAACGGGAGCGGCCAGCCATATACCCGTCATTCCGAGCAGCGGCGGTAATATAAAGATACAAGCCAATAGAATAACAAAGCCCCGCGCGCCCGATATAACGGCCGACTCAACCGCCTTGCCTATGGAAGTGAAGTAAAACGAGGCAATCACATTCACGCCCGACAGAAGGAAGGAGACGCCGAAAATAGCAATCCCCGAACGCACAAGCTCCTCTACGGCCTCGCTGTCCACAAAGAGGCTGCCGTACCAGTCTCTGCCGATCAGCATAAGCCCGAACACCACTATCCCCGCAAGGAGTACCATACGGCTTGTGATCCTGCGCAAACCGGCGGCCAGCGAGTATGCTTTCGCGCCATATGCGAAGCTGAACAGCACAACGGAACCTTGCCCGAAGCCGATCACGATCATGCTGAACATATAGGCGGCATAGCCGACGATGGTAAACGCCGTCAAAGCGTCTACGCCGATGTTTTTCAGAATTACATAGTTGTATGCGAACATAGAAATGCACAGCGACATTTCGCCGATAAACTCCGAGCCGCCGTTCAGTATCGTGCTGCGTAGCGCTTCGCCTGAAAAAATAAACCTGCGCAGCTTGTATACGCTGGACTTCTTTATAAAAAAGTACAGGGTGCAAACGAGAGCGGCCAGAGCCGAAATCAGCGAGGCAAGCGCGACGCCCTTCACGCCCCATTCCATTAAGCGGACGAAGCAGTAGTTGAGCAGGATGTTCAGCAGCACGTTCAAGATGCTAACCTGCATGAAATACTGGGGCTTTCCATCGCCCCTTATAAACATGCCGAAGGACGCGTTTATCACCATGACCGGCAAAACCAGCAGCATGATCATGTAGTAAGCCTTGAAGTATCCCGCCACCACCGCATCGGCTTGTAAAAAGCCGAGCATGGGGTCTAGGCAGAACCTCATGATAACGCTGATAAGGACGCTCGCGGCCACGGCGGTCGCCATGGTTTGATTGAACACATCGTTGCATCTTTGCGTATCCCCGCCGCCCAGCGCCATGCCAGCGATTGCAACGCCGCCGACGGATACCATCAGGCCTACCGCCAGATACAGATAGACAATCGGAAGCCCCAAATTGACGGCGGCGATACCCTGTCCGCCCACGTAGTTGCCTATAAAGAAGCCGTCGGCCACGGTTATCAGCGAGGTGAGTATCATCGCGATGATCGATGGGATCGAAAACTTAAAAATCATCCTCGTTTTGTCGTTTTGTATGCTTTCCAAGTTCATATTCATTTCCCCATATCAAAAAAAGTACCCTGTCAGGATAGCTGAAAGGGGAAATATAAACTTCTGATTTCGTGCTTTATTTAACGGGGATGCAGATTTCGATTTCCATATTCATAGCGTCGCAGTCGATCGCCCTGTAAATATCGAAGCCGTAGCGTTCGTCGATTTGGTGGCCGCTTTCCGGCAGCCACACATTGAAGATGTTCTGATAAGCCGTATAGATCTGTTTTACAGGCCCCTTAAAGTGATAAACCGCGTATTTGCCGCCCTTTATAAAGGTGGTGTTTGGGAGGCCGCAGTTTTCTGGAACGGTCATGTAAAGATCGTAAAGGCATTCGTCCGTATCCGTGATTGAAGGATCGTCGTAGGTGCGCTCAAGAAACAGCGTATCTTCCGTGATATACGCGCCGTACTTTTCCTGAAACTCGCCCCAATGCTCCGATAGGTTTCCATAGCTTCCTATGTGGCGGTGATAGACCGTGAAGAAATCCGGCAGGATTTCTATGGCGATCCTGCCGGAACACACCTCGTAAGGCAAAAGCTCCACAAACGCGTCGCCGAAAACAGGGTTTGTAAGAGACTTATGCACAATACCGCGGCGAAACTCGATAGGGGATTGTTCATGATGCAGCTTGAAAGCTGAACTGTAGTTCGATGCACTGTATCCGTAATCGGAACCGATATCCGTTATACTTCGGCCCCGCTCGACCTTCAGGCGGAAAGCGCTCTGTTCCATCTTGACGCGCCTGGTGAACTCCCCTATGCTTTCCCCTGTCTCTATTCTGAACAGGCGCGAGAAGTAGTACTTTGAGAAATTGCAATGAGCGGCAATCGCATCGACGGACAAGTCCCCGCCTATGTTGGCTAGGATATAGTCTATGGCTTTATTAATATATTCGTTGACAATCATGCTAGGTATAAGTCCGAGATCGTTTCGGGTAAATAATCGATTCCTTTATATTCTTGAACGATAATCGATACAATTTTTGCTTTGAGCGTAGGGTCAACTTTGGTAATACACATTTGCCAGCTTCCTCCAATACTTCGGCAAATATCATTATTTTATTCTTTGAGCTATTGCCGATTGCCATCTGGATAGATGCCATGCCAATCACCCGTCTTGTACTATATAAATTCGCCGCGTCGCCACCGAGGCCGAGAATAATTATATCATCAATCGGCCGCAAAAGCATGTCGATAGGCCGCTTCCAACTAAATTTGCGCGTTGGCAGCCTAAATTTGCATCTTGGTCGCAACGGCCTTGCCCGCCGAGGGATATTTTAGTAAGCTTAATGCAGGTGATGATATGAAAATAAGGCTGGAACAGGATTCATCATTGGCTGATATTGAAGTCGTTATCAAATACGCCAAGCCGTGCGCCGAGGTCAATAAGCTCACAGCTTTGTTTAAGTCGGCTACTACAAATATCAAATGCGCTTCGGACGGCGGCGAAAGGCTGGTCGCCGCCTCCGATATCTTTTATTTTGAAAGCGTCGACAAGCGCACCTTCGTTTATATGGAGCGGAGCGTCTATCGAACGGACGCCCCGTTGTACCGGCTCTGCGAAGAGTTGGAGCCGCTGGGCTTCGTACAGATCAACAAGGCGTGCGTTTTGAATATCAATATGCTTGTGTCTATAAAGCGGCTGCCGGGCAGCCGGATGGAGGCTACCCTACGTAACGGTGAAAGGCTTTATGTGACGAGAAGATACCTTGACGGCATCAAGCGGGAATTAAAGAGAGGGGCGCGGGAATGAAGAGGATAATCACAAATATACTGGCGACCACCGGTCTGGCGCTTGTTATTCTTGCAATTATCGCATCCGTGTATGAAGCCGAATTTTTGCTGATCAGCGCCATTTTTCAGACATTGGCAGCGAATACGGTCATCCATTTGGGGCTTCTGCTTACCCGGAAGCTTGAGAGCAAATACGCCATGTTGGAGGCTACGGTCGATATCGTCTGGACGGTGTTTGTTTTGATCGTTTCCGGAGCGGTATTCAGCTGGTACTCCAGCACGCCGATAATTATACTCATCGTTATGGGGGCGTCAATCTATTTGATTGGCATGTGGCTGAGTATGGTTCGTATACGGGAAGATATAGCGGAGATCAATAAATTACTGCAAAGGCGGAACCGTGAATGATGAATCAAAAAAGCTATAATTCAACAAAAAACCTGATACTGTTTTTTGCTGTGACGCTCTCATGGACTTGGCTTGCGGGGTTTATTCCGGTATGGACGGGCATTACCGGAACGCCTTTAGGTACTTTCATCTTCTATTTCGGCGGCGGCGCACCCTCTGTTGTCGGGCTTTTCATGGTATTCCTCACATACCCAAGTCCTGCAAGACAGGACTATTTCTCCCGCTGCTTCAGCGTGAAGCGCATGGGCATAAAATGGCCTTTATGGACTGTGGCCTTTTTCATGGCGATAACCTTGATAGGACTATGGGCGGGTATCTATCTGTTCAATTCCGAAATGCCCGGAGCGGACTATATCCACGCTATAATACAAGCGCCCTATATGATATTTCCCGTGCTCTTAATCAGCATTGTTTCCGGGCCATTGAATGAAGAATTTGGGTGGAGGGGGTACGCGCTCGATAAGCTGCTGGCGCGATTTGGCTTCTATAAAGCCTCCCTCATGCTGGGATTCATATGGGGTATTTGGCATTTGGCGTGGTACTTTACGCCGGGTCAAGCGCAGTACAATCTTTTGCAGAGTTCGGTTTTTGAGGCGGCAGTATACATTCCGTCCGTCATTGTTCTGAACTTTGTCGTTACTTTTGTGTATATCAAAACAAAGCGAAGTATTTTAGCGGGGGCGTTGGTTCATATGCTTGGAAACCTGATAAACAGTCAGTTGCTGTCGCCTTATTCAGTAGAGACAGGCATGGCCATTCGGTATGTTAAAATACTTTTCTGCTGCATGGTTATAATCTATACGTTTGTATCTTCCAAATTCAAGAATGAGGTTGATACCCAAATAAAGAACATTCAATTCCGGGACGTAGAACCCGATATAAAAGAATCAGCGGGGAGCAGATAAAAATGAAAGAAATACTCAGCGCCGAAAACCTTACAAAGACCTACGGAAAAGAAACTGTCCTGAACGGCGTTTCTCTCACGGTTTACGAGAACGCGTTCACGGCGATTTTGGGCCCGAGCGGCAGCGGCAAATCCACGCTTTTGAACATCCTATCCGGCCTGACGAAACCTACGTCGGGCCAGGTTATCTGCGGCGGCGAGATCGTCTCCGCGCTTCCGGAAAACAAACTGGCCGACTGGAAGCGCGCCGAGGCGGGGCATGTGTTCCAGAACTATCTGCTGCTGAACAACCTCACTGCTGAAGAGAATATAAGGATAGGCGTCGTCCCCGGCAAAGCGCCGCTGAACTTCGACAGGCTTGTTAAGCTGCTGGAGATCGACGGCTTGCTGAAGAAATTCCCCTCACAGCTATCCGGCGGGCAGCAGCAGCGCGTCGCTATCGCGCGGGCGGTAATAAAAGCGCCGCGCCTGCTTTTTTGCGACGAGGCCACAGGCGCGCTGGACGAAGCCAACAGCAAAAAAGTCGTGGAGCTTCTACACATGCTAAAATCCACCTTCGGCGCGACAATACTGTTCACGACGCACAACGCGCAGATAGCTTCGACGGCCGACCGTGTGATAACCATCAAAAACGGCCTTATCGCGGGCGACAGGCAAAACGCCAGCCCCGTCAAGCCCGCCGATATGGTGTGGGGGTGACGTTATGCCGCTAGTATACAAGCATCTCTTAAAGCAGCTTCTCCGCAGCCGCATCTTTGTAGTTTTGATGGCGCTGCTCACAGTGCTGACGCCGCTTTCATTCTTCTTCGTAAAGTTCAGCATAGACGGCAATATCGGCTCTAGCACACCTCAATACAGAACGGCGCTCGATTCAAACGACGTTCTGGCCTACAGCTTTTATACCGCGATGGCCACCCTGACCGCCTTTGTGTTCTGCGTTTTCTTTTACCGGTTCTTCCGCTCCGGCAAAAAGCAGATGGGCGCTTTGAAGGCGCTTGGCTTCAAGGACGCCGATCTGCGGCGCTTCTTCGTTGTGTTCACAATTGCGCTATCTCTACTCGGCGGCGTTATTGGATGTATATTGGGCTATCCCATGTCAAATATATTGATACACGCCAATATGGAAACCTACGGCGTCGCCGGCCTTGTACGCTCGCTGAATATCGACAGTATCCTGTTCGGCATACTCGGCCAGACAGCCGCGTTCGGGCTTACGGCGTTTTGGTGCTACGGCTTTGTACGCGGCAAAGAGCCGGGAGCGCTAATAGCCGGGAACCAGAGCGCCGCCGATTCCCCGGCTCTGCGGGCGGCAAACGCCATAACAAATATCCTTCCGCTAAAGAACAAATTTCCGCTTCGAATCGCCTTGCGCAAGCCGCTGGCGGTGGTGCTGATCCTTACCGCCGTGATGGGTTTCAGCACATGTGTAATCATAGGCCGCTCGCTCAACGTCAGCAGCCAAACGGTATTCGAAAGCCAGACTCGCGGCCACGAATACGGCTACGACGTCTTTTCCGTGGACATGCGCGCGTTTGAAAACGCCGATATGGCCGTGAGCGGCGTGCGCTACCTCAGCCCCGGCTCCGGCAAGTTAATCTTTGGAGATACGTGGCTGGATCAAACGATTTTCGGGCTGTACGAACAAAACGAGCTGTTCGCCTTGCTGGACATGGAAGGCAATGCCGTCGCGCCGCCAGAACCCGGCGAGATGGTAATCGGCCCCGGATTGGCGGACACCTATGGCCTTAGCGCAGGCGACTCTGTGAACTTCATATCGAAGGATATGAATGGCGGGTCTTTGGAGCTTAGCATCGCGGCGGTGGCCTTTAACGCGAAATCAAACAGCGTCTATGTAAACCCGGACGAGCTGGCGGCTTCCCTCGGCCTTTCGCCCGGAGCGTACAACGGGATATACTGCGACGTTTTGCCCGAAGACACGGCTCACACGCGTATCGTCACGCGCGGTCAGCGCATAGAGCAGCTAAACCGCGACGCCGTATCGAACAATATAAGCGGCGTAATAAATCAATCGATTGGCGTACTGATGGGATGCATCCTGCTTTTTCTCGGATTATATATGAATTTTCAGGACAACACGCGCGATATGCTTATCCTGCACATGATGGGCTACCGCGTGAAGGATATCCGTAAAATGCTCATCGACGTATACCGCCCGCTGGTGTGGTTCTGCTTTATTATAACTTTGCCCGCGAGCATCTGGCTTGTAAGGACGATTCAGCGGAATCTATCGATTGCCACCGGAGATTATATGCCGTTCAACGCCAGCATTGTCTTGATAATAACCGCGTTTGCGGCGCTGACGCTGCTGTATCAGCTTGTGCAGTGGACGTTCGGCGCGGCGATTAAGCGGGTGATACGCAAAGAGGATATCGCCGAATATACTTGCGCGGAGTGAGCGCTCGGCCGTATTTCCCGTTCGCTAATTAATGCTTGACTTATATTATCGATTATGATAATATTACTACGCTCGATAATATAAGGAGGCGCTGCAATGGATGAAAATTTCTTTTCCAGCATATCCGACCCGCTGAACGCGAAGCTGCTTTTAGAGATTTATGAGCAAAAGCAAGCAACCACTGCGCACTTACTGGTAAAATTTCAAGATATTCCGCAGGCGACGCTTTACAGGCGCTTGAAGAAGATGCTTGCAGACGGCGTCTTGAAGGTTGTCGAGGAGAACCCGATTCGCGGGACGGTGGAGAAGGTTTACGCGCTGGGCTACGATATCGACGCCGGTTTAAAGAACATGAGCGATACAAACGACGGTAAAACGCTTCAGCGATTCGTAACGCATTCCTTGCTCGGTATTCTCAGGGAATTCGGTGAATATACGGCAAAGGAAAACATCGACATCAAGGAAGACGGCGTAGGCTTTTTTATAGCGCCGGTATATGCGACAAACGAAGAATTAATAGCGGCGCTCGACAAAATTGTCGAAACGCTTTACGGGCTCAAGGATAATAAACCGAACAAAGCCCGCAAACTTCGCAACATCTTCATTGCTTCAACGCCGCCGAAAGAATAAAGGAGCGATTTGTGATGGAAAAAACTCAAAACCGGAAAGGAAGGAAGCGCCTTATGACTATTTTGTTTTCGCTTCTTAGCGTTATTGTTGTTCTGTTCGCAATAGGCGTCATAGCTAATATATACGCGATAACGCCGACAAAAGGCGAGAACATTGCCTCATATGACAACCCAAAGTCCGCGTTGCTTGTAATCGACTTACAGAACGACATTACACACGGCAAACAATACGGCGACACAGCGGGCTTTGTCGAAAGCGTCAATCGGGCGATTGCGATGGCAGAAGAAAACGGCATGGAAATCCTGTATATCAGAACCGAATACACGAATCCCATTATGCAGCTTCTGGCGGGAGGAATGTTCAAACCCGGCACAGATGGCTCCGAGTTCGACAACAGATTGAAGCTCGTCAATGATAATATATTTTCAAAGTCAATCGGAGACAGCTTTTCCAACGCGGCATTTGAGAATTATCTCGTTTCGAAAGAAGTTTCGTCGCTTTATATCGTTGGCGCCGACGCGGCGGGCTGCGTCCTACGCACGGCGCAAGGCGGGAGAAATCGGGATTACAACGTCACAATTATTAAAGATGCCGTAATCAGCGCGGCAAGCGGCTCCAAGATGAAGCAAGTAGAAGAACAGTACGCAAACATCGGGATAAAGGCTGCTTCTTTACACGAAGCGATTCCTCTTCATACATGATGCGCCGGGTTATCCGCTTAGTTCGGATAGCCCCAGGTGCTTCAAGCTCATCCGGTAAACCACAAAAGCATACCCGGCATACATGACTAAAAAGCAGCTCGCGAAAATGCGTATCGATATAAGCAACAAGTTATTTATGGCAAGAAACGAATCGAAGAACGCGTTAAGCGGCGCGGCGCACAGCAGTATAATAAACAAGCACATAACAGCGGGAAAGACGTATTTTATAGCAATTTCTTTTTTTACGACGCTCTTGCGCTGGCGGTCGGTTTTTCCGAGGAAAGCCATCGTTTTAAAAGCATGCCGGTTCTCCTTCATTTCAATGATGTGCCGTACCGAGAGAATGGAAAAGTATATGCAGATGAACACGACGCACAGGCATATTTCCGCGAAGGACAACCATAGCCCCATACCCCCTCCGAACATTTCATCCGGGATATTGGGTACAATAAACCCCGCCGAAAAAGTTAGAAACGAAAATAAAAGGCAAACGGAAAGCGTGGTATTGAGCATGATATTAGACGTGATTTTTGACAGAAACTGCGCCGCAAGGTATAAACGGTTCCCTTGATATAAGCTGCTTTTTCGATATAGCCGTATCCAAGCAAGCAGGTGGAAAGCCGCCTTGTAGAACGCCCATATACCCAGCACCAGCGGAAAGATGATAATGTTGGCAGCCATCATAATAATCGTAACGCCGCCGCTTGAGATAAGCAAAACGAGAACCATATCGGAAACGAGGCATATGGAACAAAGGGCTGTCCAAAAGATTGGGCGAGGCGTTGATTGCAGCGTTTGATTCTTCCGATTTTCGGACATCAGATTTACAATTTGCATAGTACTGATTTTCCGCAAACAGCCAATAAGAGATATTATCTGAATACCGATAAAGTATAAGAAGGAATCCCGCGCGGCAAGCCCAAAAGACCAAAGGCCGGCTTCACTAACCGGAAACCATGCTTTAAGAATTGATAACGCCGCGCCAAAAAGCAGGCTGCCAAGAAGTATACCGAGTATAAGCCCGATAGCGCCCAACAATAACGATTCCAAAAAGAACACCAGAGCTATCAGATTTTTCTTCATGCCGAGTAGAATATAAGACGCGAATTCCCTTGCCCTACGGCGCAGCATATAGCCGCTGATATAATAAAGCAAGGCGACCATCACTATGGAAATCATCATAGGCACCGAGCTTGATTGCAGCCCGTTCTGACCGCTGACAACCGCTAGTAGATTTGAAAACATCATAAGCGCCGACAGCACGACCAAAGTAGTTATATATAGCAGGTAGTCCCCGGCGGAACGCTTTGCGTTACGGAAGGCCAGCTTAAGATACATATCGGCCGCCCCTATTTACGGACTCCAATATGTTTAGCAGCTCTCTTAAAAAGGCCGTGTTGTCTAAATCGCCTTTGCGTAGCTCCGCCACGATATTCCCGTCGCGCATGAACAGAATACGCCGGCAATAACAAGCGGAAAAGGCGTCGTGGGTTACCATTAAGATTGTTGCGCCCATTTCCGCGTTTATTTGTGAGAATGTCTCCATTAGATTTTGCGCCGACACAGAATCAAGCGCGCCGGTCGGCTCGTCCGCGAGTATCAGCCTTGGCT
>QMCD01002016.1_pt1 | contig 12027 bp, 5 predicted proteins | sample 1821841 | NCBI WGS metagenome assembly QMCD01 (sample SAMN01991225, study PRJNA193472) | Termite gut metagenome, whole genome shotgun sequencing project. | isolation source: worker | host: Macrotermes natalensis | reverse complement strand
CATAATCTTACCGTATCATCTACCGCTGCCTGACTTGGGGTTATTGTGATGTATTTGCCTGATACAAGAGTAGGCAGCTCGCATGGAGGACAGTAATAACGCGAGGTTAACTTCATACGACCACAATCATAAGAGGAACTTTTGGCAAATACTAAATTGAAGAATGGATTATTTGCAACAGAGTTATTAAGTCGGCCATCACCACCTACTTGACTAGTTGAGCCATTACGAATAACTGAGGATCCTCCTAAATTATCATTATTGCTTGCATAATTCAAGAATTGATAAGTCATGCCATTAAAATTCAGACCTCCAAATCGAAGTCTCAACACATATTTTGTACCACGTACCGGATGTGCCGGAATTTCATAATCATCCAGTGTAACTACATAATTTGTATAGGTTACTGAATTTACTGCAATTGTTCGCACAGGATAGGTATGAACGACTGCACCGGCATATTCTCCGCCTGACCCTCTATCTTCATACGCATGAAGAGTTGCTGTTACCGTTATATTTTTTGATGGATTCGTGTTGTCTGTATTTCTCATTTGTAATGTAAATGATTCCAAAACAATATTTCCATACATTGTCATTACCACACCTGGATCTCCGCTATTGAAATTACCTTCTGCCGGAACTCCATTGGTAGTTGCACCCAAAGCACCTCTATCTTTGGTTACATCTTCTATCCAAATCGTATATAAGGTATCTTGGTTTATTGTTTCTTCGACTCCTACATTTACTCCGGTAACACAGAAAGCTCCTTTTCTATCAGGATCGACTCCTGCTTTGACCGTATCGATGGTTGCAGAAATAGGTCTAATAGGAGTACCTCCGGTCTGTGCTTTGAAAACTAAAAACTCGCTTGGAATTTTTCGAGGGGAAACTCCTACGTATGTACCATCCCCGTATTTTGAATTAAATTCAAAACATATCTGGTCGCTTGCAGCAGGGGTTAATGGAGCAGCCACACATGATTGTGTAATTAGAGTATCAATAGGCATTTCCAAATCAATTACTTCTACTTCGGCTTCAACTACTTTACACGCATTACAAGGTACATAACTATCAATGTATTCAATCTCAACTTTATATGTTCCTGCTTTATCGACTGTAATTTCTGTGTTGTTATATATATCAGCTCTTCTATCAGCTACAGGAGAGTTTTTGGTTGTAGTGTTCAAAAGGACGCCGTCAAGATACCATCTAAAATAATAGCGGTCGGAATATGGATTACCGCCCTGTGCTGCCGGCGCATTTCCCGCAGGAGTGGTAAATCCGGAAAACAATGTAATTGAACCTTCCGGACATTTATATAACGGACCAACCATATAAGCTTCCGGACAACGGTCGGGAATATCACACGGAATAGTCATCTTTTGTAAACACTTAGAGGCATATTCTGTTGTTCTTCCTATACCCAATGTTCCAAATTCCGAAGTCGTATTAGGACTTGCATTACGTCCCCATACATAAAAATCGTTTTTGTCGTTTACCATAAAACCAAACAAGTCTCCGCGCGATAATCTTACAGCATCTTTCACTATGTTTGCGTTTGCTAATGGATTAGTGGCATTGACCAAAGAGGGGGTATCCGTACCGGTACAATATACAGCAAATTGAGGACCGGTAGCACAAGCATCCGTACCCGTGTTTCCATTGGGAAATACCCCTCCTGCTCCTGTCGCGTTGTTATTTCCCCAATAGAGCATATAACCTTCCTTAGTAACCGCCGCTCCATATCCGTTTCCACCGACTACTTCTATTACGTCTGTCAGAAAATCTTCCCCCGATACTGCTTTATACATACCGGAAGATATTCGTCTTGCCTCTAATGTTGTTTGGTTTCCGGGAATACCATTAGAACATCCCCAGCCTCCATTACCCCAGCCATACACATAACCGGTTACTCCATCCACGGCAAATCCGCCTACGTCCATACCAATAGCCATTTTAATATTTGTCAAAGGTGCATTGGTTTCTCCGTTTATTACCGGCTCTGCAGTATAGGTCGTTGCTGTTTGATTTCCTCCTCGTCCATTCCAATTACCTATAGAATACAAATCTCCCATTCCGTCTCCATTATCATCTACTAAAAAGTAAATATTATTGTCTCCCGTACCAATATGAATTACATTTTGGAGAATAGGCCCGGTTGTAGCATTAGTCCTTCTTATAAAACCAGGAGTAGCTCTGGCTGCGGCAATCCATCCTCCGTCAGCTCCATTTCCACCCCAGCCTACTGCCGTTCCATCATTAAGAATAGCAAAAGACGCACTTGTCGATCCACATACATATTTAACCCCACCCAAGTAAGGTCCACCCGGAGTTCCGTCCAAGTAAAAACCCGGAGCAGCACCACAAGGTACCGGTGTAGGTACACTTACAATATTACCGGTTGCTACCCCGCACTGGCGTTGCTGATTATCTCCCCATGCATAAACAATACCATTACAAGAGAGAGCTAATGTGTGGCTTCCCGACCCTGCTGTTACTTGCGAAAAAGTTATGCCGGCAGGAGTATCTACTCTTTCTGGTTTACCTATCGGAGTTACACCATTATTAGGCGCAGCTAATCCTAAACGGTTGCCTGAATTGTTTCCCCAGCCATATACGTAACCCTGCGAACAAATAACCATGCCATGGTCATTCCCCCCCGAAATAATCATACTTTGAGGAAAAACTTTCATCATTAACCCTATCCACAGAATTAACGAAACGTAAAAATGCTTCTTCATAACATTCATTTTTTTAAATTACATGAAACCCTATTAATATGCTTAACGAAAAAATACAAATATAAATATATCATACTCATCACATTACAATTATGCTAATTTAGCGGGTAAATGTAATGTGAAATTAATAAATTTGCAATAGACGGATTTATGTTTTTTAGCATGAAATGTTAGAAAACTTGTTTTCTTTTGATAAAGAGGATAATCTGGCAAATGAATTAAAATAACCTTCAGTAAATCTAAGTAAACTCATAACATTTCGATTTTTATATTAAATGATTATCCGTGATGACACCTAATACGTAGCTCCTAAGTCCTACGGACTTGGGTGTGCTCTTGACATTCGTATTAGGTATTATCGCGGATAATCATTTTATATTATACTAATTTTTTCTATTCTTATGGTTTCCGTCCTTCCTTTTATTTGGTCTAAATATTGTAGTAAGTAATAAAAAGAATAAAAAATCCCGACAGGGATTCAAGTCCGGTAGAAAAGAATGGTAATGAGAAATGAGAAAGCCGTAGGTTTGCAACCCTAACAGGCGCTGTTACGTACCTGACTGCACGCGGTTTGGCAAGGTATTTATTTTCTACCGAACTAAAATGCCTGTTACCATATTTGTCAAAAATGTGGTAAAAGTTATACATACAATGTAAAAATCAGACAGGTCGTCATTTTTGTTTTTTCATTTGAAAGCAAAATATGGGAGATTTTTGGAGGCGTTTTCAGGTACCTTTTATTTTTCTATAGAACATCTCTGTATGAAATAATCGAATCAATAGTGACAGTTCCCACTCGGTCGAAGTCATTAAATTAAGAGTTTTTTAATACAATGATGCTAAGTATTTTTTGTCCTTGCACCGTTGTCTCTTCGTGTTAAAAAAACTCTCTTCAAAATTCCTTGACTTAATAGCATTGACCCCATGGCAGCAGAGAATAAATACCGGGGACAGAGGAGAAATAACGCTTTCTACCAGGCTTAAATTCCTTAACCGGGATATTAGGAAGAATTAAGAGTAAACATTATCTCGCTTCTATCCTTTCTTTCTTTATTTTCTAACAGTTACTTAGACAGCTTGACGAATCTCAGATTGTAACGATTTCTTTTCTACTCGTACCATCGACCGAAAATAGAATTATTTCTCTATATTGTTCTGTATTTTTTCACTAAATTTGTTTGATATATAAATAATGTATCATTTTATAAATTTATGTATTTATTAGGATATGACATAGGCAGTTCTTCCGTTAAAGCATGTTTAGTGGAAGCTGAATCAGGCAAAATCGTTGCATCGGATTTTTTTCCAAAAGTAGAAATGCAGATTATTGCACAAAAACCGGGTTGGGCAGAACAAGAACCGGAGTCGTGGTGGGCAAACTTGAAACTGGCTCATCAATCGGTCATGGCGCAATCCGGAGTCAACAGCGAAGAGGTTAAAGCAATCGGCATTTCGTGGCAGATGCACGGACTGGTTTTGGTCGATAAAAACAAGCAGGCACTTCGTCCGGCAATTATCTGGTGCGACAGTCGCGCAGTGCCTTACGGCGAAAAAGCTTTCCAAGCTATTGGAAAAGAAAAATGCCTGTCGCATTTACTCAACTCGCCGGGAAATTTCACAGCCGCCAAACTCGCCTGGGTAAAGGAAAACGAACCGCACATTTACGAAAAAATAGATAAGCTGATGCTGCCGGGCGATTATATCGGTATGCGTCTGACCGGAGACATCGTTACCACTGTGGAAGGTTTGTCCGAAGGTATTTTCTGGGATTTTAAAGAAAACCGCCTGTCGGAAGATATAATCAATTATTTCGGTTTTGATAAAAACTTTATTCCGGAAATCAAGCCAACTTTCGGCTTACAGGGAGGTATTTCAGCCGGAACCGCCGAAGAATTAGGATTGAAAGAAGGTACGCCTGTCTCTTACCGGGCTGGCGACCAGCCAAACAATGCGCTTTCGTTAAACGTATTTAACCCTGGTGAAATCGCCTCTACAGCAGGTACTTCCGGAGTGGTTTACGGCGTATTGGGACAGGTAAACTACGACCCGCTTTCGCGAGTAAATACTTTTGCCCACGTTAATCACACTACGGAGCAAACCCGCCTGGGAGTCCTATTATGTATCAACGGAACCGGAATCTTAAATTCGTGGGTAAAACGAAACATCGCACCGGCAGATATTTGTTACAGCAAAATGAATGAATTGGCAAGTCAATCGCCGATAGGCTCAAATGGAATTTCGATTATTCCTTTCGGAAACGGAGCCGAGCGTATTTTAGAAAACAAGGAGACCGGATGTTCGATACACGGCATTAATTTCAATACACACGGACAAGCAGATATAATCCGTGCGGCGCAGGAAGGGATTGTTTTCTCGTTCCAGTACGGCATGGAAATTATGCAGGAAATGGGCATGGCAACCAAACTTATTCGCGCCGGTTACGCCAACATGTTCCTCAGTCCGGTTTTTGCACAAACATTGGCAAACGTTAGTGGTGCAACCATCGAACTCTTAGACACAGACGGAGCTGCGGGAGCCGCCCGCGCCGCCGGAATGGGAATCGGCTATTACAAGTCAAACAACGAAGCATTTGCCAATTTGAAGAAATTACAAACTATTGAGCCGGTTGCCGGCGAAGTTGAAGCAACAAAAGAAGCATACATGCAATGGCGTAAGTATTTAAGGTAATGTATTTCTATACAATCCCTTAATCAATAATTAAAATATTTTTAAACAAAAATCAATAAAAAAATTTATGTCAAACACACAGTATTTCCCCTCAATCGGGAAAATTAAATTTGAAGGAAAAGAGAGCAAAAATCCGTTAGCATTCCGTTATTATGATGCCGAAAAGGTGGTCTATGGGAAAAAAATGAAAGACTGGTTCAAATTTTCTATGGCTTGGTGGCACACACTTTGTTCGGAAGGCGGCGACCCATTCGGTCCGGGAACCAAATCATTCGCTTGGTCGCAAGGCGCATCGGCATTGGAAATCGCCAAGAAAAAATTGGATGCCGGTTTTGAAATTATGCAAAAGATAGGTATTGAGTACTACTGTTTCCACGATGTAGACTTGATTGACGAGGGCAATTCGATTGAAGAATACGAGGCTAATATGAAAGCAATTGTTGCTTATGCCAAACAAAAACAGGCAGAAACAGGCATTAAACTGTTATGGGGTACAGCCAACGTATTCAGCCACAAACGTTATATGAACGGAGCATCGACCAATCCGAATTTTGACGTAGTTGCCCGTGCTGCCGTACAGGTTAGAAACGCGATTGATGCAACCATCGAACTTGGCGGCGAAAACTATGTATTCTGGGGCGGTCGCGAAGGATATTCTTCGCTCTTGAATACAAACATGAAACAAGAAAAAGAGCATTTGGCAATGTTCCTGACCAAAGCACGCGACTACGCCCGCAGCAAAGGTTTCAAAGGAAATTTCCTTATTGAGCCAAAGCCGATGGAACCAACTAAGCACCAGTATGACGTAGACGCCGAAACAGTTATCGGCTTCTTGCGCGCACACGGCTTGGACAAGGATTTCAAACTGAACATTGAAGTAAACCATGCAACATTAGCCGGTCACACGTTTGAGCACGAATTGCAATGCGCTGCCGATGCCGGTATGCTCGGCTCAATTGATGCCAACCGCGGCGACTACCAAAACGGCTGGGATACAGACCAATTCCCAATCGACATCAACGAATTGATTCAGGCAATGCTCGTAATTCTTCAAAGCGGCGGTCTGCAAGGAGGCGGTACAAACTTTGATGCTAAAACACGCCGTAACAGCACCGACTTAGATGATATTTTCATTGCTCACATTGCCGGCATGGACGCTTTCGCCCGTGCATTGGAAGCTGCTGCGGCTATGCTTGAACAATCGCCATACAAGAAAATGGTTGCCGGCCGCTACGCTTCTTTCGACAGCGGAAAAGGAAAAGAGTTTGAACAAGGTAAGCTTTCGTTGGAAGAACTTGTTGCTTATGCCAAAGAGAAGGGCGAACCGGCTCAAATCAGTGGAAAGCAAGAGCTTTATGAGGCGATTGTGAATATGTATATCTGATTATTTATCACAAGCCCAAAGGACTTGTTTTAAAAGCACGCAGATGGCGCATATTTTACAGATTTACACAGAAAAGAAAAATACAAAGTTGCATAAAAATAATTTCAGCAATACGAAATCTGTGTTTATCTGTAAAATATGTGTCATCTGCGTGCTAAATTATTTTTGAAACAACTACTTGCATATAATTAATTCTCATAATTTTCACTCGCCCTTTTCAATTTCAGTCTCATAAAATCAACCAAATGCTGAGGTTCTATTATTTTAATTCCGTTGGCAAAACCTAAAAATTCGCGTTGGAGTTCTTGGTTAATAACTACTTCAATTTCAAAAATCATACCGCCGCGATTATCTCCTTTAATCAATTGCTGGCTTTTATGCACCGGCTTGGTCTGAATGTAAGGAGCATCCTTTTCGCTCGCCCAAAAACGAACTTTTTCAGCCTTGGAATTAAGGTTTTTGGTAACACCTACCAAATCATCAAAAAAGGTTGCCGGGTCGAAAAAGGTATTTTCGATAAAACGTTCATTTGTAGCGATTTCCAATTCGTGGATACGGTCGAGAGCCAGGTTGCGAATCGCCTTGCTCTGTTTTTCCAATCCGAAAACAAACCAGCGGTTGCGGTACTCTTTCAGTAAATAGGGATAAAAAATAATCGTTCCGGCAGAGCGGGCTTTGAATGAGCGATACTTCATATTCAACGGTTGCTTATTGACAATCGACTGATAAACAGCATCCAAAAATCCCAAACCCTTCAGGTTTTCATTTTTTTCAAAATCAATAACAGGAATTGTTTGCTGCTTAACCGAAGTTACATGATCTTCCAGCCGGCTGACAATACCGGTCATTTCCGTGAAATAATTGAAGCCTTTAAACTGGCGAAGCACCTCGACAGCTTCCGACATTACCCGCAAATCCTGTTCCGAAAGCGGTGTATTTGTAATGCTGTAATCGGGGTCTTCATAAGTGTAATATTTATTATCGCGCACAACAATGGGAGCAAAATAGCCCAGTTTTTCACTGCGCATCAGCTGAATATCCATTTGAATAGTACGCTTACTGATTCCTTTTTCAATACCTTCAAACTCGTAAAGGGCATCGGAACAGGCATCAATCAAATTTTCCAGCGTCCATTTGCGGTAACGGTTGCGCAGGCAGGTGTCGATGGTTTTATAGCGGATAAGTGCGTTTCTGTTGGCTGGCATAAAAATAATTTTCCACAAAAATAAAAAATAATTTTCGTTACGCAAAAAGATTGCGCACCTGTCAAAATATCTTTGCAAAGTCAAACGATAAAAACAAACAGTTATGAAATTCAATTTTATCAACAGAGTAAAGAACCGGGTCGTGAATTACGAACAAACACCTGCTTACAAATTATCCCCGGAGTGGAGTTTGTATACTTCGGTGGTAACTTCCTCTTTGAGTGATAAGTTTTACGAAACGGCTACAGACCGGTTGGAAAAACTGCGTAATCTGATAAAGGAGAATGACCCGCAGTTTGTTGCCCGCTTGGCGGTTTATGCCCGCGAACAGATGAATTTTCGTTCCATACCGTTGGTACTGGCTGTTGAATTGGCAAAAGTACATTCGGGAGATGCCTTGGTAAACCAAATGACAACAAGTGTTATTCAACGTGCGGATGAAATCACCGAATTATTGGCTTACTACCAAATGGCAAATGAACGGAAAGGAGCTAAAAAACTAAACCGCCTGTCCAAACAATTACAAGCCGGATTACAAAATGCGTTCAATAAATTCGATGAATACCAGTTTGCCAAATACAACCGCGATGCGGAAATAAAATTGCGCGATGCGCTGTTTTTGGTTCACCCGAAGGCAAAGGATGATGAGCAGCAATTGATTTTTAATAAAATCGTAGAAGGCAACCTGCAAACTCCATATACTTGGGAAACCGGACTGTCAATGTTGGGACAAAACAAATTTGAATCGGAAGAGGCTAAAAAAGCAGCTTTCACTCAAAAATGGGAAGAATTGATTGACAGCGGAAAAGTCGGTTATATGGCTTTGCTGCGAAATTTACGCAATATATTGGAAGCAGAAGTTTCTGCAAATCATATCAATCGCGTTTGTGAAATAATAAGTTCAAAGGAAAAAGTGCTAAAATCCAAGCAATTGCCGTTCCGTTTTCTGGCTGCATACAGAGAGCTGTCTCAAGTCTATTCCGGTCATGCTTCTAAAATAATGAACGCCTTGGAAATAGCAGTAAAAGCAACAACCGGAAATATAGCCGGATTTGATGAATCGACAAAAATATTGATTGCCTGCGATGTTTCCGGTTCGATGCAGCAACCGGTTTCTCCCAAAAGCAAGGTGTTGAACTACGATATCGGATTGATGTTGGGCATGCTGTTAAAATCCCGTTGCAAAAACATTGTTGCCGGAATGTTTGGAGACAGATGGAAAATCGTAAATTTACCGGATAGCGGTATTTTATCCAATGTCGATGCTTTTTACAAGCGAGAAGGAGAAGTCGGATATTCAACTAACGGACATTTGGTAATCAAAGACCTGATCGACAGGAAAAAGGTCATGGATAAAATCATGCTGTTTACCGATTGTCAATTGTGGAACAGCAACGGCGATAACACCCAGCTGAAAGATGTTTGGAAAAAGTATAAAACCGTTGCTCCGGGAGCCAAATTTTACCTGTTCGATTTAGCAGGATATGGTCAAGTTCCATTGGATATAACAAATGAAGATGTATATTTGATAGCCGGCTGGTCGGATAAGGTATTTGATATTTTATCGGCTATAGATAATGGAAGTGATGCTTTGAAAGAGGTTAAAGCAATAAAATTGTAATCAAAAAGTAAAAGCAAGTGCCGTAGATAAGGGTTACTTCGGATTTTTTACTCCCCATGTCGCCGGTTCGAGTCCGGTCACTTCCACTGTTTCTATAAAAAAGGGAGTGTAGCTCAGTTGGTAGAGCAGGATATGTCTCTTATCGCTTTTTGCCTTGCTTTTTTACAAAAAAACATTGTTTAAAAGAAAGTTATTTGAAATATTGAAAAATAAGTGAGTGCCGTAGATGAGGGTTACTTCGGGTAGAGCAGAACGTTAGTTTGTGTTGCAGGTTCAAATCCAGCCATCGCAAGATGTAGCTCAAAAAACAGTCTCTTGTCGTTTTTTGCCTCACTTTTTGAAAAAATGAGATGCCGTAGTGAAGAGTTACTTCGTAAGTGGCATTCATCGGTTCGAATCCGGTCTAAGTCTCTTCATGACAGTCGCTCTCATTTTCTTAAATAACCTTTAAATTGATAAAACAGAATGTCGTAGGAAAGAGTTACTTCGGCTACATTTAGGGGAGGAATAGTGTGGTCGTAAAACCGGCGAGACTATCCGGTTCGACTCCGGCAAGCCATGCCCCGTTCTCTTTTCGCTTGTTACTTCTGTTTTTATTTTTAATATTTCCCACAAAGACACAAAATCCACTAAGAAAAAACTTTGTGTTCTTTGTGCCTTTGTGGGACAAAACAATTATTCAACATGCAAATTAATAATCCCACAAAGACACAAAGTCCACTAAGAAAAACTTTGTGTTCTTTGTGCCTTTGTGGGACAAAACATTATCCAACATGCAAAAAGTAATTTCAACAGAAAGAATCCCAATCAAAATGTGGTTGGACGAACCGGAAGAAGGTTCTATAATACAAGCTAAAAATCTGGCAAACCTGCCCTTTGCTTTCAAGCAGATTTGCCTGATGCCCGATACTCATCAAGGGTACGGAATGCCTATCGGCGGCGTGCTGGCAACCAAAGAGGTAATTATTCCGAATGCAGTTGGCGTGGACATAGGTTGCGGAATGTGTGCCGTAAAAACGAATATAACAGCCAATTCTGTTTCAAAAGGAGAAATCAAAAAAATGATGAGCGGTATCCGGGAATTAATCCCGCTGGGGTTTGATCACCATAAAGAGCGTCAAAATGAAAACCTAATGCCGCAAGGTTTTAATATCGATGAACTTCATGTAATTAAAAAACAATATTTAGCCGCATTGAAACAACTCGGAACGCTGGGTGGCGGAAATCATTTCATCGAAATTCAACGAGGTGATGACGGATATTTATGGATTATGATTCACTCCGGAAGTCGAAATTTAGGATACCAAGTAGCCGATCATTACAACAAAACAGCAAAAAAAATGAATGAACTATGGTTCTCCTCTGTAAATCTGAAAGCGGATTTAGCTTTTCTCCCGTTCCAAACAGACGAAGCGCATAAATACTACAAAGAGATGCGCTATTGCACAGAATTTGCTTTCGCCAACCGCCTGCTGATGATGAAACGAATCCAACAAGTTGTTTCTTCCGTTATTGCAAATATCGAATATGAGCCGGTCATCAACATTGCTCATAATTATGCCGCTTTTGAAGAGCATTTCGGAGAAAAAGTGATTGTGCATCGAAAAGGAGCCACTTCGGCTAAATTAGGAGAAACAGGCATCATTCCCGGTTCGCAAGGTACGAAATCATACATTGTTGAAGGACTGGGAAATCCTGAAAGTTTTATGAGCTGCTCGCACGGAGCCGGACGTGCATTAAGCCGTAGCGCTGCCATCAAAACACTGGATCTGGAAACGGAAAAGCAGAAACTGGACAACTTGGGAATTATTCATTCCGTAAGGAGTAAATCGGATTTGGAAGAGGCATCATCGGCTTACAAGGATATTTCGCAAGTAATGGCATTTCAGTCCGATTTGGTAAAAATAAAAACGGAGTTGAGTCCGCTGGCTGTAATTAAAGGGTAAATACAGAAAGTTATAATAATTATTTCCCAAGACACAAAGAACACAAAGGCTATAAAAAAACTTTGTGTTCTTTGTGTCTTTGTGGGAAATAATTATTGTTAGGGGTAATATGGCTGATAAGCATATTATATTTCTCTCTGTCTTCATCGTACCTTTGTCGTTAAGAAAATATTATATACTTATCCACAATTTTACCTCTTACTGTCAAAACTAATGAGTTTTATAAAAAAGGCACAAAGAACACGAAGTTGTTTTTTTATTTTCTTTGTATTCTGTGTGCCTTTGGTTTATTCTTTTTCACCTCATAGGGATTGCAATAGGCGTTAACGATATTACCTTCTTAGCAGCGTAAAATGCCCCACATAAACCTTATCAATCTCCTCTACGCTGATTTCGTACCAGTAGTCGGTAGCAGGCATGGGTTTTCCCAGATAAGTACCAT
>QMCD01003008.1_pt1 | contig 12030 bp, 10 predicted proteins | sample 1821841 | NCBI WGS metagenome assembly QMCD01 (sample SAMN01991225, study PRJNA193472) | Termite gut metagenome, whole genome shotgun sequencing project. | isolation source: worker | host: Macrotermes natalensis | reverse complement strand
TTTTTATCCCACCATATCTTTTGGAAAAGATCATCTTTCTGACTCGGTGCGTTCGGATTACGGGTCAGTACGTTATCCGGATAAATCGGAGATGCCGGTAGTGTAGCATTAGAGCGTGAGCGGCCGTTTACTGAAATGGTTAGATAACCAACCGGAAAATTGGCGAATGCATTACGTCTGTTGAGTTTTATATCCATATCATTAACCGGAGGATACTTTGTACGGTTGCGTTCAAGAAATGCTTCCGTATGTTGATAGTAAGCGTGCGCTACCCATTTCTGCATGCCGATCCGGTGAAGCATTTCTTCCGTCGAACCGCCTGTCCATTTTGCATATCCGTTTTCTTCCAGAATCAGCTTGTCGGCAATTCCATGCTGTGCAAGGGATGCTTGAACACCTTGTTCGTAATATTCTTGCGCTTTACTTGCATTTCCCGCACGGGCATAAACTTCGGCAATGTAGAAATTCGTTTCCCAATGTGAGATGATCATAATATCCATATTTCCGGCGAATACAGCCTGGCTATAGGATTCCTTATCATCGGTAGTTCCGTTATCGTCAGAATCCATCCTTGAATCAAAATCACCAAAAAAGGCGCCTCTGTATACACCTCCTGTAGCAGTAAACAACTTGGGCAGACGCGGATCATTATTGACGAACAAGTAGTCTACAAAATTTTTGGCGGCAATTACGTTGGTTGACAGATAACTTGCTCCGCCGGCTTGAAATTCACGCATGGGATGACGTTTTCCCTCTTCCCCGTCACTCCATACGGCGCCTGATATGCGTGCACTTTCGGCTGTCAGGAATTCGTTGTTTTCAATAAAGCTGAGTACGGCGCCGTTATTGTATTCAGTCGTTTCAGACAGACGCATCATCAGTTTAAGTTTGAGTGAATTGACAAATAATTGCCATTTTTCAAGGTCGCCGGCGAAAATAAAATCATATTTGGTATCGGCATCCGGAACATACGAACCGCTTAGGTCGGTAGCATATAAATCGTCGACACGTTTCAGCAGATCTGCATAAATCGATTCGCCACTGTCAAACTTAGGGCCCTGTATACCTTCATCGCCTTTCAGGGCTTCGCTGTATGGTATATTTCCCCAGGTATCGGTCAAGATCTGCCAGGTGTAGATAGAAAGCGCTTCCGCTATGTAATAGAACGCACGGTTTTCATTATCCGCCGATTTCTTGCGTATCACGTCAAGGTCTTTCAGTACGCCTGAAGTCATGTTACGATAGGCAGTACTATAATTTGCAGGCTGATACTCACACAACGCTTTGAATTGAGATGCGGTATAGTGCTGTGTCCAGTATTCAACAAAAAAGCCTCCGCCAAAACCCAGATCCCATCCCATCAGCGTGTTTGCCAGATTTATTTCGGCGGCGGGAAGCAAAACTTTTGGGTCGGGTATATCGGCCAGTGCATTCGGATCTGTATTGATATCCAGCCAGTCGCTGCATCCCCATGTTGTGAATAGGATGAATACTGCAGCTATATTTGAAATTAAATGTTTCATACTCTATATTTTTAACATATTAGAAAGATATATTCAATGAAAATGTGTAGGAGCTGTTCGTCGGGTTTGCACCGAATTCACCGAACTTGGCATCCATATCGTTACCAAAGGTGGTCGTTTCAGGATCTATGTATTGGTTTTCTTTTGCTTTCCACAGCAGGAAATTGGAAGCGTTGGCAGCTACTCTCAATCCTCTGATTTTGAGTTTTTCGCATACGTTTTTGGTGAATTGGTAGGAAAGGCTGACATCGCGTAGTTTCAGGTACGAGCGGTCTATTACGGCGTATGCCGGCCCGTCAAAACCTCCGTTGCTGTAAAAGGTATGAAGCGCTGTCGGATCTACCGGATTTGTATTTTCGCTGTATGATCCGTCGGCGTTTATAACAACCGAATTTGGAACCATGAACGGATAGCGGTCATTCAGTACCGTTTCGGGCGCACTTCCCGGCCAGTGCATGTAATCCTTTGTATAAGAATAGATGTATCCGCCGTACCGGAAGTCTAAGGTTGCGCTGAGGGCCAGGCCTTTCCAACGGAACGTATTGGTCAGCCCCATACGGTATTTTTCGTTGATATCTTTACCGAAATACTCCTGATCGGCAGATTGCATCGGCATGCCGGCGCCGTCTACTACCGTATACTCTTCGCCATCGATTTCGACTTTGCGGGCTGTATTGACCTTAAATTGTCCGATAGGCTTTCCTTCTACGGCATAGATGCCGGCTCCGCCAAAACCGGACAGAGAAACTTCGTCCCCTTTCTATTTTATTTTTGTTTATCGTATAATTCCAGCCTATGTCCCATGAAAAATCTCTGATGATTAAAGGGGTAAGATTTAGGCTCAATTCGAAACCTTTGTTGCGGACATCCCCGAGATTACTGACCATTTCGGAGAAACCGCTTGACGGATCGCGCGGCAGCACCTCAATCAGGTCTTTCGTGAATTTATTGTAAAAAGAAAAGTCTACACCCACACGATTATCCAGCATTCGCAACTCGGCTCCCACTTCAAACTCCCGGGTAAGCTCCGGTTTCAGGTTTTCGTTACCCAAACGGTTCGATAGTGTATAGGAGTTTACGCCTCCGAGCGGGAAAGTAAGATGGTCGATGTTAGGATATCTCGGATTATTTGATACTCCGGATACATAACGATTGTATATATAATACGGAATGTAATCATTACCGGTCATACCATACGCAACTCTTAGTTTGGCAAAGTCCAACATACCGGTGTTGATATCTCGTTGACGCATGAAGTCCGTCAGCAGGAAGCTGAAGGTCGCTCCGGGATAGAAATACGAACGTTCTTGTTTCGGTAAGGTAGATGACCAGTCATTTCTCGCTGTTAAAGTAAGATAAGCGAAGTCACTGTATCCGAGGTCTACGTTTGCGTAAGCGCCGATAATCCGGTGCTTTTCGGTATGTTGATCCGAAACCGACGGCGAAAGCGAGATTTTTGCTTTCACGGTAAAATTCCGGTATGTCGATTGAATTGACTTTCCCCATGAGCCAGGTATAGGTACGCTCGTTTATATTATAGCCCAGGATGGCGTTTATAGAGAAAACGTCGGCGATGCGACTGTTGTACGTAGCGAATATGTCATGATTCAGTTGCACGCGTTCCCTGCGGCGTTCTTCGTAACTTCCCGCATTTGCCGGCCCGGTTGCATTGGGAGAATCTTCTGAAAAAGAAACAATAGATTGGTACATTTCCAAACGTGATGTTTCATAGTCGCCCCCGAACCGGTATGTCAGCGTTAATCCTTCGGTAACATCCAGATTTAATTCGGCTTTCCCGAATAATTTCTGTTTGTTTTGTGAGGCCCCGTTTTCGTGCAAAGCAAAATAAGGATTTAGTCCGTAGGGAGTAAAGTAAGTGTCCAGGTCGTAGAATTTCTCTTTGTAGTTTTTCATATCTACAATCGAGATGTCTGTCGGTATTTCCTGTAATGAACGGAATACGGAAGTACCCTGTCCGGATCCTACGGTTTTATTTTTTTCCGTACTGAAATTGACGGAAGAACTGATCGTCAGTTTTCCTGCTTTGTGCTGTCCTCTTGTAGACAGCGTATAGCGGTCGTATGAATCATTATCGGTCGGGATCGGGCCGTCCTGATGATTCTGGGAGAATGAAAAGAAATAATTTGTCTTATCATTTCCGCCGAGTAGTGACAGCGAATTTTTGTAGCCCACGCCTGTGGTGTAAAAATCGCGTATACGGTTTTCAAGGTATTTGTAGGGTTTGATCATCTGACTGTTGTCAACCACATTGCCCCATACGCGGTCTTTTCCGTCGAAAGCCGGCCCCCAGTTACCGTTTTCCTCAAGGTACCGGTCTCCGCTCCAGCCCTGGCCGAATTGCTTTTGCTCTTTCGGCAGGAAGCCTACGCGCGAAAGTGAGATGCCTCCGTCATATTCCAATTGTATACGGTTATTGGTGTTGCTGCCGGATTTGGTTTTGATCATTATGACTCCGTTTGCGGCGCGTGAACCGTACAAAGCGGTAGCCGCAGCTCCTTTCAATACAGTCATCGTTTCTATGTCATCGGGGTTAAGCGCATTGATGCCGGATCCGAAATCTACCTGATTATTTAGATTATCATTATCCTCATTTGCCCGGTTTTGTTCGTTCGTAAGGGGTACACCGTCCACAATATACAGAGGTTGGTTTTTCCCAAAAGTCGAAGCCCCGCGGATGATTACGTTTTGCGTCGTTCCGGGGCCCGGGGAAGATGAAACTTCCAGTCCGGCGACTTTACCCTGCAATGCCGACATCGGATTGGCGCGTTGGGAGGCTGTGATATCCGATCCGCTGATTGCCGTAGCGGCAAATCCCAATGCCTTCTTTTCACGCGTAATACCCAATGCGGTAATGACTACTTCGTCAAGTTGCAGATTGGATGACAGTCGTATTGTCATGTGACGTTGAGGGTCTGCTTTTACTTCTTTCGGTGTCATACCTACATAAGAAATCAGTATCGTACTGTTGTCAGGAACGTCCAGGCTGAAATTACCATCTATGTCCGTAATTGTACCGATAGATGTCTGCCCTTTCACGATAACAGTTGCTCCCATGACCGGCTCGTTGTCATCTTCGTATATGACCGTTCCGGTCACCTTAAATGTCTGAGCGGCGGCAAAGCCAATGCTTATAAAAAAGCAAAAGAAAAAGTAAATTAGTTTTCTCATAGACATGCATTTTTTAATTAAATAATAAAACTTTAAGTGCGAATTAAGATTGTTAAAATATTAGATATTATTTCAAAATAAACTTCTTATGCAACAAAGATATAGTTTTGTTGTAAGAAAAACAAAAATGTAGAGCTATTTATGTAATAAAAATAGGGTAGTTGTCTGATTAAAACCTCAGGGAAATGACAAAATTATTTTATTATTTGCTTTTTTGTTTAATATCGTATGTGGATTTATATAAGAAATTTGCTAATTTGGTATCATTTGAAAACATTTTGATTTTTTCGGGAGGAATTGGGTTACCAATATATACATGGATAGTCCGGCCTTTTTTATTGAATGCTTCTTTTGCGACACGTAGTACGCGTAGTTTCCAACTGATACGGCCTAAACGGTAGAAAAATTTGGAATTAAGACAGTCAAAATAGACCGGATATACGGGGACGTTGGCTTTGCGTATCAGGCGTATGACGCTATGTGTCCAGGGCAGATCACGGACGCTTTTTTGTTTTTTGTCGTAGAAAGACATCGCGCCGGCAGGGAAGAATCCCATGGGGTGTCCGTTTTTTAGCTGAAAAAGCGAAAGGCGTATGCCGTTTACGTTTTGGTGATTGCTTCCCCGGTTTTCACTTGTTTTGGGTACGACTGAAATAAAATTATCTTCCATGGCCGAGATGTGGGCCAGAATCTCATTGACCATCACGCGAAAATCAGGACGTATGGAGGCGAAAATATCAATCAGAATAATACCGTCAAGCGAGCCTATCGGATGATTGGATACCGTTATAAAAGCTCCTTCCGGTAACTGTTGCAGGATTTCACGGTTATGAACTTCATAGCCGACATTCATCAATGGGTCGCTCAGCATGGCGGATGTAAAGGCCGAGCCCCTCAGTTGGTAATGGTTTGCATGAATCCGGTTTACTTTGTCCATATCTGTCCATCGAAATATTTTTTTCAACAGCCAGGTTCCCGGACGTGTTTTAAATAAGGGTATTTTTTGTTGAACTTCTTCTATGTCTAATACAGTCTGTTTCATTTGTTGATAAATGATGTGCAGATTTTTTCATGCTTATGAACGGATATGCCTAAAATAATATTCAGTATGATTATTTCATAAAGGAAGTAGATCCATACGGGGCCTGCTAATACAACAATGAATAATACGAATGTCCGCCCGTTGAAAGTCATCAGATCGATATATCTTTTCATCAGGCGCATACTTTTTTGCCTGAATGCCGATCGTATATTTTCCGGGATGTCATTGCCGTATTTCAGGCGGAGATATTTCAGCATTTGCTGGAGTTTAGGAGTTACGGTTTCCTGGAATGAGGTGTAGCCCATATATAAAAAAAACAACACTTTTCCCGGGCCGCTTTTCATTTCCCGGTATTGGCGGCGGATTTCATCCAGATATTGGAATTCCATTCCTTTTTCCTTACCGATAAAATAAAGATGGAGTGTTTTGTAATAATCCGTTATATTGGCTTGTACCAAGTGCGATAATCCGGATAAGACTGCGGGAATGAAAAAGAGCCATGTTCCGTATTCATTTTTCAGTTTTAATGCCAGGAAAACATAGATGAGCGTGAACCAGATATCGCCGGCAATACCGTCGAGTATACGTCCTATTTCGGATTTAATGCCGGTAAGGCGTGCCAGTTGGCCGTCTACACAATCCAGAATGTTGGCAATGATCAGGCAGATAATGCCGGATAAGATAAGCAGGTGGTTGTGCTGGTAAAATAAAGGGCCTGCGGCAGCGCCGACAAAGATGGATAGGATGGTGATCATATTGGGCGTAATACCCGTATTACGCAGTAACTTTGCAATACGAAAACCAATAGGGCGGTAAAACCATTGATCCGGATAGTTTTCTGTTTCGATGGATTTAAGCGAGGCCTCGTATTCTTTATCTAATGTTTTAGCCATTTATTGTTATTTATAAGCATATCCCCCGTCGGCGACAATTATTTCTCCGTTCAGATATGAATTTTCAACTAATAATTTGTATATTTCCGAAAGCTCATCCGGATCGCAAAAACGTTTCAGGGCGATTTTATTTTCTATACTGTGACGGATCTCGGCCGGTTTATTTTTTTGCCACTCGGTATCTACGAACCCGGGCGCTACGGCATTGACACGTATCTCGTAGGGAGCAAGGAATTTGACCAGATTTTTAACCAGTGCATGTACGGATGCTTTTGTTACTCCATAGGATAATGACATGGCATGTGGCAGGATACCCATCAGAGAGCCGGTGAAGACTACACTTCCTCCTTTATTTATTTCACTCAGGAGACGTTGAAGCAGAAATACCGGAAAGTGTACATTGGCGAAAAACACACGCTCCCAATCATCATATTTCATGCTTTCAAAATGATCGCGGCATGTAAGTCCGGCGTTAAAAATAAGAACATCCAGTTTAATCGCTCTGTTCAGGATGTGATGAGCGATGGTGTCAATCGCCTTTTTGTCGGAACTGTCGGCTTGCAATGCAATTACGTCCGTATTACACTCCGTACGCAGGTCTGTGCATGATTGCTGAGCTATGATTGTATCTGTATTGTATGTCAGTATCAGATTGTATCCTATTTTTCCAAGACATCGTGCGACCGACTTTCCGATTCCTTTTGTTCCTCCCGTAATTAAGGCGTATTTTGACATGAATCTTTACTTTTCTTTTTTCAATGCGTTCTTTTTAGTCTCTTTTATTTTGAATCCTTTTACGGAAACCGGTTTGGCATTTTGTTCTTTTTGCAGGGATTTGTCATAAGAGTCATGGATCGTTTTCTTTATGGAAGAGGAGGATACGCCTGAACCATATGGAAAATAGAACACTTCGACGCCCAGTTCTTTCAGGTAATCGTATTTTCCAAACCAGTCGTCTCCTACGACGAATGCGTCAATATTTAATTTTTTCACGATCTCGGTATGATCAAGCGTCCGTTGGGGAATCACGATATCCGGCGTTTTTAACGCTTCTATGATCTGAAGCCTTTCATCGAACGGAATAATCGGCGCCTCTTTATAGGATGCGACTAACTCGTCCGTACTTACGCCCACAATAAGGATATCACCTAAGCTTCGCGCATAATTGATCATACGTAAATGGTTGAAATGGAACATGTCAAATGTACCTGATGTATATACAATAATTTTATCTTTTAGCATGTGATAAATCAGTATTAGTATTTTGTGATTAATGGTTGATTTTTTTGCCGAATGTGTAATCGTTTTATTAACTATCTCCCGTCAGGTCCAGTTTTTCTTTATCGCCGCTCCTGTCTACATATTGTTTACGTAGCGGATTGGCTGTCGCAGCCTGGAATTTTTGCCTGTTTCTGTAAACATCAATCAATGTATATAAGGCATGTCGCAAGGAGTTTTCCGAAGCTTCGTTTTTTCCTGCTATGTCATACGCCGTACCGTGCGCGGGAGATGTACGTACAACCGAGAGCCCTGCCGTAAAGTTCACTCCTTCATCCATGGCCAGCGCTTTAAACGGCGCCAGACCCTGGTCGTGATACATAGCCAGCACCCCGTCGAATAGCTGATAGGTCTGCGCTCCGAAAAAACCGTCCGCCGCATAGGGGCCGAATACGGAGATTCCGTTTTTATCAGCCTCTTCAATTGCCGGTTTTATGATGTTTATTTCTTCGTCTCCGAGAAATCCGTTATCGCCGGCATGCGGATTGAGCGCCAATACCGCGATACGCGGCCGTACAATGCCGAAATCTGCACGAAGCGATTGATTGAATAGGTTCAGTTTTTCTAAAACACCTGCAGCGGTCAGTCCGGATTTTACTTCAGACAATGGAATATGTCCCGTCACCAATGCGACACGCATATTTTCGTTCAACAGGATCATCAGGGAATGATGGTCGCGATCTCCGAAATGTTCTTCCAGGTATTCGGTATGCCCGGGAAAATGGAATTTTTCGTTTTGTATGTTATGTTTGTTGATAGGAGCTGTTAATAGTGCATGAACAGAACCTTTTTTTAGGTCTGTCACAACGGCTTCCAGGGATTGACGCGCCGCTTTTCCTCCGGCTTCGGTCGACCGTCCCGGTTCTGCCGGAGCACTGTCGTCAACACAACGTATCAGATTCAGTTTTCCCTGAACGGCTTTATGCGCATCCTGTATCACACAGATTTCCGGAGGTGTGATATCTCCTTCTTCCAATAACTTACTGTAAAATGAAGCTATCTTAGCGGATCCGTACAAGATCGGTATACAAAGTTCAAATAGTCTCGGGTCGGCAAATGATTTTAGGATAACTTCGTAACCAATGCCGTTGGGGTCACCTTGTGAAATTCCTACCTTAATAAGTCTTTCTTCCATATTTATTCGTTCTTTTTTTCATCTTCCGCTACCTCTGTTTGGCCGGTCTCCTCCTGTTGTTCATCAGGGAAACGCGTCGTTTGTAATGCAGCTTCAAGACGGCGGATATAATTCTTTTTCTCTTTTTGCGGTTCAAAAACAAAACCTTCCGTTACAATGACGCGTTTGTTTTTCTCATCTACCCGGGCGTAGCTTACGAACGGCCCCCCCATCATGTCCCCGCCTTCCATACGCCACAATCCGCGCAAGATTCCGCAATATTTACCGTGTAGTGTGGTTGCGGAATAATCTACGACGCGTTTTTCTGTTGACATATAAGAGCCTGGAAAAGCGCCCGGAATCATGTGTTTAGCAACCGAATCACGTTTGGCGATCAGATAATCAAGCGTGAACGTATTTTTATCCGTAAACGGAAAACTGTAAACAATCAAGTCCATACGTCCGACGGGGACGTCGTTTGAAAACCAGAGACAATCCATTGAATCTTTGAATGAAACTATGTCTGAAGGCGCATTTAATGTAATGCCGAATTTTTCTTTTACTTTTTCCATTACGACGGGACTATACGTTTTATACAGAAATTCGCTTGTGCGCTTCATTTCTTCCTTGGTATAATAATCTACGAGGATGCGTGGGTTTTCCGTCAGGAATGTTTCGAGGGTTTGTCCGTCCGGTGCGTTGAGATAGAGCACAATTTGCCCGTTGGCCCATTTATCGGGTTCTTTCATCACCGATACTTTTGTATAGCTATTCTTGTCAATATTTACGATCAAAATATTCCGGACATATCGTAACAGACCATCGAACAGATCCGGCCTTACATATGTAATCCTCATTGAAGATTCCTCTTGAGGCAGAAAAGGTACGGGAGAGGTTAGTTCTTCTTTTACGGCAATCCCTGTTGTTCCGTCCCATGCTGCTTTATCCATCACAACAACAACTTCATAAGCAATACCTGTCGCGCGTGAAGTGGTGGAAGAGCCGGAGCCGGGTCCGCATGCGTTCAATCCTACTATCAGGGATAGTAATGTAATGATAATGATAGGTTTCATATCGATCATTTTTTAGTATGTATGATTATTGTACAAAAATTATTGTACAAATATAGCACATAATAGGAGAAAGAGAATTATTTTTTGTTATTTTTTGCGGTAGATAGCATACCGCATGCGGCAAAAATATCTTCTCCTCTTGAAGTGCGTATTGTACATGTAATACGGTTTGCATTTAATAAATCCCTGAATAATTCCATTTTTCTTTCATTGCTGCTTTTCAGTTTTACACCGGGGATCGTATGGAAGTGTATCAGATTTACACGGCAGGAGATCCCTTTCAGTAAGCGGGCCAAGTCTTTTGCGTGACGTTCGGAATCATTGATTCCTTCGAACAGGATGTATTCGAATGAGATCCTTCTCTGGTGTGAGAAATCATACGAATGCAACAAGTCGATGACGCTGTCTATGGGATACGCTTTTTCAACGGGCATCAGTGATAATCTTTCTTCATGGTATGGCGAATGAAGGCTTATTGCCAGGTGGCAACTGCTTTCATTCAGGAATCGCTTCAGGCCGGGTATGATTCCGATGGTGGATACGGTAATTCGTTTTGGACTCCACGCATAACCATACGGGGCGGTTAATATTTCAAGCACCTTGAATAATTCATCTGTGTTGTCAAACGGTTCTCCCATGCCCATAAATACAATATTTGTCAGCATTTCGTTTTCCGGCACGGATTGTATCTGGTTCAGGATTTCATTAGCCGTAAGTTGTGCTGAGAAACCTTGTTTGCCCGTCATACAGAACAGGCAATTCATCTTGCAACCGACCTGTGATGAAACACAGAGGGTTGACCTGTCTTTTGACGGAATATAGACGGATTCAACGGAACGGTTTTCGTCTCCGGTTGTAAACAGGTATTTCACTGTTCCGTCCGACGAATTAGCGGCTTCGGACGGAGGGATAGCGCCGATTTCATATTGTTCGGCCAGTAATCTGCGTTTGACGACTGATATGTTCGTCATTTCGTCAATGGAAGTGACTTTCTTTTTGTAAAGCCAGTCGGCAAGTTGTTTGGCGGTGTAGCCGGGTAATGATACATGGGATGCGACTGCTTTCAGTTCGTTGAGAGTCATCCCCAACAAGCGTCCTTTGTTTGGCCGGAGCCGGTCTTCGGTCTTCATTTTTTTTTCGGATGATAACAAAAACTGTCGCACAATAGGTATTGAACGACAGTTTTTTATGCTTTGATATAGGGTGATTAATAAAAACGGATGCGATTATCTTCGATATCGGCTTCCTGTTGCATGTAACGTATTACCATATTACCTATCCGGTAGGAGTTATTCGCTTCAATCATGCTTTTTTGCTGTTTCTCATCATACGGGTTGTTGTCATTCGTACGATTGATTACCTCAAATACATAAACGCCATTGTCGCCGGCAACCGGATCACTTACCTTATTCAGCGGAGACATTGATATAAGCGCATTCAACTTCGGTTCGACACCTATGTTCGTAATGCGTGTGGTGGCCATAGTGATAAATTTGACCGTATCGGGGGTCGCAGACATAGCATTCGCATAAGCATCTATTGATGACAGATTTTTAGCTTTCAGACCTGTTGCGATTTCTTCTCCTTTTTTCTTTGCCGCAAGCTCTGCTTTTAATTGTGGAGTAACAGATGCCAAAGACTGGTATCCTTCCGGAAGCTTACCTTTGTGTACTGCAACAACAAATTTGTTGTCACATTCGTTAATATCGGAAATCTGGCCTTTTTTGTTATTAAATGCCCAGCGGACCACCTGGCGCGCTCCGGTAACATTACCGATTGACATATCCGTTTTGTAAACGCGTGTATTTGAAATCAGGTTGTATCCGTTTTCTTTTGCGGTCGCTTCGATTTTTTCCGTACTGTTGTTATTGGCGATGAACTGATTCAGCGAGTTGTATAACTGGCTACGTGTAGCGGA
>QMCD01002924.1_pt1 | contig 12032 bp, 9 predicted proteins | sample 1821841 | NCBI WGS metagenome assembly QMCD01 (sample SAMN01991225, study PRJNA193472) | Termite gut metagenome, whole genome shotgun sequencing project. | isolation source: worker | host: Macrotermes natalensis | reverse complement strand
GATGCTTTCACCGCCGCCGGAAGCGCCGTCGCCACCAAAATAGTGTATGGAAAAAGTGAGCGTTTCGGCGGAGTTGAACGTCACCGTCGCATTGCCGCCCGCGCCGCCGTTGCCGCCCGATCCGGTGTTTCCGCCTTTGCCGCCGTCCATGGCAACCCCTTGGTTGTCGTTGGCGCTGAGCCCCGTGATCCCGTCCTTGTGCTCCGGAAAGACGGGCGGCGTCCCCGGGTTCCCGGAGCTTCCGGTGGTTCCCCAATGGATGGGAAGATCATCCGCGCCGTCGATCGTCCAGGTTTGATCGTTTCCTTTCGCGCCGTCCGTTCCGTCGATTCCCTTGTCCCCGTCGAATCCCGCGGCAAAAATCGAAACGGAAACGAGGCATGACAGGATCACGGCCATACCGCCGTTGAGACCGCGTTTCCACGCATGGGAACATTTCGCACTGTCGCTGATTTCTCCGCCGTATCGCATACCGGACCTTTTCATCGCGTTATCTCTCGCCGTTGTTCCATGAAAATGCAGGAATGATAGACCGACGGGAAGGGTACGGGAATTCGCGGCGTGATGCAAGCCCAATTCCAAAGGAAAGATACTGTAAACGGCATGATATACCGGAAACGCGATGAAAACGGACATTCGGTCACGTCCGCCTGCCGCACTCACGCGCCCCTAACCTCCGTTTGGATAATGACATAAACGTGTCGTTCGAGCGGCAGGTGCTTGTGCGAGGGAAAAAACATGCCGTAGTTTCAGGCCGTTTACGGTATATACTGGAAACCTTTGAAATTTCCCGAAGCCTGTTTTCACCGTTACATGAGACTTATCCGGGAAAATCGAAACAATCCTCACGAACCGACTAAATTTTGCCGAAAAGGGTAGAGGACCATCCAGCCGATTCGGCTGTTTTGTGACGGATATCCTATACGACGCCACGGCTTTCCTCGACCGGTATCGCCCTCGGCCGACATCGCCGTCGAAAAAAATCAGCCACTGTACTTGCCAACCTTTCCGGGGTTCCCTTATGAGCCAGCAGCGATTACGAAAGAACACGAGTAACGTCGATTCTCCGCAAGAGGATTCCTCGTTGGAGGGTTTCCCCGATTTTTTGGGAGAAGAATCGATACCCGTACGCGAGAACGTTCCCTGTTTTTCGAACCGGATCGTTGCCCGGATGCCCGATCTCGAAGAGGCGCCCGTCATGCCGGTAACGACGGTGACATCGATAATGGAACCGACAGGGCGGCGGCCGCGGTTTGCAGCGAGAATGTTGCGGGTCGGCGGCGATTATGTGCGTTCTTGCGGAGGCGGAATCATCCGATCGACGGCGGCGATACGGCAAATCATGGTCCAAAACGGACGGGCATTCGGGATCGCCCTTGCCGTTTTGATATTGCTCGGCTTCTTCTGGATTGCGTTCGGCAAAAAAAATGTTCCGACTGCGCCAGGCGAAATCGCGTACAAGGTCGAACCGGAGAAGGGAAATGCGGAGAAAGCTCCTGCCGCGAAGCAGGAAACGCCCACGTCCGGTCCTGAAAAACCGGAAGGAAAAAAGGAAGAAACGCGGAAGGAACGATCCGATCCACCGGCGGCGGTAAAACCGGCGGTCGAAAAAGCAAAACCCGTTGAAAAGAAAGTTGAGAAGAAAAAGGAAAAGCCCGCCCCGAAGCCTGCACCCACACCCGCTCCGACGCCGGACGTGCAACAGAACGTGAAACCGGACCCGAAACCGGAGGCTGTTTCTCAACCTGCTATTAAGAAAGAACTTGTAGCGGAGACGACGGTTGAGGCGGCGGATTCACCTTGGGCGCGAAAAACGGATTCGAACTATTTCCCATGGGGCATGGCGTCGACGGCGTCGGTCGCACCGGTATCGGCGCAAGACGTTGTTTCAGGCGTTGTTTCACCGGGTGTCACGAAAGACAAGAACGGTGAAAGCGGGCCGACGACCGTTCCCGCGATGTCGGAACCCCTTGTCGCCACGCAGGAACCTGCCAACACGCCCCCCTTGCCGGAGTACGTGAATACGGCTCCGATGGGTTTTGCCGGATATGTTCCTTCAACATCGCCCGTTTTGCCGAACCCGCCTGCGCAACAGCCGTACCTCCCGACTCCGATTGCCGAGGGGGCCGTTCTCATGGGAAACATTCCTCAAATCGCGATGCGGCAGGAATCTTCCCACGTCCCGGTTGCGGAAAACCCCGTGCCGCAGTACCCAAGTCCCTCGTACCCAAGTCCCTCGTATCCTAGTCCCTCGTATCCTGGTCCCGCGTACCCTGGTCCGCAAGATGCCCATCCGAACGGGTTTCACACTTCGATCCCGGCGAATCAGGCAAATCAAGCATATCGGACAAGCCAGGCAAATCAGGCATACCAGGCGAATCTCGCAGATAACGGTCTCGTTCCCTTGGCTCCTCCGGCACAACAGCGGATCGTCGCAACGGAGTCCCCTCAAACGTTCCGGGGAAATCCGGTCCCACAGGTGTCGCCGTACCCACCTCATCCCGGCCGGCAACCGTTCCAAGGACCAGGGGCATACCAAGGAGCGGGAGGAATTCCGAATGAGCGGGCGGCTTACCCTCAGGGGAATGTCCCCTCTCACCAGGGATATGTTCTTCCGCAGGGTGTGATTCAACCGAACAACGGAGTCGTTCCTCAAGCGAATGTTCCCATGCCGCAAGTCCAGCAACAAATGCAGCAGCAAATACAGCAACAAATGCAGCAGCAAATTCAAGGGCGGGGACCTGCCGGTATCGCGACTCAGCCGGCCGGTTTTTATCATTGAGCCGGGAATGGTGTTGATTGATCTTCAGATAAAAAACGCAACGAGGGCGCACCGTTTGTAAAAAGTCCCGGTAAGCCCGGACCTTCCGGCGGCAACACGGTCGCCTCATGTTCGATTTTCAGCCTGAAGACCAATATACCGGAAACGCGGTGTAAACGAACATTCGGTCACGTCCGCCTGTCGCACTCGCTCGCTCCCAACCGCTGTTTGTACAATGACATAAACGTTTCGTACGAGCGGCAGGCGATTGTGCGCGGGAAAAAACATGCCGTAGTTTCAGGCCGTTTACGGTACATTGCTCTCCGCGAAAAAATTGAACCTCGGTACCAAGCTCAACATTCGCGGTTTCGGGGCTTCATCGCAGTGCTCAACAACACTTTGCTCCGGAAGCCCCTTGGCTCATTTTTTATGCGGAGCACAGTAGTAGACCAGCCACCAGCCAAGCGGACCCCATGACACACACCGCCAGAAATGACATTCCATCTTCCGCGGAAACACGCGATTCCGTGTCGGACGATGTTGCCCGGCACGGCTCCGTCGAAGGATCGCAGCATCCGATTTTGATCGGTAACGGCATACGGGAACCGGAGGTGGTTCGTATTTCCTCCTTCTTCGATCTTCCGGCGACGGATGAACCATTTCCACCGTTTCTTCCTCCTCCTTTTGAAATACCGCCGGGGCCGGAATTGGGGGCCGTTCCCCATCGTCCGGTTTCCGGTGCGCGAACCCGAACGGACGCATTTCTTTCAGGACATCCCGACTCAGGACAGTCGGCCTTACGGCAACCGGCTGCGACACAAGGACGATTGCAACTGGGAGGATCGCAACCGGGCAACCGGAAATACGAAAGGGGCCGGCGTCACGAAGACCTTTCCGCTCATGCGACGTGCCCGCATACGAACGGGCTGGAGACCATCCTGCCCGGCCGGAATTTTTCGGAAGAAAACACGAACATCTCCATTGACGAAGTGCTCAAACGCCATCGCGCCGTCGAAGGAATCTGCGGAAAAACGGCCAAAAGCAATCCCGGCATTTGGGATGCGATCCGTCGCGACGAGTCCTCCCGTTCCGTTGAAACCGTGCAGCCGAGCGGAGCACTCCCGGATGATACCGCCCCCGCAAACGCGGAGGCCACGGTTTCCCGGGCGGCTTCCCACGCAGTTCCCCGTGTTCTGAAATTCAAGGGAAATCCCAGCGTCGCCGCTCCTTTTTCCCAGTCGATACGTATCGGAAAAAACGTTCTTTTCAACGAAGAGAATCCGCGGAATATCGATTCGGCCGTTCGCGCCGACCGAAAGAGCACGTCGCCCGACCAAAAAATTTCCGCACGAAATCAACCGGCGTTCCCGTCTCGAAGTGCTGCGCAGCCGGGCATTTCCCAAGCGCCGCCCACGCTTTTGGAATTCGACATGGCGAAACCGGCGGCGACGTTTTCTTCCGACGGTTCCCGACATACGGCAAGCGGAAAGAGCGACGATTCTTCTCTCCGCATCATCGTACCGATGCGCACGGAGGCAGTTCCCGCGGATTCGACCGTTTCGACCTGCGACTCGTCTTTACCGGTTATCGTGGAACGTCCCGTCGAACCGGGCGTCGAATCGGGTTGTCCGGAACAAGAAGGCGATTCCGGGCCCCTTTTCGGCAAAAACGTGTTGCCGGAAAACGCGCCTGTTCACGCCCAACCGATTCATGTCAAACAGACAAGCACACCGGAATCGCAGGTGATCGAGAGCGCCTTGGAGAGTTGTGCTCCGGAGAGTACGGAACCGGCCAAGACGGAAAACAATGCCGTCGAAAGCAATGTAGTCGAAAACAACGCCATCGAAACCGCCGTCCCGGAGCTGTCCCCGACGTACCCGGTCTTTCATTCGTTGTCCGCCGATTGGCCGGAGCTTTGCCGGAAGTTGCATCGACAAGCGGCGGCACAGTTTCGCGGATTGAGCCAACTGCTGATTTCCGAATCGCAACATACCGGGGAAGCCGTGTCGCCTGGAGGAGATGGGGTATTTGATGCGACAGGGTCGTCCGGCGAAGTCGGGGGGCGGATCGTCGCTTTCTGCGGCTGCACAGCCGGAGCCGGGACAAGTACGTTGCTGCTCGGCACGGGACGGGAACTGGCCCGGCTCGGCAAACGGACGCTCCTGATCGACCTGAATCTCGATAATCCGGAACTGATCGAAACCTTCGATTTCGTTGCCGATCAGGGTTGGGAGGAAATGTTCACCCCTGAAGGGCTCGAACAATACGACGGCGTCCCGCCGCTTCTGCGGATGGAACCGGACGGTTTTTTTCTCATGCCGCTTGCGCGGGAAAAGCGGGAAGAGGCGATTCGTTTCCTGGACACCTACGATATCAGCGATGTGATCGCGTACTTTTTGGAATGGTTCGATCACATTCTCATCGACGGCGGCACGTTCGAAGGACACCCCCTCGTTCGTCGGATCGACTCGCTCAATCGTTTCGGGGCCGACTCGATCCTCCTGATCCAAAGCACGAAAACCGCCAGCGCCCGCGATTATTACGCCGAAATCGAAAAACTTCCGGGACCGCATCCGCGGATGCTCGGAATCGCCGAGAACCACGCTTGAATTCAAAGCAAAATTCAAGGCGGGAAACGCGAACGGTCCGTATTGTCACCGCACCCGGTTTCGCGTCACCAGGACGGACTGTGGACGTCGAGCGGCCCTTCCGGAAAAGGCGTTTCCGTCAGTTCTTTGTACATGGGACAATTGGACCGCATTGCAATCGGCAAATCGCGGTTGTTCCACATCACCATCGAGTCGTCGGCAAGCTGCCAGCCTTTCTCGGCGTAATACGGGACCAACGGTTCCTTGCAAAACAGGATCGCGTAAAGAAAGCCGCGTCGCGTCGCCTCCGCAAGCGCTCTTTCGAGCATCTGGTATCCGAGTTTTTCATGCCGCCGGGACGGGCGCACACAGACGCCCTGGATGCTTGCGACGTTGTACCGCCAATTCCACGTCGTCGTAATGGAGCGAACGACCACGGCGATGTGTCCGATGATCTCCCCGTCCGGTTCGTCCCGGCAAAGAACGGAAAAAATCGGCGGCGTATTGTGCCAGAGTCGGTGTCGGCAAAAAATATCCGCCCATTCCGGGAAACAGCCGCACAGCAGATCCCGGAGCATGGCATCCAAAGCGGCGTCGATTTCCCGCTCTTCGACAATCTCGATGGTCGGTAAGGTGGACAATTCTCAATGTGCCTTCGGGCAGTGGACACGGTTCAACGTTGATTCAACGTCGCATCAGCGGCAACCGCCGTGTATACCGGGAACGCGATGAAAACGACCATTCGGTCAAGTCGGCCTGCCTTATTCCCTCGCCCCTAACTTCTGCTTTTATAATGACATAAACGGATCGTTCGGACGGCAGGCGGTTCTGCGCGGGATTGTTCGGGATTGTTCGCGGGAGGATTATCAGGCCGTTCGAAGTATATTATAAGGAATCCCGTTTCGATGAACAGGGGAATTGCTCTTGTTTCGGCAACGGATATCGGCTACACTTCGCCTCCCGATTCCGATTATACCGCAAACGGCCTGAAATTGTTCCCGCGCACCATCGCTTGTCGCTCGAACGAAACGTGCAACAAGCTGTTTACAAATGTCTTACGGCGCGTGAGTGCGACAAGCAGCCTTCACCAAACAACCAATTTCACCGCGTTTCCAGTATATTCGGATTTTCCTGAAAACGAGGACATTGCCGTTTGAGCCGGTCGTTTGGGCGGAGTTTCAGGAAATGCTTGGTTTTCAATACTGAAAAATCATGCCATGATACGTTCAGGAACCCCTTCCCTCCCGATTTTCGCGGCCTGCGCCGTCACGGCGATGTTGATCGTATCAACCGGTTGCCAGACGGCGAGTTACAACAACACCGACGGTGTCCGGTATTACGGTCAGGCCAAGTACGATCAGGCCCTGCGTTCCTTCCAACTCGCGAGGGGCGTCGATCCGGAAGATGCCGACGCCCATTATAACATCGCGGCAACATACCATAAGCTCGGCCAACTCGCCCGTGACACGGGCCGGAAGGAAGACGCGGAGAAACAATTCACGCTTGCCGAGGAGAATTATCGGGGGGCGCTCGCCAAAAATTCGGAGCATCTGGCCGCCTATCGCGGTTTGGCGGCGATGTGGAGCGAATTGGGACATTCCCGGGAGGCATTCGAATTGCTTCAAAACTGGGCCGAACGCAACCCGGGCAGTTCCGACGCCAAGGTCGAATTGGCCCGACTTTATCAGGAATACGGCAAATACAACGAGGCGCAACAGTACCTGCAATCGGCCCTTGCCGTGGACACGACCAGCGCCCGGGCGCTCAGGGCGCTCGGCTGGTTCGGCGAACAGGCCGGTCGTACCGATGTCGCCTTGGACCAGTATCGTCGTTCCCTGAACAGTAATCCCGATCAGCAGGATTTGAGCGAATACGTCGCCCAATTGGAAAAGAACGCCCAAACCCCCATCGCCCTGCCTTACGGGTACACGCCCGGCATCCCACAGGTGGCATCAACGTCCGGGATACCAACGTCAGTGATGCCAACGTCCGGGGCACTATCGCCAAACGGTCCTTCGGCCGCGGCATTTCCCGGCGACGGCGCCCCTCAAACGGCGTCCGGGAACCAAATCGGCCCTTTCTAAAGACACGGTCGCAGAAGACACCGCCGCAGAATCCGGTTATTTCGTGTTATACCGTAAACGGCACGATCATTTTCCCGCGAACAATCCCGCGCAGAACCGCCCGCCGCTCGAACGATCCGCGTAAATACTTGCATTAACAAAAGTTAGGTCGCGTGCATGCGGCAAGCAGCCTTGACCAAATGTTCGTTTTCATCGCGTTTCCGGTATTACCAAACGGAAGAAAGCGTTCTGCGCCTCACCGGCCTGGGGGAGCCCGGCCTCCTGGACGAAGTACAGGTACACGAGTCCCGTATTGGTGTCCACCTTGCTGATGGTTCCGCAAGCGCCGCCGTGACCGAAAACGCCGCCACCCGCATCGACGCATAATCCGTAACCGTTCGGAAGATCACCGGTCTGTTTTTTCCGGATCTCCTTCACCGATTCCGGTTTGAGAATGCGGGTTCCGCGGAATTCCCCTTCGCCCTGTAACATTTGATAAAACGTGACGAGATTGTTCGGCGTCGAGAAGAGTCCGCCGGCCGCCTCGGGAAAACGGATGGACCGACGGTCCAACGGATAGGTCAAATGCACGACTTCGCAGGAAACAAGCGTTGTTTTGTCATTGTCGAGCCGATAGACCGGGGCAAGCCGATCGAGTTGGTCCCCGGAGGGCCAGAAGGTCGTGTCATCCATTCCGAGCGGCTCGAAAAGTCGTTTGTCCAAAAACGTTTCAAACGGCATTCCGGAAACCCGTTCGACCGCCGTCGCCGCGACGTTGACGCCCATGTTGGAATAAAGATACTCTTTCCCGGGCTGATTTTTCAGCGGCGTCATCTCGCAGGTCGTCAACGCTTCGGAAAGCGGCAGGATGTCGATCTTGTGCTTTTGCTGGAGCAGGGGAACCCAAGCCATTCCGCTCGTATGGCTCAGCAAATGCCGGAGCGTAACGGGCGTTTCGACGGGAACGAGAAGCGTGTGTTTTTCGTCCTGCTCGGCAATCACGTTCAGCGCGGCCAATTCGGGAAGATATTGCACGACCGGTGCGTCGAGGTCGAGCTTTCCTTCTTCGACGAGCATCATGACCGCGACGGCTGTGACGGGCTTCGTCTGCGAGGCGATCCAGAAGACGGTATCGCCGCCCATGGGTGTCCTTTTTTCAAGATCGGCGAAACCGACCGCATCCAGTTGGATCACCTCGTTTTTATCGGCGACGACCGTCACCACTCCGGCCAAATGTCCCTGGTCGACGTAAGGTTGGAGCGTTTCTTTTACCGGGTATCGCTCTTCAGCGGCAAAAGCGATCGCGGCGAAAAGAAAGCAGAAAAAAGACGGAAAGACGTTTTTCATGGGATCACTTCCGTTAAGGGAACCCCGAAACAACCCGATGACGGGCTGTAGTCCGCAACGGCGAATGCCCGCATCACGGCACGCACGGTTCCATCAAACGGGCCAACGAGGCAATTCCCGGAGACATCCTTTATACCGAAGCCGGTTGAGTCGTGGGTAAACACAGCCCGCTCAACCGCCTGTTTACTCTCCGAGCAGTGTTACTTCCGATGGGCAGGCTCCCGAATCGTCGGCTTCGGGAAATTTCAATGGTTCTCAGTAGCAAGAGTGCAACCGGGGCGGCCCCCGGAACGACCTCGAAAAAAAGTGGGCAGGGCCGGGGTTGAACCGGCGACCCTTGGATTTTCAGTCCAATGCTCTACCAACTGAGCTACCTACCCATAGACCACAGGTGCAATTATACGGAACGTGTCCCCACTGTCAACGGGAGGGGGGGAAATTGACAACCGGGAACAAACAGTCGACAATGTACCGCGCTCCGCATGGATAATTGGGCCGGGGTTCCATTTGTTCGCGGAGAGCGGTATGCCGTCGACGGCGAGTGAGTGTGGCAGGCAGACTTGGCCAAATGTTCGTTTTTACCGCGTTTCCAGTATATTTCGGAAAAACCGCGACCATGGATTTCCTTGCGCCCGTTTCCCGTCGAATCGTCGCCCCGCTTTGGGCCCTGTGGGAACGTTCGCCGTACCTGCGAACGTATCGGCACATGCTGCGGTCGCAATACGAGCCGCCGGAATCGATCGCGGAAAAACAGTTGGCGAAACTGGTTGAATCGGCCGGTCATGCGTATGCGACGACCCCGTTCTGGAAAGAGCGTTTCGACGGTGCGGGAATAAGGCCGGCGGATTTGCGTTCCCTCGACGATTTGCGGCGATTGCCGATTCTTTCCAAAACCGACATTCGTGAACAGGGGCCGCGGATGCGGAGTTCCGCGTATCCGGACGAATCGGCGTTGCATCGTTTCAAAACCTCCGGTTCGACCGGCGTTCCCCTGGAGACGTGTTGCGATGAGGCGTGCGCCCAATTCAAGCGGGCTGCGGTGCTCCGGAGCGATGAATGGTCCGGTTGGCGCCTCGGGGAACGGATCGCGTCGATCTGGGGCAATCCGCAGTTGCGGACGGACCTGCGGGGCAAAATCCGCAACGCCTTGCTGGAACGCCGTTACGTGTTTCTCGACACGCTTAAAACGGACGTGGCCGCGATGCGGCGATTTACCGAAATCCTGGAGCGAACGCCGCCGTCGTTGCTGTTCGGTCATGCCCATTCGCTTTACCTGTACGCGGATTTTCTGCGAAAAAATTCAACGGCGCCCCCGATACGCCCCAACGGGATCATTTCCACCTGCATGGTGCTGCACGATTTCGAGCGAAAATCGATTCGCGAGGTGTTCGAGTGTGAACCGACGGACCGGTACGGCTGCGAGGAAGTCGGGCTCATCGCTTCCGAATGCGAACGGCATGAGGGGTTGCATCTCAATGCCGATTGCCTTTACGTGGAGTTGATCGATTTCGAGGGCAGGCCCGTTGTCGGCGACAAACCCGGGCGCATCGTCATTACCGACCTGGTCAACAGGGCGATGCCCCTGTTTCGATATGAAATCGGCGATACGGCGGTCTGGTCGCGACGGACCTGTTCGTGCGGCCGGACGTTGCCGATGTTCGCGCGAATCGAAGGACGGATCGCCGATTATGTCATCACGAAATCGGGCGATTACATCAGCGGAATCTCCCTGACGGAGAATTTCGCCTGCATGGTTTCCGGGATCGCCCAGCTCCAGATCGTCCAGGAATCGCTTGATCGCTTCACGTTCAACATCGTCAAGGGGCCGGACTTCGGCGAAGAATCACTCCGGCGGATCGCCGCGCTCGTCGCGGACCGGTTCGGATCGGACGTCGGGTTCGAATGCCGTTACACGGACCGGATTCCCCAGGAACCGTCCGGGAAATACCGGTTCTGCATTTCCAACGTACCGCGATGAAACGTATCGCGATGGCCGGTCGCGGCCCCGACCGGGCGGCCGGTTACAGGGTTACAGCATTCCGGCTCTCCACGTCTTGACTTCGTCGAGAACGCGACGCATCGCCTGGACGCTGTCGGCGTCGATCGCTTGGAAATGCTTTTGATATTGATCGTTTCGGGGGGCGGAAACGTAACAGGAAAAGCGGTAAAGCTCGCCGTGATTGCCCCAGGTTTGGAGGCGGAAAAATTGGGCGCCCAACCGCTTGAACTCCATTCCGAGCCGGGCCTGCTGCCGTTGCAACTCGGTTTCTTCCGTCAAGGGCGCCGGATTTGCCGCGAAATAAGGATCGGCCACCGGGACCGAGGGAACGGCTCCGGCAAAGGACGCCTGGCTGATCGGGGATTGATGGAAAGCGGTTGACGACGAAGACGGGGAAACCACGGAGACATCCGGCAAAGGCAGCGATGTGGTCGCCGGAACGAGTGCGGAAAAGTCGTTCAGTAAATCGGGCGAATACGGATCGATGGACTGCGGATCAGGGGAATACGGGTCGGGGGAATACGGGTCGGAAGGATGATGTCCTGTCGGCTCCGCGCGGTAAACCGTCGGCGGCTCGTTTTTCGAGGCAAAAGCCGTCATCGCCTTGTCATACCAGCTTTGGAACTCGATCTCCGGAAGTCCATTCCAAAAGATCGCGAGAAATGGGATACCGACCACACAGGCGAGAATGACCGATATCCGAAAAAAGGTGAACATCGAGGATTCGGCGGATCGTGAAGACAAGTCAACCTCCGGCATGCAAAACCATTTATGGACCTGCGGATAAATTTTGATTGGCTGATCCGGTTGTTCCGTCGCGCCGTATGCTTGAAATACCGCGCAACTTTCTTGGACTTGCCGCGCTTCGTCGCGGGCGCCGCTACGTTCAAGATTTTCCTTCAGGTCGGTTGGACCGAAGCCGGCCAAGTGTCGGTCGACACCGTCCGCCTGGTCCGCCCGTTTACCTGCGGACCGGTCGTTTGCGAACGATGTCGTTTTTCGGGGACGGGCTACCCGTACGTCGGCTTCGGGAGATTTTTTTCGCTTTCAGGATACGTTCCGAACTCAACCCGATCCGGCATGGCGCCGTCACCCGGGAAACGCGAATCAGGCAAACCGAAAGCGGTCAAACGGGGGAGAACTCTACCAAAACGTTCCGGAAAAGGCAATGGCAATTTTCAACGGCAATTTTCAACGGCAATTTTCGGCAATTCTCTCCTTTTTGATCCATGTAAACCGGGCTGTGAACCGGGCTCGCAACGGCGTTGAAGCGA
>QMCD01003417.1_pt1 | contig 12034 bp, 2 predicted proteins | sample 1821841 | NCBI WGS metagenome assembly QMCD01 (sample SAMN01991225, study PRJNA193472) | Termite gut metagenome, whole genome shotgun sequencing project. | isolation source: worker | host: Macrotermes natalensis | reverse complement strand
CCGGGGCAGTCTCACTTCTTAACTGCCGGCGAGATCAAAGATGAGATGACTGTTGTTGATGGTAACGGTAGCAACTTGTTGGATATAACTAATTACAGCGTTGAGGGTAGGCCTCAAAATGTTAACGATGTTATCGACACTCAAAACATTGGTGTTTATCAAGTTATCTATTCAGTGACATTTGAAGGAAGCTCAGCAACAGCAACCCGCGCAATTGTGGTGACCGATGGCAGACATACGATCGACAACGGTGACCCTACTGATTTGCACGATGGCATGATAATTGCTGCCAGAAACTTTGTTAAGTTGAGCAGTGAAGTTGATGGCTCTATTGACCAAGTATTTTCTTTTTCTGGTGCTGATTTCTACAATGAAGACGGAAGTCCGGTTAGATTCCCTGACAGAGAAATAAGAAACTGGGCAGAAGTTACAGACCCGGCACTTCAAAACCCATACAAGGCTAATCCTGCACTCAATGAGGATCCTGGATATGAGTTTGTCATAGGAATAGCCGGTAAGGCAACAACAAAAACAATTCGTGGTTTTATCACTGATGGTGATGTGTTGTTCCAAGGTGGAGAAAACGATCAATACTCGATGTCTTCTAAGCACTTTTACAAGACAATTGAAGAGGCGAGAGCTATGAATGGCTCTGCATTGTTAGACAACTTGATTGTTGCTTCTGAAACCAAGGTATTTAAACTTGTAGATGCTGCTCCTGATCCTCGTGTTAGAGTAAAAAGTACTTCTAACTTCCCGGGAGATCCTATAGTTGCACCATCTACATTCCCGATAACTTACAATCTTCAAAAAAATATGGCAGCAGCAGGTACGCCTGATTGGCAGCCGGTAAATACAAGTCCGGCTTCTGAAATTACTACCGATGGTCGTATTAGAAGTGTGCCCGATCCACAAATCACAGTTACAACTCCAATTGAGATTCAGCCGGGTGATAGATTTGATCCATATGATGGTGTAGAGCTGCTAGATTATGAAGGAAATGATATAGATCCCAGTCAAGCAGATTATGTTGGTAATGTAGACACAACAACGCCGGGGCTTTATCCCATTCAGTATTCATACACTGATGGTAACGGTGGTACAACTAATGCGGCAGACGGACAGCGCGTAGTTGTTGTAAATGATGGACGATACACCATATCTGATGATACTTATCCAACAGACGGGCGTATTGTTTACGGCAATTCCTTTGTCATTAAGGCAAGCGAAGTAGCAGGACTGACGGATAGAAATGTTCAAATCCTTGATAGATCTCAAACTGCTATCTATAACGGTAAAACCGGAGCAATTCTGCCAAGGTCACTAGTTAGCGTAGCAGACGGACATGCTTACAGTGCAGTTGAAGCTGATTATCCGATAACTTTAGTAGGTCAAGATGTGCCGACAGGAACAATCAACAGAAACATCACCGCTTCTGTAGTAGATGCTGACATTATCTATCCTCCTAAAGATCCGGGATATGGTGTGCACATCCATGGTAAGAATCTTGTGCTTAGAATAAGTGAGGCAGAAGCTCTTGCCGCTCGAGGCTTAGATGGAACAAATGGTGTCATTGACACAATGAATTTTGGTGCCACAAAGACCACAGAAGACGGCACAGTGACTCATCCAGACATCGTTGTTGATGATGTGTCTGATGGCGGCAGGAACTTTGTTAGTAATCTAACCGATGCTGATAGAACAAATGACACAGGAGTATTTACATATAAAGTGCGAGATGTTGCCGATGAATATGATGGAGATATTGAAGACACTATCTTTACCATTACCGTATTAGGCAGCGCCAACGCACCTGAGATTGCTATCACACCAAAACCGCTAAATATAAACATTCAAGATGGTGTTAGCGGCAACTTAACTCCCGCGCAAATCATGCAAGGAGTAACTGCTACAGATGTAGAAGATGGAAATCTTACTGATGAAGTAGAGTACGTAATCTATAACGAAGCAGGAGATGTTGTAACCTCAATTCCTGTAGATGTGCCTGCTTTCTATAAGGTTGTATACACAGTTGAAGACTCCGATCATGATAGAGACACCGATTCACGTGCACTGTTAATCAATGATGGCCGCTATAAATACAACAGCGACAATGTCATAGAGGCACTAAGCTTTATCATCAATAGAACTGACGTTAATGCTCAAGATGCCAACAACCAACTTCTAGAGATGACTGAAGCCAATGCTTGGACGAGCTCTGGAGATAGTATCACTGTAGTAATACGTTCTAACGGTTCATATACAAATCAGATAAATACACAAGGGTATCGTGTCATCCTTGCAAGTGGAAATCTAGAAGCAGGCGTTCTTGCACGTGTTATCGAAGATAATGCAGACGGGGCTTTACCTGTGCGCGATGGTGTATCTGATGGAAACAGCGACAATGGCATCAAGTACTCTATTTATGCGCATAACTTCCGTATCAATACCACAGATGCTAATGCACTTGCAGCAAACACAAATGCGGCTGCAGTTGCTGCTACGCTCATTGGAGAGGCAGGTGCACAATCTTACGACCGCACTTTAGCTGAGTTTGGTATCGGAAGCACTGTCAGATTTATGTCTGACGGAGGTTTGCGTGCAGCAGCTCCATTTGATTCGGGCAGAAACAAAGGTACATACGAAATTACATTTGAAGTAGCTGATGACAGCGAAGCTACAGTTGTGATCAAAGCATTTGTAGATGATGGGTTCCCGCCTGTACTTACAGTACCCGCAGTTAGGTCGTATGATTTAAACGTTAATCCCGGTTCAATCGACTATACAACTGGTATGTCAGCTATTGACGCTGAAGACGGCGATATCACACAAAATGTTACCTATGATACCAGCAACGTTGATGTAACAAAGAGAGGTTTTTATGATGTGCCTTACACTGTTACAGATTCAGACCATAACACTGTGACAAAAACTACTCAAGTTTCTATTGGTTATCCAAACCCAATAGGAGGCTACATTGTTGATGCCTTTAACTTTGTTGCCACAGTAGATGAGATCAATGCATCAAGTGCTTCACTTAGCGACCAAATACTTGGATACTCTTTTGCACATGCTTGGAAACAAGTAGACGAAAATGGCAGCATACGAATGGTGCAAGACGACTCGCTGCTTACAGTCAAAGAAAACGGTGGATTTGCAGCTACAGTTAAGGAAAACCCGGGATACAGCATTGTTCTTACAGTGAGTGGCGCACCTATATATGGCAATGCTGTTCCTGAGCAAGCAGTTGACGGTACAGTAATAGATCGTGACTTAATTACTCGCGAAATCGTCAATCCAGATACCGATCCAATTGTATACACCGTTGCTTCAAACAGAGTAGAGCGTGCACTTAGCCAAGCTACAGGTTATGGAGACTGGCAAACAGATCCCACTGATCGCGCATGGTTAGTTGAGCAAGCACAAGCTGTAGCTTACAAGATCGAAAAAGGCGGAATGAACTACGAGCCTGGTGTAAGCACTAAAGTTACAGCTGATGTGTTTAGCTCCACACTGCCCAATGTGCCGGTAGCTGGTGGGTCATACAATGTTGTATTTGTACCAACTGGTGTAGATCAAGTAAAACGCGATACACCATTTAACATTACAGATCCCGGAGTAAGTATCACATTCCAAGAATATCCACTGGTAATTCCCCGGGGCAGTCTCACTTCTTAACTGCCGGCGAGATCAAAGATGAGATGACTGTTGTTGATGGTAACGGTAGCAACTTGTTGGATATAACTAATTACAGAATAGAAGGAGGCCCATTAAACACAAATAACATCATTGATACTCAAAACATAGGAGTGTACCAGGTAGTTTATTCGGTAGATTATGAGGGTGTGACTACTTCAGCTACGCGTGCTATTGTTGTTACTGATGGGCGTGAGGTCATCGACAACAGAGACCCGGATGATCTTACAGACGGTGTCATCATCTTAGCTCGTGACTTTACGATGCTACAAAAGGATGTTCGCGGCACTAAGCAAGAAGTGTTGGACAACTCAACAGCGATGGCTTACACAGAGGATGGCGTTCGCATTATCGGTGGTCTTGATGTGGCAAACTTTGACCCAACTGTTTGGAGAGAGGGTCTCCCTATTAATGAGGCAGGATATCCATTTACCCTTGTTGTTGATGGTAAAGTAGACATCAATGGCAACCCTGTTCAGAAGCATATTAGAGGTATTGTGGCTGAAGGAGATGTTATTTTCCCCGGTGGTCTTCATGATCAGTATTCGATAGTAGCAAGTCACTTCCGCAAGACCATTTCTGAAGCTGATGACATGCGTACGGATAAGTACAATCAGGAGATAGCAGCTTCGAAAACTAAGGTATTCAAGCTTGTTGCCGCGGCACCGGATGCACGCCCATTTGTAAAGAGCGACTCAAACTTCCCGGGTAGTTCTCAACCGCCGGCAATACGAGGTGAGTATGATGTTACCTTTGGCATCCAAAAGAATGTTAACGGTGCTTGGGGAACCGTATTGACCATACCCGCATCGGAAGTAACCATTACGGCTACAGTGGTTGAAGGCGAAGATCCTGTGCTAACGGTTACCAGCCCACTTGAACTGCCGGTAGGCACAGCGTTCAACCTTTCAGCAGGCGTATTATTGACTGATGCCGAAACGCCTAACCTAACAGCGGAAGAGGCAATTCTAGTAACGGATGACGGACAACCGGATAAACAAATAGGTGATCCAACAATTGTAAATCCTGTTAACTCAGCTCAACCGGGTATCTATCCACTTCAGTATGCTTATAGAGATGCTGATGGAAATGCAACGGAAGGTGCAATTGCAGACGGACAGCGTGTGGTTGTAATAAATGATGGTCACTTTACAGTGTCGCCACCAAACAACATGGATCCATCAAATGTGCCGGAAGATTTAAACGGGCGAATACTTTACGGCAGTTCATTTGTTATCAAGAAATCTGAGGTTGCAAATCAAGAGGCTCTTCTCAACAATCAGATTGTCCAGCGTTCTATGGCTAAGGCGATAGACGGCAAGACTGGTGTTGACTACGGTGGAACATCGGTAAACGTATTGAACAGAGGTGGCTACAGTGTAAATGAAGGCACGTATCCGATCATACTCTCTACCAATGATGTTCCGTCTGGCGCAATACAAAAGAACATCAATGCAGTTGTTGTGGATGCACAGATCATTGTGTCTGATGACGTAGATGGTGACGGACCAAAAGAGTTTGGTGATACTACTTATGTCTATGGTCAAAATCTTAGCATGCGTGCAGTTGAAGCCAGAAGTATTGCTATTGCAGAATTAGATTCACAAGCAGGGGTAAGGGGCGCTCTAAAACTCGGCGCTGTTCTGACCGCAGCCAACGGTGCAGTATCAGATCCGGGTATTCAAATCGTCGATACGGATAATTTCCGTGATCGTTTGAGCGACGATATTGATACAAATAACATCGGTACATATAGATTTACAGTTACTGATGGCAACAATAAAAAGACTGCTGTCTTTACAATCACAATAAGTGATCCTCCGCTGGACACTGAACTTATTGTTACGCCAAAACCACTTAGGGTAGACAGACCAGTGACTGGTGACGATGTTGATGCTAGCGGAAACCTTAGCAGGCAGAAGATCATGCAGGGCGTTTCTGCTAGAGACGGGAAAGTCGTGTCACCGCAAAATCCAACAGGTGATGTTACGGCACAAGTAACATACGTATTGTTTGATGAGAACGGAACACCGATCAACTCCATTCCAACAGACAGGGATGGCTTCTATAAAGCAACATATACATATATAGACGGAGACCAAAAGCAAATATCTGACTCACGTGGCATAGTTGTTGGTGACGACTTTGTGGTAGATGAGTATGTGATCAGAGCCAAGAGTTTCATCATCAATAAGTCTCAGGTAAAAACTGATACGACCGGCAGAGAAGCTCAATTACTTGAACTTACAGAAGCTAAGGCCTGGACACTTGAAGGCGATGTGGTGCCTGTATATATCGAGAGCGAGTATACAAATACCATAATTTCCGGTATAGGGCATTCTATTACTGTGACCGGTGGAACCGATCAACACATTGTTTATGCAAAAGTTATCGAAGACCAGACCGGCTCATTGCCTCCCGGAGACAACATGCAAGACGGAAACAGCGATAACGGTATCGACTACTCCATTTATGCGCACAACTTCCGTATTAACGAAGTGGATGCTAACGCGCTTGCGGCCAAGAAAGCAACTGCTCTGGCAGAATATGCCAACGAGCTCGTACAAAGATCTGGTGCAACAAGCTATAGCCGTATTTATTCGCTAAGCATTTTAGGCACAGCAGAATATGTTGAGGACTCTGGCTTCGCAACTTCCGGGGAGCTTGTAGAAGGAGACATCTTTACTGTTACCTTTAGAGTTGCAGGCGATCATGAAGCGCTTGTCACAATAAAGGCGTTTGTACACAACGGTAACCCACCGGTGCTTACCGTGCCCTATATGAAGAGTTTTCCGCTTAATCACAACATAACCGATGCCGAGTATATGCAAGGCGTATCAGTAACCGATGTTGAAGACGATAATGCTGTTCCACCGAGACCAATAAGCATTTCTTATGATTCATCTCATGTAGCAACCAATGATAGGGCTATTTTCTCGGTTACCTATACAGTTACAGACTCCGACCACAACACTGTGACACAAGACGGATTGATTCTTATCGACTTTGAAATAGACATTGACTGTGCTGTAGCAGCTACAAACTTTGTAACGAGTGAAAAGGCCATACAGCGTTCGCTTGACGAAAATGCAACTCTTGAAGACATTATTCTTGAGAATGCACATTCTGAGGGTTATAGATTGGATCTAACAGATCCTACTAAGCCAAAGATGGTGCCCGACAACAGCATTCTTGGTGTGCTTGATAATGCAGGATTTGGTCCGCTTGAAGGCGTGTATGATGGTGTCATGATTGGCGTTGACCCGGCTGCGGGGCTTCTTGGAAGTCCGGTCAAAGAAATAAGCGCCAAGGTTATCAAGAAAGACATTATTTCTACAGATCCTGGTCCGGATGCTTCAGACAACGATGAGAACAAGGGCGATCCAAACGATAACCAATACTATTTAGTTGGTGCCAATAGTCCGGTGTCCATCAATGTATCTACGGTTCCTGACTACGTCTTTGGAACAACAGCTCAAACAGCGGCTGCAAAGGTTAACCTAATTGCTGCAGCACAAGCTGAAGGATATAAATATCGTGGGGAAACTGTATCTCATCCTGTTGATGTTATTGCCAACGAGATACCGGCGGATGCGCAAGTAGGGGATAGTTATTATGTTACGTTTGCTCCTCAGGGTGTAAACTCTGTGTGGGTCAAGGTTCAATTCAATATCATTGCCGGTCATTTACCGGAACTGAACATTGATGGTCCATTAGTAATACCTGCAACAGATGATCCACGCGAGCTAAATCGCGATGATCTGATGCAAGGTGTAGGTGCCACTGATGAAGAAGCAAAGACCAGTGGTAATCCAAGCGGTGATATATCAGGTGATGTCGTAATCACTGATGGCAATGCCGGCGAACCTGATATTGACACCAGTGTTGCTGGACTTTATTCGGTTGAGTACGCAGTTACTGATGTTGATGGTAACGAAGTTAAAGAAAAGCGTACTGTTGTAATTAATGATGGTAGATACAAATCTATCGACTCAACCGAGCCGGCTGATGGGGTTATCGACATCATTATCGGTGCAAAGAACTACGTTGTAAGGCAAAGCGATGTAGCTAATACCTTGCAACATGTAAGAGCAAAGTCTTGGGCTGAAGCTTATGATACAAAAGGAAATGATCTTTCCGCACAGCTTACTTTGGTCGGGGCAATACCAACAGGGTATTCCAGTGGAATCGTGGGTGAGTATACCTTCACCTGGGCGGTTAATGGTCATGACTACTTGAACAATGCAGGTAATGTTGATCCAAACAGGGTCAAAACAATAACTGCAAGAGTAATCTCTGATGACTACGTTATCGACCCAAGAGCCAACGAAAAAGCGAGTAAATATGCTGCCATAGCCAAAGACTTTACGCGAGCAATAAGTAGAGCAGCTCTTATCAGAGTAGATGCTGATTATATTGCCGCGGCACAAGCTGAGGTAGTAGAGCTTATTGATGGTATAGAGGATAAATTGCCTACAACGGCAAACACCGGTGGATTTACCAGCACTCAAGGTTTGTATCCTATCACCTTTGGAATAAAGGCTCCATCTACCACTGCACAAGCGAGTGTCATGGCTGTCATCACCGGAGCGGTAACAAATGGACAAGCTCCAATTATTACATCTGATGAGCCTATCTACTTCCCAATTGTTCTGCCTACAGGAAGTGTGCCATATAACCAAGAGCAAATTAAAACTCAAGGACATGTAGCTGCCACAGATGCAGAAGACATCAATTTGACCAGATACGTTACTGTAACTAATCCAAATACAGGTAATGCTTTGACTGTTCCATCTGATCAAAAAGGCGTCTACCAAGCCTTGCTTTCCGTAACTGACTCTGATGGGAACACTACACAAAAGATTGTGGGCATATCTGTTGGTATAGTTCCGGCCGACTTTATGATCGATGCAAATGACTTTACAATTGACTCCGGTGAAGTTTCGCCAAACATGGCTGTCCAACAAATACTTCAAGAGTCTGGAGCTAGGGCTTGGAAGCGCGATGGTACTCCTATTCCTGTATCAGTTGTATCTACGGATGGGTATAGTGCAGTACCGGCTACCTATAGGCCTGTGCTTGGCGTATATGATAATTCGGAGCATCCCGGCACACCAATTGGAGATCCTGCAGCAAAAAAGACAATCAATGCTAATGTTGTAGACGGAGCCGTTAGATACACTGTAACCTTTAACGCAAATGGCGGTACTTTGCGTGGTCCGGACAGGATAACGGTTGTGGCACCAAATACGTTGCCGTACTTGCCTGTGTCACCGGATCGCGAAGGCTATAACTTCATGCACTGGACCATGGCGCCAATTGGCGGAGCACAGTTTACGATAACAACTCCAATTGATAGAAACTATACTGTCTACGCTCAGTGGAGAGAGATACCCGGCACTGTTGAGACAGAACCACCATTACCGCCAGACGTTATTGTTACTCCACCAACAATAATTGTTAATGACCCACCAAACTCAACTACGATTGTGCAGCAACCAACGCAGAATCAGAGACCAAACGTAACCGTTAATCCTCCTGCAGTAAATGTTACTGTTGAAGACGGAGTAGGAGAAGCCCCTATTGTAGAGGTATATCCGGAGGTACCAGCTGCACCAGATGTTAATGTTACTGTTGAGGCACCGGAGCAGACTCCGATAACTTTGCCGGCTACACCGACTCCGCTAGCGGAACCTGAAGAGACGGAGACTCATTGGTCACTGTTCAATCTAATCGCGACGATTCTGGCATTGTTATTGGCTTTGATATTTGCAATCAAGTTGTTCTTCGATCGTCCTAAGAGTGAAGAGTATGAAGAAGAGCCGGTAGACTCTGAGTTCCTGGCAGTAATGACTCCCGCTCAGCGCGATCAATACCAAAAACGTCGAGATGCAGATCGTCAGGCTTGGCTTGCCAATCAAGAGAAGGAGAACAGAAAGCAAAAGGCAATGTTTGTAAATCTTCCTGTGTTATTGATTGCTGCAGTTGCCTTTGTAGAAGCTGTAATACTACTATTCATGACTCAAGACTTCTATTCTTACATGGTTGTAGTTGATACTTGGTCTGTGGTCTTTTCATTGATACTGTTTGTACAACTGCTAACGCCTATGGTTGCAGCTGTAATTCACAACAGTAAAACAGAAAAGAAAGCCGACGAATATCAACAGCGCAAGGAACTATACGATGGCGACATCATCCTGTAGTTGTTGATAAGATTAACTTAGCTCCGGGTTATTTCCGGAGCTAAGGAGAAAAAGCATAGATAAAGCCGACTAATCTATAAGATAGAGTCGGCTTTATTGCTAATAATACAAGTTAGCGTGAATAGTAAGGAGTTAAATATACATAAACATAGGCACAAAAGAGTTCATTAGAAGATAAATTAAACTATTAAAGATACAAGACAAAAACGTAAATAAGATGTAAACTTAAAGTATATTTTATGGGAGGAGACGTTTAAAGGACCAGCGAAATGCTAGCAAGGGGACTTAGGCAACCATGATATGGTTAAAATATCATTTTTAGCTCTGTGTATAAAAATAAATAATTGTAGTAGAAAAAGGAAGTGTAATTATGTTTAATGCACTTCATAAGGCTGTTGTGCCAAAGGAACTCATAAAATACGACTGCTTAATTGTCGATGATGAGGATGGATTGTCACAGGCGACCTGTGAATATTTTGAAATGTTTGGGGTCAGCACTTATTGGGCTGCGGACACCGATGCATGTATGACTTTTTTTGAAGATAACACAGCAGATATTATTTTACTCGACATCAATTTGTCAGATGTATCCGGCTTTGAGTTGTGCAAGCGTCTCAGAGAGTTCACCGATGTGCCAATACTATTCATCAGTGCAAGGAAGAGTGATGACGATAGGTTATTGGCGCTATCTATAGGTGGAGATGACTACATTCAAAAGCCTTACTCGTTATCGGTATTATTGGCAAAAGTGAAGGCAGTATTGTCAAGATATAGAAGCTCAAACACGCATGCACCGTCTGTTTCGATCCTAAGTGTGGGGGATCTAGTTTTGGATGAAAATGAACTCGCTGTTGTTCATAGAGGACATAAAGTGGACTTAAAGCCAATGGAGTTTAAGTTACTGAGCCATATGATGAAGAATAATGGCCGAGTAATAACAAAAGATGAATTGTTTAAGAAAGTTTGGGAAGAGTCCATCACCAGTGAAAACACCTTAAATGTGCATATTAGTAGATTGCGAGAGAAGTTAGAAACAGATCCATCTAATCCTCAGTATATTAAAACTATGTGGGGGGTAGGGTATATGTTTAGCTCCGGCACAAAAGATAAAAAGCAATGAACAAGGCTTGCAGTAGTAATTAAGTCAGAAATGCTTGGGAAAGCAAGAGGGTGGTTCGCATAATCAAGCAGGAGGTGTTTGGTGCGCCTTAGATACTATGTGATTACTTCGATATTAATCTTACTACTTAGTATAAGTGCAGTTCTTTTTTTGCTGCCTGCTCCCAACTATAAGATTGACATTGTAAAGATCAACGACATTGCCAAAACACTTGCTAATGACTTTGATAGACTTGGCGAGGCAAGTTACAGTTTGCCCGAAACCGACAACTATAGTTATGCTGTTTTGGACGCAGCGGGCAAAATGATAACCGCCACAGACATGAGCTTCTCAACAAATATTTACCATGCCATAGAACGAGGAGATATGTCTGTAAATATTGTTAAAGATGGTCAGGTGTTAGGCAACGTAATATTTCCTAATAGCAGCGAGGCTCAGTGGTGGAGTTACAAAACAAATGTTCAAATAATTGTAATCATTACGCTAATAGCATTAACTTTGATTGGAATGATCTTCTTCTTTATTGTCTACAGAGAAGTTCTAAAGCCCTTTAAACATATGCAGAGTTTTGCAAAGCGTGTAGCTGCGGGCGAGCTTGACATGCCTCTTGATATGAGCAAAAAAAATGCTTTTGGCGCATACACTGAGAGCTTTGATCTTATGCGAGACGAACTAAAGCGAGCACGAGAAAATGAGCTCAGAGCAGAAAAGTCTAAGCAAGATCTGATCACGTCATTAAGCCATGACATGCATACTCCAATTATTTCGATCAAGGCAGTTGCAGAACTTATGGAGGCCACTACAAATGATGAATATCAGATCAGTAAGCTGAAGATAATTCAAAGCAAGACCGATCAAACAAATCTGTTGCTAACAGATTTGTTTAACGCTGCCATGCACGAGCAAGAAACAATAGAAGTAAAGTCTGAAGTTCTGGGAAGTGATCAGCTTGCTCATATAATTAAAAAGGCAGACTACAAAAACCTTATGAATATATATACGATTCCCAGTTGCT
>QMCD01003849.1_pt1 | contig 12035 bp, 9 predicted proteins | sample 1821841 | NCBI WGS metagenome assembly QMCD01 (sample SAMN01991225, study PRJNA193472) | Termite gut metagenome, whole genome shotgun sequencing project. | isolation source: worker | host: Macrotermes natalensis | reverse complement strand
AAAAACTTATATATATATTATTCGCGGTATTTCTGTTTAGTTCCTGCGACGTAAATGTGGAAAATCCGAATACTATCACCAGTGCCACTTTCTGGAAGACGGAAACAGACGCCGAATACGGCCTGAACGCCGTGTACAATATGTTCTATAAACCCAACACCTACACCCGATGGATATGGTTCAGATTTGACTTAACCTCCGACGAAGGCTACAGCCAGAGCCCTTGGGCCGAGTTGAAAGAATGGACACAATTCAGATATATTAATTACAACTTTGGAGAAGGAAATGCCGGGACATACCACGATTTTTACGAAGCCATCTTCAGGGCCAACCAGGTATTGCACTATGTGCCGGAAATAACCTTCGATGACGAAAATAATAAAAACCGGATACTGGCTCAGGCATATTTCCTCCGTGGACTATACTACTATAATTTAGCATTACTATGGGGTAGTGAAAACAAGAGTCTGGGTATCGTACTCGAACCATCTACTCCGCAAATGCAACCCGAAGGCCATACCGGTACGGAAATATATCAGCAGGCTATCAATGACTTTACCGAAGCTCAAAAATATCTGCCCGAAGAATGGGACGCTGCCAACGAGGGACGCGCGACTAAAGGTGCAGCGCTGGCTTTCAGGGCAAAATGCTATATGCAACTGCATCAGTGGAACGAAGCTAAAACCGACCTGCAATGGCTGGTAGAAGGTGAGGGAATGAGATATTATGACCTGACAACCAATTATTTCGATAACTTCAGCAAAGATACGGAAAACAATATCGAATCGGTGTTTGAAATCCAATACTCGGATGCACACTTGGCTCCTGCCGGAGACGGAGATTTCGATCCTAATCCTAACCTGGGGCTGAACCGGGGGCAATTCTTTGCACCTCCGGGAATCGGCTGGACTGACGGTGAACTGCGCGCTTCGCTGGTAACGGAATTCAAGAAAGAAAAGAATTTGAGTAACGAATACGACATCCGCCTGAGATATACCGCATTCTACGAAGGCATGGAAGTAGATTTTCCAAACAACAGTAGGATATACAGCTATACAAGCAACGCCGAAACATGGGGGCAGCAAAACTGGAAAGGCCGCGTATTCTTCCGCAAATACAGCTCGGAATACTTTCGCGACTTTGATGATTATTACAACCCCACCAACGTAAGACTGATACGCTTCTCAGATGTATTATTGATGTATGCCGAATGTATCGCCGAATCCGGAGGTACTTTATCCACAGCTGTAGCACAAGTAGACAGGGTACGCGCAAGGGTGAATATGCCTAAACTGGCTGTTAATAATCCTACTGCGACATCAAGCAAAGACGCATTCGTGAAACGGTTGCAAATGGAACGTTACCTTGAACTGGCTACCGAAGGACAACGTTGGGCAGATATTAAACGCTGGGGATTACTTGATAATCAGGAAGGTATAGACGAATTGAAATTACGGGATGCTGACTTCGAAAGCTTTGTAATAGGTCGTCACAATTGTTTGCCTATTCCTTCTAATGAGGTGAAAAACAATCCGAACATAGTTCAGAATCCTAATTATTAATTAGTTATAAGTTGCGGGTTACAAGATGTGGTTATACATTTACTTGTAACCCGTAACTATCTGTAAAGCAAACAATAACTTGTAACTAAAAAGAAATAAGATGAGAATTATAAAATTATGTGTGCTGGCAATCGTTTCTTTAGCTTTCCTGTCGTGCGGCGGTAGTGAGAAAAGTGATTTCGAATACACTACACCTGTGCTTTTTGGCGATCCTTTCATTATGTTGCACAACAATGTCTACTATGCTTATGGTACAAATGCTGAAAACGGGATAGAAGTATATACATCCGATGACCTGCTGACATGGAAAAAGTCTCCTACCCTCGCCCTCGATAAAAAAGACTCTTGGGCCGACCGTTGGTACTGGGCACCTGAGGTATATTACATCAAGGAAAAGAACAAATTCTTCATGTACTATTCAGCAGACGAGCATATTTGTGTAGCCACAGCCGATTCTCCGCTGGGGCCATTCGTACAGGATGTGAAAGAACCGATGATTGCAGATGAAAAGTGCATCGACAACTCACTCTTTATAGACGATGACGGCAAACCTTATCTGTATTTCGACCGCTTCGATGACGGGCTGAATATTTGTGTAGCCGAACTCGAAAGTGACCTGAAAACCATTAAAAAGGAAACAATAACCAAATGCATCAACGTTTCGCAGTCGTGGGAAGAAATTTGGCCGCGTGTGAATGAAGGTGCATTTGTTACAAAGTATAAAGACCTCTATTACCTTACCTATTCGGGAAACAGTTACGAAAGTCCTTTCTACGGAGTAGGCTATGCGACAGCCACTTCACCGATGGGGCCTTGGACTAAATACGACAAGAATCCGATATTGCAGAAACCCGACAGCCTTGTAGGCGTAGGGCACAGCGCCATGTTCCACGATAAAGCAGGACAACTGAGGATTGTATTTCATGCACATCATTCTCCGGACATCATTCATCCGAGAGCCATGTATATCGCAGGCGTAACATTTACGGATGACACCGTGCCTGTGATGAAAATAACAGGAGATATTATTCAGCCAAAAATAGTCAAATAATGAAAACATTAGCCTTATTCCTTTCTTCAATATTACTGGGCTTTTCGGCTTGTGTATCTGATAAAACCGCGGAGGACAGCCAGATACAGGAAAATGCGGACGATGGTATCCGCATAGCGTGGGACTACAGTTCCATACAGCAACTTGCCGAAAAGGGAGGTTATCCCCGTTTGCTCAGGATGCAGGACAACTCCCTGATGGTTGTATATGAGACATATACCGGAAATATCGACTTTCGCCGCAGCTACGACAACGGCGCTACATGGTCGGATGCCGGAAGGCTGTTTTCCCAATTCACGTATAAAGGTGAGAACGGGAAATCGGTACAAGTCAACATGTCCAACGCGGAGATAACACAGTTGAAGAACGGCGATATCATTGCCGGATGCAACTATCGCCCTGCCCAGGCAGAGATTGCCCCGTATTCGATAGTGATAAGGCGTAGTAACGACAATGGAGCCACATGGCTCGAACCTCAGATATTGTACAACGCGGCGCCCCGTTTCCACGATGGATGCTGGGAGCCGTCATTCCTGCAACTTCCCGATGGAGAAGTGCAGATATACTTTGCGAACGAAAACCCATACCAACAGTCCGAAGAGCAGGAAATTTCGCTTCTCCGTTCTAAGGATAACGGAGCTACATGGAGTGACGCCGCCACGGTATGCTTCCGCAAGGACAGGCGCGACGGTATGCCCGTGGCACGGATAATAGGTGATGAGATTGTCGTGGTTATCGAAGACAACAACATCGACCGCTTTAAGCCGTACACGGTACGCACCAAGATAGCGGACAACTGGTCGAAACCCGTACTGGCAGATTCTCCCGACAGGGAGTATGCGCTGACCGAAAAAATTGACGACTCTGTGTATATGGGTGCTCCTTACCTGCTGAAACTTCCTACGGGAGAAACACTGATTTCGTATCAGACGAACGAAAACCGTGCTTCCGACTGGGAATATTCCACAATGGAAGTAGCCGTAGGCAATAAAGAAGCCCGCAATTTCGGGCGCAGGACACGCCCGTTCGATGTCCCGTTGGATAAGGAAGCCAAATGGAACTCATTGGCGCTTTGGGACGACAATACAGTAGTGGCATTCGCTTCGTCCAATTTCAGGTCGGAGCATATCGCCCCGTGGCTCATAAAGGGATATATAATTCCCGAACTGAAAATAGCCACAAAAGACATAACCGCATACCCCGTATTCATCGGGGCAAAGGGAGAGACAAACCTCCGTGCGGGATTAGGTAAGGATGAGGAGAGCCTGTATATTAAATGCATGGTTAACGATAATAGTTTGTATGGTTTGAAAGAATCCGGCACAGCCTCCGATGGCGTATTTGTCTATTTCAGCAATGGAAAAGAGACGTTACGATTGTGGTGCGACTATCAGGGAAAATCCGATGTGTGGGATAAAAAAGGTAAAGATTGGCTAATAAGGTCGGTAGCTAATGTACAGGCCTCCTCTTCTTTAAGCGATAAAGGCTATAGCCTGAATATCACTATCCCCGTAAAGGACTTACCCGAAGCGGATAATGGATCAATCAGGGTAAACATGGCATTGTCAGCCTACAATGATGCGCAAAACGGCTATACCGAAATGCTGGTAAACAGCGAAGAAGATAAGCCTGAAACATGGATGAGGGTGAGTTATAAATGATGAATTAATGAGATACAAGACACGAGATACAAGATATAAGTTTATTTAGAATTAACTCGTTTACTTGTCAACTTGTACCTTGTCAACTTAAAAATTAAAAATATATGGAAAAAAGATTGTTTGCAGTTATCTTATTCCTGCTTACGTGGGCAATGGTAAATGCTCAGGAAATACAGCCGGAATATCAAATCACACTGAAATCGCCCGGAAATCCGGCGGAATCATACACATTGCAGGAAGATGCTTCGGGTTATCTGAAAGCATCGCAGAGCCTGCCTGTAGAAATCCGGCAACAAAAAACGGAGACCGCTTCTACAATACGTATTACGGTCGACATCACTGCCAAAAACCTCATTTACTACAACTTTGAAGAAGTATGCAAACTGGCGGGAATCAGCCACGACGATTGCCAGTTCTTCATGCCGGGATTTTGGTATCACCGCAATATGCGCTCACCAAAGGAAGCCCCTTCGTTTGCTACAAGCGATAGCTGGCAGGTACGCGAAGACCGTCTGAGCACACCGCTTACAGGTATCTACAGCAACAAGACGGGAGATTACTATACAGTGCTCCGTATCGATAAGTTTGAAGGCGAAAGTCTCGCTACACACAGTGCAGGCGAAGTGATCCTTACGGATAAAACATCGCTGGGCTTTACGGGTTTCCGCAACGTGGAAGGCACTACAGCCCTCGTCTACGGGTTCCCTTACAGCGAAACGCCTAAAACCTATATCCGCAAACTGACATTGGCGCCTGCGGTACAGGCATTCGAGAAACTGGAAAAAGGAGAAACCCGCCAACTTGTATGGGAAATACGTAAAGGAAAGGCACAGGATTATTCCGCTTTCGTAGCCGATGTATGGAATTATTCATACGACACCTTCAAGCCACAGGTATATGCCGGCGCAATGAGCACGGCAGACGCGAAGAAAGTTTTATCCAACTTCTTCACAGAAAGCTATGTAGATAAATATCCGTTGAAATATTTTTCGGGAGTGCACATGCGTACCGACGACTGTAAGAGTACTGGTTCGGCTGAAATAGGTTTTGTAGGGCGCGTATTACTGAATGCCTTCAACGCGTTGGAATACGGAGAACAAATAGGGAATACAGACTTGGTTAATAAAGCCAATTCGATATTCGACAGCTACCTGCAACATGGTTTTACCCCGAATGGCTTTTTCCGTGAATTTGTAGATTATACGCACAATGAGGAAACAGACATTTACAGCATCCGCCGCCAGTCGGAAGGAGCATTCGCCATCCTCAACTATCTCGAATATGAAAAGAGACAAGGACGTAAACACCCTGAATGGGAAGCCAAAATAAAGTCATTGCTCGACAATTTCCTGAAACTGCAAGGACAGGACGGAAGTTTTCCCCGCAAGTTTAATGATAACTTCAATGTAACGGACGCTTCGGGTGGCAGCACACCATCGGCAACATTACCGCTGACAATGGCTTATGCTTACTTCAAGAATAAGCAGTATATGGAAAGCGCGAAACAGACTGCCGTTTATCTGGAAAAAGAACTTATCTCGAAAGCCGATTATTTCTCTTCCACACTTGATGCCAACTGCGAAGACAAGGAAGCGTCACTCTATGCCTCCACAGCCATGTACTATCTGGCTATGGCATCGCCTGATAAGGAAAAAGCGCATTACATCGACCTGTCGAAAAAAGCGGCATATTTTGCACTGTCGTGGTACTATATGTGGGATGTACCTTTTGCACAGGGACAGATGCTGGGCGATGTAGGCTTCAAGTCGCGCGGCTGGGGAAATGTTTCGGTGGAGAACAACCATATCGATGTCTTTATCTTTGAGTTTGCCACAGTACTCGACTGGCTTGCCAAAGAACGTAATGAACCGCGTTTTGCAGAGTTTTCTTCCGTAATAAAAACATCTATGTTGCAACTGATGCCTGTAAAAGGACACATGTTCGATATCGGAAAGGTTGGCTATTACCCTGAGGTGGTACAACATACCAACTGGGATTACGGTAAAAACGGCAAGGGATTTTATAACGACATATTTGCTCCGGGATGGACAGTAGCATCGCTATGGCAAATGATGAGTCCAGACAGAGTGGCGAATTATTTCAATCCGCATAAGAAATAAGAAGCTGTCCCAAAAGTAAGAGGGCACTGAAAAAGTCTTTTAGATTTTGATTTGAATCGTGAAATTGAAATATAATAGCTTCATTTTCACGATTTTTTTGTATCTTGGGTAGTCAACCAAAGCTTATTTTATGGAATGGCGTGACCTTGTATTGTTGGTCGAAGGTATCCGGGAGGAGCCCTCCGCTCGTCTCAAACGTCTGAAGATGAGCCGTTATCCATAGAAAAAAACAAGCCTGGAAGTTTGTCGGAATGCGCTGTTTTTCATATCTTTAAGGTATGGAAGAAGCAGGGAAACCAATCACCGGTAACATAAGTGTTGAGATGATGCAGTCCGTTCTGGAAGAGAATAAGCGGCTGCATACAGAGATTGCCCGCCTGAATGCCCGCCTGGCGTGGTTTATGCGCCGGATGTTCGGTCGTAAAAGCGAGAAGCTGGCCTACCTTGATCCCAACCAGCTCGGGCTGGACTTCGAAGGTTTCGGCCTCAGGCTTCCGGAACAACAAATAAATGAAGTCTCGGCCAGCCAAATCGGAGAAATACCAGTCACACCCGCAAATAAAAAAGCCGTTAAGCCGCGTTCGGGGGTGATGGATGGCTTACCTGTTATTGAAATCATTATTGAGCCTGAGAATCTGGATGCCGGCCGGTACGTGCGCATCGGAGAGGAGCACACCAGGACATTGGAATATGAACCCGGCAAGCTTTATGTCATGGACCGCGTACGCCCCAAGTATGCGCTGAAGGATAAGATGGAACTGCCACGGGACGGGGAGAAGACGGTCGTTATCGCCCCATTGCCTCTGCTTCCGCTCTACAAGTGCATGTTCGGTTCCACCCTGACAGCCGAACTTATGTTACAAAAATATACCTACCACATACCTTTCCACCGCCAGTTGCGCCAACTGAAAGATCTGGGTGTTATCCTGCCCGAAAGTACGGTAAACGGATGCTTCAGCCGTTGCAGTGAAGGCCTTCGCCCGTTGTATGACAAAGTACGGGAACTTGTACTGTCTTCGGCTTATATACAGGCGGATGAAACCATCCTGCCGGTCATCAGCAAGGCCAAACATAAAGCGGAAAAGGAATACCTGTGGGTGGTCCGCTCCGTACCCGATGAGATGCACTTCTTCCATTACCAGCTGGGGGACAGGACTAAAGATGTGGCCGTGTCGCTTTTTAAGGATGTTAAGGGTTACCTGCAAACCGATGGATTCGGCAGCTATGAAACCCTGGATAATTATCCGGGCATAACCCTGGTGGGATGCCTTGCCCATTGCAGAAATTTGAGTCCGGATTAAATGAGAATAAGAAACTGGCAGAAGAAGCGCTGGCCCGGATACAGGTCTTATACAGGATAGAACGTAAAATAAGGGATGAAAATCAGGATGCGCAGGAGACCCGGCTGACCAGGCAACAATTATCCCGCCCGGTTTGTAACACCTTTGAAAAATGGATGGAGAAAAACTACCGGTATGTACTGCCAGGCAGTAACCTGGGTAAAGCTATCGCATACACTTATTCCCGCTGGAACAGGATGTGCAAATATCTGGAAGACGGTAACCTGAAAATAGATAATAACCTGATTGAATCTGCCAACCGGCCCGTGGCTGTGGGAAGAAACGCTTATATGTTCTGCGGAAACCATCAGGCTGCCGAACATGCGGCTATTATATATACCCTGCCAGGCTGTTGCCGGGAAGTGGATGTCAACCCGCGTGAATGGCTCATAGACATACTGGAGAAGATGCCATACTATCTGCGCGATAAAAAAGACCTGGCACTGCTGCTGCCTGCCTACTGGAAAAATACTTGAAATATCCTGTCCGCGTGACACTCATCATTATATATCATATAAACTAAGGCCGGATCTACATCTCCGGCCTCTTTTTGTATTGGCTTGCCCCTGCGGATGGTTTGTAGCTTGGGAACATGCACTTGGGTGACAGACTGTATATATTTATCCATAATGTTGTACCGGTTGACAATGTATTTCCAATTCAAAAAGAGGGACTTAAAACATCGGTAAGCCCGGTATTCTTGTCCCTCCATAGTATTATCTTAATATATTAGCCAATATACTTAAAATCTGTCCAGATTCATTACTTTATCCCATGCGGCAACAAAATCCTTTATAAATTTATTCCCGCTACCGGCACATGCATATACTTCTGCCGTAGCCCGCAACTCGGAATTCGAGCCGAAAATAAGGTCGGTTCTTGTTGCCTTCCATTTCTTCCGCCCTGTTGCCCTATCCGATCCTTCAAAGATATCGCCTGCCTCTGATATGGCTTTCCACGTAGTACCGAAATCCAATAAGTTTACAAAGAAGTCATTTGTCAGGGCTTCCGGACGATCCGTAAATACTCCTTCTTCAGAACTGTTATAATTTGCATCCAGTACTCTCATACCTCCTACCAGCACTGTCATTTCCGGTACTGTCAGATTAAGCAACTGTGCTTTATCTACCAGTAATACTTCTGCCGGTATATTAGCCAGCGCCGCACTTTTATAGTTTCTGAAACCATCGGCTTTAGGTTCTAATACCGCAAATGATTTTGCATCGGTTTGCTCAGGCGTGGCATCCGTGCGTCCGGGAGTAAAAGGAACGACAATGTCATGCCCTGCTGCTTTGGCCGCTTTTTCGATTCCGGCACAACCACCCAGCACGATGATATCAGCCATAGAGACTTTTTTATTACCAGCCTGGACACTGTTGAATTCTTTTTGTATGCCTTCCAATACACCTAATACCTTCTTTAGCCGGGCTGGATTATTTACCTCCCAGTTGTTCTGGGGTGCAAGGCGAATACGCGCACCATTGGCCCCGCCCCGCTTATCGGAGTTACGGAAGGTGGCAGCCGAAGCCCAGGCCGTAGAGACCAGCTCCGAAACGCTGAGCCCTGAACCGGTTAGTTTATTTTTTAGAAAACTAATATCCGTATCATTGATAAGTTCATGGTCAATAACCGGCACAGGGTCTTGCCATATTAATACTTCGGATGGTACTTCTGCACCCAGATAACGGCTACGAGGCCCCATATCCCGGTGCGTCAGCTTAAACCAGGCTCTGGCGAAGGCATCGGCAAAGGCATTGAAATCCTGTGAGAATTTTCGTGAAATAGGTTCGTAGATGGGATCCATCTTCAAAGCAAGGTCTGCCGTGGTCATCATCGGGGCATGCCTTTTCTGCGGATCATGGGCATCTTCCACCAATGTAGCGGCCGATTTGTCCGTAGGGATCCACTGGTGTGCGCCGGCAGGGCTTTTTACCAGTTTCCAGTCATATCTGAATAGTGTTTCAAAATATCCGTTATCCCAGGTTGTCGGATTGGGTTTCCATGCGCCTTCAATTCCACTGGTAATGGTATCGCCGCCTTTACCTGTACCGAATGCATTTTTCCATCCCAAGCCCTGTTCTTCTATTCCGGCAGCTTCAGGTTCCCGTCCGACATGCGCAGCGCTGGCGGCTCCATGTGCCTTGCCGAATGTATGCCCGCCTGCAATCAGGGCTACGGTTTCTTCATCGTTCATGGCCATACGGGCAAAGGTTTCGCGGATGTCGCGGCCTGAAGCAATCGGGTCAGGATTTCCGTCCGGGCCTTCGGGATTTACATAGATCAGTCCCATCTGTACGGCTGCCAACGGATTTTCCAGATCGCGGTCACCGGAATACCGACTATTAGGCTTGTCGCTGGTAGCAAGCCACTCTGTTTCAGCCCCCCAGTAGACATCCTGTTCCGGTTCCCAGATATCTTCACGGCCTCCGGCAAAGCCAAAAGTTTTGAAGCCCATAGACTCCAATGCGCAATTACCGGCTAGTATCAGCAGATCAGCCCAGGAAATCTTCTTTCCGTATTTTTGCTTAACAGGCCAGAGTAAAAAACGGGCTTTATCCAGATTGGCATTATCAGGCCAGCTGTTCAGTGGGGCAAAACGCTGGTTGCCTGTAGAGGCTCCGCCCCGGCCGTCAAAAGTCCGGTAAGTACCGGCACTATGCCAGGCCATACGGATAAATAGCGGGCCATAATGGCCGTAATCTGCCGGCCACCAATCCTGCGAAGTGGTCATTAATGTGAAAATGTCTTTCTTGATTTCCCGTAAATCCAGTTTTTGAAATTCTTCCGCATAATTGAAATCCTTATCCATCGGATTGGAAAGGGAAGAATGCTGGCGGAGAATGTTCAGGTTAAGGCGGTTGGGCCACCAATCCTTGTTTGAGGTTCCCGTACCTCCTGCGGGCATACCTTGCCCATGGTTAAAAGGGCACTTGCTTTTCTGGTTAGAATCATTCATAATTATAAGTTATTTATTATCATTAAATTTACCGGTTATCTGAAGTTGAATATTCCGGATATCGAAGTTTTTTATTTTATTTTTTTCCAGATAGTCACTGATCAGCCGGGTTAATTCTTCGTCTTGATAATCTTCTATATGTTCAGTCTCGGTACAATACAAGTGATGATGGTTGAATAAAACGGCATCGTAACGCATGATGTCCTTTTCCGTCTTCACCCTTTTCAGTATGTTATTTTCAACAAAAGAGTCAAGAACCTTGTAAACCGTAGCGACTGAAATATGCGGATGGTTTGTTTTGATATATTCAATTATATTGTCGGCAGAAGGATGATTCAGCTTAATAACCGCTTCATAAATGGTTATTCTCTGAGGGGTAACTTTCAACCCTTTCTCTTTTAACTTGTCTATAATATTATAATCCATATTTAATATCATTTGATAAATACCCTGTAAAGATAATTATTCTATTTTAAGCTATGCAATAAATAATTTTTTTAATAGTAATACATTCCGCTGATTTTCAATTTCTGTGATTAAAAAATGAAGAGATTCCATTCCATATTCAGATCGGAAAAAGTTACCTTCCTTTAGCCAGTGAATAAAACGCCTGAACCAATGACTATCCGGTTTCTTAAATTCTTCCGGCGTTATTATTCCATTGAAATGAAGTAAAGATTTGACTCTGTTTTTTAGTTGGGTAAGATCCTTAACCAGCATCTCTTGTGTTCTTATTAGTGAACGGTCTTCCAATGTCTGATTACTCAGTACATAAATAGGTATTAATTGCTTTGCTCTGAATGAGCATGCTATTTTTCGACTGTCCACCGGATCATTCTTCTGAAATTGCTCCTTTTGAGTCGTTGGTACATCTGATGGATTTACCACAATATTATTTATTCCTAAATCCAATAACTGATAATGTGCCCAAAATCCACTATATCCGGCTTCGTAGGCAGAATAATAACTCCAGCCCGGAAAGTTCTCTTTCAGGTAATTTACTAATACTACAGCACTGGGTGGCTGTCTGAATGTTCTATGACTGATGTTTTCTGTTAATATTGTCACTGTCCAACTCTTTAAATGAACATCGATTCCCACATAGAGATTATGTTCTTCTAAAAATTTAAATTCGTTCTTTGTCCTAGCATAAGTTCTTATGTTTTAATTATTATAATTAATTAGCATCTTTCAAATATAAAACTATATGGCTTATGCTACGTCTCTTTAACCAACAATTACAAACATAGCGACTCCGGAGCTGAAAACGCCCCGCGGGGCAAGGGTTTTGAGCTGCCGGATTTATTCCGGGCAGCTCAAAACACACCTTGCCGTTACTTTGAGG
>QMCD01001923.1_pt1 | contig 12041 bp, 12 predicted proteins | sample 1821841 | NCBI WGS metagenome assembly QMCD01 (sample SAMN01991225, study PRJNA193472) | Termite gut metagenome, whole genome shotgun sequencing project. | isolation source: worker | host: Macrotermes natalensis | reverse complement strand
CTTGCACTCTGTCCATCAAAATGTGTTTTTTTTTGTGTTTTAAATAATTTTCAGAATTAATGCAGATTATTTCCGTAAACATCATTAAATACGTCATACATACCGGTTTTATCTCCTTGCAAAGCCGGTCTTATATCTAAATTCAAAGAATAATAAACAATCGGCGTTTTTCTATCTTCTACCAAAAATACTTTAAGTCCGTTTTCCAAGGTAAATACTTGAGCATCTTTGATATGAATTTCTTTAGCAGGTGCAGATACAGGACGAATGCTCCGGTCTAATGTTTGTGCGTTCAATGCCGAAACAATAAGTAAAAATGCGAATAGGCTGTATATTGTTTTCATTTTCAATTTGCTTTAGGTAAATAATAAATGACTATTTTCGATTGAGGTTGGAAATATTCCTGTGCTACACGCAATAAATCTTCCCTGGTAAGTTCGCTATAAAAGCTCAACTCTTTGTTAATTCGATTAGCATCTTTGAAGTAAGTATAATTAGCAGCCAAAGCTTGCGATACTCCGGAAAGAGTGCGAAGTTGCGCTGCAGCTGAATATTCAGCTGCGGCTTGCACCATTTGAAATTCTTCTTCCGAAACCAATTCTGTGCGTATTCTCTCTATTTCTGCCAAAATAGCATCTTCTACCTCTTTGATATCTCTTCCTAAGTTGGCGACTCCCAAAGCATATATTATTCCCGAATCTTCCAACCCTAAGTAACCCATTCCGGATTGAGCAGTTAAGCCTTTTTCATCCAAATTGGTTTTCATGCGGGCACTCTTGCCTCCGGACAGTATGTAGGTTAGCAAATCTATTGCGTATGATTCTTTTGTTCCGGTCGCCGGACCGCGAAAGGCGATAAATACAGCAGGCAACTGAATATTATCATATACGGTATCACGTACTGCTTCTGTTTGGGCAGGTTCCACTATGTCGGGGCGATAGATGGGCAGAGCGCCTTGCGGAATACTTCCGAAATATTTTTCGATCCATTCTTTGGTTTGCACTTTGTCGAAATCGCCGGCTACTACTAATACGGCATTGTTGGGTACATAAAAAGTTTTGTAGAAATTATACACATCCTCAAAAGTGGAGTTACGGATATGTTCAGGATCTCCGATGACAGGCCAACGATAAGGATGCTCCTTGAAAGCTCGTTTGAGGACTTCTTCCATCCATGTACCATAAGGTTGATTGTCGATCGATTGTTTGCGTTCTTCAATTACCACGCCTTTTTGGATATTGACACCGGTCGTATCAATCTTGGCATGAAGCATTCGTTCGGCTTCCATCCAAAGGGCAAGTTCCAGTTCGTTGGAAGGAACATTTTGGAAATAGAAAGTCCTGTCGAACGATGTACTGGCATTTAACGAGCCTCCCGCAGCTTGAACCATTGCGGCAAATTCGCCCCTGCCGATATTCTCAGAACCTTCAAACATCAGATGTTCGAATAAATGGGCAAAACCGGTTCGCTCAGGGTCTTCATTTTTAGAACCTACATGATACATAAGCGATACCATCGCATTGGGAGTGGTGTCGTCGTGATAGAGAATAACGTGCAGACCGTTAGATAACGTGAATTCAGTAAATTTGATTTTTTCTTCCTGTCCTTTCACAGTAAAGAAAGTGCAAAGAAAGGCTATTAAAAGGATGAACTGTTTACTCATATTTTTTATGTATTAAAACTGTGCAAAAATAATAAAAAAATGGAGATTCTTCACTTCGTTCGGAATAACGCTTCATAAAACATTCGTCATTCCGAACAAAGTGAAGAATCTAAATAAAAACCCCCTGTAAGTTTTAAGAATTCGTCACTATAAACGTGTCGTTCTTTCTCAATATAAAATTCTGATATTGTAGGAATTGTCTCTTTATTTGAGTATTCAAGCAGTATGCGTTTCGGATTTGCATCGGGTTTCGGACGGACAATAGTTTTCCGAAAAAGAAACAGACCGTTTTTTTCCGCAAGCGATTGTATCTGATTTTCAGCATCGAAAGGAAGAATCAAAGCTATTTTCCCCATTTCAGTTAATAGCGTTACACTTTTTTTGAGCAGTTTTTCGAATGGTAATACGTGATTATGCCGGGCAATATTGCGTTGACTGTCCGGAGCATGCAAGGAATTGGTGAAATAGGGAGGATTAGATACAATTAAGTCATATTTTTGATTTGTGTCAAAGTCATTGAAATCGGATTGAATTACCTGAATCCGTTTTCTGAATATTGATTTTTCAACGTTATATTTTGCCTGTTTACAAGCATCTTCATCAATATCCAGCGCATCGACCAAGGCTTTGGAGCGTTGGGCTAACATCAAAGCAATCAATCCCGAGCCGGTTCCAACATCCAATATCCGTTCCGATTGGGAGCAATCAGCCCAAGCGCCAATCAAGACGCCATCGGTACCGACTTTCATCGCGCATTGATCATGAAATACCGTGAATTGTTTAAACTGAAAATATGGGTTGGACATCGTTTCAGCGATTCTGTGTAAACTAATTAGTTACTATGTATCTATTTTCGCGTCCTTGCTCGGCTACAATAGTGTATCGCCTCAGCCAAAATTTCGAACCGGACTCCGGAGCGCCTCCGGTAGCAATTCGATATACAGCTCCACATTTGGGGCATGTTGCTGTTAATCCTGTATTATCCGGTTTTATTTTGATATTAGCCTGTGCTTCATTCGGACAAGCCAAATCGTAGGCCATCAAATTTACTAAATTGTCTCCCAATCCGTTAATAACCAATAAACCTCCATAACCTACTCTGTTTGTGTCGGTTCCTCTTCGGGGAGCAGTAAATTCTTTATAGGAGAGGGAGCCTATCAATGAAGTGTCGTCGTTGTTTAAATCCAAAGTGAATCGAAACGTAACATTGGGGATTGTCGATGTGAAATCTTCATCGCAACTCACACAGAAACAAAGTAACAAGCTGATTGTCAATACTTTTCTCAACATTATTGAATAATTTTTCTTATTTCGTATAATTCTTCATCGATAAATGACATGTTTTTTAAAACGCCTAAATTGTCATCAAGTTGGTCGATAGAACTTGTTCCTACAATTACAGAGGTTACTCCTTTACGATTCAAAACCCATGCCAAAGCCATTTCTGCCAAAGTTTGACCTCTTTTTTTAGCGATTTGATTCAGTTTTTGTACTTTATTGATTATTTCGAACGTAATATCTTCTTTTTTCAAAAAACCATGTTCGTTGGCTGCCCGTGAATTGGCCGGAATACCATTCAAATATTTATCGGTAAGTAAACCTTGAGCTAAAGGAGAGAATGCTACAAAACCAACACCATATACCTTGTTAAGTTCTAAATGTCCTTCCTCCGGATGTCGATGGAACATATTGTATTTATCCTGATAAACCAGACACGGAACATGTTGTTTTTTGAGATATTCGTATGCCATTTTTGTTTCTTCCACCGGATATTTTGAAATACCTACATATAAGGCTTTTCCTTGTTTTACAATATCGACTAAAGCTTGTATGGTTTCTTCGATAGGCGTTTGACTGTCGTGCCTGTGAGAATAAAAAATATCAAAATATTCCAATCCCGTGCGTTTCAAACTTTGGTCGATGCTTGCCATGATCGATTTACGCGAGCCGCCGTCGCCATAAGGCCCCGACCACATTTCATGCCCTGCTTTGGATGAAATAATCATTTGATCACGATAGGCTTTCAAGTTTTCGGATAAAATCTTACCGAAATTCGACTCCGCACTACCCGGAGGCGGACCGTAGTTATTTGCCAGGTCGAAATGTGTGATACCTTTATCGAATGCGTGAAGTATCATTTTCTTTGCATTCGAAAAATCATCTACTTCACCGAAATTATGCCACAATCCCAAAGATATTTTGGGGAGCTGCAAACCTGAATTGCCACAAAAAGAATAATCCATATCTTATTATTAATCAAAATACAGTGGCAAATGTATATAGAATATTCATAAAATACAACTTGGGTGATATAAGAACTGTAAATTCCTTTTTTTCATTATCTTTATACCTTAAAATGTTAGTAGTTCCCTCAATACAAAAACTTAAAAATTAACCGTATGGAAATCGTAAAAATTATTGGCAGAGAGATTTTGGATTCAAGAGGTAATCCTACAGTGGAAGTCGATGTTTATTTGGCATCTGGTTTTATGGGACGTGCAGCCGTTCCTTCTGGAGCTTCGACCGGAGAAAACGAGGCTATCGAATTACGCGACGGTGACAAAAAACGCTATTCAGGTAAAGGCGTCTTGAAAGCTGTTGAGAATGTAAATAAAGTGATTGCACCTGTGTTAATCGGCACAAGCGCTTTGGAACAACGCGCTATCGACATGAAAATGATTGAAATGGATGGCACTAAAACCAAATCCAAATTAGGGGCGAATGCCATTCTTGGAGTTTCTTTAGCTGTGGCAAAAGCCGCTGCCGCTTATTTAGAAATGCCCTTATACAGGTATATCGGTGGAACAAACACTTTTGTATTACCTGTTCCGATGATGAATATCATTAACGGAGGCTCCCACTCCGATGCGCCTATTGCTTTTCAGGAATTTATGATTCGTCCGGTAGGTGCAACTTCTTTCAGGGAAGGTTTGAGAATGGGCACAGAGGTATTTCATTCGTTGAAAAAGGTATTGCACGACAGAGGTTTGAGTACTGCCGTGGGCGACGAAGGCGGTTTTGCACCTGCTTTGAAAGGAACCGAAGATGCTTTGGAGTCAATCATCAAAGCGATTGAAGATGCCGGATATAAAGCCGGAAAAGATGTAATGATCGGTTTGGATTGCGCCGCTTCCGAATTTTACCAAGCCGGTATTTATGATTATTCCAAGTTTGAAGGACCTGACGGGGCCAAGCGTACTTCTATTCAACAAGCCGAATATTTAGCCGAACTGATTTCAAAATATCCTATCGACTCTATCGAAGACGGTATGAGCGAAAGCGATTGGGATGGATGGAAGTTGCTTACCGGCAAAATCGGCAACAAATGTCAGTTAGTCGGAGATGACTTGTTTGTAACCAATGTGGAATATTTGAAGAAAGGTATCGAATTGGCTTGCGCAAACTCTATCCTGATTAAAGTAAACCAAATCGGCACATTGAGCGAAACATTAGATGCTATCGAAATGGCTCACCGCGCAGGTTACACTTCTGTGACTTCCCACCGTTCGGGAGAAACCGAAGACGCTACTATTGCCGATATCGCCGTAGCAACCAATTCAGGACAGATCAAAACCGGTTCTTTGAGCCGTTCCGACCGCATGGCTAAATACAACCAACTGCTTCGCATCGAAGAAGAATTAGGTCATTTAGCTGTCTACGGATACAAGAAAGTGAAATAACAAATCAAGGTGCCGGTATTATCTTACCGGCACCTTAATATTTTTTATTTGTCTGTGAATCCAAAAAATATCAATCGCTATCAGTATAACGGTAAAGACAAGCGCAAATATTACCGGAAAAATAAATGCAGCCTCATCGGGGACAATGCCGAGTAGCGTAAGTTTTGACAGATAAAGTCCGCGAAGGAAATAGGCAACCGTCAATGAAAGTACAACCACAATGATATTCAGCAACATGATAAGACAATTGTAAACGCCGGCAATGCTGCAACGCGAATAACCAATCAGCAACAAGTTGCTTATGGTGGTTTCAGTCTTGTAAATAATTAAATTGATACTCAAAAGGATCAACCCAATCGAAGGCAGTATTATCAGGATTCCGATTAACATCAGCGCTGTTATCAGAATTTTAAGAAAATACGACAGGCGTCCGGTTTCGGCTTTATGGCTGTTCACAAAATAATCGGGATGCGCTCCGAAAAACTCGGTAATTTCTGTCGCTGCAGGATTACTCACTTCGATTAACAACCGTGATATATTTCCTGTTGTGCGATTATCTCCGTAGTGTTTATTTGCCCATTGCAGAAAGTTTTCAGGGACAAGAATCGTGTTTATTTCGTCGGAAAAACCTACAATTCTGCCGCTAAAAACATCTTGATACCCATTGCCTGTAAGCTGTAAATTAAAAATAATCTGTTTCAACACATCTTCCGAAATTTGCGGCAACTGCTGCGCACCTGCAAATCCGAAATTGTAAAGGGCCAAATAGTCGCGAGGAATAATTACAGGAATGATAACATTGCCTTCACTCCAATGCCAGTCGGGATTTTTCACATCAAGGAATTTGTCGGGAACACTCTCGAAAAACATATCGGTCGAAAGTCCTCCCTTGCTTCCCGACATTTGTATAAATGCCGTAACACCAAAGCGAGAGGAAGTAAAATACGCCAGTGAGTGCACAAAATCCCGGTTACGAAGTTCCTCAATTTCATCCTCTGAAAAGAACGAATTTTCCTGCCCGAAAACAGAAAGAGAAGGAACGATTTTGTTTACCACAAGCAGTTCGTTACGAAACAGCGACTTGCCTCTGTCGGAACTGAAAAGCGAACTGATATCGTGCGAAAATCCGAAACCTGCCACAAGTATACTCATACCTGTTAATGCTGCAAGTATATAGCTTATTAGCTGTAATATACTTACATTTTTCAACAGTAATTTTATCAGATTCCGAGTCATAATCGAATGATTTTATTATAATCAACCAAATATTTTTCGCCAAGCGAGAACAGTAACACTCCCGCATCACGTTTTTCCGTCATTATCAGATTGATTGCTGTTGCGATATTTTCCTCGTCGAGGTGACTGAACGGCTCGTCGAGCAGCAAAAAGTCGAATGGCTGGCACAGCGCACGCACGATTGCTACACGCTGCTGCTGCCCAAAAGAAAGAAAGGCAGCTTTAGTGTCTATTTTTTCAGTAAGTCCAAGGATGGTAAGCATTTTACGAATTTCACCTTCGCTTTTGTGATTGGTAAGCCGGTTTTTTATAGCAACATTTTCATAAGCCGTCAGTTCGGGAAAAAGTCGCAATCCCTGAAAAACCGCGCTGATGCTTGTTTGACGTAGCTTATTCCATTCTTTTCCGGTTAGATTTTCACTGCTTTTATCATCGAACAAAATACTTCCTTTGTAATCGTTTCTTTCTCCATAAATATATGCTTGTAAGGACGATTTTCCTGCGCCGGAACGCGCTGCAACAAGGCAATTTTCGCCTCTGTGGAACATAACATCCTGATACCAAATTTCCGATGCCGAACAATCGGCATCGGAAATAAAGCGTGGTAGAAGTTTATTTAAATGTATTTTGTTCATCGAACAAATCAATTCACTTGTTTATCAAGCAATTCCATGATTGTTTTCAAACTGTTTTGTTCCTCATTTTTGAGTCTCAATGTAATATTTCCTTCACTGATAGAAGTTGAACCTACTGTAAAATCTTTGAAATATGACAACATTTCTAATATTTTCTTATCCCTAATAAGGTTTTTGATTGCAGGCGGATAAGTGTCTAAATCAAGATTGATGTAAAACAGAGCAAGGTCATTAAGCAAGCTATTTTTCAGTTTACTGTCGTCAACGGACTTGAGCGTTTTATCATGTCCTTTTCCTACAAATGCTTCGATAGCATTGGAATCGTCGGTAATGAAAACACGATTATCTTTGTATGCGATATATATAGCAAATAATCCCTGTGCCGAAATCATATAGTATTTATCATTTTTAATTAAACTACTTGTAATTTCATCAGGAAGAAGCGCTAAGAGATTTTGAAATGCCTGTTCATCTTTCACGGTAAAGTCAAGTCCGAAAAGCGGAATAGGCATACCTTGTGCAAATCCGTGAATATTGATCAAGACATCACCGGCGATGGCATCTGTAATGATTTTGACAGTAGGATTGTCCAATGTGGCTTGTATTTCTTCCATTTGTTGCAACATTGCATGTGTTTTGTAATCATTGGCAACAAAACCGCTATCCGGCACAAACATTTCTTTTATCAATTTAACATATTCATTGAAATTTAATCCGAGTTTCATCGTAAGAAATGACGTTGCAGGAAAGTCATCAAGCAAACGGTTGTCAAATTTCTCTTTTACAATAGGGAACTTGTCATTCAATTCTTTCATCTTAGATTTCGGAGTCATTTGAAATGCGACATTTACTTCTCCATTTTCAAAATTCAAGAAAAGATTCATAAAAATTCCCGACATATCATAACCTTTTGGGAAATTGATCATTCCACCCAATTCTTTTTGGTATACTTCCATCAAATTATCGTAAGCTACCCAAAGTGAAATGTCTCCTTTTTTGGCATCAAATTCTTTGAATGCAGGCACCGAAAGAATATTTTTTTCAGTAGATAATATTTCTGCATAGTCAATATCTTCCAAAGATGGAGAGAATTGTAGGACTAAAATGTCATTATTCCAAACGGCTGCAAGTTCTCGGTCGAGTTTAATCGCTTTGTAACCTTCTCCTTCTTCGATAGTAACATCTCCTTCAGAAAATTTGTTAATGTTTTCTTCAAACTTTTGAGCACTGTTTAATTTGAAAATCAAAGCGCCGGATGGTTCAGTTTGTTCGTTTTCTGCAAGAGCAGGTGAATTTACGTAGGCGAAAATCTGCTCGATATCAAGTCCTGTTTCTTTGGGTTTTTTAATTATTCCATTTACTGCGTTACGAACTTCAACATCTTCAATATCGTTGATTTCAGCAGTCATTTTTTCGAAGAAGTCAAATTGCGATAAATCATCTAATCCTCCTTTTTTGATAAGTTGATTACCCTGAACAGAGATTACCATCATCGCATCTGCCGGAATGACTTCTAATTGCGAGGAGCCGGATTTTGTACATGAATTGAATACAAGTGTCGCCATAATGGCGAAACAAAAAAATAATTTAGTCCTTTTCACTTTAATTTCTGATTTTAAGTTGGTTTGTTAATATTGCTGCTTAATTTCACAAAAATACAAAAGTTTTTCAGAAAATAAAATGCTTATCCGCCAAATTACCTCTTAATGTAATGCTTCCTATATCCGGACATAAAGAATCATATAGTCCCGGTAACTCAAAACGGTAGCGAGCGCTACACACTGTGTGTAGCGACCGCTACCTATCGAATGTAGCTACCGCTACTCATCACATGTAGCTACCGCTACCGATTTTAAATAACAGTACTGTTAGAAGTAAATTGTAGGAGCAAACGGTTCAGGACACTATGATTGCCGGATATAATACTCCTGTTTTATAAGGTATTATGTATTGGATAAAATAATTACCAGATGATAAATATTCCCAATAACAAGTCAATTTGTTTTCGATACAGCACAACATCCCTTACATCTTGCTAATTCGCCTCTGAATCGTTTTTCAATTAATAATCTCAAACGGTCTTTCAATGGTTCCAAGCGAATGCCTCCAATCACATCGTTGGCAAAAGCAAATTTCAGTAACATGCGGGCTTCTGTTTCGGGAATTCCACGTGAACGCATGTAGAAAAGAGCGGTTTCGTCTAATTGTCCGGTAGTAAGTCCGTGGGAGCATTTTACATCGTCGGCGTAAATTTCTAACTGAGGTTTGGCAAACATACGGCTTTTCCGACCGGCACAAAGATTACGGTTGGTTTGGTATGCTTGGGTTTTTTGTGCGTCCTTACATACAACGATGCGTCCGCTGAATACTCCTATTGCACTATCATCCAACACATATTTAAATAATTCATTGCTTTGACAGTTAGGGAATTTGTGTTCAATATTGGTATAATTATCAACCTGCTGTTCTTTATCGGCAATGACCATTCCATAAAGATGTGTTTCGCAATGTTCGCCTTCAAGACTGATGTTGTAATTATTCCGTGTACGTCCGCTCGTAAGCGCTATCCCGTTTGTCATCACGTCGGATTTGGTGTCTTGCCGAATATAATTACTTGCCAAACGGATTGTATTGGTTGAATTTTCTTCCAATTCATAGAAATCAAAGACGGCATTTTCTCCGACAAATATTTCAGTTACTTGAGTAACGGCAAATGTTGGTTTTTCATCAATTGTATGGTCGCAAACCAAGAGTTTGGCTTGTGCTCCTGCTTCTATGATAATAAGTAAACGGCGATTGACCAATGTGTCGATATTACCTCGCAATATATTTATAAGCTGTATCGGTTTTTCAATAATTACATTTTCAGGGATATAAAGTACATAACCGTCTTGCACAAACATCGTATTGAAAGCAGTTAGTCCGTCTGAATCGGGCGTTGCCTGTTTACCATAATATTTTGAAAATATTTCAGGATATTTCACGGCAAATTCGTTAAGGCTTCCTGAGAAAACGCTTTCGGGAAGTTTTCCTTCTGATTGTGGGTTAGGATAGAACCTTTCATTGACCAAAAAGAATAACCGTGTGGACAAATTGGGGACATCGCAACGAAATACATCTTGCGGATTAATATTAACAGGAACATTATTGATGTTGAGTCCGTAATCGGGTTCCAATAATGCGGATATATCGGTATGTTGGTATTCTTCCGAGCCATAAGCAGGAAATCCTTTTCCTCTAAATGTTTCAAATGCTTTTTCGCGAAGAGCGTTGAGTCCATCGGCGCAAGGTTTATCTATCTGCTGCCTATACGTTTGGAAAAAATCTATATATTGTTGTTCTGATTTCATCGCCTATATCATTACTATTTAAGCCAATCGTAACCTTTTTCTTCCAATTCGAGCGCCAGTTCAGGACCACCGGTTTTTACAATCTTTCCGCAGTACAATACATGTACAATATCGGGTTTGATGTAATCCAGCAAACGTTGGTAGTGAGTAATAACAATTGTTGCGTTTTTAGGAGTTTTCAATTGGTTTACACCGTTGGCGACAACACGCAAAGCGTCAATATCTAATCCGCTGTCGGTTTCATCTAAAATAGCGAGATTCGGTTCGAGCATTGCCATCTGAAATATTTCATTCCGTTTCTTTTCTCCTCCTGAAAATCCTTCATTGACTGATCGGTTGGCTAACTTGCTGTCTAATTCAACAATGGCTCGTTTGTCGCGCATCATTTTCAGGAAATCAGATGCAGAGATAGGTTCAAGACCTTTGTACTTGCGGTGTTCATTCACTGCTGCACGCATGAAATTCACCATACTCACTCCGGGAATTTCAACCGGATACTGAAAACTGAGGAATAGTCCTTCGCAAGAGCGTTGTTCGGGCGATAACTCTAACAAGTTTTTTCCATTAAAGGTTACTTCGCCTTCGGTTACGGTAAAAGCCGGATTTCCGACCAATACCGAAGATAGCGTACTTTTCCCGGAACCATTAGGTCCCATAATCGCATGAACTTCGCCGGCATTGACTTGCAAATCAATGCCTTTTAATATTTCTTTTCCGTCGATTGACGCATGTAGATTTTTAATTGTTAGCATATATTTATCCTTTTCTATTTCACAGTAGTAACCATAGGTTTTAACCTATGGTTATTCATATGTCATCCTACGGATGATTCGCCATCTTTTCGCTCGAAGAGCGATATTTGCATAACCGCAGGTTTTAACCTGTGGTTATGCGTGAGCCTGTAGTATCAATCTGTCAAGAAGTACTGCTCATCTATCTCTATACCACTTTCTTCTATCAATCGTCTGTATTCATCCGTAAAACTTTCGTCTTTATGATGTTCACGTTGATTTTTTATGTATTCAATGACTGATTCCTTACCTTGATAAAAACAGGTAAATGCTCCGTATTTTTCACCCCACGATTCAAAATCCGGGAAGTTACTGTTTGCTTTTAACCATGAATTGGTAGAAGTCTTCAGTACCTTTACAAAATCAGCAAGCGACCAAGTAGAATGTAAACCCACTAAAATATGAACATGGTCGGGCATTCCGTTTATGCGGTAAAGATACGACTTTTTATTATTAATGAGTCCCCATATATAACGATATAATTCTTCCGAATGTTCGTTTGGAATAGTCGGTTCGCTGTATTTTGTCCGGATTACTATGTGGTATATTAATTGGGTGTAGCTCATTGTTTTTGTTTTTTATCTGTAGGTTTATGTCTGCTATCTACCACCACAGGTTAAAACCTGCGGTTATTCATATGTTGTCCGTAGGACAATTTGGTAAACACTCGCAATATGTTTTGTTTA
>QMCD01001922.1_pt1 | contig 12051 bp, 13 predicted proteins | sample 1821841 | NCBI WGS metagenome assembly QMCD01 (sample SAMN01991225, study PRJNA193472) | Termite gut metagenome, whole genome shotgun sequencing project. | isolation source: worker | host: Macrotermes natalensis | reverse complement strand
GGCCGCCGCCGCGCGCGCGCTTCGGGCAAGCATCGCGGCTTCTACGCCTTCCATCCCCACAACGTTAAATTGTGCCGTCGTCGTCGCCTCCCTCCGCTTCTTCCGGCGCGTCCTGCGCCGCTGGAGTATCGGAAAGCGTAAGCTCTATAAGCTCGTCTTTCGTAGGATCGTATGTCCTATAAATCCTATAGCGCTTCCCGCTGCCTACCGGATATTCCGCGATCATCTGCCCGGCGTAATCAATGGCGTGAACATCGAATTTCATTTCAGCGGCGATGCCCGCCATATTCGCTTTATAAAATTCGTTGTAGCCCACTGACTTTTTATCCGCCCATACTGTCGTTGCCGTTTCCGACTTCGGCACGTCGAAGCCGTGTTCGTTCGTCGCCTCTGGCGGCTCCGCAAGGGCAATAAGCGTTATTTGTTCAGTCCATCGCATGATAATCACCCGACAGGCTTAATACGCGCTTTAGGTTGTCGTAGGCTTCCTGATGCCGCGGCGCGTCGTCGTTGTAGCCATAGCCCGCTTTTGCAAAGAGGATAATAGCGCGCTTAATAAGAGGATCGGAGGCGGCGGCCTCCGACCCTTCTTCCAAGTCCGGCGATACTATCCCGATTAGGCGAAGATCAGCTTTCGCGGCGTCGATTAGCCCTTGTACAACATCGTCAAGCTTCGTCGATGTGATCCGAAGCTCCATTCTCACAATTTCGAGCATAAAACGCCGCCCCTTTCTCTACGGCTTACGCGCCTTTCGCCAGCTTCACGAACGCTTCGCCCATAGCGGGCTTTGCGTCAAAGATCGCTATCCCGCTGAATTTATAGCTGTTCGTGTCGATGTCATAGGCGTTTTTGACGTTGATATCTTCCGGAAGGTTCGCGACAACCTTCTTAAAATCGCCTAAATAGGCGTTGTGTACGGGAACGTAATCCGATAAAAGCACCGGATAGCCGTACACGAAATACGCGCTCCCCTGTACGGTGACGATATGATTTTTGCTGTTGTCCTGCAACGGCATAAAATCGGTGAAGAGCGTCCGCTTGCTCATAGCGAACTTTGCGTTCGCGTCGTAGCCGGACGGCAAAAGGCCGATCAGCGCTTGAACGTTTGCCGACGTAAGGGAAGCCGACGCGCCCACGGTGACGCTGTTCGTCGCGTCCCATTCGTTCGCCTTGTCGATGCCCTCCGCTTCCGTGCCGCCCGCGCCCGCGATCAGTAGGCTTTCGAGCTTGCGGGCGATCGCCTCCGCCAGCATGTCAGTAAGCCAACCCTCGAAGGCGGTTATGCTCATCGTTATTACGGTATCGGAAATACGGATCAGCTTCACGATCTCGAAGCCGGAAAGCGATACATAGGTCAGCGTATCTTCGGCGGGCGTTATCGCCGCATTCTCCGCGTGAACAACCGCTTCATTGTTCACGCCCTCGACGGCGTACTTAACCGCGCCTTTGACGTGTAGCAGCGTCACTTCGCCCAGCATCGGCGCAAGCTTCTTGACCTTCGTCAAGATTTCGTTCGCCGTCTGCGTCGGAATGACTTCCGCGCCCGCGCCCGCGACGTTTGAATAAGCGCGCTGCTCTACGTCCGAAAGCGGGAGGCGGCGTATCTGTTTCAGCCATGCCGAACGATATTCCGGAACGGCGCGCGGATCGGCGGGATCGGCGGCGGCCCTCTGTTCGTCGTTTCCCGCGGGCGCGAACGAGTGCGTAACCGTTCCCAACAGGCCGGACGCTATGCCTTTTAGAATGCCGCTGCGCCGCTCTTGTACGGCGATCAACCCGGCGCGCTCTTCGGTCAGCGTCTTTACTTCGGTTTCCAGCTTTTCAAGATCGGCTTCGGCGATTTCCGCGCCGCGCTTCTCTATATCCGCCTTGATTTCAGCAAGGCGGGCTTCAATTTGCTTGATCCTCATTTTCTAGCCCTCCATAGAGATTTTTAGTTTTAGAAGTCTTGTCCTCCGCGCTAACGCCTCCCGCCTCTCTTTTTCGATCACTCCGTCAAAAAAGGAACGCGCGGTTATATCGGTGTCGGCGTTCGCCGGAACACTCACGGCGGAAACGTCGTAAACCTTCTTGATCTTTAGGATCGTTCGCGTTCTGGTATCGCGGTCGTAAGCATCTTCGCCCACGCGAAACGCCCACGACATTTTATTGATTAGTTTGTTTCTCACTTCTTCGTATAGGTCTTTAGCGGCCGCCGACTTGCTTAAATCCGCGAACACAAAAAGCCCGGCCGCCGTCACTTCGAGGCCAAGTGTGTTATTGGTCAGGCGCGCAAGCACCTTTCCGCTATGGTTATACTGCATAATCACATCGGACATATCAGCGCCCGCCAGCGCGTCCGCCGCGATCCGCTCGAAGTATTGAACCCCGTCATACTCGTACATCAAATAAGGCTTCGTGAACGTCGTCGCGAAGCCTTCGACATAAAAATCACTGTCCAGCCGCTTCTTTTCCGGCTCCTGCGGAATCGTCAACGGTTGAATCATCGCCCTGTACTCCCGTTCCATCGCTATCGGCATTTGTTCCCGGCTCCTTTCCCAGCTTGTTTACTTCGGTGTATTCTTTTCGGATATAGTAGCGGTCGCCGTCCTCGACGTGCGCCATATTCCAGATATCCATAATGGCATTTCGCGTTAATATGCCGCGGTCGAATAGCTGCGTACTGATATTCAGCTTCGACGTATTCGAGGCGTATTGTAGGCGGTTAGCCGTGAAGGTTATCGCGTTTTTGTAGGCTATTTCCCGCGGCGTATAGGTCATATTTGTAAGGACAAGCGAAAGCTGAATAGCGAATGTTTCAATTTCGCCTTCATAGTAAGCGTTCCATTCGTCTTCACTGTAAGAGTTTTGCAGAATCTTTTCGTTAACGCCGAAGTAATTGAATACATTTTGGTTTATCTGCGCCATTTGTGCGGCCGGGATCATGAGCGGGCGGCTGTCAATCGGCTTCACATCCTGAAACTTTCCGTCATAGATCACCATGCCGGATTGATTATCGGATGAAAGATTGTCCGCCGTGAAGCGCTTCCGCTCCTTCGTGATATCCTCCGGCTTAATCATGCCCGCGACTTTCGCCAAAAAGCGGATAGACGCCGAATTTTTAACGCCCTGAATGATCCCTTGATTTTGCGTCGCGATTAAATCCATAGTAGGGCGAAGCGCCTTGTTATCCGCCCCAAAAAAATCATGGGCATATTGGAATTTAGTCATTACGCCGACGCGACTATATTCAATCGCGGCTTTTTGGCCGTTGGCGAAGGTATAGCGAAGGAACGGTTCGCCCCGGAACTCTATTACCTCGCATTGTCGTGGAATCAGCGGATAATAGCCCGCCAGATCGCCGTATTCGTCTTCGAGCGGCACAATAAAAGCCGTGTTATTCACGGCTAGAATTGTCGCGATCCTATAGATGAATTTACTTGTATCCTGAAACGGATTAGGCCGGAACTGCAACGTTTTTTCCAGTGATCGCTGCGCCGTTCCGCTCATTTCAGGCTTTAGCTTCGAGCAAAAGCGCGCGAAGGCATGAACGGCCGCGCGCGTCAGCTCCATTTCGTATACGCTTTCCGGCGCGTTCCGGAATACTGGCGAATATCCGTTCAAGAGCTTAAAAAAGCCCTCCGCCTGTAGGTCGGCGCGCGGCCGCCTGAATATGGTTTCAAATACGCCCATTTAGAATATCACCCCGCATTCTTCAACATTTCGCCGATTTCGCTGTAGTATTTTTGTCGAACGGTCATAGCGTCTATAACCGATACAAAACCATCAATCCGCGCCCGCTGCTCGATCTTCACGGGGCGGAATTTGCGCGTTTCGAGGTTGTGCTTTAGCGCAACGTTCAGGAAATGCGCCTTCAAGAGATTATTTGACGCGATCTTAAAATCTCCATCTTTCAGAATGCCTTCAAACTCGCGGATCACGGGCGCGAGGTTTTCACCTTGCCAAACATCATCTAGCAAGTAGCCTTCCGTTTTCATGCTGTCAATTAGGTATTGCGCACTGGAGCGGTCATAGCCGATTCTAAGCGTATAAATCCCGTAAAATAATATAAATGCTGTACCGACAAATCCAATTATAATTTGAAATGTCCTGTCCTGAATATATTGAATCAACCCGAAATAACATAACGACATCAATAGTATATCACTGAGAGAAATTCCAATAGCTAATTGCATTCCAGAATAGAATCCTTTATTTACACTTGTTTGCAAAATAGCAAACATAGTTGTAAACGAAACCAAAACAATAGGCAATCCCAACAATAATCCTTCAAAAAACGATTGCAGCATTTATATTTTTTACTTCAACTAACGAAACTATCCACAATAATAGTATGTATGTACCAATTCTAACATTTTGTTAGGATTCTTTTCTAACTCTTTACGAATGTCTTTATCCTCAAATTTTTTTAAATCTTTAATAAGTCCATTGATAATGTGTGGCGGAAAAACATCATGACGTTCATAAATTTCCCGTTGTTTCTCCAACATTTCTGCCGATTCCCAACACGAAGTAGGCAAACTGTTCAATGAAGCCACTTTGTCTTTATGCTCTTCGTGAAAAATATTAACATCTACATAGGTTTTTTTTGCGATTTCCAATGCGTTAGACATTTCAAACCCGCTACGCGCAGCAACTGTTAATCCCGCTAATAACAGATATACATCTGCCGAGCCATCCGGACAACGAAACTCAACAGTTTGTTTTTGTGAACCGTCAATCTTTTTAGGTTTTTCCAACGGATTTTCATTAGCAACCATATCATCATCGGTTGACCAGCCCAGCGGAACGCGAACTAAAACCGAACGGTTTCTATCACCCCAACAAATAGTAGTCGGAGCTTCCTGATGTGGAACCAAACGAAAATAAGATGTTGGATTTGTATTTCCAAAAGCCGTCAGAGAAGGAGCACATTGCATATACCCTGCAATTGCTGTTTTGGCTGTATCATTCAATTTTCCATCAGTCACATAACAGTTTTTCCCATCTTTTATGATGCGTGTATGGATATGCATTCCACTTCCTGCTTTTCCTGTAGTAATTTTGGGAGCAAAAGTCACATCCAGTCCATATTCATAAGCTAATTTTCGGATAATCCATTTGCCAATGATTAATTGATTGGCAGCATCTTCTACGTCTGTAACCAAGAATTCTACTTCGTTTTGTTCATAAATTTTGTCTTCCAACGTGAAATTTCCTACTTCCGAATGTCCATATTTAATTAATCCTCCTGTTTTAGCAATCAGATACATACATTGCATGCGGAAATCTTCAAATTTAGCAAAAGGAGAAGATTCATGATATCCTTTCTGATCGGTAGCTAAGAATAAATCTTGTTTGTCTCCGATTACGTAATATTCCAATTCTCCCATCGCTTGAAATTGCATTCCTGTAACATCTGTAAACGATTTAGCTGCTTTTCGTAAAATATATTCGGGAGAAATTTCCAAAGGCTTACCATCTTTTGTGTAATAAGAACATAATAAGCAAAGCGTCGGAAGTTCAGAAAACGGGTCAATAAATGCACTCCGAAAACGGGGAATTACATACAAATCACTTGATCCTGCCTCAACAAACGAAAATAAACTTGATCCGTCCACACGTTCTCCATGAGATAATACCTGATCAAGATATTCTTTGTCGGTTATTACAAAATTGAGCGATTTCAAGCGTCCGTCTCCGGCAACATAACGAAAATTGAGCATTTTAATATCATTATTTTCGATGAAAGCAATAATATCTTCTTTTGTAAAATCTTTAGGCTCTTTATTGAGCTGCTGAACCAAAGGATTCAAACTGGTCGCAAATTGATTTTTATTCATATCCTGTTTTTATTATTATTTAGTAACTATAGAAATTATGTTTGCAAACTTACAAAAATTTTCGGAATAAATTAAGCTGTGAAAATTAATATTGGATTTGGTAATTTAACGTAAGTTCGGAATTTATTTATTTGACTCCATTCATATAAATAAAATTTAAATGAATGGGAAATGAGTAGTATATTAAAAGTATGCTGTTATAAAAAAATCGGGTTATATGTGTTTGTAATTAATATAGAAAAGGCTAAATCAAAAACCTTGAAATGATTATATAGTTTTTTGGAAAAGCAACAAGTTTTCCTAACAGCTCGTCTGATTTTATACCTCAACCTATAATTATTCCCTTCAATACCTATTGTGTGTGTGTTCCTCAATATATTTTTATTTATTATTTCTTTCCAGTTGGTAGACTCCATTTCCGGTTTTGTAACGAGGCTCGTTAACGGGCGTTAACGTGGTGCGTTAACGAGCAGTTACGCGATGCGTAAATGGACGGTTACACATCGCATAACAATCCATGGGTACATTATCTTGGCATTTATGCTAATGTTGTAAAAGTTTAAATCAGTTTTATTATACCTAAGATAACACTTTATTTCCTAATTGCCAAGATTTTTTAATAGCATATTTTTTAATATACCACCAATCTGCTAATATATTTTCCTTTACAAAAAAATTATACATTTGTAATCCTTAATTCAATCTCTTAATATTAAATATATGAGTGAACAAAAATATAATCTCCGCGGTGTTTCTGCCTCCAAAGAAGATGTACATAATGCCATAAAAAAAACAGATAAAGGATTATATCCCAAAGCTTTTTGTAAAGTAATTCCCGATTATCTGGGAAATGACAATAATTATTGCTGCATTATGCACGCCGATGGTGCCGGAACGAAGTCGTCTTTGGCATACATGTATTGGAAAGAAACGGGAGATTTATCCGTTTGGAAAGGAATTGCTCAAGATGCCATCGTAATGAATACTGATGATTTGTTATGCGTGGGTGCAATTGATAATATTCTGCTGTCGTCAACTATCGGAAGAAATAAAAATCTTGTTCCTGGAGAAGTAATTACGGCGATTATTGAAGGAACGGAAGAATTTCTGGAAAAAATGCGAAACCTTGGTATCAGTATTTATTCTACAGGAGGAGAAACAGCAGATGTAGGTGATTTAGTTCGAACAATTATTGTTGACTCTACCGTTACATGTCGTATGTCTCGAGAAAAGGTGATTGATAACGTCAATATCAAAGCCGGAAATGTGATTATAGGATTATGTTCTTATGGGCAAGCTATTTATGAGGATTTTTACAATGGAGGAATGGGCAGTAATGGACTTACCTCCGCTCGTCATGATGTTTTCAATAGAGCCTTGGCAACCAAATATCCTGAAAGCTTTGACGCGTCTATCCCACAAGAAATGGTTTATGCAGGTTCCTACAACCTTACCGACCCAACCGAAGTTCCGAATGTAGATGCAGGAAAATTAGTTCTATCTCCAACGCGGACGTATGCTCCTGTTATTAAGCAAATTTTGGAAGAATATCGTCCCCATATTTACGGAATGGTGCATTGCAGCGGAGGAGGACAAACCAAAATTTTACATTTTGTAGAGAATCTCCATATTGTCAAAGATAATATGTTTAAAGTTCCGCCATTATTTAAACTCATTCAACAGCAGTCTTCTACATCTTGGCAAGAAATGTATAAAGTTTTCAATATGGGACACCGGATGGAATTATACGTTGACCAAGCTGTTGCAAAAGATATTATTGCTATTTCGCAACATTTTAATATAGAAGCAAAGATTATTGGCTACTGTGAAGTATCCGGACATAAAAAAATGACCATTAAAAGTGAATATGGAGAGTTTATCTATCAATAGTAAAAACACAAATAGATATGTCAAAAATGACTGATTTTCTTCAAAAAATATTTCCGGGGAAAAGCATTTGGATAGCCATTCTTCTTATTTTATTTGGAACGATTATTCGTGTTTTGGGATTATCTATTTTTCCAGCAGGATTTAATCAAGATGAAGCGTCGATTGGTTATGAAGCATTTTGCTTATTGTCAGATGGATTTGATAGAAACGGAATCGAATATCCTGTTCATCTTATCAGTTGGGGAAATGGACAAAACGCTTTGTATGCTTATTTGTTGATGCCGATTATTCAAATTTTTGGATTAACTCCTTTCTCTGTCCGATTATTAAACGCTATCTTGAGTTCTTTGTCGTTATTGGTGTTTTATCTGCTTTTCAAATCGGCATTTGATTCAAAAAAGGCATTGGTCGCGTTGGCTTTTTTAGTTATTTGTCCATGGAGCATTATGGCAGGTCGTTGGGGATTGGAATCCAATATTTTTCCGGTTATTTTTCTTATTGCAGTCTTTTTTCTGTTTAAAGGAATTACTAAAAATCAGGTCTATTACCTGATCTCGGTTGTTTTCTTTGCCATGAGTTTGTACGCTTATGGAACATCCTATTTGGTAGTCCCGCTATTTCTTTTGTTTCTGTTTATCTATTTAATTATTTTCAAAAAAATATCATGGAAGTTTGGGTTATTATCGGCTTTATTATTTCTTATTTTGGCATTTCCCATGATTTTATTTGTTATCATAAACCAGTTTGATTTGGAAGCAATTCAGATAGGAAAAATCTCCATTGCGAAAATGATAAGCAACAGAACCGGAAATATTTTTAATATTTTTTCTGGAAATTTCTTTGCAATTTTTGGTAAAAATATCATTCGTTTTTTGAACATTGTATTTTTACAGACGGATAATTTGCTCTATAATGCCATTCCATCTTTTGGAATGATATATCATATTTCCTTACCTTTTTTCTTTCTGGGATTATATTTCATCCTAAAACAGAAAATTTGGAAGGAACCCATACATTTTATTATGTTGGCGTGGCTTGCGTCTTCGATGATTCTTGGAATTACAATACATGCTAATATCAATCAAGTGAATAGCATTGTGTTTCCAATAATTTATTTTGTGCTGCAAGGATTATTTTATTTTGTAAAAGAAATTATTCCTGAAGCATATCGTGTTAGATCAAAACAATTTTTAGTATTATTTTATTCGCTTTCATTTCTGTTTTTTACAGGTTATTATGTTTTCATTTTTAATAAAAAAAATAAAGAAGGTTTCGCATTCGGATTGGGAGAAGCTATTGAATATGTAAACGAAAGATTTCCTAAAGATACGATTAATATTACAACGCATTCAATTAACATGCCCTATATTTATGTCTGCTTTTTCTCTAAAATCGACCCTGTTGTTTTTAGAAAAACGGTTGTTTATGACCATGAAAGTTTGAGAAATGGTTTCGGACGTGTTTTTGCTTTGGACCGCTATCATTTTGTAGTTGATGCGACTACAAAAGAAAATATCGCTATTATAAGTAAAGATGAACTTTGGTTTTCTAACGCCATCAAAGATAGAAAATATGAAGAATTTGGCAATTATTATGTCCTTTTTCCCAATGAAAATTAATTTTTGGCATGAAAAAAATTCATACACTATTAGAAAACAATCTTTTGAATAAAAAAATTACGTGGATAATTTTAATGATAATAGGAATAATCACTAAGCTGATTTTTTTTTCTCACGAAAATGGTGATTATCTTAACTACATTTTGCCTTGGACAAATTTTATTAAGGAAAATGGATATTTTTCAGCATTACTATATAATTTTTACGATTATACACCATCCTATATTTATATTCTTGTCATTTTGGCAAAAATAGGATTGAATCCGCTTTATTCGGTTAAAATTGTATCTATTTTATTTGAATATTTACTGGCGTATTTTATTGGAAGAATAGTTTATTTGAAATATAATAACAAAATGATTATTTGGGCAGCCTTGGGAATTATCCCTCTGATACCAACCATTATATTGAATAGTGCATATTGGTCGCAATGCGATTCCATTTATGCTGCCTTTGCCGTTATCAGCATTTATTTTATGTTGAAAAACAAATCTTTGTATGCCGTTTTGTTTTTGGGGATTTCATTTGCCTTCAAATTACAGACTATAATGATTTTACCGTTTTTCTTTGTAATGCTATTGCGTGGAAATATAAAGTGGTATTATTTTTTTATGATTCTGTTTGTATATTTTGTGAGCATTGTTCCGGCTTGGATTTTGGGACGACCACTATCCGAACTGTTGACAATATATCTTTCACAGGCAAATAACTATCAAATGCTTACGGCTAATTTCCCTAATATATATATATGGTTTAGCAACGAAAATTACCATATAATTTCATCAATAGGAATTGTTTTTACATTTTTACTTACCTTAATTTCGGGAATTATTTTGAGCCGAAAAAAGTATAATTTTACATTTGAGCATTGGATTCGATTGGCATTTTTGGGTGCAATAGTTGTTCCTTTCTTTTTACCGGAAATGCACGAACGATATATGTATTTGGGAGATATTTTGGGAGTTTTGTATTTTTTTGTCATTCGTAAAAATATTCATTTCCCGATTGGAATTATTTTGGTGTCAACGTATTCGTATATTCGTTGTTCGCGTTTACACGATATTCTGTCAATGGAACCCGCTTTTTATGTTTACTCGCTTATCATCATTTTAGTAGTTATTGATTTTATGAAATCTTTAAGAAAAGAAAAAATACCATGCAATCCTTCCTAAAAAAAATCCACCCATTTTTATTTGCAATAATAGCTATATATGCTGTTTTTGCAATAATTACGTGGAGTAATTGTTATTTTTGGGACGTAATTCAGCAAGTCTCCAAAGAAGGACATTGGTTTTATCTGACGAATTTCTCTTCCCTTTTGATTCCTGAAAATAACACGTTGAATATTTCGGCAACCGGCTATCATCCTCCTTTAATGGGAATAATAACGGCTTTGTTGTGGAAAATTTTCGGAATGAATTTGTGGGTATCTCATGCTTTTACTGCATTTTGGGCTGCTTTGTTAATTTATAATTCTTGGAAATTAATTTCTTTTCTTTTTCCAAAGAAATACATGGGGTGGGTGATTCTTGTTCTTTTATTGGAACCGACTATTTTAACTCAATTTGTGATTGCTTCACCTGATTTTATTTTTTTTACCGCTTTTGTCATTTCACTTCGTGGGATTTTAGCGCGAAAATCTGTTTTGTTGGGAATTGGAATATTTTTTTTATGCTGTATTAATATGCGGGGCGTTTTTGTTGGAATAATGTTATTCTTTGCCAATATTTATTTTGATTATTTGTGCTCGGATAAGAAATATTCTTTAAGGTCTTTTGGTAAAACACTTGTCCCTTATTTGCTGACATTTTTTGTATTAATAACCTATTTCATTTATTATTTTTCCCAGAAGGGTTGGTTTTTTGCAAATGTGGATTCCACAGGACATTATTCCCTGCCACAAAACTTTCAGACAATTGTAGCTCATCTTTTTTCATTCGTTCTTCGATCTATTGAAGATGGACGGTTTGTGATTTGGTTTTTATCCTTTTTTTTCGTGTTTATTTTGATTAAGAAAAAAGAAAAATTATCCTCTATCGCAAAAATGCTGGGTTTGTTTGTCTTTATAATGAATGGATTGTATTTTCTTTTTGTTTTCATTTCACAAATGCCTTTTTCTCCAAGATATTTTATGCCGCAGTTTTTTGTTTTAACAATTTTGACATTGTTATTTGTTGTAAAATATTTTGACATGAGGAAGATAAAAATTGTCTTTGCTGTTATTTTAGCTTTCACGCTAACTGGACATTTTTGGTTATATCCTGAAAAAATGGCAAAACCTTGGGATGCAACTTTAGCTCATTTGCCTTATTATGAGTTGCGGAAAGAGTGTTTCAATTATATAGATGAAAACGATTTTAATTATGATGATTTGGCTTCTGGTTTTTGTTTGAATGATGAAAGAAGATTTATTGAATTGGCTTACAAGGGCAAGATTGTACGTGGTGTGGATATGAATAAGCAATATTTTATATATTCAAATATATCGAATCTGGAAGACAAGTATATTGACGAACTGAAAGATCCTGTAAAATGGAATCCCATAAAATCTTTCAGCAAAGGACCTGTTTTCATTACTATTTATCAAAACCTGTTGTTCGACAAAACAATACAATGATGCTATTTGCTGATAAATACAGTTTGTATATGAAATTAATTTTATTCTAAATAATTATTGTTTAAAATCAATATAAAATGAAAAAATCGCTGACCATAATTA
>QMCD01001921.1_pt1 | contig 12055 bp, 7 predicted proteins | sample 1821841 | NCBI WGS metagenome assembly QMCD01 (sample SAMN01991225, study PRJNA193472) | Termite gut metagenome, whole genome shotgun sequencing project. | isolation source: worker | host: Macrotermes natalensis | reverse complement strand
TGCGTTTTGTTTGTAAGGTTATCCACATTAAACGCCTTCGGCGTAAAGGAGATATGCCTTTTGTCTCATTTTTTCAGCTCCTGATTCGCATAATTAACTCAAACAGGTTCTAAGTTTTTTGTGGGCTTTGTGTCTTTGTGGGAAATGTATCTTCTCCTATCGCACAGGATACGACTTACATTTTCTATGTTACCGCATCAGGCGGCGAAATTTGTGCAAGCAACGAGTATAGAGATTCGGCAAGATTTACTCTCAGTCCGTGCATTTACGGAGGTTGCTCTGATCCGGAATCATTGAATTATAACCCATTGGCAACGGTTTTAGATTCGCTGGATTGCGTATATGCCGAAGATGAAAATACCCGGTTTATAGATGAAAATGAAATACCGGGCGAAATCGTTGATACGGTTGCAGTGAAACCTGTTGAGGCTTGTGATTTAACAGCGGGTGTAGAAATCACTTCCGCAATTATCTCGAACATAACCTCTTTGGGCAGAGATAGCGTAACTGCTCACTGGGAGATTACACAAGACGGAAAAGTATTTCATTTCGATGTTAACTATGCCGTTTCGCAAGAAGGCGTTACCCTGTTCTACCTCTCGATTGTCTGCAAAAACGGAACGCTGAGATCCACTCAAAATAATATAACAGGCTTTACCGTTTCAGCGGTTTACAATGTTAATTTCGACGATCTTACCCATATTATTCCGGCAGAAGCAACAGCAAGCAACGTATTGGCTTACCCGAATCCATTTAGTAATTGGCTGAATATTATGTTGAAAGATGCAAAAAATGCAAACATCGCTTTATATTCCCTTGACGGAAAAACAATAGCAAACTTCCATAACGAAAGTGAAGTACAAATAGCTACAAGTAATCTTCCGGCAGGCTCTTACGTTGTAAAAGTAACGGTTAATGGAAAAATTACAACAATGACAGTTATTAAAAAATAACACCCCAAACGTTATTTTCACAAGATTTGCAAGATTACCGGAATTAAAAATCCTGATAATCTTGCAAATTTTATAAAAATCCCGGTTCAAGACAAAATAAGACAAAAATTATTCCTAAATTTACAGGCTACAACTTATTTAATTGTTCCGATGAGCATCAACATTTTAGCAATCGAATCCTCGTGTGACGATACTTCCGCTGCCGTTATCAGCGATTCTTTTTTATTGTCGAACATTATTTCCAGTCAAAAAATTCATGAAGCCTACGGAGGTGTTGTTCCCGAATTGGCATCGCGGGCGCATCAGCAAAATATCATTCCGGTAGTGCATGAGGCGCTGAAACAAGCCGGCATCGACAAAAAAGAGCTGAACGCGGTTGCATTTACCCGCGGACCAGGATTAATGGGTTCGCTGCTGGTTGGAACATCCTTTGCAAAAGGTTTTTCGCGCGCGTTAGATATTCCGCTGATTGATGTGAATCACTTGCAGGCACATATTCTCGCCCATTTTATACAAACAAAGGGAGAAGGCCATACACCGCCGGAATTTCCGTTCCTCTGCCTGCTTGTTTCCGGCGGAAATTCTCAAATCATTCTGGTAAAGAGCCATAAGGATATGGAAGTAATCGGTCAGACAATCGATGACGCAGCCGGAGAAGCTTTCGACAAATGCGCCAAAGTTATGGGACTACCCTACCCCGGCGGACCGGTAATCGACCGCTTGGCAAAAGAAGGCAATCCGAAAGCATTCACATTCAACAAGCCGCATATTCCTGGATACAATTACAGTTTCAGCGGATTGAAAACCTCTTTCCTCTACCTGTTGCGCGACCACCTGAAAGAAAATCCCGGTTTCATAGAGGAAAACAAAAATGACCTGTGCGCTTCATTACAATACACAGTTATCGAAATCCTGATGGATAAACTCCGGAAAGCTGCAAAGGATTTGAGAATAAAAGAGGTAGCCGTTGCCGGAGGTGTATCTGCCAATTCTGCGTTAAGAGCCGCATTTGAAGAGCATGCAAAAAAATACGGATGGACGATTCATATTCCTAAATTCGCCTATACAACCGATAATGCGGCAATGGTCGCCATATCGGGATATTTTAAGTATTTGGATAACGATTTTTGCGATATTTCGTTGCCGCCCTTTTCAAGGGTGGAAGTTTAAAGAGGAGAAATTCAGTAAATGCAAAAATAAATGAATGCGCTTGCGCTTTTGGAGTTAAACGCAAAGTCGCAAAGTTCGCAAAGTTTTTTAGCATTAATATTTTCCGAAGAATTCTAATAAATTACCCCGATTTCGCTTGTTTATGGGCGAAACCGGGGTTAATTTTTCAGAGAGATTTTTTTTAATTTACCTTAGGTTATGAAAATTAAGTCCATCCGGGCTATCTCCGGTATATCACCTTATCCAAGACTAAAATGTTATTAATCCACTAAATCTACCTGAAGATTAACGGATTTTTATACTTATTTCAAAAGAATCTTTTCAACACGATAAGAATCCGCTGTCTTAACTACTAAGATATAAACGCCATCCGGTAATTCTTTCCGGTCTAATTCATATCTTTCTTTTCCTGCCGGATGATAAAATTCTTGATTGAAATATGAATATCCTTTCGCATCAAACAATCCCAATGAGATATTATCCCCTGCGGAAGACTGTATTGTTACGCTTATCTTTTCTTCTGTAAGCAATACCCGGACAACAGGCTCTCCCGAAACAGATTCTTTGATATTCACAAGATCTCCCATTCCTAAAAGATAATAACAAGCATTCAATACAACCTGGACTCCTTCGCCGGTCACATTTGCATAAGAACTGCTGTTTAATCCTATCTGGATAAAATCATTAGCAAGGAGCGTTCCGTCAATGACTGTTCCGGCTTCAATTTCAAGAATAGAAACCTGCTCGGCATCTTTTATACCGGCAACCGGAGTAATTGTTCCTGCCGAAACATTTTTAAAAGATTCCGGATTCATGTATGTCATTCCCTTATCATTTACAGAAGAAAGCATTTGTACCTCGTTTCCATTAATGAAGGCAACATCTTTGAAAATCGGATGACTCAACATACCGGGCGCAATTACAATGTTTGTTGCCGTCATATTATCTCCAAATCCGTTATCTGCCCATCCCCAAGTTTCATTGGAAACTTTGTAGGCGTGTAGTTTCATATTTAAGACCGGCTTATTAACAGTTTCCAATTCGCGGATAATAGGTGCAGAAGAGAGAGGCACTTCACTAATGACAATTAAGTCATACCTGGAAAAGTCCACATTTTGTTGCTGAGCATCAATTTCAGCTACATAAAAATCACTGAGAGCTTTCAATGCAGGTAAAATCCGGGTATCATTTGCATAATTTGCGGCAGAAGGATCCGTAACGTAGGCAATTCTTTTTACTCCGGGCGGAATAAAATTAACAGTAATCGTACCTCTTTTTACAGCAGGGTCTCCCTTGCCTCCTACTGTTGTAACCGTATAAGGAAATGTTCCCGTTTCAGCCGGTGTTCCGCTTATCGCAACAGTTTTTTTTGTATTGTCAATAATAGCATCAATACCTTTGGGCAGACCTTCGACCGATACGGAGGCTGCATTCGCCCACAAATAGGAGAAAGCAGTAATGGCGTTGCCCAGTTCAACCGTCTGCGTCGAATTTCCGGCACCTTGTTTTGTCAAGGTTGGTTCCGGTTCCGCATCCGGATTGACTACATAAATATCAGGTTGAGACACATTCGCCAGACCATCTCCGATATAAATACCAAGATGAGGAGGCTGGTTATAGGCGACATTCTGCCAAGCAACGCTCATGCGGTACACCGGATCGTGCATCAACGTAAAAAGGCGGTGTGTAGTCGGAATGGTGGTTGTAAATATAACTATCTGCGAAGGATCGACCGAGTTATAAAAAATCATCTCTTCCCGCCAGTCGCCCAAGATATCAGCACTTAAACATGGATTCGCCTTAGTCCCGTTTACCTCTTTGGCATTCGCATAATTGTAGGCGGTAAATAAGCGCGAGGTACCATTTCCATTCCATTTATCCAATTTAGTTCCGTCCAGCAACTCATCCTGCAAATCACCGTCCCAATAAATCCGGAAGTTGACTGACGGCTTGTTGGTTGAAATGGAAATTCCTGCGCTGTTATATACATTACTATTTGCGCCGCTCCACATTTCAAAACCGGAATGACGGGCATCAATATCGGCAGCCAAGCCTCGCCCGTTATCGGTTCCGGTTTGTGCTCCCCAAATAACTTTTCCGGTTTTTAAATCGCGCAATTCATACCCGTAAGCACCTGCTTTATCTTCGTGTACAAACCAGCCTTCCAATCCGGGGCGGTTTGGAACTAAATCCGAAATATGCATTGCATCGCCGTGCCCGTAGCCGGTGCGGTAAAGCAATTTCCCATCGTGGTCTATGCTTGCCGAGCCGTATATAATTTCATCAAAGCCATCGCCGTCTACATCGGCAACGGAAAGATTATGATAACCTTCGCCGTGTGCGCCCTGTCCGCTTGTTGCCGAATTGTGTATCCATCGCTGTACTAATTGCCCGTTTTTTAAATCATAGGCAACCAGCACGGAACGAGTGTAATACCCGCGGCACATAACAACACTCGGATGAACGCCGTCTAAATACGCAACGCAAGCAAGAAAACGGTCGACGCGGTTTCCATAATTATCGCCCCACGAATTGACTGTTCCTCTTGCAGGATTATAGGCTATCGTGTGAACTTCTCCCCCAGTAAGTCCCTCAAACACGGTCAGATATTCGGGGCCGCTCAAAATATATCCGTCTTTGTTCCTGTAATCTGTCGAAGGATTATCCGAACCCATCAATACGTTCTTACCTTTTCCGTCAACCGTTCCGGGTGCGGTTTTACAAACAAGTTCCGCTTTTCCATCGCCGTCTAAGTCATAAACCATAAACTGGGTATAGTGAGCACCGGCACGTATGTTTCTCCCCAAGTCAATTCGCCAGAGATACGTTCCGTCAAGTTTATAGCAATCCAAATAGACATTTCCCGTATAACCTGACTGGGAGTTATCCTTTGCGTTAGAAGGTTCCCATTTTACAATAATTTCATACTCTCCATCGCCATCCACATCGCCCACGCTGCAATCATTCGGAGTATAGGTGTAACTTCCGGAAGCATTTGTACCTCCGGCAGGTCTGCGCAGGTTAAGCGTTTTATATTGCTGTCCCCACACCGCCGCACTTTTGGATTCATCCTGTTCAATCCCGTTTATTACTGTTTTTACAGTATAGGTTGAATTGGTTGTACCCTGGGTATCCGTATAGTTAGTAGAGGTAGTAACCGGCGATGCGTTTACTTTAGTTCCGTTCCGGTAAATATTAAAGCCTACCGAAGGATTGTCCGTTCCGAGATAACGCCAACTGATATAAACTCCTCCGGATACTTTTACGGCAACAACGCCTCTGTCAAGATATTCCATCTGCCGTGTTGCAGCGTTAGCAGATACGCAAAAAAATAAAAATATCCATACTGAAGTTTTGAAAAAATAATTCATGGCATTCGGATGTTTAAGAAATTGATAATAGGCAATGTAAGAAGACAAATTGGCGATCTTGAGAGATAAAGGATAAAGGATAAAAATAAAGGATTTCTCACTATTTCATATCCTCACATTTTTATTCAATTAATCTCAAAAATTCACCACACTTGTTTTACTATACGTTACAAAAATTTTATTTTTGCAAATGTATTAATATCTTTTAATCTTTTAATCTTTTATTAATATGTTGTAAATCACATTTTTGAAACATCTAAATTAATTTGCTTTTTTTCATAAAAAGTAAAAACTTCAACACACTTTTTAAATTACAAACAATTATATGAAACCCGCATGAACTAACGTTTACCAAAGAAAATGAACCAACGGTCAACGGCTAAAGGGAGTTAAAAATGCCTGCGGGTTTCAACGACCTCAATGTTAACAATAAAATATTTACGTATGAAACAGATAATCATTAAACAATTTTTTTCATCATTCATTCTGCTTATATTTCCGGCAATAATTTCCGCGCAAAATTATGCCGCGCAATCGGCATGGGGTTATGGAGTATCTGCTACCGGCGGTGCAGGCGGGACTGTGGTTACCGTAACTACGATGGCGAGCCTTGTCAGCGAATTGAAATCAAGCGGAAAGAAAATCATCCTTGTAAGCGGTACGCTCACTTGCAATGGAACGCAAAAAGTGTCGGCCAAGGATAAGACAGTCATCGGTTTACCGGGTGCCGTATTGAGCAATCCGGAAGGGCGGGATAAGTCAACCTCCGGTATTCTTTCTTTTTCCAACTCGTCCAATTTGATTATCCGGAATCTTACTTTCAAAAGTGCGGGGGCATACGACTGCGATGGAAGCGATAATCTTTGTTTCGACGGTGTTACCAACGCATGGGTCGACCACTGCGATTTTCAGGATGGTGTAGACGGCAATTTCGATAACAAAGGAAACACGGATAATATCACTGTTTCGTGGTGCCGTTTTCGTTACTTGATAGAAGCTAAGGCAGGAGGTTCAGGCGGTTCGGACGACCACCGTTTTACCAACCTGCTCGGCTCAAATGCAACAGACAAGCCTGCCGATGGCAGATACAACATTACCTGGGCATACTGCTGGTGGGACAACGGTTGCAGGGAACGCATGGTGCGCGGACGAAACGCTGACTTGCACTTCTTGAACTGTTATTGGAACTCTTCCGTAGCCAATTATTATATCGGACCCGAAAATCTGGGTGCATACGTCGAAGGCTGTACTTTTGAAGGAAAGGCAAATAGTGCGTCCGCTATATGGAAATCATACGGCGGTACGAATCCGGCCGCGTTTGTAAACTGTACCGGCAATCTGCCTAAAAATTCGGGAAATCCGGTGGTGCCGGAATATTCGTATACGGCACTTACTGCGGCTGCTTCCAAAACTGCCGTAACCGGCTCTTGCGGTGCGGGGGCTACGCTTAAAGTCGACGCAAAAACAGGTGCAGTGTCTTCAAGCTGTACAGATGCAATCACTCCAACCATACTCGATAATCCCATAGCGACCTACACAATAAACGAAACGCGAACTGATGTAACTTGGGAAGCTATTCCAAACGCAAGCAGCTATAAGGTAAAAATATGCGGCACACCCGGCACCGGAACAAATAAATCATGGAATTTCAACAATGAAGCTACTGCCGCTTATACCGCCAATGCAAATTTAACTAACGGTATTTCCGTGGTAAGTTCGGGCAAGCAAGTGAGTGTTGCTGCCGGATCGGGAATTTATGACGGCGTGAAAATTACGAATATAATCAAACTTGCCGGCGGCGGATCTACAACTGATTGTGCATTGAAACTTACTACCGAGAGTGCGGGCATACTGACCGTTTATTGCAACGCTGCCGACAAAGAGCGTTTCCTGCTCGTAAGCAACAGTACTTCCGTATTGAATGAAAACGCACCTTCGAGCAATATGGTAGAAGCAGCACTTCCCGCTGCCGGTACTTATTACCTCTACTCGGCAGGCAGCGGTATAGATATTTATTATATAAAACTCAACCCAACTTCTACTTGCAGCGAATATACCGTTCCGGATACTTCATACAGTATGGCAAATGCAACCGGCTCTACGATCTATGTGCAGGCAGTTGGCAATGGCTCATCTTACCTGTCGAGCGAATATACGCAAGCAACAGAAAGCAATCCGACACATACAAATATTGACATATCAACAACTAATAATATCCAACTTACTCAAACAATCACAAAATTGACTATTTCGGGTGTAGAGGTTTCTGCGATATATTTGTATGATGTTTCAGGCATACAAACAGGTTGTGTAAAAGACCAGCAATTTATTGATACAGACAATCTAACAACAGGTATTTATATTGCACGGATACAGACTACCGATGGAAAAATTTTGGTAAAAAAATTTATGAAATAGGCGATTAGTAGTGACTTTTTCCCGTTGCAACAAAGTCATATTTATTTAGAAGCTGTTTGAGTTAACAATGCGCATCAGGAGCTGAAGAGTGCGCCCAAGTCCGGAGGACTTGTATCCGGATAACCTCGTGCAAACGAAGTGCAGCTCGAGGTAGTTCGCAATAGAGCCAGTCCCTACTCTTCCAACCAACCCGGCAGCGGGTTGAACTCCTCCGGAATCCGGAGAGAGATAGCCGTTCCTCATACCCCGAACTGCGCTTCGCTTGTAAGGGGTTATCCATATTAAACACCTTCAGCGTAAGGGTGATATACCTTTTGTCGCATTTTTTTCAACTCCTGATGAGCATAGTTAATTCAAACAGGTTGTTAACCATTTTGTTTTCATAAATATTTTTATTTTAATGTTATCATAAAATCCTTTTCCGGTAAAAAATCACTTTTTTTCCAATAGTACGTATTTTCTTTTATAGCATCTGGAGTGTATGAAAATTGCCCTACGCTAAAATCTTTAACAGTCAAAGAATAAATTGCTACTTTAAGAGCTTCGCCCCAAGCTTGAGTAGAGCGAAGGATATACCTGTTTTCTTTTTTGACGGGTTGATCATACACAATGTTCAAGCTAAGTGAATCTTTGGGATTGAGTTTAACTGAGAAAGCGATACTTTCATTTAAAATTTTATAATCAATACTGTGTCCATTCGTCAAGTCCCATACACGATTAATAGTGACCGAATCTGTACTTATACCAAAAGGAAACGTTATTTTTTGTATAATATCATGGTTTGTATTATTGCTAAATAAATAGACTCCATTGATTACAAATTTTTTGGCATTAATTTCAAAATCAATATATTCTTCCACAAAAGAGATTTTTCGCTGGGCAAATATACCCGGCAGATTCCAAAACAGGAGAGAAAAACAGATCAAAAAAAATTTCATTATTGGGTAATTATGATACGAGAAGAATATACACTTTTTCCGGTCATTGTACAATTAAGTATGTACGTTCCCGGTTCCACCTGTAAATCAATTATTCCTGCATTATTCGTAATTTTCTTTTTTAATAATTGTTGTCCGGTTAAAGACAGCACTTCCAATTCTATATTTGCCGTAAAAACAGGTAAATCAATTTCATAATTCAACTCCGAACCTTGTTTGAGTGGATTGGGATAAAATTTTACGGGATTTTCCGGTGCTTTTACATTGGAGGACGATACAAGATCTCCTTTTATATGAATATCCAAATCTATTATATCGCCAACTTCTATTTCCATTTGAATAAAATTGATGAATCCATACATCATATTGTAATTCCAACCCATGTTTTCGTATTTTTTAAGGCGAATTGTATCTAAAACCAAAGTATTGGCAAAGACTTGCAAATTGTAATTTCCTTCGCTATCCGTTTGTGACTCATATCTTCCGAGTTTAAATGTTCTATTGTACAATGGTTGACCATTATTATCATAGATCTTTCCTCGTAAATTTCCACACATATAATTTATATCCTTTTCACAATTACCCAAAGAAGGTTTATTGTTTTTACTGTAATAACTGTAACTGTATTCATTCCCTTCATCATAATAGCCTCCACTTACTCCAACTATAGATTGCCCCCCGGCGGGTTTACTTATCATCGCATCCGGATAATTACCAAAAGTCAATACCGTTTTCGGTATAATATCTTCTCCTCTGTTATAAAAATGAACAATCGTAATAGAATCTCCTTCTTTATTAATATTCAAGGGAGAAAGAAGGTTTTCTGGTGTAATGAGAGTATTAAAACAATAATCTTTATTTTGTTGAATGTCCTTTACTTTAGCCTTTCCGGTTGAAGAACATATAAAAATACTATCGAAATGATAGTCATAAGGGAGATCGTCAACAAGTTCCAATACCCAAGTACTATCTGAATTAAACATAAATTCTGAAATTTTTAGTACAGGAGACGAAGGCAATGGATTGCAAAATAATTGCAATTCAATAAACATTGCCAAGTATAAAAAAGAACATAATTTCTTCATGATTATATTTTTATTTCGTTAAAATTCTGTTTTGTATTCTACCGGCTTGCAAAGAAGAGGTTTGTACGATAGCTCGCCATTTCCACGTTCAGCAATAGAGCTTAGTTAGCTTATACATTTATTTGTAATACAAATCTAATTGGTATAATTGACAGATTCGTATCATATCGCAAATATAAAATAGTTTAATACAAAAAAAGGGAAAGAAAGGAAAAGAAAATTAAATTTAAAATAAATTTAACGAAGATTGAATGAAATTTACATTTTTGGGCTGTCTTTTTCAAGCATGTTGCGTATTTGTCCTGCTGTATGCCCTAAACCTGTTTGGATAAATTTCCAAGTATGCCGGCTAAATCCTTGCCATATTCTGCCTAAGACATCCTCTGCGTGTGTTTCGTCTTTTTTATTCCGTCTGTTTCTACCTAATAACCCAAGGCGTTGCCGTTGGGCTATATTATGTTGCGCCGTTGGCGCGCGGTGTTAGTGCTATTTTCAAAATTTGTATAAAATCTGCCGGGGGCAAAAGACTAAAAGCATTGTATATCCCCAGCCCAACGGCAACGCCTTGGGGTTTAGGTAACATTACGGATAATCATTGTATTTCTTAAGGAGATGAAATCCTAATTGGATTCATCTATATAATACCGTAATAATTCGCTGCATATTCTAATATTCCTGACGTGTAATAGACACTCTAAATCCGGGTGTATTAAATTTTCCTTTGCTGTATGTCCGTAAAATTTAGCCATTTCCATAGCATTTATTTGGGAGAGGTGTCCTGTTTCTATGGATATGTTACAGTAAAATTGCACCGTTTAAAATCTTCCAAACTTAAATCATACCGCTTTAATACCATATACTGGTCTGCAATCTCTTCCCAAGTATATTTACTAAGGGTGTCTGCATGAAAAATGAAAACGGATAGTTTTTCTATTTTGCTAAACCGGTCTTCCCATGTACCCCATTGAGACACATCGTCAAAACTTGAATTGGGCTGTACTGTCCATAAACGCGGTCTCGTTTGAACAATTAAAGTGTCTGGGTATGAATCCCCCACATAAAGGCAAATCGAATGATTTGCATTATTAGTTATTGTAAAGAAAGACTGAACATCTGGAGCTTTGCAGGTCTTAAATAATAAGACCCCTAAAATACATATTGCTATTTTCATTGTAGTTCTCATTTTATTTGTTTATTTAACGGCGAGGATATTCTGCATCGTCCCAAGGGGTTAAAGTTAAAGAATTAGAAAAATATCTTCGATAGTACTGTTCTCCGTAACGATTTGTAGCTTTTTCGTACCAACGGTTACTATGTTTTTCGTGAGACGAAAAATTGGAACTTAAAGCACTTGGAATACCAATAACAAACGAATAGAGGAAGCCCCAGCGTTTACTTTGCAGAGTATGTCCGTATTCATGCCGAAACAATTGGTGTTCTGTAGTCAGGTTTTTAGAATTAATAAATGGGTCTAATGAAAATCCCCATCTTGTTCCCGAATTATCATCTCTGTTAATCAGCGTTACTCCTCCAAAATAGTCAACATTATCAACTCCTCCAAATGTATTGCGTATTTGTCCTGCGGTATGCCCCAAGCCTGTTTGAATAAATTCCCAAGTATGCCGGCTAAATCCTTGCCATACTCCGTCAAAGAATGGGCGGTTTTCATCAAGGTAGAAATTGCCCGCAAACATTTTTCCTGCATTTGCGAGAGCATTCCAATCACCTGTAAAAATTCCCTGTCCTAATCCGCTAACAGTACTGACTGCTGCTCCGCCAAGCTGGACATAAGCATATCCTGTCATCACTGTTTGTACCCCTTGCCCAACTACCGGTATTAAAGGAGCAAACTGCCAAGCCGCCCCAAGTGCTGCTCCTGCCAATGCACCTTGCCCAAAGTATTTTAAACCATCCCAAAAATTGTTTATATCTCCTTTTATTGCGTGTGAAGCTAAATTTCCTGTTCCAAATACCGCTGCGCCTATTATTATAGGTACAAACCAAGCTATTTCTCCCGAAGGATCTACGTAGGAAAGCGGGTTATTCATCGCATAAGTATACCTGTTAAAACTCTGCGAATAATCCGGCATCTGCACATAAGGATCCATCTCCAGGAATCT
>QMCD01005180.1_pt1 | contig 12060 bp, 7 predicted proteins | sample 1821841 | NCBI WGS metagenome assembly QMCD01 (sample SAMN01991225, study PRJNA193472) | Termite gut metagenome, whole genome shotgun sequencing project. | isolation source: worker | host: Macrotermes natalensis | reverse complement strand
TCCGATGAAGCCGCCGGAACCGACGGCGGGGCGTTGCACGTGGACGGGCCGCTGGAATTCGGCGACAACACGACTTTCCTGTACAATACCGCGATCGCGGGCAGCGGCGGCGCGATCAACACGGCGGGCGATCTGACCGTTCGCGGCAATACGGTTTTCGACGGGAACGCTTCCGGACAATGGGGCGGAGCCGTCTTCATGGCCGGCGGAACCGATGTCGACGACGTCAAAACGCTGACCCTGGATGCGACCGTCCGGATCGTTGCCCCGGAAACACCCGACGTGACGGAAGAATTGGCCGGCGACATCGTGTTTACCGGGAACCGGCAGCATGCGGATTTCACGCCTGAAGGAACCCTCGTCGAGGGAAGCGGCCGTGCGAATGCCGTCCGTTTGCAACATTACACCGATCTCGTCCTTTCAGGCAAAGGAAACATCTTCTTCAACGATTCGCTTGAGGCCGATGTCGCGTCGACCGGAAACACGCTGCACAAAAGCGGTGAAGGCTTCGTCCAGTTCCTCGGCGACAACACCTTGAACTCGGGCGGAACGGTCACGATCGCGGAAGGAACGATGCGCATCGCCGCGGGAGCGACGTTCACGACGCTCGGCGACGACGCCGTGTTCACCCTGGCAGGCCGGAAAACACCTGCCCGGGACAACGGGTCGCTTTACGGAGGAACCCTGGCCGGCGGCGGGACGATCACGGCGGGAAACGGTTTCGTACTCGGCGGAGTCGTGTCCGCGGACAACGCGGTATTCGACCATAACGACCCGGAACACCCGATCGCTCCCGGTGAAATGATCGGGACGCTGACGCTGGTCGGCGACGTCCGCCTCGACGGGGCGACGCTGGCCGTCGATCTCGATCGCGAAGGTGCCGAACACGTTTCCGATCTTGTCGACGTCAAGGGAGACGTCACGTTCGGTCCCCGGCAAAACGCCGTCGATATCGGGCGATGGATGAACGGAACCTTCGATATCCTGAAAGCCGATTCGATCGAGGATATTTACACGGACACCGTCGTCGACGGAAAGGAATACCGCGTCAACGAACGTTTCGGGAAAATCACGGTCGGCGGCAATGAACTCGGTTCCCGGCAAATCGCGAAAATGGAACTGAACGACGATAAAACGACGCTGCAATTGATTACGGAAAGCCAAAACATGGGGCTCGTCTGGACCGGGAAAACGAACCGCTCCTGGAACACGACCGACCATAACTGGGTGAGCGCCGCCGGCGGCGCCGACGAGTTTTTCAACCAGGGCGACCACGTCCTTTTCAACGGTCTCGGGCAAGGCGCAATCGTGATTTCGGGAACCGCCATGAGCACCGCCGGCATGGCGATCACGGCCGGCTCCTACGAATTTTCCGGCGGCGCGATTTTCGGAAACATTTCAACGGGCCGCTTCAATTCCGATGGGAAACTCACCGTTTCCGACGCGGAAGTCGTTTTCAACACCGACGTCGATTTCGAGGGCGGCATCACGGCCGACTCCGGCGCCCAAGTCGGACTGTTCGGTCAAAATGGTTTTGCGACCGCCGGCGAACTCCTCTTCAAACCGGGCTCCCTGCTCGTTTTCGACGCTTCCGACAACAAATTCAAGGGTCGCAGCATCTCGTTCGAGGGCGATGTGGTCGTCACGAACGCGTTGAACCTGGTCCCGGGAACCACGAAACGCTATGTAAACGTCCTTGAAGCGACCGACGTCGACCTCGACAGGATTCGCTTGACCGACTTGTTCACGCGAACCATCGCGCTCTGGGGCCAGACGGCCGATTTCACGTCGAACCGGACGATGGATCTCGTGTACGACCAGATTACGATCGGTCAATACGGGATGCTCAACGGGATTTCATGGAACATGAACGAGGTCGCGCAAAGCCTGAATGAAACGTTCAAGGGGAACGAGATGTCGGAACTCCACGAAATGTTCCTCGGATGCGCGACGAATGAAGAGGTTGACGCGATTCTCGACCAGTTGCGCGGGGCGGAAATCGTCGCCGACGCCATGACCCTGCCGTTCTGGAAACCGTGGCGGACCGTGTTCCGCATGGTTGATCGGCAGGAAGGTCGCGAAGAGATTTCGCCCGTTCGCGTGTTCCGCGGCCAGGCGGCGCGAAGGGTCGATGCCCGCAATCTCTGGTTCGACGCCTATCATTCGGACCTTGATGCCGACAGCGACGGAAACGCCCGGCGGTACGGTATTTCACGAACCGGAATGGTCCTCGGCGGCGATGTCCGGCTCAATTCCCGGACCACCGTCGGTCTCATGTTCGGCTACGGTCGACCGAAACTGTACGGGGAACAACGCGGCCAGGTCGAAGCGGAGGATTACACCTTCGGCGTGTTCATCAAATCGTACTGGAACTGGGGCATCGAATCGTACGGGTACATCGGAATCGGACACCAGGGTTACGAATCGGAACGGGACGTCCTGGGCGGTCGCAGCCGGGGCGAATACGAGGGCGATTCCTACTACATGGCCGGTCGCCTGGTCAAGCCGTACGTGATGAATCATTTCCTCACCCTGTTGCCGACGCTCGGGTTCGACGTTCAAACGATGTCGACGTCCGGTTTCGCGGAAAGCGACGGGAAATACGGCCAGCGGATTTCCGGAAACGATCTGCAACGCTCGATGTTCAACCTGGGTCTCAATTCCCACTGGCGGGTGAACGACTGGGCCACCATCGACGGACGACTCCTGTACGGCCGCCAGATCGTCGGGGAATCCCAGCCGCCCGTTTCCTCGCCGCCCCGGGCGGCCCAGCCATGAATCTCCGGGGTGTCGATCTCGGTCCCGACACCTTCAACGTCGGAATCGGCGGCCAGGCGTATTTGAACAACAAACGTTCGACGCTCCTGTTCGGCGATTACGATTACGATGCCGGTTCCAGAAACTTTTCCAGCACCGTTCAACTCGGGATCACCTCGATGTGGTAAACGCGGACCCCGTTCGCCTCGCTTGGGAAAAACCGGCTTTTCCCGGTCATCGTCGGGGCGGTCACGCTCGTCCGGATCGGCATGGTCCAAGCGAGCGGCTCTTTGAAGATCGGCGACATTTTCCGAACGACGGCCCTGGCGCCGACGCAATGGCTGGAAATCCCCGCATTGAGCGCCACTTCCCTGCCCATCGCCTGACTGGGCCGCATGGTCATCTATTGGTGCGGCGCCGAAGAATGACACGATCGGAGTGAGTCATTGACAGTGAGCCATTGACAGGGGACAATGATACCGGAGGCGGTTGGAATGTCCCGAGGCCGACTCTCGGGAAGCCTGTTTTCCCGTTGACTCCTTCGTTGTCAATTCCAGCGTCGTCCCTTCCCGATCGTCAAGGACACAACAGGAAATTTCAGGGAAATCAATGGTTTTCCGTAGATACCGTAAACGGCCTGAAACGGTTCCCTCGCACAATCGCCCGCCGCTCGAACGATCCGTTTATGTCATTATACAAACAGGAGTTGGAGGCGAGTGAGTGCGGCAGGCGGACGTGACCAAATGGTCGTTTTCATCGCGTTTCCAGTATATTATGAATTGTTTTGCGACGGCGCTGGTCAACACGTTTTACCTGTTTCTCCTGGTTTTCTACTCGCCGGTACTGTTTTATCGCGCGCTACGGCAAGGTAAATACCGTCGCGGTTTTCGTGAAAAATGGTTCGGCCGCGTTCCCCGGCGTCCCCGGTTGCCCGTCTCACCGCCGTATCCGCCCCCGGCGGCGGATACGCCGATTCCCAAACAAAAACGGATATGGTTCCATGCCGTCAGCGTCGGCGAAGTCAACCTCCTCCGACCGCTCCTCGAACGAATCCGGCAACGACATCCGGAATGGGAATGCGTGATTTCGACGACGTCGAATACCGGGATGGATCTCGCAAGACAACTTTTCGGTCGGCGGTACGGCGTTTTTTTTTGCCCCCTGGATTTCACTTGGAGCGTCCGGAAGGCGTTTTCCCGTTTGAATCCCGACCTGCTCGTCCTCGTGGAGCAGGAGCTTTGGCCGAACCTGATCGACACGGCGAACAAACAGGGGGTCAAAGTCGTCATCATCAACGGCCGGTTCAGCGAAAAGGGGTATCGCCGCTACCGTAAATTCCGCTGGTTCGTCCGGGCCATGTTGCGAAAAATCGATTGCATCGCGGTCCAAAGCGAGACCTATGCCGGATGGTTTCACCAACTCGGGGCTTCCAGCGAATCGATCCGCGTCGTCGGGTCGATCAAATTCGACGGGGCCGACTTCGACCGGACCAACCAGGGAACGACTTGGCTGCGATCACTCGCGGGGATAGCGGAGGATGACGTCGTTTTCCTGGCCGGCAGTACGCAGGAGCCGGAAGAGGCGTTCGCCGTCGAGTGTTACGAACGGCTCAAACATGAATTCCCGAAGCTCCGCCTCATTCTCGTACCGCGCCACCCGGAACGTTTCGGCGTCGTCGCGAGGATGCTTTCGGAAAAAGGCGTTCTCTGGCGGCGGCGTTCCCGACTGGACGCGACGGCACCGGAACAGGTGACGGAAAAAGAGGATGCCCTGCCGAACGGGCGTTGCGAATCGGTGCTCGCGGAATCGAACGACCAGGCGGCGCTTGCCGGCAACATCGAGGTGCGGCCGAGAATTTTACTGGTCGATACGATCGGCGAATTGGGAGCCTGGTGGGGCACGTCGCATATCGCCTTCGTCGGCGGCAGCATCCATCGGCGCGGCGGACAGAACATGATCGAACCGGCGGCCTACGGCGCCGCCGTCTGTTTCGGGCCGAACACGAAGAATTTCCGTGACATCGTTTCGCTCCTGCTCCGCGACGACGCGGCGGTCGTCGTCCACGACCAGCGGGAGATGGAACAATTCGTCCACCGCTGTCTCGAAGAACCCGAGTATGCCCGATCATTGGGCCGTAACGCGAAAACGCTCGTCGAACGGCAACTGGGAGCGACCCAACGGACGCTTGAACTGCTCGAACGGGTGTTGGAGACCGGAGCCGGTTGAGTTGTCCGGTTATACTGGAAACGCGGTGAAAATGAACCTTTGGTCAAGCCTGCCTGCCGCACTCACTCACCCCTAACTGCTGTTCGTATAATGACATAAACGGATCGTTCGAGCGGCAGGCGAATGTGCGCGGGAACAGTTTCAGGCCGTTTACGGTATAATCCGCCTGTTTATACCGCAAACGGCTTTCAAGGGTCCGTTGTCAATTCACGGCGCCGCATTCCCCACGGCCGCATTCCCCACGATTGACATCCCCGTCGACGGGTGCGATAATACCGGGTATATGGTGACGCTCAACGACTCCCTTGTTTCCAGCGCAAAACGCAAACTTCCGGTCCGGGTGCGCCCTGATATCCGTTCGAGCCGTTCGCAATATCTCGGGCTTTCCTACTGGATCGTCAAGGACCCCGTCGGTTCCAAATACTTCCGTTTTCACGACGAGGAGTATTTCATTCTCAAGCAGTTCGACGGGACAAAAAGCCTGGAGGAAATCAAGGACGCGTTTGAAAAGGAGTTTCTGCCCCAGAAAATCACGCTCGAAGAACTCCAACGTTTCCTGGGCCAACTCCACCAGAGCAACCTGATCTTGTCGGTCCTGCCGAATCAGGGAACGGAACTGCTCAAACGGCGCAACAAACGTCGCCGCCAGGAGATGTTGCAAAAATGCTCGAACATCCTCTCGATCAAGTTCAAGGGATTCGACCCGGACCGGTTGCTCGACGCCCTTTACCCTTGGGTCGCCTGGTGTTTTCATCCGGCAACGGTCGCCTGCTCGCTCTTGCTCGGGCTCGCGGCGGCACTGCTGATTCTCGTGCAGTTCGACATATTCCGCTCGAAATTGCCCGCCTTCCAGGATTTTTTCGGGGTCTCGAACATCATCCTGCTCAGCATCACGCTGGGGGCGACGAAAGCGCTGCACGAATTCGGACACGGCCTCACGGCCAAGCATTTCGGCGGCGAATGCCATGAAATGGGCATCATGATTCTCGTACTCACCCCGTGCCCGTACGTCAACGTTTCCGATTCGTGGATGCTGCCGAACAAATGGGCACGCATCGCGATCGCCGCCGCCGGCGTCTGGGTCGAATGCACGCTCGCCGCCGTGTGTACTTTCCTCTGGTGGTTTTCGACGCCGGGCCTGCTCAACTACCTCTGCCTGAACATCATGTTCGTTTCGTCCGTCAGCACGATCCTGTTCAACCTGAACCCGTTGCTGCGCTACGACGGCTATTACGTGATGTCCGACTGGCTTGAGATTCCCAACCTGCGGCAAAAGGCGACCAAAGTGCTTACGAACAAATGTTCCGAGTGGTTTCTTGGCATGGAATCGCAGGAAGACCCGTTTTTGCCGCGACGCAACCGGCTCCTTTTCGCCCTGTTCAGCGTCGCCTCGTTTTTTTACCGCTGGGTCGTCATGGCCTCGATTCTCTTTTTCATCTACAAGGTGTTCGAGCCCTACGGGTTGCAGATCATCGGCAAGGCGATCGCCTGCATGTCGCTGCTGAGCCTTTTTATCATGCCGCTGTACAAGGTCGGCAAATTCTTTTGGGTTCCCGGGAGGATTTATAAAGTGAAAAAAGCCCGCTTTTACCTGTCCTTGGGCGGTCTGGCGGCCATCGTCGCCTTCGTCTGCGTCATTCCGCTCCCCTATACCGTCGTCGTCCCGGTCGCCGTCGAATTGAACGGAAAAACTTCCCAGGCGGTGTACGTCCCGCAGATTCCCGGCGGCGGACGCCTCGTTCACGTCGAACACGTCGCCTTTCCCGGAATGGGGGTTACAGCCGGAACACCGCTGGCGCGACTGGAAAATCTGGCCTTGGAACAGGAAACGACGTCCCTGCTCGGCCAAAGCAGGGCGATTGCCAAGGAACTCGACGGACTGGAACGTCTCGTGATGGAAAAGCGGGATGCCGCGCTTCGCGTCGGGCCGTTGAAAGAACAGTTGGCCGCGACGCTGGAACTGTACGAAGCGAAAAGACATTTGCTCATGCAGTTGCATCTTACAGCCCCGAGGGACGGGATCGTCGTTTCACCGCCTTGGCGCCAACACCGCGAACCGCCGGAGGGTGAACTCCCGCTCTGGTCCGGTTCGCCGCTCGATCCCGAAAATCGCGGTGCGACACTCGAACCGGGAACGATTTTTTGTTCCGTCGGCGACCCGAAGCTCCTGGAAGGCGTGTTGGTCGCCGATCAATCGAAGATCGGATTTCTCATGAAGGAACAACGGACCGAGATCCTGCTCGACGCGTTTCCGGGCAGGATTTTTTCCGGGATCATCGCGAAAATCGAAGAACGTGAAATGAACGACGTTCCCACCCAGTTATCGACCCGGGGCGGCGGCGATGTCCCGACCTCGACCAATGCGGACGGCCATGAACGTCCGAGCAGGGCCTCGTATCGCATTACCGTGCCACTCGAAAACGACGACGAATCGATTCGCGTCGGCATGACCGGCCTCGCCAAAGTCCATGTCGCCCCGCAAACGCTCGGATACCGGCTTTGGCGGCTTTTCAACGAAACCTTCAATTTCAAGTTGAATTGAACGACTACGGTTGTCGCGTTTGTTTTCGCCCGGCTGGGACATGGAGAAATTTGACGATGCGAACGTTTCCTGTCAGGATTGTTTTTGCCATTGTATTTGTCGCGACGCTGGTCCCGGTTTCCGGTTGCGCGCCTTCGATGAAAATCTCCACGGAACCGTACCTGGAACGCCGGGCGGTTTTCCGGACGCAATTGACGCGGACGGGACCGGCGCCGCAGGAATGGGAACCCGTCGCGCTCATTCCGAACGTTCGGAAAATCGAGTATCCTTCCGGCGATTTACGGCTCCAGGGTTGGGTGCAGGTTCCCCCCGAGGCGGAAACGAAACCGGCTCCCGCGCTGGTTTATTTTCACGGCGGTTTCGCCTTCGGAATGGAGGAACTGGAAAGTTGTTCCCCGTTTCGCGACGCCGGATTCGTCGTTTTCTGCCCAACTTTGCGCGGTGAGAACGGGAACCCGGGAAATTTCGAGTTTTTGTTCGGGGAAATCGACGATGCCGCCAATGCCGTCCGTTGGCTCGCCGATCAACCGTATGTCGATAAAAACCGGATATACACGTTCGGACACAGCGCCGGCGGCGGCGTTTCCGCGCTCCTTTCCCTGATGGACGACGTCCCGATCCGGCACGGCGGAAGCAGCGGCGGACTCTACGACCACGGGATTTTCAACGATACGTTCGCGCCCTTCAACGGGAAAGATGCTTCGGAGTGCGCGATGCGGACGCTGTACGGAAATCAGCGTTGGATGAAACGCAAGCATTACGGGTTCGTCGGGCCCGCCGATTACGGCCTGCGCGATTCCCTCGCCCGGCTCAAAAAAGAACGGGAAACGCTCGGCCGAGACAAATCGCTCCTCGTGATCGGACATCCCAAAGGCGATCATTTCAGCAGCCTGGAGCCGGCACTCCGTCGTTACCTGGCGATCATCAAAAAGGAGAACATACTGGAAACACGATGAAATTGGTTGTTTGCTCAAGTCTGCCTGCCACGACCACTCGCTTCTAACCTCTGTGTACACAATGATATAAGCGTTTCGTTTGAGCGGCAAGCGGCTATACGCGGGATTGTGCGCGGGAGGATTATCTTGCCGTTTACGGTATCATTAAGGCAGGGACTGTTGACGCGCCGGAAACGGCGTTCCCGGATATACCTGACGGAAGACGAGGCAAATCTTCGCGGATGTCCCTTGAAATCGCTCTGTTATCTTTTATACTGTTAGCGTTCGTTTTCCGAATCGGTGCATCAAATCCATTGTGCCGTCGCGACACGTCCTCGGGCGCTTAGCTCAGTTGGTTAGAGCGTCTGGTTTACACCCAGAAGGTCACAGGTCCGAATCCTGTAGTGCCCAGTTGCAACCCGTTGAAAGTCATTCACTTACGCCAAGTAACCGACTTTCTTTTTTGCCTGTGATGGATTTGGTTTTCTGAAGTTTCAGAAATTTGGCGTAAACCAGGTAAAACGCCGGAACAGGTATCCCGGCACCCACATCGCAGCCAATGCAACGGCGATCGTCTGTATCGGCAGGACGCCTATACTGAAGGCCATTGAAATTTCCCGAAGCCGACTTTCGAGAAGCCCGCCCAACGGAAACGACACTGCCCGGAGGGGGCCCGGAGGGGTTTTCAGGCCCGTTTCAGCAAAAAGTGATGGATGCGTTTCAAGCCGGTAGTATTGTTGCCACAAAAGCCTTCCCCGATTCATACCGTAAAGGTGAAATTACAAAAGAAATGATCGACCCGTGCCGAAGAAACAGTCCGCACGATAACGATGTGCAGTTTTCGTGTAAAAACTTCGAGATAATTATTGACAATCCTGAACGGCGTGCTCGCATCATTTGATGTTATGCGATGGGGTTCTTGGCCACGTACGGGCAACCTTGAATATCGATATTGTTCCAGAATTGTTGCCGGCGTTGCGGCGTCAAACGTAAGGAACGAAGCGACAACACAAACGAGACTCCGTGATCCTTCCAGCGGGGGGAGCCGCAAAATCTCGCCTTGATCAACGTCTTGCACGTCGCTTCCGTCACGCCTCGGAATCTCCGGCGGAAACGGTTTTCGACCGGCTTCGTGCCGTCGACGAGCCCAACTCGCGATGCTCCTCGAAGGCATCGATTTCAACAACGTCAAAAAACGGAAAAGATTTTCCAAAAAATCCGCCTGATTCCGCATCTCCCCTATTGCGCCTTCCGGATATTGCCGTCCGGAAATACATGGACCACTTGCCGCTCGCGCGACAGTCGAAACAATTGTTTCGCCGGGCGGGCGCCCGGCTTTGATGGAAAACGGGTCTTTTTTGGCAAAATTTTCGGATTATTTCGGATTATCCTGGCCAACGTCCGGAATATTGCCGATATTGCGGTCTGGATGGGATGTACGTTTTATAACGAAGCCGGTTGGGGCGCGGGTAAACGCTGTCCGTTCAGTTCGCCCCCTGAAAAACGACACGGAACCTTCGGTGCGTCGTTTCCGGTGGGCAGGCTGCCCCCAATATCGGCTTTGGAAAATCTTGGTGGTTTTCGGGATACAACCGGAAAGGATTCCTGCATGAAATCGATGTCTTCATGGTCGCCGATGCGAAAATACGCCCTGTTTCTTCTTGTCGTGTCCCTGCTTGTATCGACCGGCGGCTGCCAGGCGCTCCTGACCGCGATGATCATGATCAAGGGGACGGACACGGAGCCGAAATTCGACATCCTCCTGCACGACAAAAAGAAAGTCGTCGTGGTCTGTCAATCGCTCGCGCGGGACCAGTACCGCAACGAAGCGGTTCCACGGGATATCGCGCGACAGGTCACGGACCTGCTCGACGCCAACGTCAAAAACAACAAGCTCGAACTCGTTCCCTGCTCCAACGTGGAAGTCTGGATCGACAATTGCGACAATCGTTTCGACTCGTTCCGTGAAGTCGGAAAGGCGAAAGGAATCGAGGCGGACATCGTGATCGGGATTGAAATTCAGGATTTTCGCGTAACGGACCCGCGCTCGCCGACGCTCCTCCAGGGCAAGGCGAACATTCTCGTGAAAGCGATCAATTGCGAAGACGGAAAAATCCTGGCGCGGGAACAGATGCGGATCGTCGATCCGCCGAACATGCCGCTTTCCAGCAGCTATGTCAACGAACATGTTTTCCGCGCCAGTTTCGTGACGGTCGTTTCCCAGCAGATCGCCTGCCTCTTTCATCCGTATGACGCGAAGCGGCTCAACCGCATGGATGCGGATTCGCTCGGCATGCATTGATTCCACGGGCAACGCGATGAAAACGTACAGTTGGTCAAGTCCGCCTGCCGCACTCACTCCAGCCCTTCCAATGCGAAAACGTATTCCCGTTGATCCGTTTTCACCGTCATTGTTTCCTTCGACCGGCCCAGGGTGTACTTTCGCGGAATCAGGGAGGGTGGTTCATTCGTGCCGACTTGTGCGCCCTGCTTTTTGAAGGAAATAACGTAATCTCCGGGGACGGCCCCCGCGTACAGGGAACTTGTAATCAGGTCGGCCTTTCCTTCGGCATTCGTCACGCCCCCGGCCCCCCATTTGTTCGCCGCTTTATCCGCGGGAGTCAGGTAAACGCCGACGCCTTCCATGATTTTTTCCCCGAACGTCACAACGACGGTACAGGGAGTCAATTCCGGCAGGTCGGCAGGCCGTTTCGGTCCGCGACGGCAACCGTTTCCCGCGACGAGGAAAATCGACACGATCAGGGCGATGATCGCGCGATGAAATAGCGAGCGATGAAATATCTCGTAACGAAAGATCGTCGTAGGCGGTTGAATGGAAACCATGTTTCAGTCCGGAGATCGATTAATTATAGACCCGCGAAAAAATTTTTGACCGGCACTCAAGCCGTCCCCGCGCGCCGTATGGCGGAAGTGCAGCGCGGCTTCCTCCGTCGCCGCTACGTTCAAAAAATTTTTCCAGATCAGTACAGCGTGGTTTTGGATTGGCCGGAATCGATTTTTCCCCAATTCCGCCAATTCGATTGGGCGACCGCATCGGAAACGAAATGGACGCTCCCGTCGCCGAAAAGCGCGTTGACGCCGCCCGCGTGAAAACTTCTCGCGGCGTAATACCCGTAGACCGAGCGTGTTCCCCAGTCCGGGTGAAGCGGATTCGGCGTGCTGTAGGTACAGAACAACGTCGTCGGCCCCCTGGCAACGATCCACAGATATCCGCGCCAGCCGTAAAAATCCGTTTCCGCGGCCGTCAACGCATCCAGATCGGGATCGACCGGTACGCCCAAGGCGCCCTGGTGGTTTTTGAACGTCGCATTCATTCCCATGTCGGCCGCCAAAGCACAGCGCAGATAAGGCGATTCGCCGGGGTGTCCCGGTGCCGTCCCCAACGGCGTCCCGTCGCCGACGATTGCCTCGCTCATGACGACGACATGGCTCGTTCCGTCGGACATCGATTCGAAACCGGTGGAAGAATCGTGGTAAAACGTCCCGTCGGTCCGGAAAAACAGGTCGTAGTTGACGCCGGTCGCGGAGCCGATACAGAACATATAGTTGTTCGTCGCCGTCGGCGTCGCCGTGGTCGCC
>QMCD01001916.1_pt1 | contig 12067 bp, 9 predicted proteins | sample 1821841 | NCBI WGS metagenome assembly QMCD01 (sample SAMN01991225, study PRJNA193472) | Termite gut metagenome, whole genome shotgun sequencing project. | isolation source: worker | host: Macrotermes natalensis | reverse complement strand
ATCGCCGGGCGTGTCGAAATAGAGGCTTCTCACCCTGTACTCGCCGTCTGGGCCGGCAGTATCGCGGTACACATGTTCGACGTCGCCTTTCTGGACCGGATGTCGCGGGAAAAGACGGCGTTACCGGCCCATATCGCGCGGAAAAAGGTTTCCCATGTCGACCCGGTCACCGGCGAACGGGTTTCCCCGGAATCACCGAATGCGATCAAGTTCGAGCAGTTCATTTTCGACCTGCTTCCTTCGGCCGCCAACGCGGTCGTCGTCGAAGTCGACATCCCGAATCATTACGCACCGCTCAAAAACGCCTCGGGCAGTGCGAGCGATTCGCCGGAGTCGGTTCGCGCCGACCTGGTCGCCCTGCATACGTCCTGGCTCCAGGCCGCCGGTTGTACGATTCTTGAAGGAATGCCGGTGGAAATCTCGCCGCTCTTCGCCCTTGATCGTGCCGAAACGGTGGAAAAAGTCGCCCCCCAAACGATCGACCGACCGACGTACTGGCAGTAAAGGAATGCCGATTGCCCGGGGACACAGTCCCCGGCTCGTTTTTCCGTAAAGATCGCGTTTTTTTCCGGCAAGACCCGTTTGGTTCGACAATCACCAATCGTGCTTTGGCGTAAGATGTTTCGCGATCATGCCGATCAACTCCGGGATTCCCTGTCCGGTCGCGGCGGAGATCAGGAAAACGTCCTTGTCGAGTCTCGCTGAAAACAGGTCGCGCACCTCGACGGCCCCGGGAATGTCGGCTTTCGTAATCGCGAGAAATTCCGGCCGTTCTCCCAGCGCGACATCGTAATCGACCAGTTCCTTGCGTATCGTTTCGTAATTCGTCCAGGGATCGCTCCCGTCGGCGGGAGCCGGCTCGACCAGGTGGAGCAGGAAACCGGCCCGTTGGATGTGCCGCAGGAAATCGTGGCCGAGCCCGACCCCTTTGCCGGCTCCCTCGATCAGGCCGGGAATGTCGGCCATGACAAACGAACGGTCCCGGTCGATGGCGACGATTCCCAGATGCGGATGTTTCGTCGTGAACGGATAGGGGGCGATTTCCGGCCGGGCCGCGGAAACCCGGCTCAGGAGCGTGCTTTTCCCGGCGTTCGGTTTGCCGACCAATCCGATGTCGGCGATCATTTTGAGTTCGAGCCGGACATGTCGTCGTTCTCCCTCTTCGCCCGGCGTGGCGACCCGGGGAGCACGGTTGGTCGCTGTTTTGAACCGGGTATTTCCTTTGCCGCCCTTGCCGCCGCGGCACACGGCGACTTCGTCCCCGGCGGTCGCAAGGTCCTTCAAAAGAAAACCGTGTTGTTGATCGATCACGATCGTCCCGACCGGAACGTCGATCAAGAGGTCTTCCGCACCGGCTCCGTGTCGTTTCGCTCCGCTACCGGCCACCCCGTTCGCCGCCTTCCAGCGTTTTTGCTGCGAAAGATGAATCAGGGAACCGACGTTTTCATTGGCGCGAAGAACGATATTCCCGCCGCGACCGCCGTCGCCACCGTCGGGACCGCCGCGCGGCACATATTTTTCCCGGCGAAAACTGACACAGCCGTCGCCTCCTTTACCCGCCTCCAGCTCGATTTCGACTTCGTCGACAAACATGTTACCGTAATGGATCGATTAGCGATCTCCAGGTATACTGGAAACGCGGTGAAATTGGTTGTTTGGTGAAGCCTGCTTGTCGCACTCGCTCGCCACAACATGCTTGTACATATTGGGTTGCACGTTTCGTTCGAGCGACAAGCGATTGTTCGCGAAAACCGTTTCAGGCCGTAGTTTCAGGCCGTTTGCGGTATACAAGAACCGAAAAAAGCCGTGAGCGCACACGGGACCGCGGCGCTCACGGCTAAGAAATCATCGACTGTCGAACGATCAGTTATACTGGAAACGCGATGAAAACGGACATTCGGCCAAGTCTGCCTGCCGCACTCACTCGCCCCCAACTTCTGTTAATATAAGTGTTTACACGGATCGTTCGAGCGGCAAGCGCTTGTGCGCGGGAGGATTATCATGCCGTTTACGGTATACGTGCGACGAGATTCGGATTTTCGGCAACGACGTTGACCCGGCGTCCACCGCGGTCGAATTGGACGAAACCATCGACCAGTGCATAGACGGTAAAGTCGTTTCCGAGCGCAACCCCTTTACCGGGATGAAATTTGGTTCCGACCTGGCGGACGATGATACCGCCGGCGGAGATGGCTTGACCGCCGTAAACCTTGACTCCGCGCCGCTGTCCGTTGGAGTCGCGGCCGTTTCGGCTGGACCCCTGTCCTTTTTTATGAGCCATAAGAATAATCCTTGGAATAACCTCGGGGCTATTGATGCCGCCCGGCCAACCTCAAGTGTCGACAAACACGATTGAATCGAGCCACTGAATCGAGCCGGAGAACGTCGAATAAGACGGCCATTCTACCGGTAGACCCACTCGCAGTCAACCGCCCCCGGCCAACCGTATTTGATTTCCTTGTCGTTGATCATGAATTCGTCGCCCAGTTTCCACCAATTCAGCTTGAGAACACGACGTTCCATCGATCGACCGGTCCCGAGAAGATCGCCCGGCTTGTAAGCGCCCGCCTCACCGAGGGTTTTATCCTGCCAACGGTAGGCGTTGGTGAGACCGCTGATGAAAATGGAGAATTTGGAGATTTTGGGATCGATGTCCATCCACATGGCGACCCCCCAGACCGAGTCACCCGGTTTCAGTGATTTTCTGGCGATACTCACAGTCGTTTCCGGGATGTCCGTCGCCTTAAACCCTTCGCGTTTCATAACAACCGGCATGGCAAGCGGAATAATCCGATCGACATAGGAAACCGGTTTCGTATCGACGACACTCTCGATGGCCCCTGTTTCCGGGTCGGTTTCCGCGCGGGTCTGGACAACCACACGCTCGGCGGCAAGCACGAATTGCGGAACGCACTGGATCGTCAGGCCCAGTTTATCGGTCGGTTTATAGCTGCCTTCCTCCGTGCGAAGGGTCAATGGCCCTTGAAGCTCAATGTTTTCGACAAAATCGGGGTTCTGCACTTCCCGGCAAAATTCACACTGGCAATCTTCGGCGGTCGCGTCATGGATAATCGGAAACGGCATTACCTGATCGACCTCGTTGCCGAGAACGACATCGGTATTTTCGATTTTGTAAAGCAGATACCAGACAAGTTTGCGATCCATCGTTCCTTCCTTGTTCGGAATATCGACCGAAACAATGCGGAGCGGCTTGAAGGAAAACTGCAAACACCAAACCGGTCGGCTATACCGAATGTCCTTGGCCCAGACTTCCTTGAGGTACCGGATATCGTCCTTCAAAACCGGGTCGGGCTCCGGGAGCGAGGCCAGAAGCTCGACGGCGTCATTCCTGTTGGTCACTTCGTTGAAATCGACCCGGGGCGGAATCGTCGTCAAAATTCCGGGGGCCAACGGTCTCTCCGGCGACCGGGCCGGCGCTTGGGCTCGCACTCCGGGCGAGAACGCGGCGAACACCATCGGAAGGAGTAGAAACGGCAACAGGAAAAAAGAGCGCATTCTCATGTCTGGCAACCTGGGTACCGGCTTGTGACGACAAGAACGATCGACTTGTTTCAACCTTCATGCAAACGTTCGACCAATACCGTCGTCAAAACACCGTCGTTTTCCGGATAAGGACGAAAAAGGGCTTCTTCCTGAATGTCGTCATTTCTTCCCCGTCGAAATCATGTTCTCTTTTCCACAAGTAAGAACGCTTACAATCGTTGTATTCCTTCCGACATGCCGGGGACCATTATATCGAAAGCGAAGGGAAAATGTCAATGGAAAAACGATTTATACCGGAAACGGCCCGACAATCCTCCCGCGCACCATCGCCTGCCGCTCGAACGATCCGTTTATGTCATTATACGAACAGCGGTTAGGGGTGGGCAAGTGCGGCAGGCGGACTTGACCACATGTTCGTTTTCATCGCGTTTCCAGTATGGATACCGAAGCCGGTTAAGTTTTCCGTCCTATCCGCCTGTTTACCTTCGGCAGTGTCGTTTCGGTGGGCAGGCTTCCCGGGAACCGGCTTCGGGAAATTTCAATCGCTCCCGGAATATTCGTTTCACAAGACGCCGATACAGATTACGCAACACGAACAACGCGACCTTTTCGTTGCGGTAAATCGTTTTTTTGCCGTCGTATCGATTCTCGGAGTTAATTTCGACGAAACGATTATTCGATGAAGGACGGGGAGAAGGGAATCCTTTCGGGTTTCCTTCTCCGTTTGGTGAGTTCCGGAGGCAGGCCAGGGACGGTCGGTTGACGGAATACGAACAAGACATCTTCCCGATGTTGTTCGTGTGTTGTTCGGTCGCCGTTCGAAGGGGACGGAGTTGCTTCGCTTCGAGAGGTCTGACTGGGTTGACGATTTCCACTTCGGGTCGGCCCGAAACAACAATTCCAGCCCAAAGGGTTCCCGGTAATAATGCCCGGAACCCTTTTTTTTGGGTCGGGGCGTGTCGACCCGGCGCCCTAGTTCATCTTGAATCCGGCGGCCCGAAACTCCTCATTCGCTTTTTTCGAGAGGAGAAAATGCAGCATTTTCGGGGGTAACGAATAGTCGACCGTGCTGCTCAACGAAAGTATCTCGACGGGGACGACGATGCGCTCGCCGGTGTTCCATTCGAGGAGTTCGAAGGGGAGCGTTTTCGACGCATCTCCCGCCGTGTCTTCTCCAGACCGGCCGTCGCCGGGCCGGTTGCCTCCGCGTCTGTTAGGAGGCCGGTTAAATCGCCGAGCGGCATCCCAAACGATTGCGGCATCGACCTGTCCATGACGGACGGCTTCGACCAATTCCCATTCCGTGTCGTAGAGGAGAATACGGAGTTCATCCGGTTTTCCCCGGTCGTTCTCCCAGGTTTTGACGAGCTGTTCGGCGACTTCGCCCAGTCCGCCGCGGTCCCATTTCATCGCGCCAAGGATTTTTCCCTGAGTTGCAATATCCGACAACGCAAGCAGCCGGTGCGGATTGCCCGACGGAACCAACAGGACGGGCGTCACGTTGCACAGCGGGGTCTTGCCGACGACGCGGCCTCGTTTTTGCATGTAATCCGCCTGACGGGGCGAATCGCACAACCACAGGTCCCCGTATCCGGGCGTTTCGGCCTGCTTGATGAGACGAAGAATTTCGGGGGCGATGCCCTCCGGCGCCGGCACATAGTCCTTGCTCGAAACCACCGTGGATGGGGCTACGGCTGTGGACGAGGAGCCCGATTGCCCCGGTCGGGAGACGGCGTTCTCTTCCCGATCCCGTATTTCGAAGTCGGGCGGCAAATCGCTTTGAAAAAGGATCACCTTTTTGCCCGTCATTACCTGAAAATGTCCGCCCAGGCGTTCCATCGGCTCGACGAAGATTTCCGAGCAATAGACCACAAGGGGTTGCGGTTTTTTCGAACACCCGCCTGAAAGAAGGGCAGCCGACAGGAGGAGAAAGGGAATATGCCGGAAAAACATGGTCGTCACGTTGGTTTATTGATCTTCAGATAAAAAACGAAACGAGGGCGCACCGGGCTTTTGTAAAAAGTCCCGGTAAGCCCGGACCTTCAGGCGGCAACACGGTCGCATCATGTTCGCTTTTCAGCCTGAAGACCAATATACCGAAGCCGGTTGAGTCGTGGGTAAACACAGCCCGCTCAACCGCCTGTTTCCCTTCGGCAGTGTCGTTTCCGGTAGGCAGGCTCTTTGAAAGTCGGCTTCGGGAAATTTCAAAGGTTTCCAGTATACCGGATATGCCGCAAACGGCCTGAAACGGGGCCGGCGTCGGTCCGTCAGTGTTCCGTGAGGCGTTTGAGCATTTGCTCCGCCTCGGTGCGCAACGGAAAGTTGGTCGGCGTTTCAAGCCCTGATTTCAGGAAAAGAATCGCTTCATCACGTTGACCTTCCCGTTCCAGGACGAGGGCCAGGTAGAAAGCCCCCACCGCTCCGATTTCCCCTTCGTCGAATTTCTCTTCGAGCAGTTTGCGGGCCAAAGGGAAATTCCCGTTGCGCATCGCGACGAGGGCCAGCGAAGCGGCCGCGTCGGCCGAATCCGGAGCGGCCCGGTAATAGTCGTTCGCCAATCGTTGAGCCCGACGCAATTTCAGGGAATCGCCCTGTTCGCACAAGGCGAGAATAAGCCCCGAAAGCGTCATCGGGTCGTTCGGATGAAGCGATTGCACCAGGTTGAAATGTCGTTCCGCTTTCGGGTAATCGTTCGCATACAAGGCCAGAACGCCCTGTAAGCGTTGATACATCGGATTGCGCAGGGACGGATCGGGCGGTTCCGCCGCCGGGTTTGCGCCGTCTGATTTATCGGATTTGTCCGGTTTGTCCGGTTTGTCCGATTGGAGCGATTCGCCGGCGCGATCGGCCAGTTTGCCGGCCGCTTCCAGATCGTTCCATTTGATTTCCAGTTCCGCCGCCTGGATCAACACCTGCGGGTTCTTAGGCTCCTCTTCGAGCGAAAGCGCCAGGTAGGCTTTCGCATCCTCCATCAAACCTTCCTGCTCGTACAGATCGACGATGAGCGGCAGCAGCAATCGCGCGGCGCGTCCGGCGGCGTCCGAATGCGTCGTTCCCTTTCCAATCGAGCCGGCGTCTTCTTTCGCTTGAAACGATTTGCGGAGCGTTTCGATCCCTTTCTCGCGTTCTCCGCCTTTGAATTGGTCGCGGCCCAGCCGTAACAGAAGATCGGTATGTTCGGGCCAATCGGCGATGATCGTCTCAAGCAGCTTTACAGCCTCGGACCAATTCTTTTGGCTTTCGGCGATCGTGACATGGAGAATCCGCGCACGGCCCCGGAGCGTGCGAAACCGCCCGGAAACATCCCCGTTTTCTTTCGTCCCCGCCCTCGCCTCTTTCTCCGCATCGGCCGGATTACCCGTTTTTTCATCGGACTTTTTTTCAATCAACGATTCGGCGTGCTTTAACAGAAGTTGCGCTTCGATGAGACGGCCCTCCTTTGCGGCGATTTCGGCGAGAAGCAGAAACGCTTCGGGGTCGTCGGGATAATCGACCGCTGTTTTTTCGATCCAAAAACGCACCTTGCCGAACCGACCCGGACCGTACGGTTCCCGCGAAAAAGCGGCCGCCGCCTGAAGACCGGCCGGCGCGGTTCCGGGCGAATCTTCCATGGCATCCCGAAAACAACGCGAAGCCGCTTCGATATCGCCCTTTCGGGCCGCCTCGATACCCCGGGTCACCGGATCGGCCTGCGGGTTCCGAAGCGGGCTTTGCGCCGAAAGCAAACCGACTCCCGACAAAACGGCGATGATAATATGCAAAGCACGCATTGGCATCATGGTTCGCTGTATAAAAAATGCACGGATTCAGAGCGCGAAGCGTCAACGAGTGAAGAGTCGAGGATCGTGCCGGTCGCGACATCGATCAGGATCGTTCGTTCGCCGTCCGCGAGAACATGCAACGTGTCGCCTTCCAGTTTTTCAATTTGCCGGAAACGTCCGTCGTGCCGTCGCACCGGCCGGGCGGCGTCAAGTCGCCAAACAAGCTTTCCCTGGCTCGGCACATCGAGGGCGATCAACACATTCCCTTGTTCCGGCTTCCGCGGGTACTTGTCCAACAGCACGTACAACCGTCCATGTCGGGAAAGCATCGGCGTCTCCACGAATTCCGGTACGCCGACGTCGGACGGTTCTTCCTCGTTCGGATATCCCGGTGCGTACCGCTCGCGAAAGAGCAATCCGTCCTCGCTCCAGGCGGGCCTGTTCGACGACGCGTCCATCGCATAAACGGCGTTGCCGTCGGAACGAAAAAGGACCCGCGTTTCTCCGCCGCCCGGGTGGGCGCAGACGCCGCAGGGTGAGCCGAAATGATCGACGGGGGAAGTGCCGAGACCGGTTTCGGCGCCGGGAAAAAACATGACGAGAAAAGACACGAAAGGCAAAGCGATACGTGATATTGTTCGCATGACGGTTCGCATGGGGATACTCCGACGAGGGAGGTGGAAAAAGGAGACCGGATTCCCGATGAAAAACCCCGGTGGTCCCAACACCCCCCGGCGGTTCCAACGCCGGTTCCAACACCGCCGCCGACACGCAGTATACCAGAAGCGTATGCCTTTCGATACCCCCGGAACATAGGAACACAAACACGGACGCGTCGTCGGGAGGCCGGGTTCCCCTCCTTGACGCGAGCCCGGGCCGGGTCTAGAATGTGCTCCTTATGTTGGAACGCCGCGAGGACATCCGTAATATAGCGATCATCGCCCACGTCGATCATGGGAAAACGACCATGGTCGATTGTATGTTGCGCCAGAGCGGGCAGTTTCGTTCAGCCCAGCTTTCGCAGGAACAGATTCTCGACAGCAACGATCTGGAGCGCGAACGCGGAATCACGATCCTGGCCAAAAACATCGCGATCCCGTATAAAGGCGTCAAGATCAACATCATCGACACGCCCGGCCACGCCGATTTCGGGGGCGAAGTCGAGCGGGTTCTCCGAATGGCCGACGGGTGTATCGTACTCGCCGACGCGGCGGAAGGTCCGATGCCCCAGACCCGGTTCGTGCTTTCCAAAGCGCTGGAAGTCGGTCTCAAACCGATCGTCGTCGTCAACAAGATCGACCGGAAAGATGCACGTCCCCGGGAAGTCGTCAATGAAATGTTCGACCTGTTCATTTCGCTGGGCGCCGACGACGATACGGCGGATTTCCCCTACCTGTTCGCCAGTACGCGCGGCGGGTACGCTTCGACCGATCCGAACGCGGTCGAGGGAACGATCGAGCCGCTCATGGACATGATCGTGGAGCGCATTCCCGGTCCCGAGGTCGATATCGGCGCGCCGATGCGCATGTTGGTGACGACCATTGATTGGTCGGAATTCGTCGGCCGCATCGCCGTCGGCAGGGTCCGTGACGGCAGTGTCCGCAAGGGGCAGACGGTCGCGATAACGCAGGCCGACGGTTCCGTCGGAACCGGCAGGATCGCCGTGCTTTACACGTTCAACAACTTGGGCAAAACCGAGGTGCATGAAGTCGATGCCGGTGACATCGCCGCGGTCGTCGGCCTGCCGAACATTGAAATCGGCGACACGATCTGTTCCCCGCAAAACCCGGAGCCGCTTCCCCGGATCAAGGTCGACGAGCCGACGCTTCGCATGACGTTCGGGATCAACAATTCCCCGCTCGGCGGTCGGGAAGGAAAATTCGTGACCAGCCGGCATCTGCGGGACAGGTTGATCCGGGAACTCGAACGCAACGTGGCCCTGCGTGTCGAGCCGATCGAAGGAACGGAACACTTTTCCGTCTCGGGCCGCGGCGTGCTCCATCTTTCCGTATTGATCGAAACGATGCGGCGCGAAGGTTATGAACTTTCCATCGGCAAGCCGGAAGTCATTTTTCGGACGAACGCCGACGGAAAGGTCGAAGAGCCGTTCGAAACGCTGGTGGTCGAGGTGCCCGATCACCAAACCGGGCCGGTCATGGAAATGGTCGGCGCCCGGCGGGGAGTCGTACAGGAAGTCGCGACCCGGGGCGATTTCACGTTGCTCAAATTTTCGATCCCGGCACGCGGATTGATCGGGCTGCGGACGAAAATGTTGACGGCGACCCAGGGAAATGCCGTCATCAACCATCGTTTTGAAGGGTATCGATTGAAAGAGGATGCGATCCCGAGCCGCCCGAACGGCGTTCTCGTTTCCATGGTTCCCGGAAAAGCGGTCGCTTTTGCGATGGACGGCCTGCAAGCCCGATCCGAGTTGTTCGTCAATCCCGGTGACGTCGTGTACGAGGGAATGATTGTCGGCGAAAACGCCCGGAGCGACGATATGGACGTCAACCCCACGAAAGAGAAAAAGTTGACGAACATGCGGGCGTCCGGAAGCGACCGGAATATCATCTTAAAACCTTCCCGTCGCTTTACTTTGGAAGAGGCCCTGGAGTTCATCGAAGACGACGAGCTCGTCGAAGTGACCCCCACGCGGATTCGATTGAGGAAAATTCTGCTCAAAGAGGTCGATCGACGCCACGCGGCACGGCGGATGAAAAAAGAGGGGTGATCGGACGATAGACTTCCCCGAAGCCGGGAGCCAGCCGGATCCGCCACGGCCCCGTTCTGTTTACGGCTCTGTTTACGGCTCTGTTTACGCCGCCGTTTACAACGGTTTTAGGATTTGTTCCGATTCTAGGAATTTCGCGTCTCTTGTTGCGAAACAATCGTTCCATTTTGCCGGTTTGCCGCTTTTTCTCTCGCCTTGAACGCAAATCCGGTCGAAATGGATGAAAGGGTCGTTCTTGCCCGGAAAAATGTCGCCGATTTCGGAAAGATTGCAAAAAATTGCTTGCCTGTATTACCATTCGGGGTGTATAGTAAACCGAAAACAGTTGTACCGATTCCGGCATACCGCAAACGACCTGATAATCCTCCCGCGCGCAGTCCCGCGCATACCGCCCGCCGCTTGAACGATCCGTTTATGTCATTGTACAAACAGGAGTCTGGGGTGAGTGAGTGCGGCAGGCAGACGTGATTAAATGTTCGTTTTCATCGCGTTTCCGGTATGTATTCCCTTTGAATGGAAGGATGCCATGAAAAAAAACGTCGGCGTGTGGTTTCATCGTCACGGAAATTCCTTTTTCATCGCTTGTATCGCCCTTTCCACGGGGTTTTGCCTGAGCGTACTCTGGGGGTGCATGCTCCGGGGAACGGCCCAGGCCCAGCAGCAACCGCCTGCGGGAATGGCGGGACAATCCGGATTGGCGGTTCCCGGAGTGATCGATGAGCGGGGTAACGGACGGACGAACATTCATATACCGAATATACCGTTGGTTCCGCCGCGTTGGTTGGGGGACTTTGCCACGGTGACCGACCGGCACGGAAACTCGTACCGGAAAGTGACGATCGTCGATCCGGAAACCAGGCATATTTGCGTGTATTCGATCGATATCGAAGGAAAAATCCGCCTCCAAAGCAGCCGTGACGTCGGTCCCGACATGCAATTGGATTTTTATAACAACGACGGCCCGACGCCCAAGGAAATACGGGAAATGATCCAACGTTCCCGGGGCGCGTCGAATTAGATTCCAAGACGAATCACTGTTTACCACATTAACCAACCCACGCTTCCCAGCTTTCCTATCTTATGAGTTCCGACTATTATTCGCTGGAAAAAACCTCCGAAATCCTTGGAATGAATACGGCTGAGGTGAACCGATTGAGAGATCGCGGGGAACTTCGTGCGTTTCGTGACGGCGCGAACTGGAAATTTCGCAAAGCGGACGTCGACGATTATCTTGTCAAGGCGATCAAGGCGCGCAGACGGAACGAAGACGACGAGTTGCTCAGCGACGAGGAGGACGACGATGCGGAAATGCCGACGTTGCTGGCCGACTCCGCCGCCTTCGATATGATGATGGAAGACGGCTTGGCTGAAAGCGGGCTTTCGCTCGGGGACACGTTGCTCGACAAACAGCCGGCGCCGAACAGTGCGACGGTTCCCGCTCCGCCCGCCCCGATTCAGGATGATGACGACGGATTGTCCCTGGTGGGAGACGATCTCCTGCTCGCCCCCGATTCGCTTTCCCTGGCAAGCGACGATCTTGTTCTTTCGGAAGACGATCCGGTCGCTCCCTTCCCGTCGTTTCAAGAACTGCCCTCCTCCCCGGCCGATCTTTCCGCCGGGGGAAGCACGCTCGATTTGGCCGACGATTTGGCCGGCAATGTGACCGATGACGCGGACGATCTGGTGCTCAGCGGTTCGGGTTCCACGGCCGACGAGTTGAACCTTGCAAGCGACAGCGGGCTTTCCCTGCTCGAAGCGGATGACGACATCGTCTTGGAGACCGTGGAAAAAGGCGGAAGCGACGCCATTCTCGAACTGGATGACGATGACGATATCCTTTCCCTCGTCGATGAGAACACGCCGACGATCCTTGCCGCTTCCGAAGACGACTTTCAACTGGTTCCCGACGCTTCCATCGAAAGCGACGATTCCGAAAGCGCCTCGCAGGTAATCGCCCTTGAAGAAGACAATATCTTCGGCGAGATTGCGGCCGATGATGCGCCGGCCGCCGCCGTGGCCGTTCCCACCGGCGCTCCGGATTACGGAACGCTCGGTTCCGGGGATTTCGGAG
>QMCD01002354.1_pt1 | contig 12068 bp, 13 predicted proteins | sample 1821841 | NCBI WGS metagenome assembly QMCD01 (sample SAMN01991225, study PRJNA193472) | Termite gut metagenome, whole genome shotgun sequencing project. | isolation source: worker | host: Macrotermes natalensis | reverse complement strand
TACTGTTTCCACTTCCGCGAAGTACTCGCTTATCTTTTCCCTTCCCATGCCTCCTTTATATCATTTTTTCTCTTTCGTCGCAAAACTAAAATTCCGTGTTGAAAAATATTTCTACTTTTTTTGCGGGTCTTGTATTTTTCCATCTTTGCCGCAATTTGTAAGACTTCCGTCCTTCCGATGGTATTCCTGACACGCCTTGCAATTCCCGTGGCGTGAACATGGATAAGTACATTTACATTGATTGTTTGTCTGGTTTGTCATTTTGTTTTTTCTCCTTCTTCCTTGCCATCCATTTCCTGCAAGAAATTATCAAAATCGGAACGAAACAGTTTATCTTGAATAACGCGGTACTTTTCAAGTTCACCTTCTGCGTGGATTTTAGCTTCCAGTGCCGTAATCTTTCCTGCGTTAGTCAGCAAATCGGTTCCTGTTGCCTGCAAAAATAAATCAAGCCGTTTCTTCCAGTCATGCTGAGACATGGGAATTTGACGTGTTGCTTGAAACTCTGCAAATTCCAGATAAGCGGTAACGATTCGTTCGAGCGATTGCATTTCCTGTTCGCCTAGATAGTTTTTAGCAATAGTTACATCGGACTTACGGATTTTTCCCTTAGGAGCATTTTCCCATGTTGTTAGTCCCATATTCGCTTTTCCGGCATCGGCACGTTTCACGATAATTTCTGCTGCCGTATGTCCATGAATCGCAAAATGAAGCTTATTCTGTACCGTCTTAAAAAAGAGAATAGTCTCCTGACTTTTGGGGTCATAGTCAAATGATAAAGCGTAGATATCCGTTATCTTTTGATAAAATTTCCGTTCCGACAAGCGTATTTCCCGAATATCTTCAAGCAATTGCTCAAAATAACTTTGAGAGAAAATCTTATCATTTTTTAACCGCTCTTTATCAAGCACATAACCTTTCATTGCGAAATTGGCTAATACATCCGCAGCCCATGAGCGAAAGCGGATTGCTTTTTCAGAATTGACCTTAAAACCAACGGCAATAATAGCTTGCAGATTGTAATATTTATAGTTATAAGTTTTTCCATCTGAGGCAGTTGTTCGGAATTTCCGAACAACTGAATTTTCGTCCAGTTCACCGCTTGCAAAAATATTAGTCAGATGCTCAGACACGCTGCTTTTTGCTGTTTCATAAAGTGAGCATAAAGACTTCTGCGTTAACCATACATTTTCATCGGCAACAAGGACATCAATTCCGTCGCCTCCGTTTTCCTTTGAGAATACAAGAAAGTCATTTGCGGCGTTACGGATTTGGATTTTATCGTTATCTTTCTTTGTCATAGCTTCCTTAATTCATATTCAGTTGCTTCCGCAATGAGAAGCTGATTTAATCTTGTCATTTTTGCAGTCCCTCTTTAAAGGCTTCGTATTGTGCTAGACGGATTTTTTCTTTGATTGAGATGATGAAGTTGTGTTGTTTGGCGGTTAGGGGGCATGTGGAACTTCCTTGGTCGTTATTCATTTCCATGGTCCATTTTATTCATATAATACTTTCCCGTAATCTGTTTTGAAAGATTTTTGAAATTTTTTATCATCAATTTCATAAGAAATTGTGAACTCTTTATTATCCATTTCCGGAAATTTTATCTTTGCATATTCATTAGCTAAATATTGACAAAAATTTTTATTGTCAAATATTTTTACTTTTAAGTCTAATAATTTTTTGCAAAATACAGCTTTCGTTTTTAGATTTTCATCATTTGTAACAAAATCAGAGCACCGTAACCCTATTGATAAATGGATAAGGTCATTTATCATCCCTGACGCAAAAGTATCTTTCATCACATTTTCTTTCTTTTCTTTTGTAATTCCAATAAAATCACATAAAAACGAATACATGAATATTTTCTTTGAAAAATCAGATTGTTGAAAATTTAACAATTCCTTATCATAAAAAATTTCAAACTCTGAAAGGCTTTTAACTTTTACTGAATTAAGCAATTTACTATTTCTAATGAACGATTCAAGTTTCTTAAATAATTCATCTTTTGATAATGTATTCAAATCAAGATTATTCTTTCCTCCCATAACGTTGACCAATTTATAGAGAAATTGGAATACATCGTATACAGACTTTATTTTTTTCTGTTTATATATATTAAGTGTATTTTTATACAAATCAGAATCAACCATCCCTGAAAACTGTTTATTTAATAATGAATTCTTAAATGCTGATTCTATCAAAGGGTTAAATGCATTTCTGATACTATTTGTCATTTTCATTGATTGAAACACCTCGTCAAAATGAGCAAAAACATCATCAGATTTATCAACCCTAATTAAATCGCTGTCTTTTTCTTCACTAACATACCATCTTTTTGAAATCTCATTTACCATACTAACTTTATTCTCATATTCTTTTGTTCCATTCATTATATCCCAAATATGTGCCATAGAATATGGAATACATATTTTTGTTAAATCGTAAAATTGATTTAAAATAACATAAGATGAATAAGAAGTTTGATATGTAGTATTATCTGCATTTTCCCAAAATGATATAATAGAGCTAAAGATATTATAGTCAAAGTAATAGTATGCTAAAAAATTCTCATATTCCTCTTTTGCATTCATTTCTGTTCTATCTTCTCCTTAATCTGTTGTTCGAGCGTTTTGCCGTTTTCATCTCGTCCTGTTTTTTTGTCTATTGTTGCTAAAAGGAATAGGGCTTCGCCTTTTGATAGTTTTGCCCATATTTGAGCGATGTTTGCTTTTTCTTTTGTGTCGTTATTGCCAAGAAGGTGCTTTCCTTTGTACTCAACTACTAAGAGCCGTCCGTCTTTGAGCTTGGCGATAAAGTCGGGATAGAAGTAATCGGTGGATGTGGGGAGGCGGAAGGAGGCTGGATGTTTTGATATGTTTCGTACCCAATACTTTATTGCGTCTGTACTGTCGATTGCTGCGGCACATTGTAATTCTTCGCTTTTGTCATCACCGTCAAAAGCGGGAACGGGTGATAAAAAATGGTTATTGAATTTGTGATTTCCGGTATATGGGATGATATTTTCGTACATTCCTTGTTTAAAGATAAAGCCGGTATTGAAATCGAGCTCTTTGCGGCATTTGTCAATTTTGAATAATTCAAACGATTGGACTCTTGCTTTTTCACGGCTTGCTTTTATCAAGTTTTCGAGTTTATAGAGCAATGAAAATTTTGCTGTGACTAAATGCATGAGGGGGATTTTTCTGGTCTCTGTTAAGTATTCAATATTTCTTCGGAGCCATTCAAGCATTTGGGGCTGGCTTATATCATCTTGTTTTAATTCTCTATCGAGCCAATAGATGAAGTTTGTTTCTGACCAGACCTCACTATCGTTCATGTAGGGAAGGAATTGATTCTTTTCCGCATTAGCGTATTTTAATTTATTTCCATCAATGTCGATAGTAAAACCTTTTCCGCCTGTTTCTTGTACGGTAAAAGCGTTTTCGTCGAGAATATGTATAGCGTGTTCGTTGATATTCCAGTTATAGCTTTTGAAAATAACATCAGGACTTGCAAAGAATAATTCCCCTTCTATTTCTATCTTGAGGGAAGGTACTTTGAATGGTTCTCCATCGATGGCGGCAGCAGGCCGGGTTATTGCTGTTCTATAGTTATTAAACTTCCATTCGAGTGCCGCTTTTTCTGCAGGTTCACATTTTTTACTAATGACAGCTATATCTGAGTGTGTTGTTTCAGGTGTAAAGAAAAGAGTATTTTTATCATATACTACTGACGAAGGGAGCGTTTTTTTATCAAGGGGAGTTTGTAGTATACATGCGTTTATTTCGTTGGTAAAATTTGCGTCTAAACTGTTTTGACTGTGACTTTGTTCGATGGCTCTTTGTGCTTCGGTTTCATCAAAGCCTCTTTTGTTGAGTTTTTCTGTAAGTATATGATGAGCTTCAAAATAGGGAGATACGACATGAGCATAGGCTTTATTTAATGAGGGAGTTTTTCTGCTTTTTGCGTGAGGCATACGCATTACACGTCCTAGCAATTGTTCAATCGAAGTATCGCTTTTTATATTTGCAAGGGAACAGAGAACATAGGCAAAGCTGCAATCCCATCCTTCTTTTAATGCTTCCACTGTGATTATGAAACGAGTCGGCTCATCACGATTGAATAAATTAATGCCATCAAGTTCTTTTTGTTCGCCTGTGGCTATTTTTATTTGTTCTTTGGGGATGCTTAATGTTTCATGTAAATATTGATAAAGAATTTCAATAGTTACTTCTTTGTCTTTACTTTGCGCTTGAAACAATAATATGGGGCGAACATAATCTTTATTTTTTTTCCATTCTTCTTCTGCGTCTTTTTCAAGAGCTTCACGAGTGTTTAAGGCTTCGTCAACGGCGTTTTGCCAGTGTGTATGTTCTACGAGGACGATGGGGAGTTTTATCATTTCCTCGTCTTTGAGTTCTGAAGCACGGACACAATACAATGTGTTGTTATCTGTTTGCGGTGTTGCGGTAAATTCTATGACTGCGGATGGGTTTAATCTTTTTATCGTTTCTTGTGATAGTTCGGTTACTACTTTGTGCGCTTCGTCTACTATCATAATTGGGCGATGGTAATACAGCAAATTGGAAAATGAATATTTTGGACGTGAATCATTTTCTTTTTTTTCCATTCCGGCATAACTTGCTGCCGGCATTTTTACAAAATGTACATCAACATTTTCATTATCGCGATAGACATTGTATTTTTCCGTTTTTTCCTTCACAAAAGATTGTATTGTAGAAACAATGATACAGGCGTTTCCTTCTATATCCGAAGGCCGAATATTAAACTTTTCATCAAGGTCAAATATTTTTACTTTCCCCTCAAATTGAGCGTCAAGCGCAAGGCGATAGGGGTGTCTGTTGTCTTTGAGGGCTTCGGCAGTTTGCCGGCGAATGGTATCGGACGGAACAAACCAGAGAACGACAGGAAATTCTTTTTCGCACCATATATGCGAAACAATTTTAATTGCATGGGCTGCCAAGATTGTTTTTCCGCCGCCTGTTGGAACTTTGATACATACTCGTGGAGTATTTGGTATACTTTCCCACGCAGTATATTTGTTTTTCAGGTTTGCGAGACGGCCGGCTATTTCCGGCATAGATGTAATGGAATTGAAAGCCTCTACATGGTCAACTATTCGGCATAGTTCAAAATATTTTTTCAGAATATCCAGGGAGTTTTGCTGATACTGTTTTAACTGCATGATTTATTCCTTTACCATATCTTTATGTCATAAGGTGTTTGTTTGAATGTGATATTATATCTCTCTAAAAAGATTTCAAAAAGCTGTGCTGCTTCCCCATATATTACCATTTGATTATATTCAAACGGCGCATTATTCTTTACTTCCGCTTTTTCTATTTCAGTTAGGATATGATTCAGCGTTTTGTGTGTCAAAACATTTCCACCATTTTCGCTTTTATCGCCTAATATTCCGTTATACAAAAGAGCGTAAGCGGTTTCATCATGTATGCCTAAAAAGGCAGATTTCTTCTGAGATTGCTTCATCGGCGTTTTTGTTTCGGTAAAATAAATATGAGCGGCAAGATGTTCAAAAGATATATCGGGACGTATGCGCTTTTCGCTGTCGAACACCGCTTCTCCCAACGTGAAGAAACGGAAACCGCCGCCGCCGTTCCAATCAAGGGCTTTTGAGATACCGCCTTGTTCGCCGTCTATGACTTTTTTCAATCGAGTAACGCAATGAGTTTTTGCGTGTTCCCCCATTTCAACGCCGATATATTTCCGTCCCATTTTATGTGCAACAGCGGCGGTTGTGCCGGAGCCGAGAAAGCTGTCGAGTACAAGGTCGCCGGGGTTGGTGGAAAGCGTGATAATTCGTTCTATAAGGCGTTCGGGTTTAGGTGTGGAGAAAACATCATCATTATTAAACTCTTTAACTTCTTTTTTTGCATCTTGATTATGTCCTACTTCGGTGTATTTCCAAATAGTCATTGCTGTAGTCCCGTCTTTAACTTCGGTTAAGAATTTCTTTACCGAAGGAACATTGTTACCATTTGAGCCAAACCATATTCGATTATCATTCACTAATTCATTAAATCTTTCTTTTGAAATAACCCAACTACGGCTTTCAGGCGGCATTACTACTCGACCAGATGGGCAAGTGATTGGATATATATCACGTTGATTTGGCGTTTTCACCGACATATCAGCAGGCTTCCAAACACCACGAGGGTCATTATCTGGATTCTTATAACGTTTGTCCATTTCATCTGAACGTGGTAATAAATTAGGTCGCCATGTTTCTTTGTTTTTTGCATAGGCTAAAATGAAGTCATGGCTGTCACTTAACCATTTTGCGTCATTTTGGGGTGAATACTTTTTTTCCCATATCACACTATTTATGAAATTATTCCTTCCGAAAATTTCATCACAAATAACTTTCAAATATGCTTGTTCATCATCATCAATACTAATCCAGATACTGCCGTCTTCGCTTAAAAAAGATTTCAACAATTCCAGTCGTGGGTACATCATGGAAAGCCATTTTGTATGTTCCAAGTTATCGTCATAGTGTTCAAACGCTGAACCGGTATTGTAGGGCGGGTCTATGTAGATACACTTTACTTGTCCGGCGTAGAAAGGAAGCAGAGCTTTGAGGGCTTCAAGGTTGTCGCCTTGAACAATGAGGTTGCCGCTGTCGGGGTTGCCGTAACTGTATTTTTCGTCCTCTACCAATAGACGGTAGGGCGTTTCGGTTGCGGCTTTGAGGTCTTGTTCTCTGGTGAGCCAGTTTAGTGTGGGCATTTATTAAAGTTCCTTTAATTTGCTAAAATGGTATATCATCTTCCCACTCCTTATTATTAACAATATTCTTATTGCTCATTAAATCTTGTATTTGTTTTATCATTTCATCAATACAATACACGAGTTCTTTTTCCGAATAATCAGTATTTTCTCTGTTTTCCCCATGATGAATTTTGTTTCGTATAAAATAAAAAACAGTACAACTCTCTTGTTTGTTGTTTTTTTTATTAAACCAAATCTTTTCTTTCTGATAACCAAGATTTACTAGGTAATTATCAAATTTAATATTGCTTTCAATATCACTTAATTCATAGAGATAACCATAGAGTTCATTAAAAAACTCTACCGTTGGCATATGATATGCAAAATAATTTATTTCTCCCCAAGATGGACTCCAAGGGAATGTGTTTATCATAATATCCGAATCTTTTACATTGCAATTATTGTCTTTGGATTCTGTAACTAATAATTTTATTTTTGAATCTGTCATACAATTCTTAAAAAAATATGGCGAATGTGTTGAGACAATGATTTGTTTTTCAGATGAAATTGATTTTATGTATTTAATAATTTTTTCTTGTAACGAAGGATGTAAATGCAGTTCCGGTTCATCAATAATAATTATTATACTTTTTTTTGATAAGGAGGCCAATGTTTCAAGAAACATTAAAGAAATTATCATTTCTATTCCTGAACCTAGCTCATCAACACCAATGTTCATATTTCCAATAGTATTGGATAAAAACGCGCCATTGAAAGGTGAATGGCTATCAAAAATAGAAAGTCCAATTTCAGGAATACCAAAATCTTGCAATTTTGTATTAAGGTTAGTCAAGCTTTTCTTGATAGCATTCTCATCAACTTTTGATTTAATTTTTTCTTCTATGTTATTTTTTTCAGTAAAGTAATTATCTTTGTCTTTTTGTAGGTTATTAATAAACCGCCAGTTGAAATCATCAAGCACATTAGTCATAGAGGAATTATAACCACGTTTAATCTGGATACTTCTGTTTTTTCCAAAATAAAAACTTCTTGGTATAATATCACTTTCTGCAAAACCTAAAGCTAAGTGTCTTTCGGTAAATTCAAATTCTTTGCCATTTTTTCTTTGTTGTATCCAACCATTTTCTTGCCGCAGAGCAATTGGAACATAATAATGTTCTATTGTAAAGCCATCAGAAAAAGATTTACCAGGCGAAGCTCTTTGTCTTCTTTTTATTTCTAAATGAATTTTATTACAAATCACATTTTGTTTAACAAAGCCTTCTGGAATTTCAACATCAAAATTATTGAAAAAGGTAACTTCAATACTTATATTTTCATTTGTACCATTATAAAAATCAGTTTGCTTTATTTTACTTGATAAGAAATTAGGAGAAAGCGCAAAATGAATAGCTTCAAGAATAGATGTCTTTCCTGTCCCGTTATTTCCTATTAAGATTGTTAGGTCTTTTAGAGAAATGTTAACTTCCTTTATCGAGCGGAAATTTTTGATATATACTTTTTCAATTTTCATAAATGAATACCTTCCTTTATTAGTTTCATTTTACCAATTTAAACCGAGTTTTTTCTTTCTCCCGCCCTCATTTTGAACTTGTGCAAAAAATGCACAAGTTGAACTTTCCGTTAATTCTTCTTCTAAGAAAATATTGCGGATATGCTTTGCTATCACCGACCTTTCTCGTCCAAACAGTAAAGCTATTTGTTCTTGCGCAAGCCAAACGGTTTCTTCATCAACTCTTACTTCGATATATTCGGAAAGTGTGTTTGATTGATATAGAACAATTTCGTTTTTCATTTTCCAAATAACTCCTTTGTAAGAACTGTTTCATCTTCTACCAAGAGGCGGTAGGGCGTTTCGGCCGCGGATTTGAGGTCTTGTTCTCTGGTGAGCCAGTTTAGTGTGGGCATTAGATTAGTCCTCTTGTTATTCTCATATTAACCCTAAAATCAACTCAACGATACCTGCTATAGATGTACTGTCCATCTTTGAAAAAGCAAACCATTTCTTACCAAGGTCTTTGAGAGAAGCTCCGATGTGATAGACATCTTTGTCCTCATCAATAATTAAAAACCGGTCATGACTTTGGGAGAATTGTTTTGCGGTAAAACCACCATATTGTTGGTTTGCTTTCTCAATATCTAATGTAAGCTGCTTGCTGATTTTCTGTGTTAATAGTAACACTTTTACGTTCTTTTTCTTTTTGGTTAAATGGGTGATGGTCGTTTCATCGATGTAATTATCAATTAAAATAATACTTGATTTTGCGGAACGGATAATTCTTGAAGTGAGTTCATAGGCATCAAAAACTTGTCCATTAAAGAAAACTCCCTGCGTTGGGATGAGATGAGTATTTATCTGCAAGTCAATTTCATTGACTTTGGATTTCAGACTTTCTACGCTATCCTCGATTCTGTTCATGCGATTGTTTATTGCATAGCCTTTGAGCAAATAATCCTTTAATATCTTGTTAGCCCAGATACGGAATTGGGTACCCTGTTTAGATTTTACACGATAGCCAACAGATATGATGACGTCTAGGTTATAGTGCTTTGTGTTATATTTTTTCCCATCAGAAGCAGTTATTAAGAAATCCTTAATAACTGAATTTTCCTCAAGTTCGCCTTCTCTGAAAATATTTTTTATGTGTATGTTTGTATTTGATATTGTGGTTTGGAAAAGATATGCTATCTGAGCTTGTGATAGCCAAACGGTTTCTTCTTCAACTCTTACTTCAATATGTTGAGCCAATTCATTTGGATTGTATAAAACGATTTCATTACTCATTTAACACCTCTAAATCACCTTTTCATTTCACCAATTTAAATCGAGTTTTATTTTTTTCAAAATAATCAAAATAGGCATCAGGAGTGATTTTAAGCAAAGCTGCCATATCTTGTTCTGAGTATTGTAAGTCATTTTTATAAATATTCAGTAATTCATTTAATAATGAGGGAGATTCTATGGGAATTGGATATGGCTCTGCTTTCCTATACCCTTTGCTCGATATTTGCATCCATAGATATTGAGCTTGATTTTTCGTGATAATATTCAAATCCTCGATTCGTTTTAAAAGAGCACTCATTGATACTTTCCATTTCATTTTTAACCGCAATAAAAATTCAAGGCTTAATTTGTTTGTATTCATAAAACGTAATTCTTGCAAAATATCATGTTGCGGCATAAGAAATTCGGCGGCAAATAAATTTGCCTCTTTTTCAATTTCACGGTTATCTTCTGTTTCTAATTGTTGGTGCATCACCAAATGACCGAGTTCATGCGCCGCGGTAAATCGTATTCTTTCTCCTGGAAATGTAGCATTAAAGAAAATAAGCGGTAACACATTATCATTTCCGTGTATCGTAAATCCGTCAAGTAATTCGGTTTCAAAATCAAAGGAAATAATAAAAATTCCGTTATCTTCTAATATTTTTGTTACATTATTTATAGGTCCATTGGGAAGCCGCAAATTTCTTCTTGTTAATCGGGCAATTGCTTCGGGAGTATTATTTTCTGAAACCTGAATCGGTAACAAATTAAACGGAATCTCTACCACCTCAAGAAGTTTTTTGAGGTGTATACGATAAATATTAGCAATAGCTTCTACTCTATCACGGTCGCCGATTTGTAGTGTTGAACGACTTCGATGATAAGGATTCAAAGGCGAATAGGTTCGCTCATCTTGAAAAAAAAATGATGGAACAACTTGAAAAAAGAAGAAACTTGTTCAATAAATATTTCAGATGGTGGTAAAATTCCATGTTCAATTTTAGAATAGTTTGCCTGCGACTGTCCTAATTGTTCACATATTTCCTTTTGAGAGAGACTTTTAGATTTTCTTAATAATTTTAAGATTTCACTGTTGAATAACTTTTCCATCTTGCTCTCCTAGAGGTTTCTTTAGTCGAATACGACTACCCTCAGTCCGTTGAGTTTCAGGGAAAAGAATATCATTACTTGTAGTATTTGTGGAATCACTTATTAAAAAACTCCATAAAATTTTCCGACCATTTTCACATTGAAGTCTAATACTGTTAATTGTGATTCCATTTCTATCAAGAGAGTAACAAAGATAAACATTAACATAATCACCAAAACCTAAATCTAATTGATTTTGAAATTTGTCTGCTCGTTGTGTGTGAATAAATGAAGGGCGTTTATCGGTTCCAAGTTTTTTTACTTTTATTAAAAAAATCTGCTTATAAGCAATATAGGTAGTTCCGTATTTATCTATAAAATGAAAATCAGCATTAGTCGCTAATTCTGACCGGAGTTTATGAATGACTATATCCCAAAGGCAAGTGCTTTTGGAGCGATTTTTATATTCAACCCCCTCCGCATTTGCTGTCCTAAACCATATTTCAAGAGAGTCTTGAAATATGGTTTCAATTAAGAATCCGAAATTTTCAATAAGCTCTTTCGCCAATTCAGTATGCATCATAAAATGCCCTCTCTCATTACAACCAAGTTTACTTTATTATTTTTATTTTGTCAACAAAATATTCATAAAAACAATACAAAATATTCACACTAGAGAGGGGGATAGTTGTCACATCAACCCCGAAACCGCCTTCATAATACCTGCTACAGATATACTGTCCATCTTTGAAAAAGCAAACCATTTCTTACCAAGGTCTTTGAGAGAAGCTCCGATGTGATAAACATCTTTGTCCTCGTCAATAATTAAAAACCGATCATGACTATGGGAGAATTGTTTTGCGGTGAAACCACCGTATTGTTGGTTTGCTTTCTCAATATCTAATGTAAGCTGTTTGCTGATTTTATGTGTTAATAGTAATACTTTTACATTCTTTTTCTTTTTGGTTAAATGGATAATGGTAGTTTCGTCAATGTAGTTGTCAATGAGGACTATGCTTGATTTTGCGGAACGAATAATTCTTGAAGTGAGTTCATAGGCATCAAAAACTTGTCCATTAAAGAAAACTCCTTGCGTTGGGATCAGATGGGTATTTATTTGCAAGTCAATTTCATTTACTTTTGATTTCAAACTTTCTACGCTGTCTTCAAGTCTGTTCATTCGGTTGTTTATCGCATAGCCTTTGAGCAAATAATCCTTTAATATCTTGTTAGCCCAGATACGGAATTGAGTGCCCTGCTTAGATTTCACTCGATACCCAACAGAAATGATGACATCGAGATTGTAATATTCTACCATTTTGGTTTGCGTTTTATCTTTGATTGCACCATGTTGAGTGGTATGTGCAAAAAATGCACATACCAGTTTTCTTTCAAGTTCGCCTTCTGAAAAAATATTATTAATATGTCGAGATAT